>Ga0209343_10006010_pt1 | contig 14614 bp, 17 predicted proteins | sample RifCSPlowO2_02_FD_184026 | JGI IMG/M metagenome (GOLD analysis project Ga0209343, IMG submission 184026) | Groundwater microbial communities from Rifle, Colorado - Rifle CSP2_plank lowO2_0.2 (SPAdes) (version 2) | ecosystem: Environmental > Aquatic > Deep subsurface > Groundwater | place... | reverse complement strand
AATGCTCTTGCCTGTTCTCTTGTGAATAATCTTGTCATCCACCCCACCTCCTTTCTATTCTTTTATTGTGGAGTTTCAGCAAAATACTTTACGCACCCAAAAATTTTGCATTGATCACATTTTATTTTCTTCTTTAATCCGCATCTGGCGTGTGACATAACCAGCTATCCTGTTTCTGGCACGCTTTTCTCTGATGATATAACGCTTATTAAGCATGTCTTTGTTCTTTTCAAAATCTACGGTAAAATTATTTTTCTCAATTATATGTTTTACTGTTTTCTTTATATCCTTTGTCCTTATCCGACCCATTATATGCATACAGCGGGAAACTTTATAACCTTTTCATAGTTCTTATTAAGCATGAAATGTCATGTTATCAAGACACCTGTAGGTATATTTGCTTTTGATGAAAAGATGAAACTTATCGGATCATATATGTTTCCAAATGATCCGGAAAAGGCTGCACAAGAATTTACCAGACAGTTGCCAAGAGAATTTTTGAATGACCTGCATGCAAAAAATTATAATGAAATATCCACTATTCCCGTGCAAATTCAGATTTACGAGCTTATGAAAGAAAATGTTTCTGATCTGGATAAATTTTTAGTTGATTTTGGCATAGCATTTTCGCGCATAAACATGAAATCTTTGATACGGAAAGATATGGTTCTAATTCAGGCTATAAATGCACTGGATGACATCAACAAAACTGTAAATCTCTTCACTCTCCGAATAAAAGAATGGTTTGGATTGCACTATCCGGAATATAATGTTACGGATAATTTGTTGATAGGCAGTATAATAGAACATGGAAACAGGCAAAACTTTCCGAAATTCAAAAAAAGTTCTGGTGTAGATCTGGATGAAAACGATATTGATACTGTAATATCATTCGCAAATACTATAAGAAACTTAGAAGGCGAAAAAAAGGTTTTGGAGCGTTATGTCAGCCATACATGTGAAGAAATAATTCCTAATTTTTCAAGCCTGATAGAACCGCTTTTAGCTGCAAGAATTCTGAGTCATGCCGGGTCGTTGGAGAAATTAGCTAAAATGACATCTTCCACAATTCAACTGCTTGGTGCTGAAAAAGCACTATTCAGGCATTTGAAGAAAAGAGGCAAATCACCTAAATACGGATTAATTTATCATAGTTCATATATACAAAAATCTTCTGACGACAAAAAAGGAAAGGTTGCCAGAATTCTATCTGCAAAACTTATGATTGCAGCGAGAACTGATTTTTATTCCAAACGGGATGTTCGGAAAAAACTGAAAGAAGATCTGGAAAATACGATTTTGAAACTATCGATAACTGCATAAATGAGGAATCATCATGAAGGAAATATTTTATAATGTTTTTACGAAAAACAGGTTATTATATACGCTGAATCAATGCCCTGGACAAAATGTTTACGGCGAAAAGCTGGTGAATGAAGGTAAAAAAGAGTATAGAACATGGGATCCGTACAGGAGTAAATTAGCTGCTACCATGTTTAAAGGCTTGTCGTACTTTAATCTCAAACCTGATTCCAGTGTTCTTTATCTCGGAGCTTCAACAGGAACAACTGTTTCACATATTTCTGATATTACATCAGGAATGGTCTATGCTGTTGAATTCTCAGAGCGGATGATGCGTAACCTTCTAACATTATCCGGAAGGAGAAAAAATATAATGCCTTTGCTCCTGGATGCAAGATTTCCTGAAAAATATTCATGGATTGAGTCAGTAGACATGGTTTATGTTGATATTGCTGATCCGCAAGAAACTGAGATAGCAATAAGAAATGCACAATTGTTTTTAAAAGGAAACGGTTTGTTGTTTATAGCTGTCAAAAGTCAGAGTATTGATGTTACGAAGGATCCTTCAGTGATTTATAAGGAAGAGTCAGAAAAACTGGTCAACAGCGATTTTAAGATATTGCAAACCATTGATCTGGAACCATATGAGAAACATCATGCTATGCTTGTTTGCAGCTTTGTGAAAAACCGGAAAATGACTTCGCCATAAACTTTGAAAGAATAAAAGGCTTAATGGGCGAGATGAGAAATTCCCAAACACTTTTTGCATTTCTATTCTCCAAAAAGGGTTGCAATCAGGAAAATAATATCCTTTCCGTCAACGCTTTTTGATAGTCGTAAATTTCTATTTTTTCGAAATCTCTGACGAGATTTTGGAAATTTGGAAATTCATCAAAAATTTCCAAAACTTCAAAAAGGGTTGTTTTGAACTCACGACCTCCTGTTATCTTAGGAATATTTTTAGCTTAGCTGTCATATAAGACAGGTGCTCTTTCTGTAGCCAAAAAAATTACTAGTTTGTAAAATGCATCTTTACAAATTTCATAAATGCATTCATTTTTCTTTTTGGGTAACTTACACTTTTTCTTTTTCAAAAAGAAAAAAGGCAGGCCAGGCTAAGCTACTCGCCCATGAAAATTTATTAACATTGAAGATATTAAAAATAACTTAGATATTATTTTTTTAGAAAAAAATGCAGAAAGAAAGGTTTTTAAAGATTACTGTATTCATATATATTGTAATTACTACTTTGGAGGTGTTTTTACATGAATGGTCAATTAACAGGGCAGCCTATATTTATTCTGCCTGAAGGGAGTTTAAGAAATACAGGACGTGATGCGCAGTCCCGAAATATATTAGCTGCAAAGACTGTTGCTGAAAGCGTCAGAACAACATTAGGTCCAAAAGGAATGGACAAAATGCTGGTTGACAGCATAGGCGATGTCACAATAACAAATGACGGAGCTACTATTTTAAATGAAATGGAAATAGAGCATCCTGCTGCTAAAATGATTGTAGAAGTTGCAAAAACACAGGAAAATGAAGTGGGCGATGGCACAACTACTGCTGTAATACTTGCAGGTGAATTGCTAAAGAAAGCTGAGGAACTGATATCCCAGAATATTCATCCTACGGTTGTTGTGCGCGGATATAGGATGGCAAAAATAAAATCAATTGAAATTCTTAATTCTTTGTCAAAAACCGCTGGAATAAATGACGACGACATTCTTGAAAAAATAGCTATAACAGCTATGACTGGAAAAGGAAGCGAATCTGCAAAAGAAAGCCTGGCTAAAATGGCTGTTGAAGCTGCTAAAGCTGTTGCCAGAACTGAAAACAAAAAGACAATAATTAACAAGGATGATATTCAGATAGAGAAAAAGCAGGGCGGATCAATAGATGACACAGAGCTTATCCGAGGCATTGTAATTGACAAGGAAGTTTGCCATCCAAATATGAGCAAAAAGGTAAAAGATGCTAAAATTGCTCTACTTGATGTGGCACTGGAAATCAAGGGTCCTGAAACAAACACGGAAATAAGAATAACATCACCAGACCAGCTCAAGAGCTTTGTTGATCAAGAGCATGCAATGCTAAAAGATATGGTTGAAAAAATTGCTGCAAGCGGGTGCAATGTGGTTTTGTGCCAGAAAGGAATAGATGACATTGCTCAGCATTATCTTGCAAAAAAGAAAATTACTTCAGCAAGGCGCGTTAAAAAAAGCGATATAGAGAAACTTGCAAAAGCAACCGGTGCCAACATTGTTTCTAACCTGGATGATTTAACACCAGCTGACCTGGGAAAAGCAGGTCTTGTTGAAGAAATGAAAATTGCAGGAGATGACATGATATTTGTCCGGGACTGCAAAGATCCAAAAGCAGTTTCCATTCTGATTCGAGGCGGAACAGAACATGTTGCAGATGAAGTAAAGCGTGCAATGGAAGATGCTGTGCTTGGAATTGCAAGCACACTAGAATATGGCAAATTTGTCTACGGAGGCGGAGCAATTGAAATAGAGCTTGCAAGACATCTGAGAAAATATGCTGAAACTATTGGCGGCAGAGAGCAGCTTGCAATAAATGCATTTTCAGAAGCTGTTGAAATTGTTCCAAGAACTTTGGCTGAGTCAACTGGACACGATCCAATTGACATATTAGTGAACTTAAGATCAGCTCATGACAAGGGACAGGGAAATATTGGTGTAGATGTTTTCAAAGGCACTACGGGTGATATGGAAGCCATGAATGTAATTGAGCCGCTGAAAATCAAAACGCAGGCAATAAATAGTGCTACAGAAGCAACTGAAATGATCTTGCGAATTGACGATGTCATAACAGCAAAGTCTGGCGGCAGAATGCCTCCTATGCCTCCTGGCGGCGGAATGCCGGGCGGCGGAGATATGGATTACTAAAAATAATGGTGATGATAGATGACGAAAACAGCAGAATTTTTCGAAACACCGTGGATACCTAAAGATTATTTGCCTTTGGAAGAAGCAATGATAATTATAGGAAGAGAACTGTCATATGATCTTGGATGTCCTGACGAACAAACAATTTATGCATATGCTGATGGAACAATCTGGACTGATAGAAATTATGCATATCAATTAAAGGAATATCATCTTCCGGAATGTCCTATATGTCGTTCTGATGTTAATAAAATTAAAAAGATTATGCCTTTTTCTGCTCGAGTAAGTTCTGTATTAAGGTATTTATTTTATCGATTTCTTTCAACTGAAAGAGATCATGTGAAGAGTATGCAAAATGATGAACAATACCCTGAATATGGATATACTGATGAAGGCGTGCTTAGAAATGTTTTTTTAAATACTCACACAGAATGTGGAATTTCAATACGAGATGAGGAAAATGAGATAAAACAAGGATTACCGAGTTCTGATAGTAATGTGTATGAATTTCATAGAGATGGAACTCCGGTGACATTCTATAGATTTATTGGAAACCATGCATATAACAGAATAAGATGGGTTACTGAAGAACAGTATCCTACTGTTTGGTTTTTGTTAAAAGGGGCTGAAGATTTTGACCCGAAAAATCCGAATCATGTTGAATTTGCTTCCGGTGCTTATAGTGTAGCAAATAAACTTTTAGAGTTTTATAGAACTCATAAATCCAATGAAGAAGAAATTGCTGCATTAGAAACAATACTTCAACATAATCCATTATCTGTCTATTGAGCAATCAATGATATAGTTTATGAAAAAAGGAGGAAGAAATTTATGGATGTAGAACTTGCCAAAAAACTTAAAGCAGGAGATTATGTTGCAGCCAAGCCCAATAATAGAGTTGTCTTGCCTGGTAGATATGAATTGTTAGAAGATCCTTTGCCATCAAGAGAGCCAACAGGAATAGTAGTTGAAGATCAGGTATTGTTTGCAATTGATTACCAAGGAAATGGAAGACATTTATTCAGTTCTCGTTATTTTCAATAACAACGGGTTAATTTCAAAATCCGTATGATACCATCGTTACAAACATGTCCCAAAAATTTTAACCTGTATCATTTTTGCTGCTTTGCCTTTCAGATTCTTTGCTATTCTTTCATTGTGTTGTGCTACCCAGCTGTCAAAGTAATTTTTTGCACTTTCAAGTGTGTGGAATTTTGGCAGCCTTCGTTTGAACCGAAAGAAATTCTCAATCCATTGGAAAAGCAAAGCTTTTCCATGTGTCGGGCGGAGCCCAACATCATTGTTGCTATGCTCTTCAAAAGACCTGAATTTGTTATGCTTGACTTCTCTGGAAAAAGTTTCCATAATTGCTCTGTAATACGATGGCATGCTGTCTGTTCGTATTTTCTATTGCAGACAGGGACTTTATCGTGATTCCAAAGATTCGTCCTATGCTTATTTTTACATATTCCAGTGTAATGCCGCTCTGATAAAGAGAAACAGCTGCATCAATGATTTTGCGTGGATACATGTAACCCGTAAAATCAGAATCACGTACCTGACATCCGCAATTCCTGCAAAGGTAATTTTGGACAGTTCCGATAAGCTTAAGTCTTCTTTTGCCATTCTTTATACGTGGGCAACCACAGTTAGGACATTTATTAGATTTCATTGGATCACTCTCCGTGTTTTAATGATATCTAATTGTCCTGACTTTTTACTTAAATCATACACAAAACAAAATCAATCCCATAAGTGTAAGCAGTTTTATAAAGTTTTGACATAGAAATAAAAAGATGAAAATATCATTATCAAAGTGGTAATATGAACTCTAACAGATTGAATCAAATGGTAATTCCTGAATATAATGAAGGAAGACGTAAAGCATGTAAGTTGATATTAGGAACTTATTTAACTTTAGCAACAACAGGTTGGGCACAGCCACCCGAAGAACAAAAACCAGAAACAAAAAAAGAAATGGAAAAAAGACTGAAAACATCTTACTGGGAAGTTTTACAGAGAGGTGAGATCGATGATCCAGATCTTAAGAAATATACACAAGAACATTACCCGGGTGTTGTAATAGCAGCAAGTGCCTATGAAATTGAAAACAGAAGGATTGGAATTGTATTAAATGAACCTGGAGAAAATGTAACCGGACCAACAGGAGCGATTGTCTATGACATGTCAGGAAAAGAGCCAAAATTAGTTTCAGACTTCAGAGGATGTTTTAAAGGTCACCTTGCTGAACCGGGTAAAGGTGCAGAAGAAGAACATCGAAAAAAACTCGAGTGGCCAAAAATTGGTAAACTTGTGCAAATAACAGGACCGGGAAATTACACACTTATGGATACGACCAATAACACAATACGTGAAGTAGAAAAAGGATACCCTACATTATTTGGCTTTGAACACTTCAGGACCGATTCCGTGGGTAATCGTATCCCAATTGGAATATCATACCTTTTCACAGATTTGGGAGAAATGACTACGCCCGAAGAAATCCCAAAACTCACAATAGCAGCATCGAGCTTTAACGGAGGTGATACTGTAGAGCTGCTATATAACCAAAATGGCTTTTATGTTGTAGAATGCGGTTCTTCGTGGTATCATGGTAATAATCCTTTTGCCAGAGTAACGTGTATGAATACAGGACCAAATACGATAATTAACAGGTATGGAATTCATGCATCTGGAGAAGGACGCGATAATTTTCACCGAGTGAGGATGTCATCTGAAGGTGGTTTGGAACCTATACCACTACAAGACAAGAATCTACGAATATCAAATAATGCATTTGTTGTTTCTATATATCCATTTAAGAATCCCGAAACATTAATACGTGCAACAGAACCCACATTAATGGATAATGGTGACATTCAATTTCATGTAGTAGATAAAAATGAAAGGGAACATCCGAATTTGATAATAAAGCAACACGAATTCAATTCCTTTTATCCCATGTAAATCTTTATATAATAAATGAGTAAATATAATTTATATGAAAAAAACAGTGCAAACAAATTACTTCTATATCGTAATTGGAATAAGTATATTCGTAATCGTTTCTGCGTTCATAGCTTCGCGATATATTATCGAAGTGCCAGCAGGAAAAATGTATACTGAATCAAACACAGAAATGTATAATGAATATGAAGCAATCAAAAATAAGCTCGTAGCAGGCAAACCAAAACCCATAACATCATACACAAGATACGATTTTGGTCATCTGGCATTAAGACTGGAAGGAGAATATTTTCAAGTAGAAGCTGTTATGATACCATTTACCATAAATGAATATAAATTTACTGATGAAGACTGTAAAAAACTAGGAAAATTTGCTCTTAATGGAAACAGTGATATCATCATTCAAGAAAGAATACTAAAAATTAGACTAAAACCACAGTTCCATAAAATTGGAGAAAAGAAACAAGCTGGATTTCAAGGTAGAGATTATTATTGGGATGCAATGACATATGAAGAAGATTCAATAAGTGCAGAAGAATTACTAGATAAGAAACTAAAACGGATTAAAGACGGACCAGAAGGAGATGGATTATATGCAATGTATATAGTATATCCAATTAAATCTGTATTTAGTGCCAGATTTAGAAACGTACAGGCATTGATGAATGAATATCCAAATAAGCCCTTTGGTGATTCAAACTTCTATGACCGAACATATGTAAATACAAATATTTGGGCAAGACTGAAAATAGGAGAGAAAATATGTAATGCAATTCCAATGCCCTGATTATAAAAGATAAACTGGGATAAGTATATCATGCAGTCCAACAAAGCTCTCGTGGGTTTTTTAAGAAAAAACGGATATATTAAAACCAATCAAATTGAACAAGCTTTTCTGGATGTGGATCGCATCAACTTTGTTCCTGAGATTGAAAAAAACAATGCTTACTATGATTACCCATTACCTATTGGTTTCGGGCAGACAATTTCACAGCCTTCAACAATTGCACGGATGACTGAACTGCTACAACCGAGTAAAGAGCACGAAATTCTTGAAATTGGTTCGGGATCAGGATATCAGGCAGCGATATTGGCAGAAATTGTCAGGCATGTTGATACAGTGGAGCGCATTAAAAAGTTATATGATATTGCTAAAAAAAATCTATCCAGATACATTCGCTCAAAAAAAGTTTCTGTTTTTCACGAAGATGCATCAAAAGGCTTTGGCAATAAAGAATATAACAGAATAATCAGCACAGCAGCTTTCAATGAATTTCCTGAAAAGTTAGCAGAGCATCTAACAGAAGGCGGTATAATGGTTGTTCCTGTAGGACCATCGCAACTGTGTGAGATGGTCGTTGTCTGCAGGCATGACAGCAAGATAGAGCAAACATTCCATGGATATTATAGTTTTGTACCGATTTTAAGTGATATAGAATAACAATGCTATAAATACCAGTTCGACCAATTCAATAAATATGCCTATTCATCATTCAGGAATTCTCCATATTCATAGGAGAAAGAGAATTTCAAAAAAACTGAGCCGATATCCTCATAAAAACTCAAAATTAAGGCTGTTGGACAAATTACTTATGGCAATTGCCATATTTGGACCGCTGGTTAACATTCCCCAGATAATAAAGATTTTCACTGAAAAAAGCGCTGCAGGAATTTCTCTTGTCACATGGTCTCTCTATATAGTCATTTCAATTCCATGGATATTATACGGCATAGCACATAAAGAGCCACCAATAATCATATCTTACATTCTTTTGATAATCCTGCATTCAATAGTAATAGCAGGAATATTTATGTATGGCTGATCCATTCTCGGTGTCCATAGATAATGAATCCATACTCTGAGTTTTTGCACCCAATCCTCACCCAGAGTATCGTAAATATAAAATCCCAGCCAACATTGCTTATGTAAATATATCAGCAGCAACAATCCTTCTTAGCAATTTTTTTAGCAACTTTCTTTTTTATCATTTTTCTCCCTCCCTTCTAAATTACATAATTATTATTGTTATTAGTATTTATTGTTGAAATCTCCCCAAGATTTCAAAAACACTTCTTCTATACAGAACTGCATTTTTATAGGCATTGTGCATATCTATCAGGATGATGACCCAAATGCTGACGCCATTCTTCATCTGTATAGCCAGGTGGTGTTGCGCATACATCTGATCCTTCTGATGCAATAGCACGCTGGTAATTAGCACCATATTTTGTTGATTCATAATAGTTGTATACACCCAGTGAAACTATTACTGCAGCCACGATCAGTGAAGTTATTATAATAACTTTTCCATACATACTTTAACCTCTGATGGAATATACCTGAAACAACATAACAAGAAGTGTATGAAACCAGTTACATGGTTTGATATATTACTGAAGGACATAAATAAATTTGACTATATAAAAGATCTCTAAATGATAATATTAAAAATCGCCTCAGTAGCTCAGTTGGTAGAGCGTTACCTTGGTAAGAAAAACAATTAGGTAAAGGTCGCGAGTTCAATCCTCGTCTGAGGCTTTGAAAATAATATGCAAATCAAAAATTTGCCAGAAGGGGAAGAGGTTATCTTAAGGAGAAACCGCAGGTGTCCTCCTAGCGCGAGTTCAATCCTCGTCTGAGGCTTTGAAAATATTCTAAGCTCTGTAATTAAAATTTTTTATTTCTTTCCATTAAGTGGGCAAAGTCCATGTTTAAATATATACAATAGATTTAATTTTTTAGTATAGAAAAAAGAGGATGTTATATGAAAATTCTTATGGCAACATGCGGCGGGTTTGTTCGACAGATGGAAAGCTGGTCCGAACGGCTTTTAGCTAAAGAACTGGTTAAATTCGGCCACGAAGTCTCTGCAATAACAACGACATCAGTCATGAAAATCTTCCCGGATGCTAAAAAGCATGAATTTATAGATAACATAGAAGTTTTCCGATATAATCCATATTATCCACGAGCAATGTTTCATGCAATTAAAAATGATTATGATATGATTCATACTCATTTCCCCGGATATATGTCTGGAAATTCATCATGGGTGACATTGTCAAAAAAATTCAAAGACGTAAAAATTGTTCATACTGTTCACGGTCTTTATCACGATCCATTTATTATAAAAAATGTTGATGATCCATTTTCAAATCCAATAAATTATGGGGGTATGCAAAAATCACTAAGACCATGGAAATCAGGAAACTGGTTCTGTCATGTTCCAATATTTGGTGCTGATATGGTTCTTCCGCAAAGCAGATTTGAATCTGAAGAATTGAAAAAATTTGGAGTACCTGAAGAAAAAATGCGGATCGTACCAACAAGCGGTATAGATCTGGAAAAATACAAAAACCTGCCGAAGAAAGGAAGCTTCCAAAAAAAATACAGTATTGAAAAAGACTATGTTCTTTTTGTGGGCCAGCCAATAAAAAGAAAAGGACCAGAATACCTTGCACAAGCTATGAAAATTATCCAGAAGAAATATGACATGACTCTTGTTTTTGTTGGATATAAAAGAGACAGGGAACTTGAAGATTTATGCAAAGATATTGATGTCATGTTTACTGGATTTCTATCTGAAGCTGATAAAATTGCTGCATATTGTGATGCATCAGTATTTTGTCTGCCAACATTATACGAAGGTTTTGGATTAATATTTCTAGAAGCAATGGCATCTGGCTGCCCAATCATAACAACCAATACACCTGGAATATCAGAATTGATACAACATAGAAAGCATGCACTGCTTGTAAGACCAAAAAATTCAGCAGATTTGGCCGAGGCTATAAAAAGTATCCTGAATAACACAAGCCTGCGTTCTAAACTCGTTTTAAATGCAAGCAGGCGTGTGAAAGATTATTCATGGCCTAAAGTTGCAAAAGAAATAGAAACTATATACGAAAACGTGAAGTGATTAAATGATTTTAGAATACTGGTTCGTGTTAATTATTTTGTCTTTTCTTTCGTTCATGCCAGGTTATGTAATATCTGGTTTTTTAAAATTCAGGGATGATGAAAAGTTTCTTGTCAGCTTTGGATTTTCAGTATTGTTTTATCTGTCAATGCTTCCATTAGTGCTGTCAGGATTGGATGTCATTGTATATGTAATTCTGTTTATATTTATGATCCTGTTTATAATCAACATCAAAACGCTGCAAAATCGCTTTCTTATCAAGTTATTCATATTTCAGATAGTTCTTTACAGCATCCTTTCATTCATGCTGCCATATCCTGTTTTGGGAGGAGACTGGTATATCCATTCCTATATACAACCAAAAATATTTGAATCCGGGGACTGGTCTCCGCCAGTTGACAGACCACCGGTTTTCAGCATGCTTGTTTTATCATTTCATAAACTTTTTTCAGTGCCCCTGGAACAGTTTTGGTTTTCTCAGATGATAAGTATAATTTTCAATGGTTTGATGTGGCTACCTTTATTTTTCATAGCTAAAAACTACGTTCACAAAAAAAATATTGCAAAACTGTCCGCAATTCTGGTAATGATTCTGCCGTTTATAGCTGCAAACGCACTTTATACATGGCCAAAAGCATTAGCAGGATACTTTATTTTACTGGCAGTTTATTTTTTGTTCAGCAGAAAACCACATATTCTGGCAGCTGGTTTATTTAGCGCAATGGCTTTTCTTTTGCATAATTACACTGTATTCTTTATACTGGCTATCTTTCTGCTTTTGTTAATCAGAAAGCATTATAAAAAAGCTTTGATATTCATGATTATAACTTTTCTAATAATAGCACCATATATTTTATGGTATTTCACATATTATCACTCCGTTTCAAAATCTAATTTTGCATATTATCCGTTTGCTGTTGATGGCTATGGAAAAATAAATGAAAACACCATGAAAAAATTCTATAACACTCCGATAACCACGATAATAGGAAATCGCATTGCTAACACAATACTGACATTCACACCCGTGGTGCCGGTTTTGCCCTTATTCCATGATATAGGAATATTGAATATATCACAGGGGACATACAACTGGGCACCCTGGCTCCATATATATCATACATATATCGGAGCACTGACTCTTGGTGTATATGTTATAGCGGTTTTGTGGTTCCTTCACTATCTGAAAAACAGAAACAAACATGATGACACATTAGTTTTTATAATATTATCAGCATTTATTTTTTCAGCAATTCTCTGGGGTTGGTATGAGCTCGGTCTTGTTCACCAGACACTTCAGCCAACCATACCTATCATTCTAATGCTTGGCATTGTATGGCTTTCTCATAAAAAGTATTTTTCAAAAGCAATATGGATAGTTTTGATAGTTATACTGATTGAACTTGCATTTTATATGATAGGTTCATATAATTACTTCGTGCTTGAAGACGAGCCGACACTGGAACTGTCAGTTCAGAGGTTTTTGCCGGAATTTAGAATTGAAAACTTGATTTCATCCTTCTCTTTTGTAGAAGCCAGTATAATACTTATAGCAATACATATCATAGCTCTGATTTTAATATGTTTTAAAATGTTCAAGAGCGAATTCTGATATGAAAATACTTATCATATGCGACCTATATCTGCCTGTTATTGGCGGAGCTGAATTTGCTGTTAATTCTCTGGCAAAACAATTTGTTAAAAAAGGTCACGAAGTTTTTATTATTGCTTCCCGTATCCCAAGAAAACTACCTGAAAAAGATATTATTGATGGAATACCAGTTGAGCGGCTTTATTTTTCAATACCGCATAATACTAAGTCAAGACTTGTTCACATGGTCTTCTCAGGAAAAACTCAGAAAAAACTAAACAAAATAATAGAACGCGAACAGCCGGATGTTGTAGATCTTTATTTTGCATCAGAAAATACAATGTATGCGCTTGAAGCCAAGAAAAAATTTAATTTCCCTTTTGTTATAAGCCTTCAGGGAAATGACATTCACAAGAATATCCATAAATCACAAAAACATAAAAAAATAATCTCAGAAGCTGTTGAATCGGCTGATTATGTTACAGGTTCGTCTGAAAATTTTTTACTCGAAGTCAGAAACACATTTCCTTCAATAACCAAAAAATCAGGTGTCACAGCAAACGGAATAGATCCTGAAAAATTTTCAAGTGAAGAAAAGTATACAAGCGAAAAACTATATGTATTTTCCATAGGAAGGTTTGAACATAAAAAGGGATTTGATATGTTAATTCGGGCATACAAACAAATTAAAGGTGATGTTGAGTTAATAATAGCTGGCAGTGGTGACGAACTGCAAAAGTGCAAAAATCTTGCAGCTTCAGATAAAAGAATAAAATTAATTGGAAATGTATCAGAAGAAGAAAAAGTAAAATTATACAGGGGCTGTGAGTTCTTTGTTCTTCCGTCACGCATTGAACCGTTTGGAATAACAAATTTAGAGGCAATGATATGCAGGAAAGCTGTCCTGGCTACAAATGTCGGCGGTGTTTCGGAAATTGTGACAAAAAAAAGCGGGATGCTGGTAGCCCCGGATAGTGACTCTATAAAGAACGGAATCGAACAAATGTTAAAAAGGAAAGACCTTAAAAAACTCGGGGAAAATGGAAAAAGATTCGTAGAAAAAAACTATACGTGGGACAAAATTTCTGACAGGTATCTTAAAATTTTCAAAGAGGTATTGAAACATGAAAGAAGTTCAGGAAGTTGTGTGGAAAAGAAAAGCATCATCTGATAAATATCATGGTGGAGTTTTACGCATAGATACAGCATTAAGAATGATTGGTACTGGTGGTAGGCTTCTCGATATCGGTTGTGGAGATGGTTCATTAGGTAGTGTTGCCTCTTATTCTGAAGTGCATGGGCTTGATATAAGCAGCATTGCAACTAAGTATGCCAGAAAAAAAGGCATCGTAGCTAAACAGTGGGATCTGAATGAAAAGTTTCCATATAAGGAAAACACATTTGATGCTGTTACATGCCTGGATGTTATAGACTATATAGAAAATCCAGAAAATTTTGGAAAAGAGATATATAGAATCTTGAAGCCAGGAGGAATTGTAGTAATTTCTTTCCCGAATATCAGAAACTGGAGAAAAATAATGTCTATAATCAAAGGCAGTTTTCCACGAACTTCAGGAGATTCAGAAGGATGGGATGGAGGTCATATACATTATTTCACGTCTAGTGATGTTGAAGGTCTTCTCAAAAAAAATAATTTCTATAAAATAGATATTCAGGGCATGTTCTCTACTTATGGCATTGGACATATAATATCAAAAATTATTATCGGCAGGAAATTTTTGCGCGAATTTATTGCAGACGGCATAATTATAAAAGCTGTGAAAAGATAGTTACAATTAACTTGGGTGTTTCCATGATCGCGTTGATTTATAGAAAAGTAAGTCGTGTTCTTTCAGGTCATGGTATAGGGAATAATAAAATGCTTTTGGCCATAGATACAAAAATTAACCAAAAAATTTTAA
>Ga0209343_10006008_pt1 | contig 14619 bp, 17 predicted proteins | sample RifCSPlowO2_02_FD_184026 | JGI IMG/M metagenome (GOLD analysis project Ga0209343, IMG submission 184026) | Groundwater microbial communities from Rifle, Colorado - Rifle CSP2_plank lowO2_0.2 (SPAdes) (version 2) | ecosystem: Environmental > Aquatic > Deep subsurface > Groundwater | place... | reverse complement strand
AATGAGACCTTAAAAGTACAATCTCCTCATCTGAGAGATGGACAGAATCTATCACCCACCCATTATCTCATACCTGATAGTATTGGTAAAATCTATTTGAGGGTACTATATCAACTATAATTGTCATGGTTTTATCTTAGGATTTTTTCTAGGGAGTCCCCAAAGATAATAATCGTGATTTACAGAAAGATCTTTTGGCCCTTTTACATTTTTTTTCGTATTCTGCGAGTTCAAGCAATACTTCTACGCCATTTTTTCTTTCTTGTTTTTCTGCCTCAACTCGGCTATAATTCTCCAATATGCCGGCACGCCAAGAAGCGTTAAGAATATCTAAAACAGATAGTAGTTTGAATGGCTATGCGCTGGATGGGTTTGATCAAGTTAAATCAACAATTGCTGTTATAAACATGCACGAAGTTAGTGAAACGGAACTGTTAACCCACTGGCAGGAAATACACTTGGTAGAAATAATAAATATGGGAAATGCTGCCCAATTTATAGTAAAAGAGCTTTCTGCCGGACCACTGAAAACAGGTTTTATTAGATGCCCTGTTACCACCACTGAGATTGCTACTCCCTCGCCTTTATTCGGGCTTGGCAAATACCTGGAAGCTGTTAACCAAGAACTGGAAAAACCTATTGTCGCCGGCGGCGATGAGATAAGAAAAATCGTAATTGGATATAAAATTACTTCTCCTATTCCCCAATCCGAAATAAACAATCCTGAACTTATAGAACAGATTAACGACGGCGAAGAAGCGCGAAAAAAAATTATCGAAGCTAATCTTCGTCTTGTTATCTTTGTTGCTAAAAATTATTTAGGCAGAGGGTTAGCTTTTTCAGATCTTATTCAAGAAGGAAATCTTGGCTTATGGCACGCGGTTAAAAAATTTGAGTGGCAGAAGGGATTTAGATTTTCTACTTACGCAATCTGGTGGATAAAGCAAGCAATCGGACGGGCAATTGCCGATCAAAGACAAACTATCAGAGTTCCTGCACGCATGGTTCAGTCAATTAACAATGTTTTAAGAACCGAAAGAGAACTTATTCAAGAGTTAGGCCGCGACCCGACAAAAGAAGAAATAGCAAAAGAATTGGAAATTCCGGTAAAAAAAGTTGGAGAATTATTTAGGGCGCTAAAAATCGGAACATTAGCCAGTCTCGATGCCCCAGCCGGAGAAGGAATGGAAGATGCAACGCTTGGAGATATTGTCGAAGACAAAAATTTAGAAGACCCGGCAGAAGCTGCAATTAAAAACGAATTGGGAGCCGCCGTAACCGATACTCTAGATTGTCTTACTCCCAGAGAAAGACTAGTTATTAAAAAAAAGTATGGTTTACTAGACGGAAGAGAAAGAACAATTGCTGAGATCGGCAAAGAGCTTGAATTATCTCGGCAAAGAATTAGTCAAATAGAGGCAAAGGCGCTTGAAAAACTTCGCGGAGCATCCCAACCCAAAAAACTCAGGGATTATTTAGATTAGAATTGTATCCACTCAATATCACAGGATGAGGTATATTGTTTCTGCTCAAGTTTGGCTTTTGATAAAGGGTACTGTACAAATTCCTGGGTCCATCATACAAGTTACCCTTGCAACCCATACTCTAACAGCCTATTAACGCTGTGAGCAGCTATCTTACCTTGCACAATAGTTAAGCCTAAAGTGTGTCAAAGTAGCGGTATCTCACTGCCTGCTTACAAATCCAAGGGTATTATTGACCAATTACTTATTACCAACAAACGCACTCCCATGGGCAACATGCCAACCATCGACAAGGAATAGCTCCGAAGGATCATCCCGACCTGCAACAGCAGCATGGACCCTAGAAAGGTTATCTAAAGCCCTTGCAAAGTAATTTCTAAATAATGCTTTATCAGTTGCTACCTTGTAAACTCTGTCTCCCTGTGCGTATCCTGTTGATGGAAGCATAACTACTCTAGCATCGGGAAATTCAACTTGTAACCGTTGGGAGTAACCTTCAATCATTTGTAATTGAACTAGCAGGATCTCTATTTTCTCTAAGTTTCTGTGCTTCCTCAAAACCTCTTTCAATCATATAGTTTGGATACTATCAGATTATAGGACAGTTGTCAAATTTTAATTGTACGCTGTCCAGGACATACTATACACTTTTTCTGCCTTAACTTGAACATTATCTACTGCAAGGTCTTGCAGTAACTTTGGTACTTTGGCTAAGCGGTTATTTTTGTCTTTCATGGCAGTAATTTAATTAAACCACACTTTTATCTTTTAAGCCCCTCTATAAAATTATTTAAGTCCACTCTGTCTATTCTGATAAACTTACCACCTAACCTGACTGCTCTTAATTTTCCACTTCTAACATACCGCCTAACACTCTCTGGGTCTACCTTAAGTAGCTTTGCCACTTCTTCTGTGGTATAGAAACGTTGCTCAGGACTTAATTCAGCTACACTTATCCTCTCCGGCTCAATCGCCTCAAGGTAAATGTCCAGGGAGCGGTCAACTGCTTCGTAAATTAGATTGTAGAAATCATCCAAGCCATTTCCTTTTTGAGCCCTTTCTAAAGAGTTTATATAAGCTAACCTATCTTCTTTGCGGATGATGGCGGGCGGGTATCCCTCTTGCATTAAAAGTAGGTTCATTAAAAGGCGTGAAGTCCTACCATTACCATCTGAAAACGGATGAATACTTACTAACTTATAATGGGCAGCGGCAGCGATTTTGGCTATATGGTCAGAATTATCGCTTACCAGCCATTTTACAAACTCTTGCATAAGGTCTGGAACTTTAACAGGGTTGGGTAAGACTACATCTGTTTCTGTAAGTCTTGCATGTTGCGTCCTATACCTACCTGCACTACCTGCTTCAATTTTGTTTAAGATCAACCTGTGGATATTCATAATATCATCTTCGGTTATATCCTGCCTTTCCTTACCAACTAGAGTTTTAACATAATCTAACGCCTCAACATGGTTAGTCGCTTCTAAATGCTCTGTTAAGCTCTTACCTTGTACTGTAATACCCTTTTCTACTACTAAGGCTGTTTCTGCCCGAGTAAGGGTATTACCTTCTATGGCATTAGAAGTATAGGTCAACTCAACCTTAAACCAATCATCAAGATTTTTGACCAGTTCTGGCGGTAATGGTCTAAAGCTATCTAGTTTTTGTTTTTTACTAGTAAGTAATAGTAATTTGTTATCCATAAAGCTATATTACACTACTTAACACTACATGTCAAGTATCATAAGAAACCATTGTAGTATAGAATAGCCATCTACGACTTATTTGCTGATTTTAGGCTGCATTGTCACATCATCCCACTTGTGGCGGGAGTTGCCTGGTATACTTAAGTCAATGATTCACATCCTGCTCTTTTTATGAGAAAGATTGGAAAAAGGTTGTTAAAAAACTATGAATAAAAAAATATCTTCTGTCGGCAATTTATCAATGGTTATCAACCAAAGTCAAATTAATGTCGCAAAAATAAATAGTCAGGATTATATTTGTTTAACCGATATGGCAAAAAGCGCTGGCGCGGAAAGAGCGCTTCATAGCTGGTTGCGGACTAAAAATACCATAGACTTTTTAGGCTTCTGGGAACAACTTAACAATCCAGAATTTAAAGTACACGAATTCGTGTACTTTAAAAATAATGCAGGGGCAAACAGTTTCAATCCGTCAATTATTGAATGGATTGAAAAAACGAACGCAAAAGGAATTGTTTCAAAACGAGGCCGCTATGGAGGCACTTATGCGCATAAGGATATTGCTTTCGAATTTGGTACATGGCTTAGTCCTGAATTTAAGCTACTTATTATTACAGAATTCCAACGTTTAAAGGCAAAAGAGCAAAAGTTGGATATGAACGAATTGAAGAAGCAGAATATCCGAGAAAAACTATTCAGTCAATTGTCATTTCTGTTTACTTTTCTGTCATTCCCGCGAAAGCCTTCGGCTCTGAGGCTCAGGCTCGAAGAGCGGGAATCCAGTAAATTATTTGTATAGATTCCCAGTCAAGCTGGGAATGACAATAAGATCAGGTCGGGAATGAAAAAAGGATATGTCTAAAGTATATTATGTTTACATATTAGCAAGTAAAAGAAATGGTACTTTATACATAGGAATAACAAATAATTTAGAGAGAAGAATATATGAGCACAAAAATCATTTAATCAAGGGGTTTACTGAAAAGTATAATGTAAATATGCTTGTATGTCATGAACAAACAAATAATGTTGAAGCGGCGCTGCTTAGGGAGAAACAACTTAAGAGATGGAATCGAAAATGGAAGTTGGCGCTAATTGAAAAAGACAATCCTAATTGGAATGATTTAGTAAATAACTGGATCCCCGATCTAGTCGGGGATGACAAGGAGTAAAGGTAACGCCAGAAAAGAACTTGAACAAAAAACCGGTAAAAAAGTTGTTTCGGGAGAAAATTTTAAGCTGCCAGGGGAAAACATATCTAAAAAGCTACTTTAAGCTTATTTGCTACAGGTATCTTTTTTATTAGTTAAGACTAAACGTTAACAAGCCCTTATAAATAATCTATTATAAAAATAATGTTAGATCCTGTAAAGAACGCCAAAACTGTTGGTTTTCTTTTAATCATTGTTGGGGCAATATATGGAATTGGGTTGTTAGGACTATTGGGACTATTTTTTGCTATATTTTTCGCTTCACAAGGAGAACAGATTTCTACCGGTTCTGTTATTTCATTGGTTATAACTGCACTATTATTCTTCTGGTTTTATTCTGCACGAAATAAATTTACTTAGTTCAACTAAAACTGTTCTTTTGTAGATCATAGATTATGTCATCTTGACATACAATTATTTCTGTTGTATTATACAAAATATGTTTAACACTGTATCTGCAAGGCAAATTCAAAGGGAATATAAAAGAGTTTTAGAGAGGGCTAATAGGTCTAAAAAGCCTATCGTGGTTATGGCCAATAATAAACCCTTAGGGGCAGTTGTTGGTTTAAATATTTTAGAAAAACTTCAGCTAGAAGCTGCATATAATAAGGCTTTAGAAGACTATAAAGCGGGTAAAACAAAAACAATTTCTACAATGGAAGAGTTAGAGGCTGATTTTGAAGAAATGAGAAAAGAAGCTGCTGCTTAAGACATGATACAGATCAAGTATTCTGTAAAATATCTTTCTGAACGAAAAAAGTTTTTGAAGAATAATTCAAAACTTCTTAACAAGACAATAAAAACAATAAAAATTTTTGCCAAGAATCCTCAGTATCCAGGTCTAAAATTAGAAAAATTGAGAGGGTATTCTATTTGGACTATAAGAATTGATAAAGGAAATAGAATTTTCTTAACTTGGATTAATACCTCTACGGCACTTTTTATAGATATAGGCAAACACGATAAATATAGAAAATATTGAGAAGAATTAAGGAATGCAACCTAGTATACAATGTTAAAATCTGGACAATTTGTTTTTGCCCATCTTAAGTAATCTTTGTTGTTGCACGTTTGCTGCTGAGAATCAAAATTAAGAGGCGGCATGCAATTGAGCGTATTACGCTCTAGACAAGTATAAGATTGTACAAATGTAAAAGTAGAAAGGATTTTATCAATTACCCTTTTTGTCGTACCAGAAGTTTCTGCGCTTTCTGAATTAAAGTAAAAAGTATAAACGAAATTTTTTGTCGCCATTTGGATTTCTTGATGCGACTGATGTCCTATAGCTATATAGTATACTCCTTTTATTACTCCGCTTTGATAGTCTTTGATATCTTCATATGTTACTGAATAAGGACCTGGGGGAGGTTTATAAGATAATATCTCTGCTTTTACTTGCTCAGTTGTTACATTTCTTTTATTCTTCCATACACCAATTGAAAGAGTAAACGCGTCTGACCCTCCGTCTGGGTATATCGAAGAATAAGGATGATCTACTCTTACCTCTGCGACTGTATCTGCAAATAATGTTTCTGCAAAAATCTTTACCTCACCCTTGTTTATACTTGCTGGATACTTAAATAAAAACATACCCTTCGGATCGGTGTAAATCTTCCACCCTGCTGTTTCGTCCGAAGTAGGAGTTAGCGAAGGTACTGGGTTAATAGTTGGCGCAGGTGTTGGGCTAATTGATGATTTTTGCACAGAAGAAAAGAGATAAACTCCGCCATATAACAGAATAACGACAATTAGATATATTATTGCTAATTTCTTCCAGCTCCTCTTTATAGAGCTTCTCTGCGAAAATTGCTCTGGAGGATTTTGTGCTTCAGCAGAAGAAGATGATTGCGGTTGATTATCCATCAAATACAGTATTGCGCTCAAAAAATAAGTTTGTCAAATAAGTTTTTACTTAATCCTTACAGTCTTCTTGTTGTTGTTTTACCGGCAGAGGTTAAACTTTATAGTTAATTATGATAATAACTTTTGTTTTATTTCTTATTCTGCTGCTTGGAATGGAGTTTTTATTTTTTTCCTTAACCTATCTTTATTCCCTATACAAACAAAAACAGGAAAAAAGAAAAATTTATATGAAAACAGCTAAAAATACAGAGTTTATGCCAGTAAAAGACGGGTATGAATTGTGGATTATGGTTGGCATTATTATGGTCTTAACCTTTGCCTTTAAATTTATTACGCTAAGATGAGTTAAAACCAGCCGCTCTTTTTCTTCTTTGAGTCCGGGGATACGAGGCGGAGGGTTGGCTGGCGGCATTGTCGGCAACCCCACTCTTTCTAATTCTTACTGGTCTAACAGCTCAATAGCAAGCTGTAATTTAAATATGGGCCTTTACTGCTTTGAGCAGTAAAATGAATTGGCTTCTTCGAGTGTAGGTTGATCTTTACAAATTTGCGCAGATTTGTAATAATATATTTACACTAATAGAAATTATGAAAAAGCGGGTTTTATATTATGAATTAGTAAAGTATTTATCTCATAAAAACGCACTTCTTATTACCGGTATGCGGCAGGTTGGGAAAACTACTCTCATGCGTCAAATATTTGAGGAAGTAAAGGAGCCTAAATTGTGGTTTGATTTTGACAATCCGCTGGACCAAAAGATTTTTGAAGATGAAGATTATAAGGTAATCTATAAAAGGCTCGACGATATGGGGAAAAAATCGGGTAAATTGTCTGTATTTATTGATGAGATTCAAAATTTCCCCGAAATTACAAAAGTTATCAAATATCTTATTGACCATCATGGCGTTAAATTTTATTTAACAGGGTCTTCCAGCTTTTATCTTAAAAATCTATTTCCTGAATCGTTATCAGGACGTAAATTCTTGTATGAATTACCTCCTTTAGGTTTTTCCGAATATCTTTATTTTAAGGACGTTATCTCTTTAAAAGAAGTTCAAAGCTTGATAGCTTACGCTATTAAGAAAAACAGTATTTTTACTCATAAAACGCGTATTGCTGAATACGAGGATTTTTTAACCTACGGCGGTTTTCCAGAGGTAGTAACTACAGAAGACAAGGATACTAAAATAATGGTTTTGAAAAATATCTTTGCCTCGTTTTTTGAGAAAGATATTAAGATTCTATCTGATTATTCAGACATTAGAGAGCTTCGGGATATGATTTTACTTTTGGTACCCAGGGTTGGGTCAATGCTTGATGTAACACGCCTGTCAAGCGAGCTTGGAATAGACAGGGTAAAAATATATAGATTTCTAGAATTCTTACAAGGAACGTTCTTTATCAGGCTACTTCCAAAATTTAGTAAAAGTATCGATCGAGCTGTAGCTGGAGGAAAAAAAGTTTATTTTACCGACACAGGACTTTTAAATGTGATTGGAAAGGTAGGTGAAGCTCAAATATTTGAAAATGCTGTTATTAACCAACTTAGCGGATTTGGCAAGGTAAGCTTTTTAAACATTCGCAATACTGCTGAAATAGATGCTATCTTAGATAAAGATATGTCATTTGAGATAAAGTTAACAGGGACTCAGCAAGATCTCTTAAAACTTTCAGAATTATCATCGGAACTTGAGATATCTCAATCTTTTTTGATCTCAAAAAGGTTTCAGAATAGGCAAGGCTTTTTATCACCGGTAATATTTTAGCGTTAAAGCCATAAAACCCTAGGTGTAGTCTCAGTTCCACCTCGGAGGTAGGACTTGTGTAAAAGGGAAATTTAGTGTAAACTTGGTCTCTGCGTTATCGTTGATACCAATCTTTAGCCCTTTGTGATAAGGACAACATGTTGTCAAGACTTGGTCCTCCTAAAAAGGATTCCTCCTTTACCCATCTATCAAGTTGGCGAAAAACTCTTGTTTCTACTCTTTCCACTGAGAAACCGGCTGTAGCTAATTCCCAGCAAATTCTTAGCATGCCAAAAAAATGCGGTATATTGGCATAGAATACAGTGAATTCATCTAAACCCCGATCTTGAATCAAATAATGGAAAAATGCTGCATCTTGAAGTTTGTCTCCCTCATCCGGATACCGAATAATGCGAGAGGCCGGTAAGAAGATTCCTGCATGTGTGGTGGAACGCTTAAGAAATCCGGTTACCTCAGAAGGATCTCCGTTGCATTGAATAACAACTCTCCCTAATTCAGCAAAAGCTTCCCGACCGGCAATATTGTAATGTTGAATTTCATCAGAAATAGACTGATGGTCAAAAGCGTGTCCTAACTCGTGACCGAAAGCAGCTTTAACACCATCGGGGGTCATCCTTTCGGCTTGACGAAGACTATCGGAATAAATTTTTAAAACCCTTTCTTGATAAATCCATCTTCAAAACCTTGGCCAAAATAACGGGAAAATGCTCTATCAGCTTCCAAAAAATGATTGAACAGTTGCTCGGCAACGGGTTCATCAGAGACGATTTCAATCCCTTTCAAAGAAAGCCAATCAGAATATTGATATTCTCCCATATAGTCTCTTCTCCTAAATTAAGGCTTTTTAAACACACCGACAAATATCTTTCTGTCATAAATTTCCCGTCCGGGAGTTAAATTCGGATGAGAATAACTATAGACTTCTACCTGTCTCCCCTCAACTATGAAAGAGACTTGTACCAAACCTGCCGCTTTCGCTATTTCAGAAAAGGTCTGAAATGTTGTTTCAAACGGGTATACTTTATCAGGTAACATAGCGCTAATAATAGCTCCAGATCTTATTCCTCTTCCAAACTCATTTAAGGCTTTTTCGACTGCCTCACGAGGTGCGGAGTGAACCATGGCAAACTGTGCCATATCAATTTGGCCGGCGAATTCTTCCGCAGCCTCCTCCATTCCGTTTGACCGGGTTACTACATCAGCATTACTTACTGTTTCTCCAACTCTTTTACCATCATAAACGGCGACGGAACGAATAAGACTGGCAACGAACGGACTTCTATCAGCATAAATACTCTTTGGAAATCTCAAATAACTTGATAATACCGCTGCCGTAGCAGCGCCCGGCCCTGCCACGAAAAGAGTTTTGGGTCTATCTATAGGAAATACAAGTGTTTGAGCGGGCTTTGTTAATGAAGAACGCAGTTGATATAACACACTGTCACTTCTTACATCTTGCGGGGTTAAATCCGTTGAAGCAAGCATCCTAAATCCTCTTTTTACTGCATTTACATCACACATTGCCACAAGCTGGCCTGCATTTTCTGCAACGCGTCCTGCTATATCTTGAGGAAAGCGTGAAAACGTTTGAACTAACAGACTCTCTCTCGGATTTGGATATTGTAAAATCGCTTCATGCGCTTGTCCAACCCGGGTAAGAATTAGCGTATTAACTGCTTGTATATTACCCATTCTCGCTTGAACATTAAGCAGCATTTCATCTTGATGAGAAAGAACCCCGCTTGCAAGCAATAGCCTTCTTAATTCAGCCGAATTCCTTGTGAAGTATGCAATAGTTTCAGTTGCAACAAAATTTTCAAAGTTTTTTGTTCCAAGCGGCATCTCAAATAATTCCTGGGTTCCGGTTGGACCTGCATAATATCCAAGCACCCCTACAGCTATTCCAATTGGAGCAATTGCTCGTATTCTTTTATCTCCACCAAATCTGATGAATTCATCCTTGACATATTATCTGCATCTTGGGAAGTGAGACTGTGCCAGCGGTTTTCTTCCGCCATTATCCATATAGGGCTGTACGAAGGTTCGGCGGCTCTCGCTGCAGCCCTACTCCAATCATTGCTAAAAAATCACCCTTTTGTAGACGGCAACAAACGTACAGCATTAACATCTGCTGGCATTTTTCTTAGAAAAAACGGTTATAAACTAGCCAACAATCATCAACAAGAGGTGGAATTTGCAATAAAAGTTGATAATGGAAATCTGACGGTCGAGCAAATCTTTAAGTGGCTAAAGGAACATTCTGTTAAGAAATAGCGCGAATTTTGCAGTTGTGTCTAAAAAATAATCAGATATAATTGAGGTGTGAAAAATCCGGAAATTCCCTTATCGCAAACAGAACTCTCGGCTGATTTAAGAAGCCAGCATGAAGAGTATCGCAGGTCGGATTATGACGGCCATAATCGCCACCCCTCTCCTACAAGTATGAGAACACTGCATTTTAGAAGTTCCCGGAGAAAATGGAACCAGGGGATGAATAGATTAGTAAAATATTGGCAAAGGGAAATTTAGTGTAAACATATTTCTTTATGATAAAAGTTATTTTAGGGATAGAGACTAGTTGTGACGAGACGGGCGCTGCGGTTTTGGAGAGAAAAAACGGGCGTATACAAATTTTATCCAATGTGGTGGCATCCAGCGCACAGCTACAAGCCAAATATGGCGGTATAATTCCGGAACAGGCAGCCAGAGAACAGCTTAAATCTATAATTCCTGTTATAGAAGAATCCCTTCGACTCGCTTCGCTCGCTCAGGGCAGTTCTATCGAATTGGATGCAATTGCGGTAACCCAAGGTCCAGGGTTAATTGGTTCACTTTTAGTAGGAGTAGAAACAGCTAAAGTTTTAAGCCTAGTTTGGAATAAACCCTTAATTGCTGTTAATCATTTGATTGGCCACTTTTATGCAAATTGGATTACAGATCACCTTCCAGGAGTCAGAGCCCACCTAGAAGGTGTAATTCCCCAATTCCCCTGTATTGGTCTGCTTGTTTCCGGCGGGCATACTGATTTGGTTTTATTTCAAGATCATGGCAAGTATGAATATTTAGGAGGAACCAGGGATGATGCAGCCGGAGAATGTTTTGATAAATGCGCAAGGTTACTAGGCTTACCTTATCCCGGAGGTCCGGCCATTGCCGCTGAAGCGGCAAAGTTAAAAGTTAAAAGTGAAAACCTGCCTGCTGGCAAGGCAGGGTTAAAAGTGAAATTACCAAGACCAATGTTAGAAAAAGGAGATTTTTCCGCCAAAGGCGGACCAGCCTATGGCTGGGATTTTTCTTTTAGCGGACTAAAAACCGCAGTTTTACGTGAAGTTGAACACTTAAAAATCACCCAGCAATTTAGCAACCTAACAATTCAACAATTGTCTTATGAAATTCAACAAGCTATTGCAGATGTCCTAGTAGAAAAGACTGTCAAGGCAGCCCAAAAATATAAGATTGAACAAATTATGGTAGCTGGTGGTGTTGCTGCTAATCAACAACTGATTAAGGATTTACGATTTAAGATTAAAGATTTAAGATTAAAAACAAAGCTGCATGTTCCACCCCCCAACCTTTGTACAGACAATGCAGCCATGATTGCTGCAGCAGCTTTTTTTCAGAAGGAAACAGCAAATCCTTTAAACCTTCAAGCCAACCCCAATTTGTCATTGTAACTATACCGGATAATTGACTTACTGCCAATTATGGCTTATAATATTTAATCATGTCTGAGATTTTAAAAACAACCATTTCTTCTTCAAAATTTATCTAAGTCCAATCTTCCAGACACCTTTTTCTCAGAAAACCGGTATAATTATAGCATAAGCCAAAATTTGTCAAAGAGTCTGAACTGTTACTTGATTTTAGTTAAGACTGGGATTATACTCTAGGTTATGTATGAATCTACGGCAGAAAGGTATAAACCGCCTGCATCTCTTATTGATTGCGATTTAGCCTGGTTTGCCTGGGATAGTGCAGTAAGAATACTGCAAGAAGGATCAAACCCGTTTACAAATACTTTAGGAGAAACTCAAGAAGCCTATCGCCAGGCTCGAAGACTAGCCAGATGCCACCGGGGCAGGAATTGTTTTCATCCTTGGCATATTAATCCTTTACTATCAACTTTAGGTTATGGTAGTGACTCTGAAATACGTTTTAATGAGAAAGGATTTTGTTTTATCTTTGCAGAACACCCTTTACCCTCCCCAAATTTACTCTAGTGAAATACTGACTATGGATAAGATATACGATCAAACTAAGATTGAACAAAAGTGGTATAAATTTTGGGAAGAAGAGGGATTTTTTAAAGCAGACCCTGACTCTTCCAAACCCGCCTATGGCTTACTGATCCCCCCGCCTAATTTAACCGGTTCCCCTCATTTAGGCCATGCTATGCAACATGCTATTTTAGACGCTGTTGCCAGATTTAAAAGAATACAGGGCTTTGATGTATTGCTTTTGCCGGGAGTTGACCATGCCGGTATTCAGTTTGAAGGAACTTTGAATAAATTATTAGAAAAAGAGGGTACTTCCAGACAAAAATTGGGTAGAGAAGAATGGTTAAAAAGAGCCTGGCAATTTAAGGAGGAGATTTATAAAACTTTTCATGATACCTGGACAGTATTTGGTTTATCTGCTGACTGGTCCAGGGAAGTTTTTACTTTGGAACCAAAAGTGCAAAGAGCGGTTTTAGAAGAATTTAAAAGCTTTTGGGAGCAAAATTTGCTTTATAAAGGAGCTTACATTGTCCAGTGGTGCCCCAAAGACCAAACAGCCATTGAAGATGTGGAAATGGAATATGAAGAAAGAAAAGATAAGCTTTACTATTTGCAGTATGGACCTCTAATCATTGCCACTACCCGTCCTGAAACTAAGTTTGGTGATACGGCCATGGCTGTAAATCCCAATGATAAAAGATATGAGCAGTTTGTCGGCAAAGAGTTTGAAATTAAAACCTTAAATGGACCAAGAAAGATGAAGGTGATTGCTGATAAGGCAATTGACCCCAAGTTTGGCACAGGAGCTGAAAAAGTGACACCAGGACATGACATTTTAGATTATGAAATCAGCAAAAGGCATAATTTAGAAATTATCCATGTAATTGATAAAAGCGGCAGATTAACCAAAGTCGCCGGCAAATATGCCGGTATGAAATTCCAAGAAGCCAGAGCTGCCATGATCCCTGAGTTAAAAGAAAAAGGGATTTTGATTAAAGAAGAAGATTATGTACATTCTGTACCGGTTTGCGAAAGATGCAAAACCACTGTTGAACCGATTATTTCCGAGGAGTGGTTTGTCAAAATGAAACCTTTGACTCAAAAAGCTTTAAAGCGTATGAACGAAATTAATTTCGTCCCCAAAAACTACAAAAAAATCCTCTCTGACTGGATGAAGGAAATTCACGATTGGACTATCTCCCGTTCTCTCTGGTGGGGACACAGAATTCCTGTCTGGTATTGCCAAAAATGCAATCCCAACCACTTGGTAGGTAAAGATAAGGACATGATTATTTCTCTAGAGAAACCAGGCAAAAATTGCCAAACTTGCGGCCAAAAACACTGGGTACAAGACGAACAGGTTTTAGATACCTGGTTTTCATCCGGGCTTTGGCCAATGGCAACTTTAGGCTGGCCACAACAATCTAAAGAATTTGAAAAATATTATCCCTGGCAGTTTGAATTATCTGCTCCGGAAATAAAATATTTATGGATTGCCAGAATGATTATGCTTGGGCTTCATTTTACTAATAAGATTCCTTTTGAAAATATGTTTTTCCACGGCATGATCAGGGATTTGCAGGGCAGAAAGTTTTCCAAATCTTTGGGCAATGGCATAGATCCTAATAAGTTAAGAAACCAATGGGGCACTGATTCAACCAGAATGGCTTTGTATACTTATTCCGCTCCCGGCCGGGATGGCCGGGCTTCCCGCCAGACCATGGATGAAAGGTGTAAAAATTTTAGAAACTTCGGCACTAAACTGCGAAATATCGCCAGATTCATCATTGAACTAAAACCGAGCGAAGCGAGTCCTGAACTTGATTCAGGATTTATACAAAAAAAGCCATGGATCCCCGATCAAGTCGGGGATGACAAGCTACATCCTGATGATAAAAAAATCCTGGATCAATTAAATAAAACTATTCAAGAAGTCACCAAAAATTTAGAAGGTTTTAATCTACATCTGGCTATAGAGAAACTTTATGAATTCATTTGGCATCAGTTTGCGGATAAATATATTGAATCCGCTAAAAACAGGAGGACTGAGGCTCAACCGATTTTGGAATATGTATTTAAAACTTCTTTGGAGCTTTTGCACCCTTTTATGCCTTTCATAACTGAGGAATTATGGCAAAAACTACCTCACAGGGGTAAAAGTATCATGGCCACCTCTTGGCCAAGTACTAAGTGAACATTCCTTCCACTCAAGTGCGTAAGTCCTGAAATAATATCTTCAGTGAAATTTCTCTGTCAAGTACCCTTTTCTTTAGACAGTTTGTCTCTACTCTCCCTAAACGCTGCTGGGCTCATCTTTAAACTGCTGTGAATCCTTTGGTTGTTGTAATAGTACATCCCTTGATGAATTGCT
>Ga0209343_10006007_pt1 | contig 14621 bp, 15 predicted proteins | sample RifCSPlowO2_02_FD_184026 | JGI IMG/M metagenome (GOLD analysis project Ga0209343, IMG submission 184026) | Groundwater microbial communities from Rifle, Colorado - Rifle CSP2_plank lowO2_0.2 (SPAdes) (version 2) | ecosystem: Environmental > Aquatic > Deep subsurface > Groundwater | place... | reverse complement strand
GCGGGGTAACAGCGCACTACTACGGCACTAGGCGTTTTCCCCATGGGCCCGGGCTGATTGCGGCGACAATCTAGCTCCAATTTTTATTACTCGCTTGCTCACCCAAGCCTTCTCCATGTCCAGTACATCCAATTTTGAAGTCCGGCCCGCCACTGTGCGCGATGCCAAAGCCATTGCCGAAATTCATGTCAGTGCCAGTCAGGCGGCTTTCAAGGCCCTGTTCCCGGGCGAAAAGGCGCCCGCCATGGCCATCGACAAGAGCCAGGCCTACTGGTGCGACGCCATTGAATTCAGCGAACCCCAAGTCTTTGTGGCGCTTGATGCGGGCCAAGTCGTCGGCTTCGTCGGTTTCGACCGTTCACGTGACAAGGGCACACCGTCGACTACCGGTGAAATCTGGGCCATTTTTGCCGCCACTTCGCACTGGGGACGGGGCGTCGGGCTGGCGCTGTGGGACGCGGCACGCGAAGGTTTGCTGGAAGAAGGCTGTACCAAGGTCACGGTATGGATCCCGCTGGGTAACGAGCGCGCCCTGCACTTCCATGACCTGGCCGGTTTCAAACGTGAAATGACGAGCATCAAAACCGTGCCCGTGGGGGCGGTCAAGGTCGAAGAAATTCGCCTGAAACGCGATCTGAACTGAGGCGTTGACTGATCAAGTGCGGCGTAACACCACACTGCCAATCGAATAGCCGGCTCCAAAAGAGCAGATCACCCCCACGTCGCCAGCCTGGATATCGTCGTGGTGTCGGTGAAAGGCAATGATCGAACCGGCTGAGGCGGTGTTGGCAAATTCATTCAGGATCACCGGCGCGTCATCCGGCGTCGCGTCGCGCCCCAACAATCTGCGGCTAATCAACTGGTTCATGGCCAGGTTGGCCTGATGCAGCCAAAAACGACGTACGCCATCGGGTGCCAGGCCATGTGCCGTCAGGTGGCTGGTGATGTGCTCCACCGCCATCGGACAGACTTCCTTGAAGACCTTGCGCCCCTCTTGGTAAAAAAGCAGATCACGGTCATCGGGGTCGCGGTCCTCGCTGCGCCACATATAGCCGGCATTGTTGCGGATATTGTTGGAAAACGTGGTGAGCAGGCGGATGCCGAGCACCTCAAAGGCAGCCGCGGGGGCATTCTCCAGCCGCTCGATCAGGATGGCGGTGCAGACGTCACCAAAAATGAAATGGCAGTCGCGGTCTTTCCAGGCCAGATGCGATGAAGTAATCTCCGGGTCCACCACCAAAATGGCCCGGGCCGAGCCGGTTTTGACCGCGTTGACCGCCATCTCAATGGCAAAAGTGGCCGAGGAGCAAGCCACATTCATGTCGAAGCCGAAGCCCTGAATGCCCAACGCAGTCTGAATTTCCACCGCCATGGCCGGGTAAGCACGCTGCATATTGGCGCAAGCACAAATCACGCCGTCAATATCTTCGGGCTGTCTACCGGCGCGAGCCAGCGCGTCGCGCGCTGCGGCCACACCAATTTCAGCCATTAACGAAATCTCGCTATCAGGGCGGACCTGCAAGCGCGGGCGCATGCGCTGCGGGTCAAGAATGCCGGATTTTTCCATCACATAGCGTTGCTTGATGCCCGACGCTTTCTCAATGAACTCCATGCTGGATTGGGGAATTGGCTGGCGGGTTCCGGCGGCAATGGCAGCGGCATGTTCCTTGTTTTCCTGCGCTGCAAAACAATTGAAGGAGGCCACCAACTCTTCGTTGGTAATGACGTGCGGTGGAATGTAGAGTCCGGTGCTACTGATGGCGACACGATGCATAACGTTTGTCCTGAAAGTACGAGGCTGGAGTAGTCCAATAAAGCCGTGATTATCTGCGGAGTCACTCTTGGCCCTGCCCGCCACTCATATTCAGCCGCCATGCCGATTGGCCTCAGCAAGGAAAAGTCGCCAAGTCCGAAGACTTGAAAGCGCTCTACTGGTCAGGTGATTTGGTGAGCACCCAAATGCACGCGGGGGGGAAATTTGCGAATACCCACTTGATCTGCTGCCACTTGAAGCCGGCAGGCGCTGTGAATGGGGCGCTCAGGCCATAGGTGTACTGAATGAGCTGTGAGCCAGGTGACGATTTCAGGAATGCCAGAAGGCTCTGCACTGTCAAGTGTTTGATAGCAGGCGGCAAGGACCGAAATGGCAAGCTGGAGACGACCGCCACTGACCCGGTTTGCCGATAATTATCGAGCGCGCGGTGTGCCGTCGAATGCAGGACTTTCAGATTTGGATATCGCTTCTTTAAAGAAACCGCCAACTTTCTTTGCAGCTCGACAATTTGAAGTCTATCTTCATTAACCACCCTGGAAAGGGCTTGCGTGACTGCGCCGGTGCCCGCGCCAAGTTCCAGAACGTTGTCTGAGTTTTTCGCCAAATTGGCTAGCTCTCGCGCAAGACGAGCGGAAGAAGGAGCCAGCGCGCCCGTTGTGCGCGGGTCCTTCAGCATTCGAAAGAGAAATGAATAGGGCATTGCGAGGCTTGAGGCAGGCTGAATTCGTCGAAATCAGGGGTCGGACGCACCGGCAGAAACATGCTCAGACATCCGTCGGAAACCCATCGCCGATAGTCATCTAGCCAGTCTTTCAGTTCGTTGACTATAGTCAACTGCCAGTCATTCACCGGTGGGCCAGGAGCGCTGGCCAGGGCACGGCGATCAACAGCGACAATAACCCTGCACTCAATTACAACGCGCCCCGAGAAAGATCAAACCCATGGCCACTAGCCTGCTCGCACTGCTTGACGACATTGCCAGCCTACTGGATGACGTATCTGTATTGACCCAGGTGGCTGCCAAGAAAACAGCCGGGGTGCTGGGAGATGATCTGGCCCTGAATGCGCAGCAGGTCGCCGGTGTCAAAGCCGAGCGCGAACTGCCGGTGGTCTGGGCGGTGTTCAAAGGCTCATTGATCAACAAAACCATCTTGGTGCCCGCCGCCCTGGCCTTGAGCGCGCTGGCGCCGTGGGCGGTGACACCGCTACTGATGCTGGGCGGCGCCTTTTTATGCTTTGAAGGGTTTGAAAAACTGGCACACAAGTTCTTGTCCGGCGGCGCTGAAGACGCGGCGCAGCATGCCAAGCTGGTGCAGGCGCTGACAGATCCGTCGCTTGATCTGGTGGTACTGGAAAAAGAAAAAATCAAGGGTGCGGTGCGCACCGATTTCATTTTGTCGACCGAGATCATTGTCATCACGCTCGGTACGGTGCAGTCGAGTCCGCTGCTCACCCAGATCAGCGTGCTGAGTGGCATCGCCGTGCTGATGACGATCGGCGTCTACGGCCTGGTGGCGGGCATTGTGAAACTCGACGATGGCGGGCTCTACCTCAGCCGGCAAACCGGTGCCGGCGTGGCCGCGCGCCTGCAGCGCAGTCTGGGGCGGAGCATTCTTAGAGCTGCGCCCTATTTGATGAAGGGGCTGTCGGTAGCGGGCACCGCCGCCATGTTTCTGGTGGGAGGTGGGATCTTGATCCACGGCACGCCAGGGGCTGGCAGCTTGATTGAGCACTGGAGCCTGGTCGCGGGCGCGGCACTGCAACCCGTGGCCGCTTTGACGCTGAATGCGCTGGGGGGCCTTCTGGCTGGGGCGGTGGTACTGGCCAGCGTGTCCTTGGTGAAACGACTCAAGCAGCGGTTTATTAAAACGATTTAGGCCTCTAGCCCTTATGGAATAAGCGCTGGCAGCTATAAAAATAGTACTAAATCTTCTGTACACACTGAGACCAGAGGTTTATGATTTCGCTCGGGCGTCTGATGAGTACGCCGGGTGTCAACAGGAGGACATTGATTTTGAAAATGTTGCGACTGCCTCGCTCTAAAGTGCAGATCGGCACACCCCTGCCCTGGAGTGTGCGCGATGAGCAGGGCACATTGTTGCTCTCGAAGGGGCATCTGGTTGAGAGCGAGCATCTGCTGGACCAGTTGCTCCTGCGCGGTGCCTATGTGGATGCCGAAGAAGCCCGAGCAGTCGCGCTGGCGGACGCCCCGCAGCGGCCCAAGACGCCTGTGCCGCCACCCAATATTTTTGGTTTGTGGGACAAAACCACGGATGATTTGAAAAAACTGCTGGTCAGCGTGACACACCAGGATGACTTCTCGGGCCGCATCGAGCAGTTTGCGCGCCACCTGCTGGAACTGGTTGACTGCAACGCTGACATCGCCATTTATCGATGCGTGCGCCAAGACAACGCCCAGCATTTTTATTTCGGCTATACCCATGCCGTTCATACCGCCATGCTATGCATTTTGATGGCCCGCCATCTGAAATGGCCCGAGACCCGTTTGATGAGCCTGGTGAAGGCGGCGCTCACCATGAACCAGCCCATTCTTGATTTGCAGGGGCAAATGGCGGGACAGGATGTCCCCATGAAAGACAAACAACGGGCTGCCATTCACACCCATCCGACCCAATGCGTTGAATGGCTTCAAAAAGCCGGGGTCACAGATACCGACTGGCTGACTGCCATTGAGCAACATCATGAGCGAGCGGATGGAACCGGCTACCCGCTGGGCTCTACCGAAGTCTGCGAGATGGCGGTCGCGCTGCGCGTGGCAGATACCTTCACATCAAGAATAAGTCCCCGTGTCATGCGTCCGGCGCTGTCGCCTCAGGAGGCCGTACGGCAACTGTATCAAGAGGACAAAGGTGGTCCTCTGTCAACGGCCGTCATCAAGGAATTGGGCATCTATCCGCCCGGTGATTTCGTGAAACTCGCCTCCGGGGAACTGGGCATCGTGGTGCAACGCACGGCCAATGCGCGAGCGCCCATTGTGGCCTCCATCACCGACACAGCCGGTCGCCCGGTGCCGCATACCGTGCGCCATGACACGGCGCAACCCGAATTCGCGATCAAGGCCACCGCGTCTGACAAAGTCATGCTGATGCGTTTGCCGCCCGAGCGGCTATTCGGATTTTCATTGGCACCGCAGGCGCCGGTGGTGCGGCCCAAACCGGCGCCTTAGCGCAGGTGCCATGATGGCAAGAGCGGCAATGGATGCAGGCCGCCGGATCAGACCTCGCCACCAAAACGTTCGCTCAGGTTGGCAACCCACTGGTCGGTCATTTTTTCAAATTCCGACTTGACCAGCGGTGTAATCACCATTTTCAACAAGCCCGGCACGGGCAAGGTGAGTTCGCCAGTGAGACTCAAGACAATCTTGGTTGACTTTTTCTTGTCGATCAATTTCCAGCCACCCTCGATCAAGCCGTTACCTTCGCCCTTGACTGGCGTCCAGTTGATCGTGCCTTTGGCTCGGTTGGACGCGTATTTGCAGGCAAAAATGGTTTGCAGGTAGAACTGCGCGATGCCAATTTTTTCAAATTCCCAGCGAAAAGTATCATTGCCGAGGTCCACCAGTTTGTCCACCTTGGGGTAGTGGCTGGCTGCGACAGGGATGTCAGACAACACGTCAAAGACCTCTTTGATACCGGCTTTCACTTCAAACTCGTAGCCAAGATCGACATTTACGTTAATGGTCATGGAGAACTCACTCAATGGTTGATGGAGAGTTGCGGACAGCGCAGAGTGCAGAGTCGGACTTCAAAGACCCAGCGCGGCAATGCCCGCCCGGGCGATCTGTGCATCTTCGCTGGATTTCACACCACTGACACCGACCGCGCCCAGGCACTGGCCATCTTTCATCACCGGGACCCCACCCTCCAGCAAACCCTTGACCTCAGGCGCACTCAAGAAAGAGGCTCGTCCACCATTCACAATGTCTTCATAGACTTTGCTTTCGCGCCGGCCCAGGGCCGCCGTGTGCGCCTTGGCAGGTGCAATATGAGCGGAAATGGCAGCGGCACCATCCAGGCGCTGCAACCACAACAAGTGACCGCCATCGTCAACGATGGCAATGGACACGGCCCAGCTATTTTTCAGGGCTTCGGCTTCCGCCGCCGCCGCGATGGTCTTGACATCAGCCAGTTCGAGAATGAGTTTGGTTTTCATGAGTTAAAGAATTTTGTTTGCACAGGCCTCAAGCATAGCCGCTGCCTCTTACCGCGTGGAGGTGTCCAAGCGGCAAGTATCCTTACAAGCTGTAGGCGCCCGGTCCAAATAATTGGGGCGGCGGCACCTGACTGCCCCTAAAATGAACAATCTATGTACGGTTCAGACCACGAAGGAGCTTGACGATGACTGACAATGTTCAATCAATTGACCGCAGCTATGGCTATGCGGCCTCAGCCGAGCAGCGCAACAAAGTGCTGCGCAACACCTACTGGCTGCTGGCCTTGAGCTTGGTGCCCACGGTGTTGGGTGCCTGGTTGGGCGTGGCCACCGGCATCACGCGCTCGTTGAGCGGCGGCCTGGGTCTGGTTGTGTTTCTGGGCGGCGCCTTTGGCTTCATGTACGCGATTGAGAAAACCAAGAATTCGGCCGCCGGGGTGCCGGTGCTGCTGGGATTCACCTTTTTCATGGGCTTGATGCTGTCACGCATGATTGGCATGGTGCTGGGTTTCAAGAATGGGCCAGATCTGATCATGACCGCCTTTGGTGGCACGGCTGGCGTGTTTTTTGTCATGGCCAGCCTGTCCAGCGTCATCAAACGTGACCTGTCCGGCATGGGCAAGTGGCTTTTTGTAGGTGCCATGGCGGTGATGATTGGCGGCATCATCAACGTGTTTGTCGGATCCACGGCGGCCATGATGGCGATCTCGGTGGCAGTCATCGGTATTTTCAGTGCCTACATGCTGTATGACTTGAAGCGCATCGTCGACGGCGGCGAAACCAACTACATCAGCGCCACATTGGCCTTGTACCTGGACATCATCAATGTGTTCCAGGCGCTGCTCGCCCTGCTGGGTATTGCGGGCGGTGAGCGAGATTAAGACAGCTCCACTTCCAAGAAAAAAGACCCTTTCCGGGTCTTTTTTCTTGATGGCGTCAACAGATAACTTCAGTGCAACACAAAATTGACCGATAAAGACACTATCTTTCTGTCACACACCATGAACGTACGCCTGCTCATCACAACGGTCACCCTGCTGCTGGCGGGCTGCGTCATCCCCGGCATGGAGCCGGACCCGAGAATCGCCCAGCGCGAAGCCGAGGCGAAGGCGATTGGCGGCGCCTGCCGATATGGGCTGCGCGGCATTGAAGACTGTTACAGCCTGAATGAAGAGGCGTCCAAAGCCGCCATCTTTGACGGCTGGAAAGACATGGACCAGTACATGCGTGAGAACAAAATTGAGGGTATTCGCGCCGCAGTCGCCAAGGTGGAACCGGTCGAGGTCATTCTGGAAAACAAGAGCGCAACGGCCGAAGTCGCCGATAAAGCGCCCTCAAAATTGACCCATAAACCTGCGGTGGCAGCAATAGCTGCAATCGCAGCAGCTCACTGATTTTTCCCGATTGACCTTTGCGTTCAAACCTCCAGGTCAAACACCGCCATGCTCTCCACATGCGCCGTGTGAGGAAACATGTTCACCACGCCCGCAAAAGAACAGCGATAACCCGCCTGATGCACCAGCAGATCAGCATCGCGCGCCAGCGTGGACGGGTTGCAACTGACATAGACAATACGTTTCGGAGCCGTCCAACCCGCGGCTCCGACAGTGGCTGGATGACTGATGGGGTCCAGCTTTTGTTGATGCAGTTCAGCCAGCGCCTGCATCAGGGAAACAGCGCCCTCACGCGGCGGATCCACCAGCCATTTGTCAGCTGCACCGTCCTGGATCAGTAATTCAGGCGTCATCTCGAACAAATTTCTAGCTACAAAATTAGTAGCTGCAAGCGCTTTATTGACGGGGGCTAGAGCCTGATTTAGCTTAAAGTTTTCACGCGATCTCGCGACCAGCGCCTCACTGCCCTCCACCCCCAGCACATCACGCGCCTGCGTCGCAATCGGCAGTGTGAAATTGCCCAGGCCACAGAACCAGTCAATCACCCGTTCATGCCTTTTTGCATCCAGCAGTCGCAACGCGCGCGACACCAACACCCGGTTGATATGCGGATTGACCTGCGTGAAGTCGGTCGGTTTGAACGGCATGTGAATACCGAACTCCGGCAGGCCATAGCTCAACGCCTGGCCGCCCTCATCAAGCAGATGTGCTGTCTCGGGCCCGTTGGGTTGCAACCACCACTGCACCCCGGCCTGCTGGGCGGCAAAGCCGCGCAGCAGTGCCAAATCGCCATGAGTCAACGGCTCCATGTGGCGCAGCACCAGCGCGGTGACACTGTCGCCACAAGCGAGTTCGATCTGGGGACAGGTCTCCATCGCCTCCATCGAGCTTATCAAGGCCCTCAGCGGCAGCAGCAAGTCGCTCACATGCGGTGGCAACACCGGGCACTCTTTCATGTCGGCCACATAGCCGCTTTTGCGCTCGTGAAAACCGATCAGCAGCTCGCCCTTTTTACGCACATAACGCACCGACAACCGGGCCCGGTAGCGGTAACCCCAGGCCGGGCCTTCAATCGGCCGCAAGATGGTGTCCGCCTTCACCTTGCCCAGGTGCCACAGGTTGTCCTCCAGCACGCGCTGCTTGACCGCCACCTGGGCGCCAACGTGCAGATGCTGCATCTTGCAGCCGCCACAAGCACCTTCATGCAGACCAAAATGTGGGCAACCGGGCTGCACGCGCTGCGAGGACTCGCGGTGAATCGCGGTCACGACGCCCTGCTCCCAGTTGTTTTTCTTGCGGTGCACATTGGCGCTCACCAACTCAAACGGTAACGCACCCTTGATGAACACCACTTTGCCGTCGGCACGGTGAGCTACACCCTGTGCCTCCAGATCAAGTGATTCAACCAGCAGCCAGTCGGGCGGAAATTTCTCGGTTTTATGCATGTCGTCGGTCATGGCGCTATTGTCTCAGGCACCGGATCACCTCAAAACGATTTGAGCACCTCAGAACGGATCAGCGAACCTAAATCAGGGCGTCCCGTGTGATACCGCGGTGCGCCAGATAGCGTTTGAGCTTGGCCAAGGCCTCGTTCTGGACCTGTCGCACGCGCTCACGCGTCAGGTCCAGACGCGCGCTGAGCACATCCAGCGTTTCAGGCTCGCGACCATGCAAGCCAAAGCGCCCCTCCAGCACCTCTTTTTCGCGTTCAGACAAGGTGCCAACCCACTCCTCCAGCAAACGCTCCACCTCGTGGACCTGCGTCACACCAGACGGGTCCGCCGTGATTTCATCGACCAGTGAATCCCCCAACGTCTGCGTCTCGCCTGAGCGGTCCAGGGCGGCGTCCAGGGACCTGGGCGCCTCCGCCAGGCCCAGCAAATCGGCAACATGGACCGGGTCGCGGCCCAACAAGGCAGCCACATCGTCGACTCGAATGCCATCGGGTCGACTCACCACGAACGCCGCATCACTCTCCAGCGCCCGGCGGGCCCGCAGAACCTGCTGCAACTCCCTGACCACGTTCACCGGCAGGCGCACCACCCGTCCTTGGCACATCAAGGCACGATCCACCGATTGGCGAATCCACCAGGTGGCATAGGTGGAAAAACGAAATCCCCGTTCCGGCTCAAATTTATCAATGGCGTGCATCAGACCCAGGTTGCCTTCTTCGATCAGGTCCAACAAGGGTACGCCACGGCCCATATATGCCTTGGCAATACTCACCACCAGGCGCAGATTGTGTTCAATCATGCTTTGGCGGGCGGCAAAGTCGCCAGCGCGGGCCCTGCCGGCAAGTTCAAACTCTTCTTGCGGCGTGAACAGGGTGGTGCGGCGCACCTGGCGCAGGTAAACGGTCAGAGCGTCACCGGACTCGCCCGCCGCCTCAGATGCCTCAATGGCCGCACTCGGCAGCGTCGGCGATGCGGATTCCGACAGCCCATTTTTTGCTACTAAATCAGCAGCATACTCTCCACCATCAACGGGGGCTGGATGGCTATTTGTCACGAAATCCGACACGCCGCGTGTCGGCAGTCTGGGAGCGTTGTCAGGTCCAGGCACGGGGCTTTTTTTCATGGCCCGTTCCCGTACCCATCACCGAGCTGGCAGATACCTGGCCGGGTCGACCGGTTTGCCTTGCCGGCGAACTTCAAAATGCAACTTGACGCGGTCGCTATCGCTACTGCCCATTTCGGCAATCTTTTGCCCCTTGCGCACCGACTGATCTTCTTTGATCAACAAGGTCTTGTTGTGGGCATAGGCGGTCAGGTAAGTGTTGTTGTGCTTGAGAATGATCAGGTTGCCATAGCCGCGCAGACCAGCCCCAACATAAACAACCCGGCCGTCGGCGGCAGCGACGACCGGGTCGCCCGCGACGCCGCCAATGTCGAGGCCTTTGTTCTTGACCTCATCAAATCCGGCCAGCACCGTACCGCTGGTCGGCCAGATCCAGTCGATATCATCGTCCGCTGTCGGGGCAACAGTCGGCCCAGGCGTCGAACTGGCCGAAGCGGCAGCCGAAGTGGCAGCCGACGCCGGCGCAGTCGGCACCGGCGTGGCAGTGGCCGAGGTAACGGGCTTGGCGACCACCCCGCTGGCCGCACTGGCTGCTACAGGCGGCACCACCCGCAGCACTTGACCGATTTCAATACGATTGGGATTCTCCAGATTACTCCAGCGCGCAATATCCTTGGCAGCTTGCCCGTGTTCCAGGCCAATGCGAATCAGGGTGTCGCCGGGTTTGACTGTGTAGTAACCGGGCTTGCCTGCATTCTCAAAACCTGGCAACTGCTTGACGTCCGGGCTTGCCGGTTCCATGGCCACTGGTTCAGGCTGGCCCATGCCAACCCCGCGATCTTCCACCGGCGCCCGATTAAGCACTCTGGAGCCACACCCCCCCAACATCCCGACGGTAACAACAGTAACCAAAGCCAAGCTCAAGCGAGCACTCAAACCAAACATACAAAATCCCTTCATGCGATCCCCGATTTTAAAGGGACAAAGTGGACCGCCTCAAGCACCATTTGCCGCAGACCTTGCGGCGTACTGTCAATCACCACCAGCGCTTGCCGCCCTGGCGCCCCAGCACCAGCGGACACCGGCGCCACCAATCGCCCGCCCATGGCCAGTTGATCGATCCAGGCCTGGGGCACGGCTTCACCCCCGGCAGCAGCGATGATGGCCGCGTAGGGGGCGCCTTTGGCATAGCCCACCATACCATCCCCAAACAGAAGATGCAGGTTGGCCAGCGCCAAATGCCGCAGGTTGTGACGTGCCTTGTCATGCAGACCGCGCAGTCGTTCCATGCTGTAGACCTCGCTCGCCAACCTGCTCAACACGGCCGCTTGATAGCCGCAGCCCGTTCCGATCTCCAGCACACGTCCCAATTTGCCCGGCGCGCCGTTGCGCAGCAGTTCCAGCATGCGGGCCACCACACCAGGTTTGGAGATGGTCTGTCCCAAGCCAATCGGCAGACTCGTGTCCTCATAGGCCTGATTAACCAGCGCCGTGTCGACAAAACGGTGGCGTTCAATGGCCTGCATGGCCGCCAGCACCATGGGGTCGCTGACACCTTGCTGGACGAGCTTGCGCACCATGTTCATGCGCACCGCACTGGAGTCCATCCCCACGCCTTGGGAAAGCGGGTGGCCTGACGGCCTGGCGCCCGGGCTCTGGGCCTGACCTGCAAGCCTCGGGACGGACCGCCTGTCTGTGGGTTTACCCGCCGAGAAATCCAGCCGGACAGGAAAAGGCGGGCGCTCTTTCATGCGAGCGTCAACTTGGCGGCCGTCTGAGCCCAATAGCCGAGACTGTCATGGTCGGTCAAATCCACCTTCAGCGGTGTCATCGCAATATGGCCGTGGCTGGTGGCGTGAAAATCAGTACCCTCAGCCTCGTCCTTGGCCGGGCCCGCAGCACCGATCCAGTACATGGTGTCGCCGCGCGGACTGACCTGGGTAATCACGGCCTCGGCCGCGTGGCGCCGCCCGAGCCGGCACAGCTTCACATGGGCGATTTCGTCAAAAGTCAAATTGGGAATATTCACATTGAGCAGCCAGGGGCTACTCCCGATCAGGTCTTGCTGAGACATCTGCAGAACCAGATCGCGGGCTTTACGCGCCGCCGACGCCAGATGACTCCAATTTTTCTCAACCTGGGAAAATGCAATAGCCGGTATGCCAAACAGATAACCTTCCATCGCCGCACCCACGGTGCCCGAATAAATCGTGTCGTCTCCCATATTGGCACCGTTGTTGATGCCTGCCAGCACCAGGTCCGGCCGATAGCCCAACAAGCCTGTCAGCGCAATATGCACACAGTCAGCCGGCGTGCCATTGATGTAGCGAAAGCCATTGCTGGCACGGCAGACATACATCGGGGTATGCAGGGTCAAGGCGTTCGATTTGGCGCTGTTATTTTGTTCCGGCGCAACCACCTCGACCTCCGCCACGTCCTTCAGTGCGTCATACAGTGCCACGAGGCCCGGCGCCTGATAACCATCGTCATTGCAAATAAGAATTTTCATAGTCAAACTGAGTTGATATTCATTGTAGGTGGCGCAGCAGCTTGGCCGTTCAGGTCACACGAGCGACATTTTCCGAAGTTGCGACCAACTATCATCTGCGCAACATATTAGGAGACTTACCTTCATGCATGCCTGGCTCTGTGAAAACCCCGTGGGCGTCGATGCCCTGACCTGGAAAGAATTGCCTACCCCGAGCCCGAAGGCGGGTGAAGTACTGATTGAGATCAAAGCGGCCAGCCTGAATTTTCCCGATCTCCTGATCGTGCAGAACAAGTACCAGATGAAACCGCCGCTCCCCTTTGTGCCGGGCTCCGAGTATGCGGGCGTGGTGCAGGCCGTGGGCGACGGCGTGAGCCACCTGAAAGTCGGCCAGCACGTGGCCTGCCTGTCCGGTACCGGCGGCTTTGGCACGCACACGGTGGCACCGGCAGCACTGTGCCTGCCGCTACCGGATGGTTTTCCATTCGTGGATGCCGCAGCCTTCATCATGATCTACGCCACCTCGTACCACGCACTGGTGGACCGGGCGCAACTGAAAGCGGGTGAGACCGTGTTGGTCTTGGGTGCCGCCGGCGGCGTGGGCACGGCAGCGATCCAGATTGCCAAGGCCTGTGGGGCCAGGGTCATCGCGGCGGCCTCGACCGACGAAAAATGCGCACTGTGCCAGTCCATCGGGGCCGACGCCACCATCAATTACACCCGTGAGAATCTGCGCGAGGCTGTCAAGACACTCACTGCGGGCAAGGGTCCGGATGTCATTTACGACCCGGTGGGCGGCGACTTCGCCGAGCCCGCCTTCCGCTCCATTGCCTGGCGCGGGCGCTATCTGGTGGTGGGATTCGCGGCCGGGCCGATTCCCGCCTTGCCGTTCAACCTGGCACTGCTCAAAGGCGCCTCCATCGTCGGCGTGTTCTGGGGCGACTTTGCCAAACGCGAGCCCCAGGCCAATGCCGCCATGATGAAGGAATTGGCCCAATGGTATGGCCAGGGCAAAATCAAACCCGTCATCGACAGCACTCTGCCGATGACGGAGCTCAAGGCCGCCTTTGCCCACATGGGCTCACGCGGCGTCAAGGGCAAACTGGTGCTGGTGAACTGACCGGGTCATCGAATCAAGCCACGTCGCCAGTGGTTTTGGGCCTGGTCGCGCCAGAGCCGTCGTTTCTGCAAGAATGCATTGAGCGCCACGGGCGAGAGGAGCGCGACTGATGGTTGGATATATCTTTTCAGCCTCTAGCCCCCGTCCCCTCTGCTTAAGCAGCTATCAATTTGAAAGCAAAAAGTTCTGGACTTCTTGCTGCCGAAAGGCTCAGGCGGCTCGCAGCAGTGGCCGGGTCCGCTGGCTGGCGTGCAGCCAGGCACGGCGCAACACGGTCGGCGACTTGGTTTCTTCGGGAATCAGCAGGTAGTTTTGCGCCCGCATCGCCGTCCCCAAGCCGACGCGGCTGGTCACGACGGTCATGGGAATGGACAGCAGCAGCGGCAAGCCGACCGGCAGCAACCAGACCAGGGCAAGGGGGTCGATCATGGCGACGCCGCCAGCCAGCACCGCAATCACCAAACTCATGGGGGCGAGTTGCGCCAGCGCATAACGCCATGGCACTGCCGCCGCTTCGCGCGGAGGCGATTTCCATTCGAGCTTGAGACCGGTGAGCGCCACCACGACAAACAGCGAATGCGCCAGCATGCGAACGGGCGCCTGCAGCAAGGCAATGAGGGTTTCCAGCAGGGCGCTGCGCAGCAGGCTGACCGTGCCGCCATAAGCCTGCTGCTGGCGGTTGAGCAGCACGGCGGCGAGACCCAGAATGCGCGGCAGAAACAGCATACACAGCGTCCAGACCCAGAGCGCTACCAATTCGCCGGGCAGCAGCATCCAGTTGGCGATCATCGGCGAGCCCGACAGCCACAGCGCCGTGCCCAGCGTCATGAAGCCCAACCACAGAGGCGCTGACAAATAGGCCATGGCCCCGGTGGCAAACATGGAGCGGTGCACCGGATGAATGCCGGGCTCGGCGATCAGGCGCGAGTTTTGCAGGTTGCCCTGGCACCAGCGGCGGTCGCGTTGCAGTTCGGCCAACAGGTCGGACGGCTGCTGTTCGTAGCTGCCCACCAGGTCGGCCACCAGCCAGACGTGGTAACCGGCGCGGCGCATCAGTGCGGCTTCCACAAAGTCATGCGACATGATGCTGCCCGACATGCCACCGGTGCCCGCAATACGCGCCAGCGCGCAGTGCTGCATGAAGGGTTTGATGCG
>Ga0209343_10006004_pt1 | contig 14624 bp, 16 predicted proteins | sample RifCSPlowO2_02_FD_184026 | JGI IMG/M metagenome (GOLD analysis project Ga0209343, IMG submission 184026) | Groundwater microbial communities from Rifle, Colorado - Rifle CSP2_plank lowO2_0.2 (SPAdes) (version 2) | ecosystem: Environmental > Aquatic > Deep subsurface > Groundwater | place... | reverse complement strand
CGGCCTGCGCGGCTTCACCCGCGCCGCTGCCTGCAACGAGCACGTGGATGTCGCCGCCGATCTTTTGCGCGGCGGCCACGGTGTTGAGGGTGGAACCCTTCAGGGCCTTGTTGTCGTGTTCTGCGATGACCAGAATTGCCATTGTCATTCCTGATTGTCTATTCTGCAGATTTCCCCTCCCCGGCCCTCCCCCGCAAGCGGGGGAGGGTGAGAAGTGGGGCTAAATCACTTTCGCTTCGTTCTTCAGCTTGTCGACCAGGGCTTTCGCATCGGGCACCTTCACCCCTGCCTTGCGCTTGGCCGGCTCCTCGACCTTCAGCGTCGCCAGCCGCGGCGTGACGTCGACGCAGAGCGCCTCGGGCTTGACCACCTCGAGCGGCTTTTTCTTCGCCTTCATGATGTTCGGCAGAGTCACGTAGCGCGGCTCGTTCAGGCGCAGGTCGGCGGTCACCACCGCCGGGAGCGGGATCGAAATCGTTTCGAGCCCGCCGTCCACTTCGCGCGTCACTTTGAGCTTGCCCTCGCCGGGCTGCACCTTGGAGGCAAACGTCGCCTGCGGCCAGCCGAGCAGGCCGGCGAGCATCTGGCCGGTCTGGTTGCAATCGTCGTCGATCGCCTGCTTGCCCATGATGACCAGCCGGGGAGACTCCTTTTCGCAGATCGCCTTGAGCAGTTTCGCCACCGCCAGCGGCTGCAGCTCGACATCGCTGTCGACCAGGATCGCACGGTCCGCGCCCAGCGCCAGTGCCGTGCGCAGAGTCTCCTGGCACGCCGGGGTGCCGCAGGAGACCACGAGGATTTCGCTCGCCACACCCGCTTCCTTGAGCCGCAGCGCTTCTTCCACCGCGATCTCGTCGAAGGGATTCATGGACATCTTGACATTGGCGGTTTCCACGCCGGTGCCGTCGGACTTGACCCGCACCTTGACATTGAAATCGACCACGCGTTTGACGGCTACCAGGACTTTCACGGCGTTTTCCCGAGAAGAGGACGCGGAATTATAGCCGCCCTGCCAGGCGCCCATTCATGAGCGAAATCAAGTTCCGCAGGCTGGGTCCGCCCGTTTATCGGTATAGTACGGACGCCTGCCGCCTCGCGCGCCCGGAAACACCGCCATGCCCGTCGCCAACATTCGTGGAGTCAACATCAACTATCGCCTCCTCGGCGAGAGCGGCCCCTGGGTGGTGCTGATTACCGGGGGACGCCGCGCTCACCAGGAGTTCGCCTCGCTGGGCGGGAAACTCGCCGCGAGGGGCTATCGGGTGGTGTTGCACGACCGGCGCAATACCGGCGCCTCGGACCTGCTCATCCAGGGCGACGAGGTCGAGGAAGCGGTCTGGGCCGACGATTTGCACGAGCTGTTGGGTCGGCTCGGCGCCCTGCCCGCCTTCATCGGCGGCGCCTCGTCGGGCGCACGCACGTCGATCCTCTTCTGCCTGCGGCATCCCCAGGCGACCCGCGCGCTGCTGCTCTGCCGGATCACGGGCGGCGCGTTCGCGGCGCAGCGTCTTCCCGAAAACTACTACGGCCAGTTCATCCGCGCCGCCGAACAGGGCGGCATGGCGGCAGTGCTCGATACCGAGCATTATCGCGGCCTGGTGGCGGCCAACCCGGCCAACCGCGAGCGGCTGATGCGCATGGATCCGAGCCGCTACATCGAACTCATGTCCCGTCTGCGTGCGCTGTTCATGAGCGGCGCGCACCTGCCCGTCATGGGGGTGAGCGAAGCCGAGCTCGGCTCGATCAGGGTGCCGACGCTCATCATTCCCGGCAACGACAAGACGCATTCCTCGGAAAGCGGGCGCGCGGCCCACCAGTTGATTCCCGGCAGCGAGCTGCACCCCTTGCCGGTCCAGGACCAGGACATCGACCTCATACCGTTCGAGCGATGGGCGCCTTACGAAGACGAGATCGCGCAGGTGTTCTCCGACTTCATGCAGCGGGTGGTGGGCGAGCGTCGCCGCTGAAAGCGAGCGCTGTATCGATGGACATGATGATCGAGCTGCTGGCGAAGCACGGCCTGATGCTCGTGTTCTTGAACGTGCTGCTCACGCAATTAGCAGTGCCTGTGCCTTCGACGCCGACATTGATCCTTGCCGGCGCCTTCGTTGCGCAGGGTCAGATTGCGCTCGTGCCGCTCCTGGCGGTCGCCGTGGCGGGCTCGCTGCTGGGCGACACCCCCTGGTATCTCGCGGGCAGGCGCTACGGCTACGGCGTTCTGCGCACGCTGTGCCGGATCGCCATCGAGCCGGGCTCGTGCGTCAAGCAGACCGAGGACATCTTCGAGCGCTGGGGCCCGCGGTCGCTCGTGGCGGCGAAGTACGTCCCCGGATTCGCGACCATCGCGCCGCCGCTCGCGGGCGCCCTGCGGCTCGCTTTTCCAGTGTTCGTTCTTTACAGCGCGATCGCGGCGCTCGCCTGGTCAGCGCTGCCGATCGCGCTGGGTGCCATTTTCCACACCGAAGTGGAACGGGCCCTCGCCTGGCTGGAGGACATGGGTACCGGCGCCGCCGCCCTGATCGGCGCCGTCGTGCTGGTGTATGTCGGCATCAAGACGGTGAAGCGATACATGCTGCTCCGATTCCTGCGCATGGCGAGGATCGGCGCGGTCGAGTTGCGCGGCTTGATGCTGCAGGAGGACAAACCTGTCGTGCTCGACGCGCGCTCGGCGGCCGCGCGCAGGCTCGATCCGCGACGCATCCCCGGCGCGATCCCGGTGGATATCGACGCGCCCGAGGCAGATTTCGCCCTGATACCGCCGGGCCGCGACCTCATCGTCTACTGCAGTTGACCCAACGAAGCCAGCGCGGCGCGTGTCGCTCGCGTACTGATGGACAAGGGCTACCGCCGCGTGCGTCCGCTCGAGGGCGGGCTGGAGGCCTGGATCGAAGCCGGGGGCGAGACCGGGACGTTCAACGAAGGCCTCTGATCAGCCGATCGGCAGCACGCTATCTGGAGGATGGCCATACGCGTGCGAGGTCGTAACATAAGCGGGCGGTGGCGGCCCTGCACGACCAGCACCGAAAACCCATCGCCCAGATCAACCAGGAGGAGACGCACCATGCGCATCTACTATCACCCCGCTTCGACCACCAGCCGCCCGCTCATGCTGTTCGCGGCCGAGTCCGGGATGGACATCGAGTTCAAGCTCGTCGACATCATGGGCGGCGAGCACTGCCAACCGCAGTTCACGGGGATCAATCCGAACCGCCTCGTCCCGGTGCTCGAGGACGGCGACTTCCGCCTGACCGAGAGCTCCGCCATCCTCAAGTACCTCGCGGAAAAGAGCGGCTCGAGCGCCTACCCGAAGGAGCTGCGCCAGCGCGCGCGCGTGAACGAGGTGATGGATTGGGTGAACACCCAGTTCTGCCGCGACGTGGCCTACGGCCTGGTCTATCCGCAGATCCTTCCGACCCAGAAGCGGCCGAGCGAGGAGCTGCAGCGCGGCACGCTCTCCTGGTCGAAGGAACGCGCCCGGGAATGGATGAAGGTGCTCGACCAGAGCATGATCGGGCCGAAGAAGCGCTACCTGTGCGGCGACCAGATCACCATTGCCGATTACTTCGCCTCGGCATTCGTCAGCCTCGCCGAATTCATACGCTGTGATTTTTCGCCCTACCCCAACCTGGAGCGCTGGTACAACACGATGAAGGCGCTGCCGAGCTGGAACAAGGTGAACGAGGCGTTCTACGGCTGGGCCGGGTCGATGAAGGCGGCGCAGTTCGAGGCGGTTTGAGATGCCGTGACGGGCGTGCCGGACCCCGGCTCTGGTGTTCTGAGTCCCAGGTTCGTGCACCCGAGAATGCGCTAGCAGTCGCCTGATTCAACACCTCCCCCCGCTTGCGGGGGAGGGAGTTTTCCGTCAATACGAGGCCTTACTTGTTGCGCCAGGCCGCAGGCCGTTTCTGCAGGAAGGCGTCCATGCCTTCGGCGGCATCCTCGTAGAGCATGTTGCACGCCATGGTCTCGCTGGTGGCGTCATAGGCTCCTTCCAGCCCCTGCTCGATCTGGCGGTAGAACGCCTGCTTGCCCAGGCCGATCACCGCGGCACTCTTGGCGCAGATGGCGTCGCAGAAGCGCTCCACCTCGGCATCGAGCCTGCCCGCCGGAACCACCCGGTTCACCAGGCCCCACTCGAGGGCGGTGCGCGCGTCCACCCAATCGCCGGTCAGCAGCATTTCCATGGCATGCTTGCGAGCGACGTTGCGCGCGACGCCGACCGCCGGGGTGGAGCAGAACACCCCGATGTTCACGCCGGGCAGCGCGAACCTCGCCTCCTCCGAGGCAATGGCGAGATCGCACATCGATACCAATTGGCAGCCGGCCGCGGTGGCGAGGCCGTGCACGCGCGCGATCACCGGCTGCGGCAGCCGCGTGAGCGCGAGCATCATGCGGCTGCAATCATCGAACAGCTTTTTCTGCCACGCCTTTTCCGGATGCGCGCGCATTTCCTTGAGATCGTGCCCCGCGCAAAAACCCCTGCCCGCTCCGGCCAGGATCACGATGCGGGCCGAGGCGTCGTGAGCGAGCGCGTCGAGCTCGGCCTGCAACGCAGCGATCATCTGCGAAGACAGCGGGTTGAAGCGCTCGCCGCGGTTGAGCGTGAGCTTCACGATGCCGCGTTGTTGCTCCTTTGCGATGTACGGTGTTGTGAGCTGCTTGTCAGGGGCGTTCATACGCTTGTCCTATTCGATGGCCGAGGCGGACTTCGCCTGCTCGCGCAGGATGAACTTCTGGATCTTGCCGGTGGAGGTCTTCGGCACCGTGCCGAACACCACGTTGCGCGGGCATTTGAAGTGCGCAAGCTGGCTGCGGCAGTGCTCGATGATTTCGCTCTCGGACACCTTGGCGTGCGCTTTGAGCTCCACGAAGGCGAGCGGCGTCTCGCCCCACCTGGCGTCGGGTTTCGCCACGACGGCGCAGGCGAGCACCGCCGGATGGCGGTAGATCACGTCCTCGACCTCGAGCGAGGAGATGTTCTCGCCGCCTGAAATGATGATGTCCTTGGCCCGGTCGCGGATCTTGATGTAGCCGTCGGGCTGCAGCACGGCAAGATCGCCCGAGTGGAACCAGCCTCCGGCGAACGCTTCCCGGGTCGCCTTCGCGTTCTTCAGGTAGCCCTTCATGGTGATGTTGCCGCGGAACATGATCTCGCCCATGGTCTGGCCGTCCGCCGGCACCCCCTGCATGGTCGCCGGGTCCATCACCGTGAAGCCCTCTTCCATGAGGGAGCGCACGCCCTGCCGGCCGTTGCGCTCGGCGCGCCCGGAAACATCCATCGCCTGCCAGTCCTCCTGCTTGGCACAGACGCTGGCCGGCCCGTACGTTTCGGTCAGACCGTACACATGGGTCACGTCCCAGCCCATGCGGTCCATGCCTTCGATCATCGAGGCCGGCGGCGCGGCCGCGGCCACCATGGCGTGCACCTTGTGGGTGAGGCCCTCGCGCAGTTCGGGATCGGCGTTGATCAATGTGGAATGAACGATAGGCGCGCCGCAGTAATGGGTCACCTTGTGCTCGCGCATGGCATCGAACACCGCTTTCGCCTCGACGCGGCGCAGGCAGACGTTCAAGCCCGCGTTCGCCGCCATCGACCAGGTGAAGCACCAGCCGTTGCAGTGGAACATGGGCAGCGTCCACAGGTATACGGAGTGATGCGGCATCGCCCAGGTGAGCAGGTTGGAGACGGCGTTCAGGTAGGCGCCGCGATGATGGTAGACGACGCCCTTGGGGTCGCCGGTGGTGCCGGAGGTGTAATTGAGCGAAATCGCATTCCATTCGTCGGCGGGCGGCTGCCAGTCGTACCGCGCATCGCCCTCAGCGATGAACGCCTCGTACTCCAGCGACCCGAGGCGGCGCCCCGGTCCGTCGTACTGCGGGTCGTCCACGTCGATCACCAGGGGCCGGGCTTTCGCCAGGGCGAGCGCCTTTTCGACCGTCGGGGAAAATTCCCGATCGGTGATGAGAATGCGCGTCTCGGCATGGTCGAGCATGAAGGCAATGGCTTGCGGATCCAGCCGGGTATTGATGGCATGCAGCACCGCCCCGGTCATGGGCACGCCGAAGTGGCAGTCGTACATGGCCGGGATGTTCGGCAGCATGACCGAGACGGTGTCGCCCGTCCCCATGCCACGGCGGCTGAGCGCGCTGGCGAGCCGGCGGCTGCGCGCGTACGTTTCCCGCCAGCTGTAACGCACCGCCCCATGAACGACCGCAGGTTTGTCCGGGTAGACATACGCCGCACGCTCGATGAAGCCGAGCGGTGTCAACTGCGCGAAGTTGGCGGGATTACGGTCGAGGTCAGTATCGTAGGAAGTCGTCATGCTTCCCCCAGGCTCTTGGTCGCCGCCTACGATATTACGTGACACCGCGTTACGCAGCGAGCGGCTGCTCCTGCGCGCCTTCCAGCCGCTTCCAGACGCACCGGCCCTTGCTGTCGCGATCGATGCGTTCGAGCACTGCCTGGTGCTCGGCGAGCTCCTCGGCGCTGGCCGCCAGCACCGCTAACCGGGGACGTACCACGGTTTCGCCCGGCTGGCCGGCAAACGCCGGCAGCGGCGTTTCCAGATCGATGGCGAGACTGTCCTGCCCGCGCGTCATGGCCAGATAGACCTCGGCCAGCAGCGTCGCGTCGAGCAGGCCCCCGTGCAGCGTGCGATGCGAGTTGTCGACCTGGTAGCGCTCGCACAGCGAGTCGAGCGAATTCTTCTTGCCCGGATGCAGCTCCCTCGCGAGTCTCAGGGTATCGAACACACCCGCGCAATGCTCCGCGAGCGGCGGCAGCTCTGCCCGTGCGAGCTCCAGGTTCACGAACTCGACGTCGAACTCGGCGTTGTGGATGATCAGCTCGGCGCCCCGGATGTATTCCAGGAATTCGGCCGCGATGTCGGCGAATTTCGGCTTGTCCTGCAGGAACTCGTCGCTGATGCCGTGCACGGCCAACGCGCCCTGCTCGCTGGAGCGTTCCGGATTGACGTAGCGGTGCCAGTTGTTGCCGGTAAAGCGGCGGCTGTAAAGCTCCACGCAACCGATTTCGATGATGCGGTCGCCCAGCCGGGCGTTGAGCCCGGTGGTCTCGGTGTCCAGGATGATCTGTCTCATGGCGCCCTCCCGCCGCCGGCATGGCTGAAGCCATGGACCGACAGCCTGTCGAATTTTGCCGCGAGCGTTCGGGAAAGGAAAGGCGGGAGAGACTGCGCCGAGCGTTGAAGCCTCTACCGGCTGACCGTGTCCGCCCCGCGGTTGGCCAAGGCGTCAGCGCGCTCGTTGCCCGGATGGCCGGCGTGGCCCCTTACCCAGTGCCAGCGGATGGAATGGCCGGCGGCGAGCTCCTCGAGCCGTTGCCAGAGATCGACGTTCTTGACCGGTTTCTTGTCGGCGGTGCGCCAGCCGCGCTTCTTCCAGGCGGCCAGCCATTCGCTGATGCCCTTCTGAACGTACTGGGAATCAGTGTAGATGTCCACCTCGCAGTGCCGCTTGAGCGCCTCCAGCGCACGAATGACGGCGGTGAGCTCCATGCGGTTGTTGGTGGTGAGCGGCTCGCCGCCGAACAACTCTTTCTCGCGTTCGCCGAAGGACAGCACGGCGCCCCATCCCCCGGGACCCGGGTTGCCGCGGCAGGCGCCATCGGCGTACACCTGCACGCGACCTTCAGCCATGTTTACGGCGCGGTCCGATTCTCGTGACGGTGGCGGTTCTCCGGGCTCCCTGGCGCCGCGCGGCCGGCGCGAGCGCCTTCTCCGGCGCACGCATGTCTTTCCACGACGGCATGACGATGCGCATCCCGACCGTGTGCTTGACGGCGCGCACCACGTACACGCCGCCGCCGATGGGCCACCAGCGGTCGCCCGCCTTTTCCATGAAGCCTGCGCGCTCCAGCCACTTCGAGCGGATGAAAGGCGGCGCGTAACAGCCGAACTTGCCGCCGTTCAGCTCGAACCCGAGCAGGTGCAGCCAGTCGCGCAGCCGCAGCAAGCCGATGAAGCGGCCGCTCCACGGATACTCGCGGCGCATGTCGAGCGTTCGCCGCGCGCCCCACAGCGACAGGGGATTGAAGCCGGCGATGACGATCGAGCCTTCCGGCATGAGCACGCGCTCGGCCTCGCGCAGGATGTGGTGCGGATGGGGACTGAACTCGAGCACGTGCGGCAGCACAACGAGGTCGATGCTCTGCGAGGCGAGCGGCAGCGTCCAGGGCTCGGCGCGCACCGAGCTGCCCGAATCAAGGCCCACGGTCACATGCAGGGGGATACGGTTCTCGCGCAGGAAATCCAGCCGGGGCAGGCCGACCTGCACGGCGTAATAGCCGAACACGTCGTCCACGGCGCTGTCGAACTGCGCCTGTTCCCAGGCCAGAACGTACTGTCCCTGCGGTGTGTCGAACCAGTCGGAAAGCATTAGGATGACTTATCAGTCACTTGGTACAGGACCGGCCTATCATGTCTGCAGCCTTTCAAGTCCATCCCGTGCGTGCCTTCAAGGATAACTACATCTGGGTGCTGCGCTCTGGCCGGCATGCCGCCGTGGTCGATCCCGGGGATGCACGGCCGGTGCTCGACTATCTGGACGCGGAAGGCCTGCAATTGACTGCCATCCTGGCCACCCATCATCACGCCGATCATGTCGGCGGCGTCGCCGGCCTGCTCGCGAAATTCGACGTGCCCGTCTACGGACCGAAGAGCGAACCGATCGAGACGCTGACGCACAAGGTCTCCGGGGGCGACCGCGTCGACGTCCCGGACATCCACGCCTCGTTCACCGTATACGACATCCCGGGACATACGCGAGCGCACGTCGCCTATTATGGGGAAAAATCGCTCTTCTGTGGCGATACGCTGTTCGCCTGCGGCTGCGGCCGGGTGTTCGAAGGAACGCCGGAGCAGCTCTATGCTTCGCTGCAAAAACTCGCTGCGTTGCCCGATGACACGCTGGTGTACTGCGGGCATGAATACACCCTGGCCAATATCGTATTCGCGAAAGCGGTGGAGCCTGCCAACCCCGCGCTCTCCGATCGTGAGCGTGCCGAGGCAGCGGTGCGCGCGCAGGGCCGCCCCACGGTTCCTTCCACCCTGGGCCGCGAGAAGGCGACCAATCCGTTCCTGCGCTGCGCCGAACCGGCCGTCATCGCCTCGGCCAACAAGTACCTGGGGTCGCGCGCTTCGACGCCGGTGCAGGTCTTCGCCGCCCTGCGCGACTGGAAAAACCGCTTCTGAAAGCACCGCCTGTGGTCGAGCTTGGGCCGATCGGGCTATGAGCCGGCAGCAACAACCCGTCATGGAGGTGCGATACAAGCCAAAATGACAGCCTGTCATTTTGCGGCGAGAACCGGCAGGCACCCTGGGCCGATCTGGGCGGTAGCGCACACAAACTGCGCAGTGTTTGATTAAAAACAAGAGTAAACACGCGCTTGGAGTAATTTATGTTGACCGCGGCTGAAGCGCTTGGCTACCATGCGACAACCATGAAGCCGCCCGTTCAGAGCCTGGTACGCCGGTCGGGTCGGATGGCCCGACGCAGCGTACTGTTCATCGCCCTGGCATTCGGTACGGCGGCTGGCGCGCAGGACCAGAACGATGGCACCGCGCCGCCTGCCGAGACCCCGGCTGAAGCGCCGGCGCCGGTGCACGATCCTGCCACGCCCGCGCCGGTGAACGATCCTGCCACGCCGGCACCCGATACCGACCTGCAGGCCCCGATGGCGACGGAGCTCAGCGCGCCCATCGAAATCTACGAAATCAAGGAATCGTTCATCATCCCGGCGGTCGACCGCACCGAGCAGCACGAAGACCTGTGGGACCGGGTGCGCATCGGGTTTGCGATGCCGGAGCTGAACGGTCCGCTCGTGAAGGACCGACAGAAGTGGTACGCAAGCCGGCCGCAGCTGCTGCGCGTACTCTTCGAGCGCAGCCGGCGCTATCTCTATCACATCGTCGAAGAGCTGGAAAAGCGCGGCATGCCGACCGAGCTCGCGCTCCTGCCCATGGTGGAGTCGGCGTTCAATCCCATGGCGTATTCCAGCGCGCGCGCCTCCGGGCTCTGGCAGTTCATCCCTTCCACGGGCAAACGCTACGAGCTGGAACAGACCCGTTGGTACGACGGCCGCCGCGACGTGCTCGCCTCCACCACCGCGGCGCTGGATTACCTGCAGTTCCTCTATGACATGCACGGCGACTGGCATCTGGCGCTCGCCTCCTACAACTGGGGCGAGAACGCGGTGGGGCGCGCCATCGAAAGGAACCGTGGCAAGGGGCTGCCCACGGATTACCAGAGCCTCACCATGCCGACCGAGACGCGCTATTACGTCCCGAAGCTGCAGGCGCTGAAGAACATCATTGCCGACCCGCGCCTTTTCGGCCTCGAGCTCGATCCCATCCCCAATCAGCCCTACTTCGTCACGGTCCCGAAGACCCGCGACATCGACATGCGGCTGGCGGCCCAGCTCGCCGACATGTCGCTGGATGAGCTGATCGCACTGAATCCGGCGCACAACCGCCCGGTGTTCGCGACCGCGCAGAGCCAGACGCTGGTGCTGCCGGTCGACCGCGCGCAGTTGTTCCTGGCGAACCTGGAGAATCACGACCAGCCGCTCACTTCCTGGCGCACCTACACCATGAAAAAGGGCGACCGGCTGGACAAGCTCGCCAAAGACAGCGGCATCGCGCTGGCCAAGCTCAAACAGGCGAACGGCATTTCGCCGGGCACCAAGGTGGGACCCGGCTTCCAGCTGCTGCTGCCCATCAAGGGATCGGCCGCGGTGCATGATCCCTTGCCCGCGCGTTTCACTCCGCCGCCGGCACCGTTGCTGCAGCGCAGCGTCCGTACAGTGGTGCGCACGATCGTGCACACCGTGCAGCGCGGCGAGACGCTGGTGTCGATCGCCCAGCGCTACAAGGTGAGCGTCCAGGACCTGAAGCGCTGGAACGCCATCGGGCGGCTGCTGGCCGGCCAGAAGCTCACCATCGAGCAGCCCGCCAGCGTCACCACCTGGACGCGCAAGCCCGCGCCCGCCAAACCCACGATACGTTCTTCCGGCCGCCGCACCCGCGGTTAGATGGATGGGTACAATGCGGCACACCGCGTGCCGCTCGCATTGACCCGTGCCCTGGGACAACACGACCCTTTTTGCCGACGACAGCCCCGAAGACGCGGCCTTCCGCAGGGACGTGCGCGACTGGGTCCGCGAAAACTGTCCGCGAGCCATCATCAACCGGCCCGATCGCGTGCCGCCGCCCGAAGTGCGGCCCTGGCATCGCAAGCTCTACGAGCGCGGCTGGATCGCGCCGCACTGGCCGCGCGAATACGGCGGCATGGGCACCACGCTCACCCGGCAGATCGTTCTCTACGAGGAGATCAACCGCATCGGCGCGCCGACGCCCTTCCAGCACGGCCTGAATCTCATCGGCCCCATCCTCATCCAGGCCGGCACGCCGGAGCAGAAGGCGCGGCATCTGCCCGGCATCCTCACCGGGGACGTGGTGTGGTGCCAGGGCTATTCGGAGCCCGGCGCCGGGTCGGATCTCGCCAGCCTCGCCACGCGCGCGGTTCTCGAGGATGACCACTTCGTCGTCAACGGCCAGAAAATCTGGACCACCAACGGCCCCTGGGCGGACTGGATGTTCGCGCTGGTGCGCACCGACCCCGAAGCCCAACCGCGCCACAGGGGCATCAGCCTGCTGCTCATTGACATGAAGACGCCCGGCATCACCCTGCGTCCGATCCGCTCGATGCGCGGCGACGCCGAGCTCGCCGAGGAGTTTTTCGACAATGTGCGCGTGCCGCGCGAGAACCTGGTCGGCCCGCTGAACGGCGGCTGGAAGCTCGCCAACACGCTGCTCGGCGCCGAGCGCTTCACCACCGGCAGCCCGCGCGCGGCGGCCGTGCGGCTGAACAAGGCGCGCGAGGTCGCGCGGCTGAGCGGCGCGATCGACGACCCGGCGTTTCGCCAGCAGCTGGCCGCGCTCGAGATCGACCTGCTCGCTTTCTCGGCGTTCTACCGCCACGGCGCCGATCTGCAGGGCCTGAAGCGCGCCCCCGAATCCATCGGCCCGGTCATGAAGGCGTTCGGCGGCGAGCTGGGTCATCGCGCCGCCGAGCTGGTGCTGCAGGCGGCGGGTCCGCTGGGGCCTGCCCGGCAGGAGCTGCGCCTCGGTGACGATCTGCTCGACGTCGCGGGCGACCTGTTCGCCTCGCGCATCAGCGTCGTGGGCGGCGGCACCACCGAAATCCAGAAGAACATCATCGCCAAACGCATACTCGACCTGCCCTCATGAGCGCTCATGTTCTCGCCGGCGTGGACGCCCGCGGCATCGCCAGCGTCACGCTCAACCGCCCCGAAAAAGCGAATTCGTACGACGCCGTGATGCAGGAGGCGCTCGCCGTGGCGTTCGAGCGCCACGCCGCCGATCGAGCGGTGCGCGCAATCGTTCTGCGCGGCGCGGGCAGGCATTTCTCGGCCGGCGCCGACGTCGCCGCCGGCGCCGAGCCGGCCCCCGGCGCGCGCGGCATTTTCGAAATTTGCCGCCTCATCGATTCCATCCCCAAGCCCACGGTTGCGCTGGTGCAGGGCGCGTGCGTGGGCGGCGGCATGGCGCTCGCCGCCTGCTGCGATATCGTCATCGCGGCGCGCAACGCGTTTTTTGCCGTGCCCGAAGTGCGGCTCGGCCTGACGCCGGGCACGCTAGGGGTGTTCTTCGCGCGCGCTCTGGGCCTGCGCCAGTTCCGCCGCTATGCCATGACGGGGCAACGCTTCGGCGCCGAAGAGGCGTTGCGCGTCGGCTTCGCGCACGAGCTGTGCGAACCGCAGGCGCTGGACCAGGCGCTGGCTGCGCAAATCGATGAAATCCTGCTGGCTGCGCCGACCGCGGCACGCAACGCGAAGCTCATGGCCGCGCGGCTCGCCGGCGAAGCGTTGAGCGCCGAGCTCATCGCCCGGTTGCAGGTCGAATTTCTCGAATCGCAGGCCTCGGACGAGGCCAGGGAAGGCCGGGCCAGCTTTCGCGAAAAGCGCAAGCCCGGGTGGTATCCCAAGCCCTGAAGGCGGAACGGCTTTCGGTCCGGGGTCAAAACAAAATATACTGCGGCCGGCTCTAGACGCTTTTTTCAAGGCCTTGACGGGGGCTCAGATGAGGACCCGCAATTCGCCGACCACAAAAACGAGGTGAAACGTCATGGGCAAACGCAAGAAGGACAAGAACGAGGTCCCTTCCGCCGGGGAGACGCAGGCGGCTCCTTTGACGCTCGGTACGAACGTGCCCGAGACGCTCGCGTCGAGTCCGCTCAACGATCCCAAAGCAAAGAAGAAAAAGCGCAACAACTTCTACGAGCGCGAGCTGCGCCGGCTGCATATCGAGCTGGTCAAGGTGCAGGAATGGGTCAGGCACGAGGGTCGCAAGGTCGTGATCATCTTCGAGGGCCGCGATGCCGCCGGCAAGGGCGGCGTCATCAAGCGGATCACCGCACCACTGAATCCGCGCGCCTGCCGCGTGGTGGCGCTCGGCACGCCGACCGAGCGCCAGAAGACCCAGTGGTATTTCCAGCGCTACGCTGCCGAGCTGCCGGCGGCGGGCGAGCTGACGTTGTTCGACCGCTCCTGGTACAACCGCGCCGGGGTCGAGCGCGTGATGGGCTTCTGCACAGACGCGGAATACTGGGAGTTCTTGCGTTGCTGCCCGAGCTTCGAGCGCATGCTGGTGCGATCGGGTGTCACCCTCGTGAAATACTGGTTTTCGGTGAGCGACCAGGAACAGGAGCGCCGCTTCAAGTCAAGGGTCGAGGATCCGACCAAGAGCTGGAAGCTGTCGCCCATGGACTTGGAATCGCGCAACCGGTGGCAGGACTACTCCCGCGCCAAGGACCACATGCTGGTCCACACCGATATCGAACAGGCAAGGTGGTACGTGGTCAATTCGGACAACAAGAAGCGGGCCCACCTGAACTGCATTGCCCACCTGTTGAGCCTGCTGCCCTACAAGGAGGTGGCGGCCAAGAAAATGAAGCTTCCCAAGCGCAAGCCCGAATTGCGTGAGGGTTATGAGCGTCCCCCCCTGGAAACCCAGAACTTCGTCCCCGAGATTTATTAGGACCCCATTTATCAGGAACCCATAGCCGTGGCCGCCAGCGAACCAATATTCAGCGTGATCATCGATGCCAAGGGCGTCGCCCTCGAGAGAATCGAGCCTGGACGCCCGGGTTATCGCAAAGCCAGCAAGGGTGCGATCTTCCGCCAACGCGACGCTCTCGAGCTCCACCGAAAACTGAAGGCAGCCGGCAAGGGCTTTGACGGTGCCTATGTTTTCCATTACCTCGAGACCGCCAGGACCTTCGCCATGCTGCACCTTCAGGCGAGGGACCACGAGATCCAGGACAACCTGGACCGGGTTCAGGCCTACGACGGAACCAAGAAACCGAACCGCCGCTGAATAGTTGTTGCGGACGGAGCCGGCAATGTCGCGTAGCGATCAGCCTGTTCAAGCCCTGGATGGCCTGGGTGCTTCGCAACGGCCTCCAGAACGTACGTTCCCCCCGCTGCCCGATTCGCATCCGCCGATCCGCAACCTCGCCGACATCGAGGCGCTGGAGCGCACTCCGCTCGAGGAGCGCATCTGGTCCTGGGATGTGAACGACTG
>Ga0209343_10006003_pt1 | contig 14624 bp, 11 predicted proteins | sample RifCSPlowO2_02_FD_184026 | JGI IMG/M metagenome (GOLD analysis project Ga0209343, IMG submission 184026) | Groundwater microbial communities from Rifle, Colorado - Rifle CSP2_plank lowO2_0.2 (SPAdes) (version 2) | ecosystem: Environmental > Aquatic > Deep subsurface > Groundwater | place... | reverse complement strand
TACATTATTAATATAACTAATGTTTTTACTGCAGCTGATTTCTTGAAAAAGAACATTAGTTATATTAATAATGTATATTTTCACGCTCTCGTGGTATTGCCCAATACAACGCTTTTTAACCACCGGGAAGAATATAATATTGATCTTCCTCCTGAGAATGGAGCGAATTTATGGTTTACCAGGGACGGCTTAAATAATTACGAAATCAGGTTAAAACGCATTGAATTCCTTAAGCAGGTTGTAAAAGATAAATATGCTTCTAACATTACAGAATTTAACTATTATTTTGACCTGGCCGAAGATTTTTATAATAAAAAAGATATGCCTAAGGCATTGGTGTATTTTCTAAAAGCCAAAAGCATGAGTGAAGAAATGGCGGATGCGAATAAGGCATGTTTGATAAATAACAGATTAAGCGCTTTGGAAAAAAATGCTTAAAAAGGCAAAGGTCAGAATAAACCAACTGTTGCCTGAACTTATAACATGCCAAAAGTCTATATTCCGAATATTCTGAGAGACTTTGATTTAAACCTCGGGTTTTATTTTTCCGAGATTATGCACAAGCCATTAGCTAAGCCTTACTGGATATTCATCAGCTTGACGCACAATTGCAATCTCAACTGCCAGATGTGCGGAGTAAAGAAAATTTTAAGAGAACACGAATTAGATTCCAGCATATTAAAGAAGGTCTTAGAAGAAGTGGCAGGATGGAATTCAGACTGTATAGTATTATTCACAGGGGGTGAGCCATTCTTACACAGGGATGTTTTTGAGATTATTGAATATTCTGTTTCTCTGGGACTTAAAACTGAGATAGTAAGCAATGGCAGCCAGATTGATAGTCCGGAAATTGCGGGAAGAATTAATGATTCTGGGTTAAGAAACATCGCTATTTCTCTGGATGGTTTAAATGCGCAAACCCACGATTATATCCGGGGAACAGATGGCGCTTATCAAAAGGCAGTTAATGCCTTGAGTTATCTTTCACAAGCTAAGCGGATAAGAGGTTTTGGCCAGCAAATCTCTGCCTGGACAACAATAATGCGGGAAAACGTTGAGGAGCTATGCGGCATGCCATTCCTGGCAAAGAGCCTGGGCGTTGAATGTTTAGTTTATCACCCGGTGATTGTGGCTCAGGATGATATGCAAAATACTATTAAAGGCGGACATCTATGGATTACGGATAGGCAGATTGAGAGCTTAAAACAACAAATCAATAAAATAACCGAATACCAAAATAAAAACGGGTTGGTGGCATTTCTCCACGATCCGCATCTGTGGCTTAAGTATTTTGAAGGAAAACTAACTAAGAAAGACTGGAAATGTAATCCCTTTGTATTCGTTGATATCGGCCCGGACGGTTTCGTGCGCAGCTGCGGGCCGGCATTTGGAAATATAAAAGAAATGAGTTTAACTGCTTGTCTAAATACGCCGGAGGCAAAAAAAGCGCGGGAGAGAATGATGTTGTGCAAGAAGCCATGCTTACAGACCTGTTGGGGGAGGCCCGAGGCGGATTCTTTAACTAATATTGTAAAGAACTTTTTTCTTCAAGTTAAAAGCTTAAATAATGATAGCCTGGAGAAGAAAAGGATTATAAGGGCTGGCCTTGAGTTGCTGGGTAAATATGAAGATTTAACCCGCCAGAATTGTTCTTAAGATGGAAAAGAGATTGAGAGAGATAATTATCTCTATAACCAACCGCTGCAATCTAAGATGCGCAATGTGCGAGATTCCGCAAAGACAGAGTAACGTTGAGATGAGTACCGAAGAAGTGAGAGAGTTAATCCGTGATGCCGCAAATCTGAGCCCCGATAACATTGTTTTCAGCGGCGGGGAGCCGTTATTAAGAAAAGATCTGTTTGAATTGATTTCTTTCGCCAATCAGCGCAAGATTAATACCTGCCTTACCTCTAACGGCACTTTAATAAATGAGCAGATGGCTAAAAATTTATTTTCTTCAGGAATAAGCGTGGTAAATATTTCCATTGAGGGGCCGGAAGGCATTCATGATTCTTTAAGGGGTAAAGGCGCTTTTAGAAAAGCGATAACGGCCTTAGAACAGTTATCCAAGCATAAAATCGAAACCACTCTTGCCACCATTGTCTGCAGGCAGAATTACAAGAGCTTGGCCTACGTTATGGAGTTAGCCCATCGCTATGGCGTAACTACAGTCAAATTCCAGCCATTCAGCGAAATTTTTCTGATTAAAAAAGACAGGAAAGAGGATTTCTTATGCCCAAATGACATTTTAGGGGAGATTAATCTGAGTATTGAAAGGGTGGTAAAACTCTCGGAAGAATATAAAATAGCGACAAATCCTCTCGGTTATCTTTATAGTGTACCGTTGTATCTTTGCGGGCTTAAGCAGGAATATCATAAGGTTAATTGTCCTGCCCTCTGGGCTTCCTGCCCAATAACAGCAGAAGGAGACCTCTATCCCTGCTGGGTTTTATCCGGCAAAATATTGGGGAATATTAAAAAAAATAGACTCTCTGAGATTTGGAATTCAGAGGCGCATAACCGGATGCGCCAGTTAATCACAGAAGAAGGCTGTTTTGGTTGTTTAATGAGTTGTTATGATTCTAATCTGGGAATAGACGAGTTCCGCCGCCTGGTCTATTTTAAGGTAAAAAAACTTCGCAAGCCGAAGTTTTATAAAAGGCAGTCTTACCGGATGTATCAGTATATAAAATATATGTCAAATAAGATTATTCATCGGATAGGGAATTCAAATTGTTTCAGGAAGAAGTATACGCCACATATAGAAAGAGTATTAGGGGAAATTCAAACAGCCAAAGATATGTTAATAAAGGAATTAAAGTCCCAAAGATGAAACCAGTCAGTTTTTACATTCCTTGTTTTAATGCCGCAAAAACTATCCGTTTATGCCTCGATGCAATTCTTAAGCAGACGTATCCTTTAGAGGAAGTGTTGGTGATTGACGACGGTTCAACTGACGAGACCGTTAAATTGGCTACCCAGTATCCAGTCCGGCTTATAAGCCACAATGAGAACCGCGGGCTTGCTGCCGCCAGAAATACCGCTATCAGAAATATAAATACAGAATTCATTGCCTCTATAGATGCGGATTGTGTGCCAGAACCGGATTGGCTCAGCTGGATTATGGAAAGATTTGATTCGCCAAAAACAGCAGGCGCAGGAGGAAAACTTTTAGAGATGGATTCTTCTTCGGTATTTGACTTTTGGCGCTCAGTGCATATGAAGCAATACTGGAAGGATAGCCAGGTCTTTCCACCTTTCCTCTTTGGTTCAAATACGGTCTTTCGCAGAAAAGCGCTTATAAATATCGGGTTGTATAACGAAAATTATAAAAGCAACTATGAGGATGTGGATATTTGTAATCGCTTTAGAGAAGCAGGGTATGTTTTAATTTATGAACCCAAAGCAGCAGCGCGCCATTTAAGAAGGGATGATATCTATTCTGTATTGAATAATTACTGGAAATGGAATTTAGCTTATTATCAAAAAGAGAAACACTACTCTCATCCCAAAAATCTTGCTTTTAAAATAAAGGATAATCTGGGCTTAGCGAATCGTTATTTAGAAGAAGACATTGCTTCAGGCAGATACCAATTGCTTTATCTGGATTTCTTATTATCCCTGCATCATTCTTTGAGAGACTTTGAATATTTTATCTCTCAAAATAATCAGGAAAATGGCGCCCCTCCTTTATCTTCCTGGCTTTCTCTGCTGGATTTGACATTTTTTTATCATTTTAATTCCGGGAAAAGGAATCTGTCTACACTGATGCCGGAGGAAAGCGCCTTTTTACAGAATTTCTTTGCCTTAAATTTAGTTCTGGGCAGGTTTATTCAAGAGAGATTCAAAAATGAAAAATTTAAGAAAATATTATATAAACATCTATTTTTATCGGTTTATAAAATAAATGACAGTTATTTATTGGATAAGTTATTAAATTTAGTTGAGTTTCATCAGGACTGGGGCGGATTATTTAAAAAAGAGCACCCTTATCTGAATATCTCATTCCTGGAGAATTTATCCATTAATTTTCAGGAATGGTTAAAAGATTTAACCTCTCGCTATCCTGAGTTAGTTCAGATGATTAAGGTTTCTGCGGAAAAAACAGATAGATCGCCGGCTTTCGGCAAGGAGGCTATAGCGCAATGAAGATAAATAAGATGCCGACAACCATTCTCCTTTTGGGCTTTTCCTGGCTGGTAGTGATTCTTGGGTTCTTTGCAAGCGGGTATTTGATCATTTCCGGGCATAAGGAGTTTAATTCTTTGATTAGCGGCTTATCAATATTGCTGGGGACATTATTCTTAGCGCTGATAATCAGAATGTTTGGCAATGCAGGACAGATACTTTTTGATTTACTCCGGGAAACCCAGGGCCTAAAGAGCCTCCATCAGGGCTTAACCTCCCAGCTGCAAGAACAAGGCGCTCTAGTCTCTAAAGACCTGCAGGCCTTACTCCGGGAAACCAGCGGTTTAACCCAGGGCCTAAATAATCTCCATCAGGGCTTAACCTCCCAGCTGCAAGAACAAATTATCGCTATTCGTAATGATCTTCAGGCTTTAAGCAACACCCTTAAACAGATGGGTTGCCATTCAAAAGATATAAACCAGAATATCAACCGGATAACCGCATTTTTTGAACAGATTGAAAGGCATTTAGACCTTAAGAAATAACCTCATATCTATTTAAAGATTATGGGAGATGGGATTTATGAGTATTCTAATGCCTGAAATTTATATATTTTTAGACGAGTATCTTATTCACAAAAATATCGCTGTTTATCATGTTAAGCTGCGCTCGCGACAGAAATTATCTTAATGGTCAATCAGAGTTAGCCGAGCTTTTAAGCTTTGGAATGAATGGATGAAAATGCAAACAATAGTATTTATAAACCCTCCACTTCCAAGAAAACAAAGATATGGCATTTTAGGACTCACTCTAGGAGAACTTCAGCCAATCGGCCTATGTTATCTATCAGCGGTAACAAGGAATAACGGTTTAAGAACATTCATACTTGATGCCGCTGTTCTCAATTTGTCTATTAAAGAAACAGTGTCAAGAGCGCTATCTTATAATCCTGATTTTGTAGGAATTTCTGCGACAACCCCTGCCATTTATAGTGCCGCTACAATTGCTCAATTATTGAAACAAAATAAACCAAATCTTATTACATTAATTGGAGGAAGACATTTAACTTCCCTTCCAGAAATAACAATGAGATTATTTCCGCAGTTCGATTGCGGGGTTATTGGAGAAGGTGAAGATAATATCATTCAACTCTTGAAATTATATGCTCGAAGAGTTGAGCCTTTTAATGTGCGAGGGATAATATATAGAAAAAATTGTAGGCTTATATTAAATTCCATAGATAATCCCCCGAGCGATTTAGACTCGTTACCCATGCCTGCATACGATCTTCTTGATAGATATAGAAAATACTATCGTCCGAATCTTTCTAGTCTTAACCGGTTACCCATTGCATGCATTGTTTCTTCGAGAGGATGCACTTATAGATGTTCTTTCTGTGAAATACGGACAGCATACAATCATTTTCGTTATCATAGTGCTGAATATCTCATGGACACAATTAAGTATCTCAAAAAATATTGCGGCATTCGTGAAATTGCTTTCAAAGATAGTAATATAACTATTCCCAAAACAAGATTTCTAAGATTTTGCGAGCTCATAAGAAAAGAGAAGCTTAATATCACATGGAGCTGTATGACAAGAGCCGATAGCGTATCACCAGCGCTTCTTGAAGAAATGAAAAGATCGGGATGCTGGCAGATTGGATATGGGGTTGAGAGCGGGTCGCAATCCCTCCTTGATTTCTTAAAAAAAGATCTTTCGTTAAATACAGTTTTAAATGCAGCAAGGTGGACAAAAGAAGCGGGGATTAAATCCATTGGGTATTTTATGATTGGGTTACCTAAAGAAACGGAAAAATCAGTCAAGACAACATTGGAATTTATAAGACGTTGTGATTTTGATTTCATAAAGGTAAATTTCTTTACTCCTTATCCTGGTTCAGAAATAGCAAAGTCTATATATAAATTTGGCTCTTTCGAATCGAACTGGACTAAAATGAACGAAGGATATCCTGTATTTATACCGCTGGGAATAGGGATAGAAAAACTCTACTATTATTCAAAAAAATATATAACAAGTTTCTATCTTAGGAAGAAAATTTTTATTAGAATGATTAAAAGAATTAATAATTTTAAGATGCTCCTTAGTTTCCTGAAAGCATTTTGGGCAATATTGCGTTATGGATTTAAAAAAGTTGAATGACATTTTTATCTTCATTTTTTCGCCACGCGAAAATGAAGAATCTCGCAGGTACGATATATTTTTCCTGTTTCTTGTTGCATTCTTTGTCCTTTTATTCTGTTCGCCAATATTGAAAAATATTTCCTATGTCAGCGTAAATGATGAATGGATGTTCTTCTTTTCTTTAAACTATATTTCAAGAATGAGTATTATAAAATTCCACCAGCTTCCATTCTGGACGCCATACGCAGGAGGCGGCTTCCCAATCTTTGGTTATCCGTACCTCGGACTTCTTCATCCTTTTTTCATATTTGTACTTTTTTTTGGCGAAATAATAGGATTAAAAATTGCCACTATACTTACATACCTACTTGGCAGTATGGGAATGTATATGCTCACAAGAGATTATTTAAATTATTCAAGGATCGGCTCATTTTTTGCTTCGCTTTCCTATGCATTCTGTAGTTATTTGCCAAGTTTCATTGCTGATGGAAATTATTGTCATATATATATATTCATACTCCCACTCATCGTAAAATTCTTTACGAATATAAAGAAAAAATACTTAATATATGCAGCATTTTTTTTGATGTTTATACTTTTTCAGTCAGGATTTCTTTTTGTTACAGCAATTATTTTTCTATTTCTTTTTTCCAGCCTATTTGGAATCTCTACCCAGAATTCCACAGGTCAATGTTTAATCAAAAATAAATTAAAGAAATTTTTACAACTGCTCATTATAACTTTTGGCTTATCTGCTGTGTACATTATACCGATGTTAAATCTGATAGAAAGAAGAGGTGGGCCAGTTCACTCTCATCTTGAAAATACATATCCCGGAATGGAACTAATGGCAAAAAAAGAGTACGCGTCTTTAACGTGGAAACAATTTATCTGTTCCCTTCTTCAAAAAAGATGTCCAAACACGATGCCATCAATGTACTTCGGTTATGTTATTATCATGTTATTCTTGGCCTCACTTATTTTGAATTGGAAAAAAAATTATAAATGGATGATAGTATTTATATTCTTTCTTCTTCTGTCATTCGGCGCAAATGCATATGTGGATATCTATAAAATACTTTGGCATTTGCATCCCTATTTTCATTTTATTTATAAACAGAATAAATATTTCTCTATCGGCTTAGTTTTTATAATTCCAGTTATTACCGGCAGCATCTTTACAATAAAATTTCCTTTGCCTGCCTGCCTTAAAAATTTTAAATTGGGCATAGTTTCGTTTTTATTAATATTAGTATTCTTATTTTCATTATCCGACCAATTTATAACTAACAGGACTTTTTTTTCGTATGCATTTACAAAAAAGCCGCCACTTCTAAAAAATAACAAAAAGGCTTTTTATCAAATAGGCCTAAAAGGTCTTACTTTAAAAAGAGATTTTGTCAATCAGTATCATTATTTCTTTTTAGTTAATAACCTCGGATTAGTCAATTGGCATAATGTCCTTAAATTTCCGGAAAAGGCAATTCCAAAATATTATGTTCAATATAAAGAAGAAAATTTCGATTATTCTTTATTAAATTTTACTTCCTTTATCCCAAATCCTCTTTACAAAGGCGAAGTTTACTTTCAAAATAAAAATAATATCGCTAAACTGTTACATTTCAGTCCTAATAAATTATCTATAGGTGTGACCTTAAATGAACCTGATATACTAATAATAAATCAAAATTATCATGAAAGCTGGAAAACTGATCATGGTAAAGTTGAGAATATAGAAGGGCTTTTAGGAGTCAATATCAATAAGCGCGGTAACTATACCGTTACGGTTCGCTACATTCCAATGCGCTTTTACATTGGTCTTGGAATAAGCGCGCTAACATGTTTGTTCATGGCGCGTCTTTCCAGAAATATAATACACCGCCGAGAGATAGCATTGCAGAAGTAGTCCAGGTATTGAAAGGCGGAACCGGAGGAGTAATCGGGGGAAAAAGAGTTTCCTAAACCTGAATAGTTTTTATGGGGAGATAGTTTTTGGGCAGATGGCTATTTTGTCGAGTCGGTTGGTAAGATTGATGCAGAAGTTAGTCAGCAGAGGGTAGCATAATAATTTAAAGAATGCAGTTAGCTTTCCCAAGAAAACATGTGTCTTGTTATAAAGGATTTTGGAGAGATATTTTCAAAAGCTTGTTTTTTGGTACCGACAATATTAAATTAATAGAAAGATTTGAAAGACAGTTCGCCGAATATGTTGGCGTAAAACATGCTGTTGCTGTGTCTTCTGGAAGATGGGCACTATATTTAATTTTAAAAGCATTCAATTTAAAAGAAAACGACGAAGTAATCCTCCCCGCAATTACCCATCCCAGCATTCCATGTATAATTAAAAAAGTAGGGGCAAACCCTGTATTTATAGATATCGCATCCAACTCACTTAATCTAGACTCAAAGCGATTATTACCTAAGATTAGCAATAGAACCAAAGTTATTATTGCAACTCATCTGTTTGGAACCGCTTGCGATATCGAAAATATCCTATCAATTGCTAAAGGTAAAGATATAAATCTTATTGAAGATTGCGCTACGGCTTTTGGTGTAGAAGTAAATGGAAAAAAGGTTGGTAGTTTTGGAAAGGCTGCCTATTTTAGTTTAGAAACTACAAAGTTAGTAAATACGCTTGGCGGCGGTATTATAACAACCGATGATTATGAGTTATATGCGCAGATAAAAAATGTTATAGGTACATATAAATTCCCAACAAATTTTAAAATTCTTAGAAAAATCCTGTTTTTTTATATACAAAAATTCTATACTAATAGATTTTTTTTTAGCACAGCGTTATTTCCTTTCTTTCGCCTGCTGGATAATTTTAATATAGATTTAATCCAATTCTATAAACAGCATCGTAAAAGTAGGATAAATAATTACAACGTCAGATTTACAGCTTTCCAGGCAATGTTAGGTCTCAAACAATTAGATATGATAGATGAGGCTATTAGAAAGATAATAGAAAACACTAGATTTTTAAAAGAGAAACTAAATAGGATTGGCATAAATTACATTCGTATTAATCCTAATATAAAAGATATCCAGTATATATTTACATTGCTTGTGAATGACAAAAATATTTTTTCTAAATTCTTATTGGGAAAAAAAATAGATTGTGAAAAAAATATATTAGAAATTTGCCCACGGTTATTTAAATGTGAAGGCAATTTTAACAATTCTGAAGAATTTACAAAAAAAGCATTGCAAATATCAATGAATGCTGACATGAATAAACAAGATGTTCTCTATATAGCAAAAATTTTAATTGCGGTATCGCAAAAATATGGAGTATATAAACTTTGAAAAACTGAGAAAATTCATAATTCAGAAACAGGATATTGTATCGTTAGCATTAATTATCATAATCTTTACAAGCTTTTATTATCCTTTATTTGTAAATATTAATTTACCCATTGATAATAGCGACTATTACCGATGTTATTATCGATTAGGGGTATTAAAAAAAATTTGCTTAGAATACAAACAAATTCCCCTAAGAAACCCATTTCTTTCCGGCGGTTATCCAATATTAGGCGACCCATATATATTTGTTTTAAACCCTTTTTATATATTCATTCTGATATTTGGTGAGATAACCGGCATTAGGATTGTGATGTTTGTATTGCTCTTATTCTGTGCTATAGGTATGCATTATCTTACAAGATATGTTTTAAAATATAATTGCACAGGTTCAGTTTTTTCTACCTGCATGTTTATGTTAGCAGGATGGGGAGTTAATCAAATAAAAGGCGGTAATTATCAAAACTTATATTATTACCCTTTGCCTTGGTTGTTGGCCTTCTTAATAAAGGGGACCGCGGATAAAAGATTTATCGTATTAGGTTGCTTTGTTTTAAGTTTGATTGTGATTGAATCTGGTTTAGTAATAATACCTGTAATGCTTTTTCTCTTAATGTATGCGTGTTCGCAAATTAAAATAAATTTTAAAAATAGAAAAATAGCAATTGATGTCGTTAATATTAAATCTCTCTTTTCAATCTTAGTGTTCGCATTATTATTATGTAGTATTAAGATTCTCCCAGCAATTGATTTACTGAGAATGCGTTTGGTGGATTATATTCATTTCGTTGGCGAGCATTCCTATACAGTTTCTTCTTATCTCTCTAAAGTAAAAGGACACGCGATGAATCTCTCAATCCTACATAAAGCATTATTAGATAGCTCTTATATAGGATCGGGGCAAATGTATTTAGGAATTGTGCCTTGCGTATTTTTCTTGGTATCGAGCGTAATTTTTATCAAAGAAAATTGGCGCTATCTTCTCATCTTAACAATCTTTATCATTTTATTATTCGGCTCGCACAGTCCTATCGATTTATTTAAGTTATTCTGGAATATTCACCCAATTATGCACGGCATATGGAAATTAGACAAATTTTTTGCATTCTTTGCCTTTTTTCTAATTTCTTTAATAGGGGGGAGGCTATTTTTATTTCCCGAAAGAATTATAAAATTTAGTTTTTTTACAAAATTTATTTTGGTTATTATCGGAACAATAAGTATAATAAATATATTTATAGTAAATAGTCGGAATTTTACCTTTCCCTATATCAAATATCCTGAAATAAAGAGGAGTCCGAACTATAGCTCTTTTTTTCAAGTGAAACTCAAAGATTATATAGTAACCGGACCTTTTGATGATTACAACAATATACCTGATGAAAAATTCGCTCGTTTTTACTGGCTATCAATGCTTCAAGGGTTTGGAGTGACTAACAGCATATTAGGTGGTAACTTTGTGCCTATAAAAGAAAATATCATCCCTAAATATTTTATAGATAATAAATATTATGATGAATTAAAGCAATCCGGTAGTATTGACTCCATGAGAGACCAAAAATTAAACCAACAATATAAGGGAGAAGTTTTCTTTCTTAGGGACGAGAATCATGCAAGTTTTAACTATTTTAGCCCTAATAAATTAGAGGTTTTCGCACAATTAAATATTGCTCCGGATATTTTAATTATAAATCAAAGATATGATGCAGGCTGGAAATGTGATATTGGAAGATTGCATAATTGGCATGATTTGTTAGCAATTAAACTAGAAAGTCCTGGAAATTATTCTGTACTATTGAGATATAGGCCAAAGTCTTTTTTTCTGGGAATAGGCATCAGTCTCGTAACAGCGATAGGATTGTGTTTCTTTTACAAAAAAAGCCATTCTATCTTAACAAACTGTTCGCAAAAAGGGGAAGGCCAGATGCTATTTCCAAAGAGTGAATTATGAAAAAACTAATCCTAGGGATTTTAACTTTTCTTGATTTATTAAAGGTCAGATTTTTAGGCAAGAGGGTTCCTTTAGCGATAGGATGGGCCGTCACAAGAAGGTGTAATTACAGATGCAAGTACTGCGCTGTCTGGAAAACTTCCATGGCAGAATTAGGTACAAAAGCGATTTGTAATGTAATTGATGAAATGGCAAGTCTGGGAGTTAAGGAGATTACCTTTACTGGAGGCGAGCCATTGTTAAGGGATGATATCGGCGTCATTATTGATTACGCGCATCAAAAGAATATCTCAGTAAACTTAAACTCAAACGGCTCACTTATAAAAAAAAGAATATCTGAGTTAAAAAATCTAAGTGCGCTTACGTTAAGTCTGGAAGGCCCCGAAGAAATTCACGATAGTTTAAGACAAAAAGGCTCTTTCGGGGATGTATTAGAAGCTACTGATATAGCTTTTAGAAATAACATAAAAGTCGTATTTACTACCACGCTAAATACATACAACTTTAATTATATTGACTATTTATTAGGATTGGCTAAACAATATAATGTTCAAATCCAATTTCAGCCTTCCTTGAAAGAGCTTTTGGCTGGGAGAGAAGATAACCCAGTTACTCTCTCCTCAATAGAGTATAATAAAATAATGAGGAAAATCTTAGAAAGAAAAAAAGGTAAATATAAAAAGATTATAAAAAACTCATTGGCCGGGCTTACTCATTTATCCCAATGGCCAAATTTAAGAAATATTAAGTGCGCCAGCGGATTAATTACTTGCCGGATTGAACCTGATGGCACGGTTCTGCATTGCGATAGAATCCTCGGAAATAGCATAAATACGTTTCTTAATTGTGCAAAAGTTGGCTTCAAGAATGCTTTTTATATGCTTCCAATTATTTTTTGTAAAGATTGTTGTTGTGCATTACGGGTAGAAGCAGGTTATATTTTAAAACTTAATATCTCCGCATTGGTTAATGCATATCTTTGTGAAAAACGATAAAAATGGAGAATAAGGATAAAGTAAAATGAATAATTGATATTTTGAAAGCAAGGATATTGAAGGAAAAAATTCCTATAGCTATGCGTTAGCAGCTTATATACAAATGGCCTTTGCAGTGTAAGTATTGCCGTATCTGGAATATTGACTTATCGGAATTAAATACAAATGATGTGTTTATATTGCTTGATGAAATGGCAAAATGAGGAGATTGCAATAGATGAAGTTTAAAGTCAAATTGCAAGTGATAAATTATGTAATAAGAAGTAGGTTCCGGATGGCGCACTATCCTTTAGCAATTAGATGGAATATAACTAATAAATGTGTATTTAATTGTGTGTATTGTAATACGGGAAGTGCCTTCTTAGCTCAGCAAGGAAAAGGAGAGTTGAAGACAAAAGAGGTGCTCCTGATTCTTAAGCAAATTTCCCACTGTGGAGTGATAAGGATTTCTTTCAGCGGCGGCGAACCTATGATGAGAGAGGATATAGAGAAAATTATAACACATTGCGCTGATACCGGTATAGGGGCAGAGATGAATTCTACAGGAAAATATATTCCTGCAAGGGTTAAAGAACTAAGGAAGATTTCTTTGCTTAAGCTGAGCTTGGATGGTTCTAAAGAGTTACACGAATCAGTAAAACGCGGAGTTCGCTTTGAAGACGTGACCAAAGCGGCCGATGCCTGCATAAGACAAGATATAAAATTTACCTTTTGCGCTACAATCACGAAGCACAATGTAAGACATTTAGATAGTATTCTTGATATAGCTAGATTTTACAATACCATTGTAGCATTTCAGCCTGTTCATCCGCTCTTCGAAGCTCCGAATGCGATAAATAATTACTATCCATCACCCATAGAACTTAGGGCAGCTGTTGAAATGCTTATTAGAAAGAAACGAGAAGGAAGTCGACATATCAGAAATTCTCTATTGGGCTTGAGGTATCTTTATAATTGGCCTGATTATCCTAAGCTACGGTGCTGGGCCGGAAAAGTTTTTTGTATGATAAATCCCGATGGTACGCTTATGCCTTGTGATAGAATTACCTATAACTTAAAGTTGCCGAATTGTATCGATGGCGGGTTTATAAAAGCCTTTAGAGGCCTTCCGTTAATTAAAAAATGTAGCGGATGCGCATTTTGCGGAACATTAGAATTGAATTTCCTGATGTCATATAAGCATAGAGGCGTAGATTTGATAAGAAGGTACGTGTAATACTGTTTTCTGGATTATAAGCGAGGCTGTGGTGAGACATTTAAAATATATCAAATTTTTTTATAAGAAACCCAGGGTAGTCTGGAGAATTATTAATAATTATCGTAATCTTATTAATAAAAAGTCAGTTCTGAAGAAAGTAGATTTGGGGATTACTTTTGATTGTCAATGTAGTTGCGATAAGTGTTCTTCATACAAAATGCGTAATTCAAAGAAGAGGAGATTAACCTTTGAAGAATATAGACGAATCGCAAGAGAATGCATTTCGTTAGGCGCCCTTCAGATAAATCTTACAGGTGGCGAACCGCTGCTAGAGCCAAATATACTCCATATCATTGAGTGTCTCGTGCCCAGAACGGTTTTTATTTCAATTAATACCAATGGGCTTTTATTGACAGAAAGTCACATTCGAAGATTTAAGGAATTGGGTGTGGATATGGTAAAGTTTAGTCTTGACAGCTCTATCCCGGAAGAACATGATAAGAGCCGAGGAGTTAAAGGTTGTTTTGAAGGTGTAATGCGAGCACTTACTATGATCAAAGAAATAGGTGGCATCCGTGGACATATAAGTGTAGTAACCACCCCAAATATAGTGAGAAGTGGGAAGATATACGAAATAGTTCAAATCGCAGAAAAGTTTAATGTTTCCTTAGCGCTAACTATTCCCGCGTTAGCGGGAAAATGGTCTAACCAATGTGATATGCTCATAAATGAGAAGGATAGGGAAATCTTAAATAAACTTCTCAAGCATCCTCTCGTTACTACAGATACTTACACAGGCTATGCGCAAATAATGTGCCCCGCCGGTATCGAATCACTCTACATAACCTGCTATGGCGATGTTATTCCTTGCCCTGTCTTACAGATTTCCTTTGGAAATATC
>Ga0209343_10005994_pt1 | contig 14631 bp, 13 predicted proteins | sample RifCSPlowO2_02_FD_184026 | JGI IMG/M metagenome (GOLD analysis project Ga0209343, IMG submission 184026) | Groundwater microbial communities from Rifle, Colorado - Rifle CSP2_plank lowO2_0.2 (SPAdes) (version 2) | ecosystem: Environmental > Aquatic > Deep subsurface > Groundwater | place... | reverse complement strand
CAATTGTCGTTCCCCACACGTGTAATACCTGTGTCACCGGGAGAACCGATGTTGAAGGTGCAAAACTCGCGGACCGTATTGCGGTCTCCAATGATCAGCTCGCAGGGTTCACCCGCGTATTTTTTGTCTTGCGGAATTGCCCCCAACGAACTGAATTGGAAAATCCGGTTGTCTGCACCAATGGTGGTGTGGCCTTCAATCACGCAGTGCGGACCAATGGTGGTGCCGGGGCCCACCTTGACGTGCGGCCCAATCAGCGTATAGGGCCCTACCGTCACCGAGCTGTCCAACTCGGCTCCGGCGTCCACAATCGCGGTGGAGTGAATCGTGGTCACGATTCGGGTCCTATTTAATGGCGCGCATGGCGCAGGTCAACTCAGCTTCCACCGCCAGTTCGCCAGCCACGGAAGCGCGGCCTTTGAACTTGAAGATGCCGGCTTTCATGCGCAGCAACTCGACTTCCAAAATCAACTGATCACCAGGCTCTACCGGACGTTTGAAGCGCGCGCCATCAATGCCGGCAAAATAGTAGACCATCTGGTCATTGGGAGAGGTGTCCAGTGCGTCAAAGGCCAGCAGAGCGGCGGCTTGTGCCAGGGCTTCCAGCATCAACACGCCCGGCATCACCGGGCGGTGTGGAAAATGCCCTTCGAAAAATGGCTCGTTGATGGTGACGTTCTTCAGCGCCTTGATGGTCTTGCTCTTGTCCAACTCCAACACCCGGTCCACCAGCAAAAACGGGTAACGATGGGGAAGCTGTTTGAGAATTGCGTGAATATCCATCATAGTTTTAGTTATCCTTATGGGTTGGGGACAGCGTGCCGCGATGCGCCGAACTGTCCAGCAGGTTTTATGTCTTGAGCTTGTCTTCCAGCACACGAATGCGTTCGCGCAGGCTGTGCAATTGCTTCAACGAAGCAGCATTTTTTTCCCAATTGGCATTTTCGTCCAATGGAAACATGCCGGTGTAATGTCCTGGCTTGCGAATGGAGCGTGTCACCACGGTGGCGGCTGAAATATTGACGCCATCCGCCAAGGCAAGGTGGCCCAACACGATGGCACCGCCGCCGATGGTGCATTGGGATCCAATGGTGGCGCTACCCGCCACCCCGACGCAGCCCGCCAAGGCCGAATGTTGGCCAATGCGGACGTTGTGGCCAATCTGCACCAGATTGTCCAGCTTCACCCCATCTTCGATCACCGTGTCTTGCAAGGCACCGCGGTCAATGCAGGTGTTGGCCCCAATCTCCACATCGTTCCCAATGCGCACGGCGCCCAGTTGTTCAATTTTTTCCCAAGCCCCGTCGTTGGGCGCAAACCCAAAACCGTCGGCGCCAATGACCACACCGGGATGCAGCAAACACCGCTCGCCCACCACACAGTCTTCACCTACAGTCACCCGGGATTTCAGCACCGTCCCCGCGCCTATGCGCGCACCGCGCTCCACCACGCACAGCGGCCCGACGGATGCCGTTGGATGAACCACCGCAGTTTCGTCTATCACCGCGCTGGGATGGAGCGCCGGACCCACTTGTATGGTGCGCCTGCGCTTCCACAGTTGTGTGAGTTTGGCGAAATACAAATAAGGCTGGTCCGTCACGATACAGGCGCCTCGCGCAATCGCTGCCTCCCGCATCTGAGGTCCAACAATGACACACCCCGCTTGCGAGGCTTGCAGCTGTTGCTGGTATTTGGGGTTACTCAGGAAACTCAACTGGCGCGAATTTGCCGTTTCCAAAGGAGCCAAACCGGACACCCGGAGTGCCTCATCTCCATGCAACTCACCGCCCAGGGCAGCCACCACCGCGGCCAAATCCAACTCCACCTTGGGGTCCAAGCTTTACTTGGAACCTGTGTTCAGGATCTTGAGTACCTTGTCGGTGATGTCATGCTTAGCGTTGCTGTACACCACTTCCTGAATCACCAGATCGTATTTCTCGGCCTCAGCCACCTGTTTTACAGCTTTATTGGCCTTCTCCAGAACCTGTTGCAACTCTTCGTTCCTGCGTCCGTTCAGGTCCTCCTGGAACTCACGTTGCTTGCGCTGCAGATCCCGATTGAGCTCTGCAAACTCTTTCTGACGGTTCACCCTTTGCGTTTCTGTCAGCGTAGGCGCATCCCGTTCAAATTTCTCGCTGAACGATTTCAAGGAACCTTGCAGATCTGCCAGGTCCTTTTGTCGTTTGGAAAACTCTTGCTCCAATTTGGCCTGGGCGGCCTTGGCCGGTCCGGATTCGGTGGTGATACGTTGGGTATTGATGTAACCCGTTTTGGAGTCCTGCGCCATGGCACCAACCGCAGCAACGGCAAGAACAAGACCAAGCCACAAGTTCGACTTAAATGTTTTCATTAGAAAGTTGTCCCAATTTGAAATTGCATGCTCTGAATTTTATCGCTATCGAACTGTTTGATGGGTCTGGCAAAGGCCAATCGCAAAGGGCCCACTGGTGAAATCCAGCTGATCCCCACGCCGAACGAACTGCGCATATCCCCCAATTGAATGGCTTCGTCGGCACCATAAATACCGCCAGCATCCACAAAGCCATACATGCGTAGGGTTCGGTCATTGCCACCACCCGGCAGGGGGGAAAGCAACTCTGCATTGAAGTTTATTTTTCTCGACCCACCGGTTGCCGTAGGAACGGCCTGAAGCCGCTGCGCACCGGTGGTCAAACTCCCCTGTTCAAACCCGCGAACCGAACCCAATCCACCGGAGTAGAAATTCTTGAACACCGGGTAAGAGGTGCTGGCGGTACTCGCCCCCAAAGACAACTCTGCGTTGAACGCAGCAGTCACCTTTTTCGAAATGGGGAAAAATTGCTGGTACTGTGCAGTGCCACGCGCGTAGCGCAATTCACCGCCCACACTCCACTCACCCGAGGTGCGCATCACCTTGCCCACGCTGGGAACCAAGGCGCTGTCCCGTGTGTCACGCGCCCAGCCAATGGTTAATGGAACCGCATTGGTGGTGAAACCAAACTCATTGGTGAAATCCTGGTACACCGTCGGCAACAATGTGCCGGGCACCACAGTCGTGCGGTCTACACCGCCCCCCACATACACCGTGTCGGTATCGGTGAAGGGAATGCCAAAACGCATACTCGCGCCGGTGGTCTCGATGGAATAGCTGTCCAGGTCTACATAGGGTTTGGAATTTCTTTGGTAGAGGTCAATCGTTCGGGAAACACCATCATCGGTAAAGTAAGGATTGGTGGTATTGAAAACGATGGTTCTATTGACCTTGCTCGTATTCACTTCCATACCCAACGAATTGCCTGAGCCAAACGCATTGTCTTGCTTGAATCCAAACGTAAAGCCCAATCCTTCGCCACTGGAAAGACCAGCGCCCAAGCTCAAGCTTCCCGTGGGCTTTTCCGCGACAGTAACTGTCAAGTCCACCTGATCGGGTGATCCTGCGACCTCGTGCGTTTCCAAAGATACTTCTTTGAAATAACCCAGGCGATCGACCCGATTGCGGGATTGGCGAATTTTTTCGCCGTCATACCAGGCTGCTTCCAATTGGCGGAACTCACGGCGAATCACTTCGTCACGGGTACGGTCGTTTCCTGCCACATTGATTCGGCGAACATACACACGGCGCGAGGGGTCTGCGCGCAAAGTGATTTCCACACGGTTGCTCGTCCGATCCATTTGAGGAACCGCCTCCACCCGTGCAAATGCAAAACCAAAGTTGCCAAAGTAGTCGGTAAACGCCTTGGTGGTTTGGGCCACCTGGTCTGCGTTGTAGGCTTCACCGGCCTGAATGGCGATCAATGACTGAAACTCTTCGTCCTTGCCAAGGTAATTGCCCGCAAGCTTGATCTTTGAAACTACAAACCGCTCCCCCTCAGTCACATTGATGGTGATGCTGATGTCTTGCTTATTCGGGGAAATGGCGACTTGTGAGGAATCCACCTTGAACTCCAAATAACCTCTGGCCAAGTAGTAAGAGCGCAAGGTCTCAATATCCGCATTCATTTTGGTGCGGGAATACCGGTTGGATTTGGTGTACCAGGTGAGCCAACCGCCCGTGTCCTGGTCAAAAAGACCACGCAATGTGGACTCTGAAAAAGCCTTGTTTCCCACAATGCGGATGTCGCTGATTTTTGCAGTATCGCCCTCCACCACCGCAAAACTCAAATTCACCCGGTTGCGATCGATAGGGGTCACCGTGGTGATGACCTCAGCAGCGTACATGCTGCGATTGATGTACTGGCGCTTGAGCTCTTGCTCAGCCCGGTCCACCAGCGCTTTGTCAAACGGCCGACCGTCTGCCAATCCAATATCCCGCAAGGCCTTTTTCAACACCTCTTTGTCAAATTCTTTCGTGCCCGAAAAATCCACATCGGCAATGGTGGGGCGCTCTTCTACGATTACCACCAACACGCCGGAATTCGCCTCAATACGAACGTCCTTGAACAAACCCAGGCCAAACAGTGCCCTGATGGAGGCTGCAGCTTTTTCATCGCTGTATGTGTCGCCCACCTTGACGGGCATGGAGGCAAAAATCGTTCCCGCCTCAACCCGCTGCAGCCCTTCCACACGGATATCGCGCACCGCAAAGGGCTCCAATGCCCACGCAGAATGCACCGCCAAAACAACCGCAGAAGCACAAAAAGCTCTGTGCAGAAAAGTACGACTAAATTGCATGTTTACCGATCTAAGTACTCGGGGAAGTCCGGCATGACTGCGGACCATCAACCCACCAAACGCATGACGTCATTGAATATCGCAATGGTCATCATCAGCAGCAAAACCGCCAACCCCAGTTTTTGAAACCGCTCCATCCACGATTCCGAGACGGGCTTCCCGGTCAGCAACTCCCAAAGATAATACATCAGGTGCCCACCATCCAAAACCGGCAAGGGAAGCAGATTCAGCACCCCAAGGCTGATGCTGATCAGTGCCAAAAAAATCACAAAGGGCGTAAACCCAACCGCCGCCGACTTGCCCGCATAGTCGGCAATAGTCAGTGGTCCGCTCAGGTTCTTCAGAGAAGCGTCACCGGTCAGGATTTGTCCCATCATGTTCAGCGTCAAGACCGACACCTCCCAAGTCCGCGTGATGGCTCGCTCCACGCCATCCAACGGCCCGTAACGAACTGTCTTCATCGCAGGTTGCGCGCCAATGTATGCCCCGACGCGCCCCACGGCAACATTTCCTTCTCGTTCCACCTTGGGCGACACAGCGATGGTGAGCCGGGTACCGGCACGCTCCACCAGCCATGCCTGGGAACCTGCGGTGCCCGAACTCCCGGACGCCCGAATCAAGTCCCGCAATTGACCAGCGTCCACTATTTCAAGCTGATCTACGCGCAGCACCCAATCCCCGGACTGCAAACCCGCTTGCTTTGCGGCGCCAGCTTCTGTCAAATCACCCAACCTGGCTTGTGAAAAAGGACCCAATATCCCGATGCTTCGGAACATTTGCACATCGGCGTGGCGCGTGTCCATGCCAGCAATGTCCAAAACTACCTGCCTAACCTCACCATGGGCGTCTCTACCAGGAGCTTCATACTCCACCTGAAGATTACGGTGGGCCAATGCTGCCCGCGTCAACCACCAACGAAAATCTTCAAACGAAACCACTTCTTTCAGAGAGTCGCCGTCAAATGCCACGCGCCGAACCTGTTCGCCCCCTACCAGCCCGGCCCGTGCGGCGATAGAAGCCACCGCTGGGCGCGGCAACACCGCTTGTGCTTGCTCCACACCGCTCCAATTGACCCAGGAATACAAAACAACTGCAAATATCAAATTGGCGAGTGGGCCCGCAGCAACAATGGCGGCCCTAATGCGCACTGGCTGAACATTAAAAGCCCGTGCACGCTCATGGGGCAATACAGCGCCTTCGCGTTCGTCCAGCATCTTCACATAGCCCCCCAAAGGAAGCAGCCCCACCACGAATTCAGTGCCAGATCTGGCCGATGTCCATCCCAACAAGCGCGGACCAAATCCAACGGAAAACCGTAAAACCTTGACACCGCAGGCTACCGCTACGCCATAGTGCCCCAACTCGTGGACGGCAACCAAAATGCCAATGGCGAAAACAAATGCGGCAACCGTCTGCACTACAACGCTCCGTACAGATCAGGCTGAAAAGCGCTGGATTGCGCCCTCGGCGGCATGCCTGGAAAGGTGATCCAAAGCCAGCAGATCAGTCAGTGAACCAGGAGGGCAAGGCGTTATGGCCTCCAACGTTTCAGCATTGACATGGTGAATTTGGTCAAACCGGATTCTGCGTGCCAAAAAGGCAGCAACTGCAACTTCATTGGCTGCATTGAGGACTGCTGTGGTGCCTGGCAAGGCATTCAGGACAGCCCAAGCCAACGCCAAACCAGGAAACCGTAGTTGATGGTCTTGCGTATCCATGGCCTCAAAGCTCAGATCGGACATGGCCGAAAAATCCAGTGCCGAGGCGCCCGAACTCACGCGGTGAGGCCAAGACAATCCATAAGCAATAGGGCCGCGCATATCGGGTGTACCCAGTTGTGCGACAACGGAGTTGTCCACATACTGAACCATCGAATGGATCACGCTTTGCGGGTGGATAACCACCTCGATTTTCTGTGGCACTAGACCAAAAAGAAATTTCGCTTCAATGACCTCTAGGGCCTTGTTCATCATGGTGGCGGAGTCCACCGAAATCTTTCGACCCATCACCCAATTGGGGTGGGCACAGGCTTCTTCTGGAGTGACGTCTCGCAAGGTCTGCGGAGCTCGGGTTCGGAAGGGCCCCCCCGATGCCGTCAGTATGATTTTGTCCACCCTGGAGGCCCAATCTGCTGGATTTTCCGGCAATGACTGAAAAATAGCCGAATGCTCACTGTCGATAGGCAGCAGCGTCGCGCCACCCGCGACCACGGTGTCGAGAAACAGCTGCCCCCCCACCACCAAGGCTTCCTTGTTGGCGAGCAAGAGCCTCTTTCCGGTCCGCGCTGCCGCAAGGCATGGCGCCAATCCCGCAGCCCCCACAATCGCAGCCATCACGATCTGGGCCAACTCATGCCCTGCCACCATTTCAATAGCCTCGCCGCCCCAGAGCACTCGGGTCCGCAAGTCCAAGGATTGGCAAGCAGCCTCCAGCGCCAATCCGTGGGTTTCACTGGCCATCACAGCAAAAACTGGCTTGAACTTGATGCATTGGGCAAGCATCAATTCAATGCTGGTGGAAGCGGTAAGGGCAAACACCTCAAAGCGATCAGGGTGCCGCTCAATGACATCCAGTGTACTAACACCAATGGAGCCGGTGGACCCCAACACGACGACGCGGCTTTTTTCTAACTTCATAAGGTACCCAGCATCATTGCCAATGGAAGAATCGGTAGCAAGGCATCCACACGGTCCAATACACCGCCGTGCCCTGGAAGCAACCCGCTGCTGTCTTTGACACCCGCACTGCGTTTGAACAGGGACTCGACAAGGTCCCCAACAACGCTCATGGTCGCAAGAAACACAACGCCCAGCACCATGAATGCCGGACTGATGGCCCCCATTCGACTGTACAAGCTGGCTTGGTCAGCTGGACCAGAAGCGTCCAAAGACCGCCAAACGAATGCGCACAGGAGCACGCCCAACATCCCACCACAAACCCCCTCCCACGTCTTCCCAGGACTGATGGAGGGCGCCAGCTTACGCGTGAAGAAACGCCCCCCAAATGCCCGGCCAGCAAAATAGGCAAATATGTCGGCAATCCACACCAAGACCAGGACTGAGAAAAGAAAGTTAATGCCCATCATGCGGGCTTTGGCAACCGCCATCCATGCTACCCATAAGGCAAGGACCCCACCCCCCAAACGCAGCCCCTGCGGCACAGTGCCCCAAGCATTCACCCCTGCACGCAAAAGCCAAGCGCCAAGCACCACCCAGGCCGCACCCGCAAGTGTCCAAAGCATATGGGATGGGGCTTGCAGCATGCCTGCTGACCAAGACACCAGACAGATTCCTGCACACAAACCAGCAAGGGCCAGAGACGCTGTCTGACCGCATTGGTTGAGTTTGGCCCACTCCCATGCACCGGCGGCGATCAATACCACAGCCAGTGCGCTAAACGCCTTAGGATCTGGGTAGAAAACGGTTGGAAGCAAAATCGCCAGCATCACGATGGCAGTAATAATTCGCTGCTTCAGCATTGAACACCCTCGGTTAGGTATGGATACAGGCACCGGCTCCACTTGGCACAAAGTTCCAGCAAATGGCAACGGATAGGGAGCATAGCCCAGTCATGCTGACGCGAGAGCTCGCGTGGTGAATTCTCGTGGCGATCAGTGCCCATCTACATGGGTGGCCATGGATGGGCATGAATGAGCCTAGCTCACCCAATACGCACAGACTTTAGGAAAGTGTCAAACCGCCATGATGTCTTGTTCCTTGGCGGCAACAAGACGGTCCACTTCCACAATATGCCTATCGGTCACTTTTTGAATTTCAGCTTCTGAACGCTTTTGCTCGTCCTCCGAAGCCAGCTTCTCTTTCACCAGCTTCTTCACAGCCTCATTGGAATCACGCCGCAAATTGCGAACTGCAATTTTGGCACTCTCTCCTTCGCTGCGCACCAACTTGGTCAGCTCGCGCCGACGCTCTTCGGTCATGACAGGCATAGGAACTCGGATCAAATCCCCCATGCTGGACGGATTCAAACCCAAGTCACTGTCGCGAATGGCTTTTTCAATTTTGGCGCCCATTCCTTTTTCCCACGGCTGCACGCTCACCGTTCTGGAGTCCAACAGTGAAAGATTGGCAACCTGACTCAAAGGAACCATGGACCCGTAGTAATCCACCTGAACGGAGTCCAGCAGTGCCGGGTTGGCACGGCCCGTACGGATTTTTGAGAGATTGTTCTTGAAAGCACTGATGGACTGGTCCATTTTGCTTTCCAAATTTCTTTTTATTTCATCAATTGCCATTTTTCATCCTCACATCACCAAAGCCAATGCAATAGAGCCAAATACTCTTTACACGTGCACAAGCGTCCCTTCATCTTCACCCATGACCACGCGTTTCAAAGCGCCGTGTTTAAAAATGGAGAACACTTTGATGGGCAGCTTTTGATCACGACAGAGCGCGAAAGCCGCAGCATCCATGATGCCTAAATTTTGCCGCATCGCATCGTCAAAAGTAAGGCTGGTGTAACGGGTAGCCAGAGGATCTTTTTTGGGATCCGCCGTGTAAACACCATCCACCTTGGTCGCCTTGAGCACAATTTCCGCACCAATTTCCGCACCGCGCAAGGCCGCCGCTGTATCAGTCGTAAAGAAAGGATTGCCCGTTCCGGCTGCAAAAATGACGACTTTACCCTCTTCCAAATACTGCAAGGCCTTGGGCCGCACGTACGGCTCAACCACCTGCTCTATCCCGATAGCAGACATCACACGGGCAATCAACCCGGCCTTATTCATGGTGTCACCCAATGCCAGGGCATTCATAACGGTCGCCAACATGCCCATGTAATCTGCCGTAGCTCGGTCCATTCCAACGGAACCGCCTGCCACGCCCCTGAAGATATTGCCGCCGCCAATGACAACCGCCACCTCCACACCCAAGCGCGTCACTTCGGCAACTTCGTCCACCATACGTACGATGGTGTCCCGATTGATGCCGAAGTGGTCGTCACCCATCAAGGCCTCGCCCGAAAGCTTCAGCAGTATTCGCTTGTATGCCGGACGTTCTTGGTTCATGGATGACTCTTTCAGTTGCATAGGAATTGGATCAATACTTCAAACAAATTGCAAATCAGGCAGCCTGCTTCGCCGCAGCGATTTGGGCAGCCACTTCACCTGCAAAATCATCAACCTTCTTCTCGATGCCTTCGCCAACCACGTACAAGGTAAAGCCTTTAACGGTCGTTCCTACGGACTTGAGCATTTGCTCCACAGTCTGCTTGTCATTTTTGACAAAAGTCTGGTTGAACAAAGACACTTCTTTCAGGTATTTTTGTACACCGCCATCAATGCGTTTGGCAACAATTTCTGGCGACTGGACCGGCTTGCCAGCAGCGGTTGCTACAGCCGCATCTTCTGCAGCCTTGGCAGCGGCCACAGAGCGTTCACGCTCCACCAACTCCGCAGGCACGTCACCACTGGACAGTGCAACGGGCTTCATAGCCGCCACATGCATGGCCACATCCTTGGCAGCGACTTCGTCACCCTCAAACTCCACCACCACGCCGATGCGCGTGCCGTGCAGGTAGGACGCCAATTGGGTGCCCGTTGCAAATCGTTTGAAACGGCGGAAAGTCATGTTCTCGCCGATTTTTCCAATCAGACCTTTGCGAACATCTTCCAATGTAGGACCAAAACCATCTTGAGAATACGCAAGCGCGCCCAATGCAGCCACATCGGCTGGATCATTCTTGGCAATCAAAGACGCAGCCGCATTGGCCAAGGCCAAAAAGCTGTCATTCTTGGTGACGAAATCGGTTTCGCAATTGACTTCAATCAAGGAACCAACAGTACCTTCGATGCAGCTTGCCACAACACCTTCAGCCGTGATACGCGCAGCTGCCTTGCCGGCCTTGCTTCCCAGTTTGACACGCAGCAACTCTTCTGCCTTGGCCATATCGCCTTCAGCTTCTGTCAGCGCTCTCTTGCACTCCATCATTGGTGCGTCGGTTTTTCCACGCAGTTCAGCAACCATGCTCGCGGTAATTGCAGCCATCTCGATTCTCCGTAATCAGTTCAACAGTTTAATAAAAGTTAAAAAAAAGGGGCTACCAAGCCCCCTTTTCCGGGCAAACAAAGCTTCAGGCAGAAGCTTCACTCACCTCAACAAACTCATCTTCACTCTCAGCCACAACTGCCTTGACCACATCGTCAACTGCGTTGGCACGGCCTTCCAGGATGGCGTCTGCAATGCCACGGGCGTACAAAGTCACCGCTTTGGAAGAGTCGTCATTGCCAGGAATGACGTAATCAATACCTTCGGGGGAATGGTTGGAATCCACCACTCCGATCAAAGGGATGCCCAGCTTGCGCGCTTCAGCGATAGCAATTTTGTGGTAACCAACGTCAATCACGAAAATTGCATCTGGCAAAGTCGTCATATCCTGAATGCCGCCGATGTCTTTTTCCAATTTAGCGAGTTCACGAGCAAACATCAATTGCTCTTTCTTGCTCATGGAGTCCAAGCCAGCTTCTTGCTGGATCTTCATGTCTTTCAGACGCTTGATGGAGGTCTTGACCGTCTTGAAATTGGTCAACATACCGCCCAACCAACGCTGGTCCACATAGGACACACCAGCGCGCTGCGCTTCTTCAGCCACGGTTTCGCGGGCTTGGCGCTTGGTACCCACCATCAAGATGTTTCCGCGCTTAGCCGACAGTTGGCGAACAAACTTGGCCGCCTCCTGAAACATCGGCAGCGACTTTTCCAAATTGATGATGTGAATCTTGTTGCGATGGCCGAAAATAAACGGGGCCATCTTAGGGTTCCAGAAGCGGGTTTGGTGTCCGAAGTGAACGCCGGCTTCCAGCATTTCGCGCATTGTTACTGCCATAAATTACTCCAAAGGTTGAGTCTAAAATTCAGTCCGCTTTTTGTCGGCCGAGAACAAAGAAATTTCTCTACCGGACAACACCTTGACGGGACTGGTTTGCGATTGAATTGCAGGCAGGATATTCGTGCCACCAGCAAAACCCAAGGAGTATAACACGGACCAAAGTAGGAGCAGAGGTCCGTATCCCGGTGGACCACCACTGGAAATGGTCTTCATCAAACCGGTTCTACACTTCCCATTCCGCGCCTACTGGATCGATAACATGGCTTTTGCCCCCCCCGTGAAATACTTGGCCCTTGCTGGCCCCACCGCCGCAGGAAAAACGGCTGCGGCCCTGGCCATCGCACGGGCGCACCCGGTGGAGATCATCAGCGTGGACTCGGCGCTGGTGTACTGCGGCATGGACATTGGCACCGCCAAGCCCAGCACACAGGAAATGGCGGAAGTCCCCCACCATCTCATCAATATCCGAGACCCGCTGCAACCCTACAGCGCGGCGGAGTTCGTGAAAGACGCCCAATTGCTCATCAAGGACATTGCGGCGCGCGGCAAATTGCCGCTGCTGGTGGGCGGCACCATGCTGTATTTCAAGGCGCTGGCCGATGGACTCGACCCCATGCCCGCCGCCAACGCCGAAGTGCGGGCAGCACTGGAACTGGAAGCACAAGCCCACGGTTGGCCCGCCATGCACGCCGCGCTGGCGGTGGTGGACCCGGTCACCGCAGCCCGCTTGGCTCCGGCGGATAGCCAACGCATCCAGCGTGCGCTGGAGGTCTACCGACTGTCAGGCCTGCCTTTGTCACACTTTCACGCCGCCAAAAATGCTATCAAAACAGAAGCTGCTCACGCAGATTCCACGGGGGCTGGAGCCCTAATTTCATTAGAACCAACGCAACGCAGTTGGTTACACGAGCGGATTGCCCAACGCTTTGACGCCATGCTGACCCAGGGTTTTTTGGACGAAATGCGCGCCCTGCGTGCCCGAGGCGACCTGAATCCCGACCTGCCCGCCATGCGCTGTGTGGGCTACCGCCAGGCGTGGGAGGCGATGGATGGTGTATTTTCCATGGCCGAATTGCGCGACCGCGGCATTTTTGCCACCCGCCAACTGGCCAAACGCCAGATTACCTGGCTGCGCTCCATGCCGCACCGCCATGTGGTGGCCTGCGATCACCCGGACGCACTGGCCCAGGTTTTGCGGCATGTGCGCGAAACCCTCAACGCCGCCCCACAACACCGCCAGTAGTTACCACAGGGTTTGCAAGGCACCATCCCACAGGCGCACCCCACGCGAGGCCATGGCGCGCGCTTCTACTTCGTCATGTGTGACCAGCAGCGCAGCCATCCCGGCCGAGGCAATGCGTTGGCGGAATTCATCACGCAACTGCACGCGAAGCTCGGCATCCAGCGCAGAAAAGGGCTCATCCAGCAGCAGCACACGCGGCTGTGTGATCAGGGCCCGCGCCAGCGCTACGCGTTGCTGTTCGCCACCGGACAACTGCCACACTTTGGACCGTGCAAATGCCACCATGCCAAAGCGCTGCAGCATGGCCTGGGCCCGCTCCCGTGCGGCAGCCTTGCCAAGACCCTGCTCCACCAAACCAAAAGCCACGTTGTCCTGCACGTTGAGGTGGGGGAACAAGGCAAAGTCCTGGAACATCAGGGCAAAGCCCCGCCGCTCCGGCGCCAGGGTGGTGATGTCCTGGCCATTGAACCGCAGCTGTCCGGCGTCCAGCGGCTCCAGTCCCGCCACGATCTTGAGCAAAGTGCTTTTGCCGCTGCCAGAGGGCCCCAAAATCGCCACGGTTTCACCGGGATGCACCTTCAGGCTCAGGTCGTTCAGCAAAACCCGTGTTTCGCCCTGGCGAGGTTGCCAGCTTTTGAAAATTGATTGCAGTTCAAGCATGGGGGTGCTCCTCGGGCGCGCTCCACTCGATCAAGACAAAGGCCGTCAGGGCCAAGGCCATGAGCACACAGGCCAGCACCAGCGCGGCATCCATGTTGGTGGCGCCAGGGCGCCCCAGGTGTTCGTAGATCAGGGTGGTGAGCGTGGCCCACTCGGGGCGTGACAAAAACAGGGTGACGGCAAACTCCCCCACGGCCGTGGCGGCAGCAAAGGCCATGCCCCGGCGCAAGGCGGGTGCCATCAAGGGCAACGTAACGCGCCAAAAGGCGCGCCATGGTGTGGCACCGAGCGAGCGGGCCGCCGCTTGGTAGCTGACCGGCATGCTGTCCAGGCTGGAGGCCAGCGATTTGGCGACAAAGGGATAAGCCAGGAGCGCATAGGCCGCCACCAGCAGCCAGAAGCTGCCCGTCCAGGCGGGGTACAAGAGCAACAGGCCAAACGCGACCATCACCGGCGACACCACAAAGGGCAAAAACACCAACGTGCGCAACAGCAAGGAATGGCGTGCCGCCAAGGCATGGGCCAGACCCAGGGCGGTGGCCACCATCAGCGCCAGAGCGGAAAAGCGTGCGGTGTTCCACAGGGCGTGCAAGGTATCTTCCTGCAACAGGACATGCCAAGCATCTGCTCCTGAAAAGATAGCTTGCCACGCAATCGCCATGAGGGGTGCAGCACAAAACAATGCCAAAACTGCAATACTTCCCAGCACCGCCGCCCATTGCCCAGCGCCTCGGGGGGATCGGCGCGCCACCCGGTCCGCACGCACCGGCGTGGCCAGCCGTTGCTCGATGGCGGCGTAGGCCAAGGCCACCAGGGCGGTCAGGGCCAACATCCACAAGGCCAGCACCCCCGCTTGCGCCAACTGCAGCTCATGCGCCACCAGCGTGTAGATCTCGACCTCGGCGGTCGCGTATTCCTGGCCGCCCAGCACCAGCGCCAGGCCAAAGCCGGAAAAGCAGTACAAAAACACCAGGCACAGCGCCGACATCAACCATGGGGCGATGGCAGGCCACTCTACCCGCCAAAAGGCGCGCCAAGGGGAGGCGCCCAGGGTACGCGCAGCGGCCACACGCGCCGCACTGACCTGGCCCAGCGCGTCGGTGGCGGCGCGCACCAGCACACACAGGTTGAAAAACAAATTGCCGTACAGCAGCAGCCAGGGCGTGCCTTGCAGATCGGGTCCACCCCATTGCACCAGCAGCCCGTGCGGCCCCATCAAGGCCAGCACACCCATG
>Ga0209343_10005984_pt1 | contig 14642 bp, 13 predicted proteins | sample RifCSPlowO2_02_FD_184026 | JGI IMG/M metagenome (GOLD analysis project Ga0209343, IMG submission 184026) | Groundwater microbial communities from Rifle, Colorado - Rifle CSP2_plank lowO2_0.2 (SPAdes) (version 2) | ecosystem: Environmental > Aquatic > Deep subsurface > Groundwater | place... | reverse complement strand
CGCTTGTGGCGGCTGCAAGATGCAGCATTTGCACATCGGTGCGCAGGTGGCGGTGAAGCAGCGGGTGCTGGAAGACAACCTGTGGCACATCGGCAAGGTCAAACCCGACAATGTTTTGCGTCCGATTGAAGGCCCCGCCTGGGGCTACCGCTACCGGGCCCGCCTGTCGGTGCGCAACGTGCGCAAAAAGGGCGCAGTGCTGATCGGCTTTCATGAACGCAAGAGCCGCTATGTGGCCGACATGAAGGAGTGCCATGTGCTGGCACCGCACGTCAGTGCCATGCTCTTGCCCTTGCGCGCCTTGATTGGGTCGATGGACGCTGCGGACCATTGCGCGCAGATTGAACTGGCCATTGGCGACATGGGTGGGGACGCACCTGCCATTGTCGGCGACCAGGCCACAGGGATTTTTGGCCAGGGCGATGTGACCGCCTTGGTGCTGCGCCACCTGGTTCCTTTGAGCGATGCGGATCTGGACCGCCTGCGCCAGTTTGCGGCCCAGCACCGGGGGGTGCAATGGTGGTTGCAGTCCAAGGGGCCTGAAACCGTCAAACGTCTGGACGAATTGCCGGGCCATGAGACGCAGCAATTGGCCTACAGCTTGCCGCAGTTTGGCATCACCATGCCCTTTCGCCCCACGGACTTCACCCAGGTCAACCCCCATATCAACCGGGTACTGGTCGGCCGTGCCCTAGGGCTGCTGGCGGTGAAAAAAAATGAACGGGTGATCGACTGGTTTTGCGGTTTGGGTAACTTCACGCTGCCCTTGGCCACGCAGGCACACGAGGTGCTGGGTGTGGAAGGCAGCGACGCCCTGGTGCAGCGTTCCCATGAAAATTATGCATTGAATCAGGGTTTTTCCCGCGCAGGACAAGCGCTGGCAGCTACTCAATTTGTAGCAAGAGACTTGTTTGAAATGACGCCTGCACTGCTGACCGGCGATGGATCTTCCGACAAATGGCTGGTCGATCCTCCGCGCGAAGGTGCCTTTGCCCTGGTTCAGGCGCTGGCCGCCTTGCACCAGTCACCCGAGTTGCGTGCCGGCTGGACGCCACCCAAGCGCATTGTGTATGTGAGTTGCAACCCGGCGACCTTGGCACGCGACGCCGGTGTGTTGGTGCAGGAGGGCGGCTACCGCTGCTCCGCTGCCGGGGTGGTCAATATGTTTCCGCATACGGCCCACGTGGAGAGCATTGCGGTGTTCGATTTGTTGCCTTAGTGGCTTGCGTGCGGGTCAGTGGCTTTGGGCTTTGACTTGGTCTTGGATTCGGTGCCTGATTTGGCTTCAGGCTCGTCAATGATCTCTTCCAAGGGGGGCGGTGGGGTGAGCGGCTTTTCTATCTTTGCCGGTATACCTTCTACCTTGTTGTCCCGCATGTACTGGTCCATGTCTTTCCAACCCGTGAAGATGGCTGATTTGGAGGCTTTTTCATTGAGCACGTAGCAGTCTTCGATGCTGCGCAGACCAAAGCGGCAGGCGCCGCCGATGGCTTTTGCGTCGGCTTCGCGTTGGGCCACTTTGGGGTCGGCCAGCAGCGTGGCAATGTTGTCGCAGCCCGCCAGCAACAGGACAAAAGCGAAGAGGGGCAGGCGTGAATTCATGGATAGTCAGGTGGATCTAGGAGTCTTATCGGCCCATTTTGCCGTGGATTGAGTGGACGCTTCTTTTGGCAGGCAAAGAAAAAGGCCCGAAAAGGGCCTTATTCATGGGGACTTGCGGAAACGCTCAGTCGCGCTCGCCGCCAAAGATGCCCAGCAAAGCCAGCAGACTCTGGAACACATTGACGATGTCCAGGTACAAAGCCAGAGTAGCCGTGATGTAGTTGGTTTCTCCGCCGTCAATGATTTGTTTGATGTCATACAGCATGTAAGCGCTGAAGATGCCGATGGCTGCCATGGACATGGCCATCATGCCGGCGCTGGAGCCCACAAACATATTGATCACACCACCGACGATCAGCACGATGGTGCCGACAAACAGCCACTTGCCCATGCCGGAGAGGTCACGTTTGATGACGCTGGCCAAGCTGGCCATGACCAAAAACACCCCAGCGGTACCGGCAAATGCCGTCATGATGAGGTCTGCGCCATTTTTAAAGCCCAGCGTCATGGCAATCATGCGTGAGAGCATCAGGCCCATAAAGAAGGTAAAGCCCAACAGCACGGGAACACCGGCCGCTGAATTTTTGGTTTTCTCGATGCCGTAGATGAAGGCAAATGCGCCCCCCAAGAACACCACCATGCCCAAGATGCCGTTGAGCGATTGGGTAATGCCAGTGGCGACACCTACCCACGCACCCAGTACGGTGGGTACCAAGCTCATGGCCAGCAGCCAGTAGGTATTTCGCAGCACTTTGTTGCGCTGCTCGGCGGATATGCCATAGCCCAGGCTTTGGCCTAGGGTGGTTGCGCGATTGGTCATAGTGAACACTCCCAAAAAAAATGAATCTACCACTCGTAGATGGGGCAATTTTAGGGGGTATCAAGGTCCAGGCGGCATGCGAGGGCCGACATTAGCCTGTTTTTTGCAGGGCTGTTGTCTCCGAGGGGTTGCAATGGCGCGCGTGGCAGGCGGTATGCTTGGTACTTTCGCTACTTATGTTGAACCCTAGACCATGAAAATCAAATCCGTTCTCGAATTTTCTGATATCAAAGCCATTGCGGCAGGTGCCGAAGCGGAGGCCGTGAAACACAGCTGGGCCGTCAGTATCGCCATTGTGGACGACGGCGGCAATTTGTTGTGGTTTCAGCGGCTGGACGGTGCGGCACCCATTTCTGCCTTGATTGCACCGGGCAAAGCCCGCACATCCGCCATGGGCCGGCGTGAAAGCAAGGCCTATGAAGACATGATCAACGGCGGCCGTGCTTCGTTTTTGAGCGCACCGGGCCTGGAAGGCATGCTGGAGGGCGGCGTGCCTATCCTCAAGGATGGCCAGTGCCTGGGTGCGGTGGGGGTGAGTGGTGTGAAATCCAGCGAAGACGCACAAATCGCACGGGCTGGCATTGCGGCCATTGGCCTCTAACCCTCAGACACTGAACTTGCTCCTATATTGATAGCTGCTTGCGCAGTATCTACGGTGGCTAGTGGCATTTTTTTGTGCGCAGATTCAACTACAAAGTGCATCAGTGGGGAGTTTAATCGGAGTCATTCTGAGGCCATAAAAGACCTCGTGGGGTGTGCGCCAGCCCAGACATTTGCGAGGCCTGTGGTTGAGCCGATAGACCGCTTCATTGACATCGTCTTGGGTCACCTTCAGCAAGTTGGTGTTCTTGGGAAAGAACTGGCGCAGCAAGCCATTGTGGTTCTCGTTGAGTCCGCGCTCCCACGAACAATACGGGTGTGCAAAGTACACCTTGGCCTGCAGGCATTGAGCAATGAATTCGTGTTCGGCGAACTCCTTGCCGTTGTCAAATGTCAGCGTCTTGCATTGGGCCTTGTGCGCCCTGAGCAGTTCGATCACAGCTGGCGTTACCACTGCGCTGTGGCGTGACTGCAGCGGCGCGGCCAGGGTATAGCGCGACTTGCGCTCCACCAGCGTGACCAGCACCCCTTGGTGTGCCTTGCCAATGACGGTGTCGCCCTCCCAGTCTCCAATGCGGCTGCGTCTGTCCACCACTGCTGGACGCTGTTCGATGCCGATGCGGTTCTTCAGCGTGCCTCGGCGCTGCTGGCCACTGGCGTAGCGCTTGCGTCGCGCCTTTTGGCAGCGCAGGTAGCTCAGCAAATCGCCTCCTTGTGCACGGTCCTGGTAGACACGCTGGTAGATGCATTCGGGGCTGATGCTGAGGGCTTTTTCCAATCTGAGCCGTCCACTGACCTGCTGGGGCGAGAGGTGCAGGCGCAAGTAGGTGTGCACATGCGCCCACTGGGCTGGGCTGAAGTGTTTGGCATTGCGCCGCTGGCACTGGCGCTCACGGGCTTTGCTGTGCGCCACGGCGGGCTTGTAACCCTGGGGTGTAGCGTTGCGTTTGAGTTCGCGACTGATTGTTGAAGGATCACGCAGAAGTTCAGCGGCTATGCGCCCAAGCTTGACGCCTTGGCGCTTGAGTGTGTGAATTTGGTATCGTTCTTCTTGGGTCAAGTGTTTGTAGGTCATGGTGCTTCATTGAGACTGGCTGGTCGCAAAGAGCGCATCCTATTCACTCTTGGCCCAACCCTTTTCTGAATGGTGCACTTCGTACTTGAATCCGCCGTGTCTATTTGGTGAGAATGAGCTTGCCTTGTCGGGTGGCTTGTAGCCGGTACATTTGGCCATTGTGTTCAATTTCCACGGATGGTTGGGACCCCAACAGGTCCGTGGACTGAAGCACGGGTAGGGCAGGGCGTCTGTCCAGCGCCGCAGTTAACGCATGGGCGGCTGGGCTGGGCCCTGCGGGGTGGCTGGAGGGTGGAGTCGGCACCGTGTCCCTTTAGCGTTGGGGTTCGGTAATAAAACCGATTTTTCGCAGACCGGCCTGCTGGGCTGCCGCCATGGCCTGCGCCACAAAGGCGTATCGCACGGCCTGGTCTCCCCGAATGTGCAACTCCGGCTGGGGTTCCTTGCCCGCTTCGGCGCTGAACAGGGCCGGCAGTTCTCCATCTGCCACGCGGTTCTGGTTCCAGAAATAGCTGCCTTGGGCGTCCACGCTGAGTTGGATGGTCTCGGGTTTGGTGGTTTGCGCTTGGGCGCTGGCCCGGGGCAGTTCCACATTGACCGCGTGTTTCATGACCGGCACAGTGATGATGAAGATGATGAGCAGCACCAGCATCACGTCCACCAGGGGGGTCATGTTGATTTCGTTCATCACCTCGGTGTCCGCCTCTGCGGCGCTGTCGTGCATTCCAAAAGCCATGGTGCTTCCTTATGCCTTTTTCATGGTGACGACTTTGCCGTCACTGTGGCTGCCACTGTTTTTCACGCGGGCTCCGGTGACAAAGTAGGCGTGCAAATCATGGGCAAAGCGGTTGAGCTTGGTGAGGATGGACTTGTTGCCCCGCACCAGCGCGTTGTAGCCCAACACCGCGGGAATGGCGACCGCCAGCCCCAGCGCCGTCATGATGAGCGCCTCGCCGATGGGCCCGGCGACCTTGTCGATGGTGGCCTGGCCCGAGGCGCCAATGCCCATAAGTGCATGGTAAATCCCCCACACCGTGCCAAACAGCCCCACAAACGGGGCCGTTGAGCCCACCGATGCCAGGATGGCCAGACCCGACTGCAGCCGTGCGGTGCTGTCGTCAATGGAATTGCGCAGGCTACGGCTGATCCAGTCGCTGATGTCCAGCGTGTCGTGCAACTGGGTTTGTGTGTGGCGGTGGTGCGCGGTGGCATCCACGCCGACCTGTGCCAATTGCACAAAGGGGTTGTCGCGTTGCGTTCCGAGTTGGGCCAGGCCGGTGCTGAAGTCCTCGCTGTGCCAGAACGTTTCAGTGCGCTGGCCCAGGCCCTTGTATTTGAAAATATCCAGTGCTTTGATCAGGATCACTATCCATGACCCCAGCGACATCACCAGCAGCAGCAGGGCCACCGTGCGGGTGACTGCATCGCCCTGGGTCCAAAGGGTGATTAGTCCGAGTTGCGTATCCATAACTGCTCCAAAAAATATTGAGTTGAATTGAAAGTTGGGAGGTGCTGCTACTCAAGCACAAAGCTAAACGGCACGTTGAACCACATGGTTTCGGGCACACCAGCCCGTTTGCCCGGCACATACCGCCAGCGCAGGGCCGTGGCCAGGGCGGCCTGGTCCAGCCGGTCAAAGCCGCTGGACTGTTTGATTTCCGCCTTTTGGGGTACTCCGTCTGCCCCGATAAGGGTGCGCACCAGCACATTGCCTTGCTCTCCCAGACGCTTGCTCAAAGGCGGGTAAGGCGGTTTCGGGTTGTGCAGGTAGTCTGCGTCGCTGGAGGGCAGTTCCAGTTTGGGCACGGATGGTGCGGTGACCGTGGGGGCGGCTGCGCTGGGGCCCGCCGGTGCAGCGGCAATCGGGGCTGCAGCCGCTGCCACCGGAGCGGGCGCCAAAGCGCTTGCGGGCGTCGGGTGGGTGTCGGCCACCGCGAGTGGAACTGGTGCCGGTGCCACCACGGCCGCTTTGGACGGAGTGGTGGGCACTGGCGTGGGTTTGGTGGGGCTCGGTTGGCGGGGCTGCGCCACGCGAGGGGGGGCGGGGGCGGCACTGGGCGCCATGATTTCCACCAAAATCTCGGCGGGCACCACCAGGTCAACCATGCGCTGCAGCAGCCCGGTTTGCAGCGCCCACAGGGCGCCCACATGCAGCAGCACCACCCCGATGGGGATCATGAGGTTGCGGGAGACACCCAGGGGCAGCCTCGGGGTGCGCGGGGCAGTGGGGAGGGTCAAGGAAGTCATAGGAAACGAATGCAGCGGGTGGGTCAAACGGTGGCTACTTGCGAAAAATCCACCAGCTGGAGCCGATGCCAAGGCCAGACTGGCCCCCAAAGTGGTGACAAATTCCATGTGAAGTGCTCCTTGGTTTTTCAGGTATCGGCCCACATGCGCAGCAGGTTGTGGTACACGCCGGTCAGCGCCGTGGTTTCGTCGGATTCGCCGTGGCGCTGGCGCAGGCCGAGCAGGTTCATGTCCAGCTCGTACAGCAGGCGGCGTTGCTCGTCGCTACGCACCATGCTCTCGATCCAGAAAAAGCAGGCCAGGCGGTAACCTCGGGTGACCGGTTTGACCTGGTGCAAGCTGGTGCCGGGGTACAGCACCATGGAGCCTGCAGGCAGCTTGACGGACTGTTCGCCATAGGTGTCGGCAATGCACAACTCTCCGCCGTCGTAGCTCTCGGGGTCGGCCAGAAATACGGTGCACGACACATCGGTACGCACCCGTTGCCCGTTTTCCGGCAGGTAACGCACCGCGCCATCGATGTGGTTGCCGTAGTAGTTGCTGTCGCCACCGTAGCGGTTCAGGCGCGGCGGGAAAACCCGCTTGGGCAGGGCCGCCGAGAAAAACAGTGGGCTGCGGTCCAGCGCGCGCAACACCAGGGCGCGAATAGTGCGGGCCGCCTCGCAGTCGTGGTCGAGCTGCTCGTTGTTTTTCACCTGGGCCGCCTGTGAACCCGCACCGGTACGCCCATCGCTCCAGGGCGCATGTGATAGAAGCTCTTGCGCCTGGCGAACTTCGTCAGAACTCAGGAGGTCAGGAAAATGCAACAGCATGCTGTGGGGCCGGCAGGTGAGGTGGCTTTAAAACTTGACGTTCAAGGTGACTTGCACATTGCGCCCGGAGCCGGGAACGTAGTGTCCGGTGTAGATCGAGTCCACGTACAGCTTGTCGAACGCATTGATCAGATTTGCCTTGAGGGCATAACGTTCGCTGAATTGGTACTCCGTCATCAAGTCGAGTGTGGCGTAGCCGGGGGCCATGATCGTGGTATTGGCGTTGGTGGATTGCTCGCTGCGGAAGTTCACCCCGGCGCCTACGCGCAGTTGCGGCGTCCACTGGTAGGTGGACCACACCGTACCGCTGTGGATGGGGGTCAAGCCCGGGCGTTGACCGACTTTGGCTCCGTCGGCGGTGGCGTTGGAGACATCGATCATGGCTTCCGGCATCCACATATAGGACCCGAAAATCTCCCATTGGGGTGTCAGGCGACCGGTGAGGTCCACTTCCAGGCCCGTGGAGTGCCGCTGGCCGGACAGCAGGAACTGTGTGGCGGCGGATTCCGGGTCGGTGTTGCGTTCGTTGAATTTGGTGGACTGGAAAATGGCCAGGCGTGTGGTGAAGCGCTTGTCCGCGCTGTCGAGTTTGGCGCCGAATTCCAGGTTGCGGCTTTCCTCTGGAGGGGTATTGGAGGCTCTGGATGCCGTGGTGAGGGAGTTGGCGTTGTTGGTCGTATAGGCATACGAATACACGTCCGCAGAGGCATTGAAGGAGGTGCCGTAGGAAAAGTGGAAGGAACTCAACTCCGTGGGCTGGTACAACACGCCTACACGTTTGCTCCAGTCGCCGAAGGTTTGGGCATAAGAGCCGGCGTTGGCGCCCGTGGCGGAAAAAACGTCGTAGGTGCTGCGCATGCGGTCATAGCGCAAGCCGCCCAAGACCTTCCAATGCTCCGCTACTTGCAGCATGTCCTGGGCGTACAGGCCCAGGTTGTCCGCCTGGTAGGCCGAGGTCTTGAGCAGGGCGCGCGCGCCTTCATTGATGGTCGCGCCATCATTGGGTCTACCAATGCTGGTTTGAGGCTTGGCCGGAGACGGGTTGCTTACGCTATAGCCATTTTTGGCTTCCTGGGCCAAATCCACGCCGGCCAGGATGTCGTGTTTCAAGCCCCAGGCTGATACCTTGGTGCCGTAGTCGCTTTGCAGATAGGTGCCATGCAGGTCCTGGATCTTGTTTTGGTTCCCGCGGTTGATCAATGTGGCATCACTGAAGTTGCTCAAATTGGTGGCGGGTGTTGCTGGAAATCGCACCGTGCCCGAGCGCATGTCGCGGGTGTAAACCCCCGAGCGTGCCTGGGTTTTCAGGGTGCTGTCGTCCTGGAACCGGTGGGTGTGGCTCAACGTCGCATACTCGGCCGTGCCTTTGTTGTAGTCGCTGGCCATGCCGTAATAGCTGTTCGGGTTGATCGGCAAGAGCGAGGATTCCGAGGCAGGGGCTCCGGCGTAATTGCGAATCCATGGCATGCCGTAGTTGATGCCATTGTTGTTACGCAAGGAATACAGGCTGGCGGAAAACTCGTCGGCGGTGCCAATACCAAAGCGGTAGTTGGCGGCCAAGCCTTGTTTGTCGATGCTGCTGCCCGCGCCGTTGTTGTCCGCCTTGGTGGCCATGGCATTGATGCGCAAGGCCGCGTCTTCACCGGTCTGGACATTGAAGTCACCCGTGACACGGCGGTAGTTGTAGCTGCCCAGCGTGGTACTCACCTCGTTGTTATTGATGACGCGTGCTTGTTTGCTCACCTGGTTCACTGCGCCGCCGGTGGAGCCGCGCCCAAACAACATCGACGCGGACCCGCGCAGCAGTTCGACACGGTCGTTGTTGAAGGTGTCGCGGTCGTAAAACGCCGGGTCGCGCATGCCGTCCAGGAAGATGTCGCCCGTGGTGGCCAGAGAGAAACCGCGCAGGCGAATGTCTTCCTCTCCGCCTTCAGCGGCCTGAAAAGTCACGCCGGCCGTGTTGTGCAGCACTTCCTTCAACGTGTCCAGATTGCGGTCGTCCACCAGCTTTTCGGTGACGACGGTAATGGATTGCGGAATGTCGCGCAGTTGCTGCGTTCCCTTGCCAATGCTGGTGGAGGTGGCGCGCAAGGCGTCTTTGCCTTCGGCCACGTCAGCGCGCTCCTTGACCACCACGGTCTTGAGCGTCTTGTCTGCCTCGGGGGTGGCTTGCTGTGCCATGGCGCTGAGGGAGCCCATCAGCAGCAGGGCGCCCAATGGCAGGCGAGAAGTGGTATTTGCTATTGAATGGATAGCGTCTTGCCCAGTGTTTGCTTGGGCTAAGGGGACTTTTTTCTTGAATTTTCCGGACATGGACATGGTGCGACTTCGGTCAGTGGTGGGCGCTGGCTGAATCCGCTGGCATGTGAACCATGCGCGGTGTGGCTTGCAAAATGGGAGATGCGTATTCTAAATGAGAATCGATGCTATTCGCAATAATATGCTTGGTTTTGGAAATTGAAATGAATCCGGTTCCGGCCAGGGCTGGGTGGCTGTGCGAGACCGGCGCAGCCTGCGCAAGGTGGCGCAATGGCGCACTTTTGGGGCAGAGCCGCACCAGTTGCTGCTGGATTCCAGCGCCGCGCCGGTATTGGCCGTGTGGGATGGCGAGAGATTGCTCCCCCCGCTTGCCCGCTGCCATGCTGAAGTGGCCTGCGGGTGCGGTGGTGGACAACCACTGGGTGGTGGTGTGAATTAGCGGGCGCTGGCACCCTCTGCACAGGCGCAGGGAGCCCGGTGCAGGGCCGCGATGGGTTGTCCGACGCTGCACTGCGCCACCACGCCACGGGCGCAATCTTCGCAGCGCCCGCACTGTGTGGCCACGCCTAACTCCATCTGAATGTCGTCAAAACTCATGCCTGCCCGTGCATGGCGTGCAATTTGGTGGTCTGAAATTCGCTTGCATACACACACGATCATGGCCGACATCCTCGTTTGGATTATCAATATTGGCATATTATAAATGCGAATTATTCCCATTTCGACAGTGTGGTTCAGGAGGCGTCCAGCCATTGCGCATGGTTGTCCCAGACGGTGGGCAGCGCGTAGCGCCGGTGCGCCCGGGGGACCGGGGGCGTGCCGGAGAACTGCCAGGCCTCGCGGTGTCCCCCTGCCAGCCAGTGGCCGGCATGGGATGCCAGGGCACCCGCACCCGGCAAGACCAGGGGGGGCAATGCCACGCCCTGCGCAGACCAGCCCAGAACCAGGCCCGCATGGGGCGCGCTGACCCAAAAACAAGCATTGGCATGGACGATGTCACCGGCATACCCGTCCCAGGCCGGTGCGGCGTTTGCAAGGGCGGGCAGGGGGAGCGCACGCAGGGCCGAGCCGGCCAGCAGCGCCATGGCAGGGGCCGTGGCGCGTTGCGCGGGCTGAGCGTGCTCGGCCTGCAAGGCGATGCCCACGGTGCCGTCGGGTGCGCGTGCCAAGTGGCGCAGGCTGAGGTCAGGGTCGTCCAGCCGGTAGATGGCCAGTACCGTGCCGGTGGCGGGGTCCAGGCGGGCCAGGTTGGAGTCCATGCGCCCCAGGTTGAGTTTGCGCCGCCCGGTTTCCGGCAAATTCAAAATGCCGCCGTTGGCGACCAGCAGCGTGCCGGGTGTGTCCGGGGTGCCGGGCTCCAGCAGCAAGGCATGCGGGCCTATGCCACCGCTGCTGAATTCGCGTCGCTTGGCGAGGGTGAGCGGGTCGCGCTCCACCACCAGTCCCTGGCCGGTGGCCGCATCGGTTTCGGTGGTGAACAGGGCCGACGCGTTGGCATTGAGCATGGCGTGCCCCGCCAGGTAACGATCTTCTTCCATGGTGTGCCATTGCAGCGGCCTGGCACGCAGCGGGTCAAAAAGCAGCAGGTATTCGCCGGGGCGGCGCGCCACGGCCAAGGCCCGCGGGGTGCGGCTTCCCGGTGCGGGTGGCAGGGCCAGCACCTGGTGGGCTCGGGCGGGCAGGGCAATGCCGCGCACAGGTGCATGGGGTGTCCACACGCCCGCCCAACTGCGGGGGCCTTGGTTCCAGGCGGTCAGCACCTGCACCGGCGGCGGCTGGAGCCCGCTTGTGCGGCCCCAGGCACTGTGGCAGACCATGGCGGCGGCCCCTAAAAGCCATTGGCGGCGCGCCAGCATGGTGGTTCAGTCTCCGTCGGCGTCGGTAAAGCCCAGGGAGATGCTGAGCACCTGGCCGGCCAGGGTGTCCAGCAAGGCCGAGAGCTTGGACAGCGCGGTCTTCGCCGCCTGGATCGATGCTGCTTTATCGGGCCGGGCCAGCGCCACGGCCTGCACCATGGCGGCGGTTTGTTGCACCAGCGCCTGGCCGTGCTGCAGGTGGCCGCGCCCCAGCAACAGGCTGTGGACGCTGCCTGGCACCGGCCAGCCGGCGGCGTGCTGGCGGGCAGTGGCTTGCGCGGCGGGCGTTCCTGTCAGAAAGGCCTGCAGGCCGTGCGCCTGGGCCTGCCAACTGGCCGCGGTTTGCCCACTCAGGCCCCGCACCCAGGGGGCGCTTTCCTTGCCTCGGGTATCAAGCACCATTTTTTTGATGCGCAATTGATCCAGCCCCCCCACGGCCTGGCCAAACCATTCGCCGTACATCGCCCAGGCTTCGCTTTCATCGCGCTCGGTGCGGGCCAAGCGCTGGTAGCCGGCCAGCAAAATGTCGGCTTCTTGCCGCACTTGCTGGGCCAACAACAGGGCCAGGGTGCGGCTGGCGGCGGCGTCCGTGGCTTTGAACAAAAGCCACTCCAGTGCGGGCAGGCCGCGTGCGCTGGCGCCCACAGTTTCCAGGCTGCGCACGTCAGTCAGACCCGCCAGCCCGGAGTCCAGTAGGCGCTGGATTTGGGCCGGGCGGGTGGGCCAAAAGTCGATGGCGCGGGCCGAGCGGCGCTCCAGCAACGGCCCCACCGCCACGGCGGCCAAGGCCTCCCAGGCCAGCATGGTGGCCGCCCAAGGGCTGCGGTGGCTACTCCATGCGGCGTGCGGGGTGCGCAAGGCGTCCTCCAGCGCTTGCGCCGTGTTTTGCAGTGCCAGTGCCGCAGGCACAAAGTGCTGCAGCAACAAGGCATCCACCACCTGCGTGGCGGTGATGTAGGGGGCGGCCACCGTCGGCACGTTAGCGGATTTGGCGGTTGCTATTAAATTAGGAGCTGCTTGCGCATATTCCATCAGGGCTAGAGCCCCAATTGGTATAGAAGAAAGCCATACACGCCGTTTCACAAGGACTCCACAAATGCGACCAGCGCCTGGCGGTCTTTGGCACTGAGCTGGCGAACCTTCTCTTGCGCTGGGCGCGCTTCACCGCCATGCCAAAGAATAGCCTCCAGCACGCCGTTGGCCCGGCCATCGTGCAAGAGGCGGCGGTGGCCGTTGACCTCGTGGACCAGGCCCACGCCCCACAGCGGCGGGGTTTTCCACTGCCGTCCGTTGGCGGCATGGTCCGGGCGGCCATCGGCCAGGTCCGGCCCCATGTCGTGCAGCAGCAAGTCGGTATAGGGCCAGATTTTCAGACCTTGCACCTGGGGGCTGGCCATGCCGGGGTGGGGCGGAGCGCCCGTGGTGTAGCTGGGCCGGTGGCAGCTGCCGCACTGGGCTTGGGCAAACAGGGCCTGGCCGCGCTGCACGGCGGGGGTGTCTGTATTGCGCCGCGCGGCTGGCGCCAGGGTGGCCTGGTAGAACACCACATCAGACAGGGTGCGTTCATCAATCTCGGGGGCCTTGCCCTGTGCGCCTGGGGGCACGTGCAGGCAGTCCTTCTGCGTCGGCATGCAGGCTTCCTGCGGGTGCTGGGGGGAGGTGATGCCGATGTCGCCCAAAAAGGCGCCGGCGGTCTGGCTGGCCACGCTGGCCTGGTTGGCTTTCCAGCCCAGGCGGCCGATACGCAGGCTCTGGGCGTAGCCGTCCCACACGCGGTTGACCTGCCCTTTGATTGGGCCGGAGGCTGCGTTTTGTGCTGTTGCGTTGTCCAGAATATCCTGTTCGGGGATGGCTTCCAGCAAGCCCACCCCCGCGATTTGCGGCGCAATACGGGGGCTGAGCATGGCGCCCGGCGCCAAGGGGCCGTAGGCCAAATGGGTCAGGCTGTACAGAGGTTTGCGCAGGGTGTAGGGGGTGCCGTCGGCAAAGGTGCCACGCAGGGTTTGGGTGCGGATGTGCACCCGGCCTTCCGGCTGCACACCCTGGATGGCGGCGTTGTTGAGCTGGTCGCCATACACCGGGTCGGGCACCACGCCGCCGTGCGCGCCGGTGCCGGGGATGGACAGGCGCATGAGCAGGGCGACGGGTTGCTCGTGCCCGCCCGGGCGGCGCTCGGGAGGCGCGCCGCGCCCGTCTTGCACATGGCAGCCGCCGCAGGAGCGGGCGATGAAATGCGGGCCCAGGCCATCGCGCGCGGTGGTGGAGGCGGGAGCCTCCACCCAGTTGCGCCGGAAAAAGGAGTTGCCTACCGCAAAGCGGGCACGCTCGGCATCGTCCAGCGTGGGCATGGGCATGGAGAAGGCGTTGCGCCCGGTGGCAAAGGCGGTGGCTTCGCCAGCCGTTAGCTCGCCTTGCACCGCGTCAGAAAGGTCGGTATTGCTGTGGCCCCACAAGGGCCAGGCCAGTCCTGTGATGACTCCAGCCGTACTCAGCACCAGGCCGGCTTTTTGACGGGTGCGCCGCATCATTTGGCCTGGGCCAGCTTGGTGATGCCCAGCACGGCGGCGGCGGCGGTCAGGTCTTTGGACTGTTGCACCAGGCTGTCGATGGTCTTTTGCACCCGCTGGCGGCCGGGGGCGTCTTTGGCGCCCACGATTTCACGGTCGAACGGCGCCTGAATGGCCTGTGCATGGGCCACGCTTTGGGCCATCTGCCGGCTCACCCGTTCGGCTGCCGCAGGGTTCTTGGCCGCTACCAGGTCTTTGAGCGATGCGCCTTGCACCACGCTGCCGTCCAGGCGCTTGTACTGGCCCAGCCAGACGTTTTCGATGCCTTGTGCGTTGTTCACCACGTCGCGGTGGGTGTTGTCAGAGAAGCAGGAGTGCTCGTCTTCCTTGTCCTGGGTGTTCATGGCCACTTCCATGCGTTCACCGGCCAACTCGCCGCGCGAGAGGGAGCCCATGCCCACAATCATCTTGCGCACCGAGGCGATGCCGCCTTTTTCAAACTGGGTGCGGTAGTTTTTGGCATCGGGCTGCCAGGCCTTGACCAGGGTGCCCAGATCGTCGATCAGCAGCTCGGTGGCGGTTGTCAGGAAGGCGCGGCGGCGGTCGGCGTTGGCGCTCTTGCCGTCCACAAAGTCCTCAAACGAGCGGTTGCCCGGGCCGGTCTCGCTTTGGTCCTGGCCCCACAGCAGAAATTCAATGGCGTGCCAGCCGGCGGCAATGTTCTCTTCGCCGCCGCGTTCATTGAGCTTGGACAGGGTGGCTTTGCTGATTTTGACCTTGGGGTTGTTGATGATGCCGGACTTGGGCTTGCCGCTCACGCCGTCGATGTAGGACTCGTCCAGCGGCCAGGCGTTGAGGCGGCCT
>Ga0209343_10005982_pt1 | contig 14643 bp, 13 predicted proteins | sample RifCSPlowO2_02_FD_184026 | JGI IMG/M metagenome (GOLD analysis project Ga0209343, IMG submission 184026) | Groundwater microbial communities from Rifle, Colorado - Rifle CSP2_plank lowO2_0.2 (SPAdes) (version 2) | ecosystem: Environmental > Aquatic > Deep subsurface > Groundwater | place... | reverse complement strand
AGTCAAAAATGTAAAAGAGCTCATTATGGCAATCAAACAATATATTGAATCCCATAATCAAAATCCAAAGGTATTCGTTTGGTCAGCATCGGTTGAAAGTATTATGAGAAAAATTTCCAAATGTAAAGAAATGTAAAGATCTGTTGGAAACACCACACTAAGTTATTATCAGGCTAATTTGGTAAGAGTTTCTATTTCTCTATCCTTTTTATTCATAAAATCTATAATTTTTTCTAAATTTTTTAGGTTTGCTATTTTAGGACAATTAATATCAGTAAATATAGATTCGTTATTATTAATCCTTGCAACAAAATTTATGGCATTATCTCTTGCCGCCATATAATCGCTTATTGCATCCCCAATATATAACGATTCTGAAGGTTTGATATTTTCTGAAATGATGATTTCTCTAATAACATCTGTTTTTTTGTTTGGAGCCCCATATATTCTTTTAAAAAACCTATCTATATTTCTTTTGTAAGCTATTTCTTCTATCTCTCCTTGAGGAGTCGCTGATGCAATAAAAAAACTGTATAAGGATCCATAATCTTCTAAAAATTCCCTTGCTCCTTCTACATATGGTGCATTCACGACAGCATCAATCACAAGATTGGCAAAATTATTGCAAAGTTTCTGAAATTCTATATCACTTAATGGTCTCTTCAAAAACTCTTTATATATATATCCAAATTTTTCATATCTTGAAATACCAGTATTGTTTATATGGTAATTAATTATCTTTTCAGTAATTGATTTATTTTCCTTTTCGAACAATCTAGTAAAGGCTTTAGTTTTTATATCAACAGACTCTACAATCACACCATCAAAATCAAAAATAATTACCCTTATCATTCAAAAATCCCTATTATTGTACAGGGAGAGCTGTCTATTCCATCAACTCTGAGAGGGGCTACTAAAACCTGTTTTAAATTTTCCATATTCCATGGTAAAAACATATCCTCTATTACTAAAATAGGATTTCCTTCTTTTCTTGGATCAAGAAATATTCTGTGTGCCTCCCTACCCAATTCACGATTTGTATATGAAGAAAGAGAAATCCAATCAAATCCAATAGCTCTAATAGAAGGATATTCTTTTCTCAACAATATACCAAGTGATGGATCAATTCCTGGACCTTTCATACAATATATCTCTTGATTGCTATCCCTAAATTTTCCCCATCCTGACTTCAGAATTAACAGATTGGTCTCTTTACTTATAGGCGCAGATATATCAGAAATAGATATGATATGCCCGGGCTCAACACTTATAGATATAAGCTGAGGTCTTGTGAAAAGCCAAAAATTTGCTTCATAATCAATAATACCATTCCCTTCTTTAAAAAAATGAGCTGGACAGTCAACATGAGTTCCCCAATGGTTCTCAATACCAATCCAATATGTCTGACAGAAATCACCTTTTATGATTGACTTTATTTCCTTAAAATCAATTTTCCTATTACAAAAACCATAAACAGGATTATACCGAGATAATTTGTGCGATAAATATCGTATTATAATTTTCTTATCCCCTCAAGCAGATTTGTGACTGCCTGTATTTCCATTTCAATCCTGCCCTCTTTTGCATAGGAACCAATATGAGGGGTAAGGATTATATTATCCAATTCAGATAACGGTCCCCTGTATGGTTCTCTTTCAAAAACATCAAGGGCAGCACCGGATAAGTCACCATTTTTTAACGAATTATATAGATACTCCTCATCTATCAATCCCCCTCTTGATGTATTTATTAGCCATGCCCCCTTTTTCATCTTTCTAAGTTCTTCCCTGCTTATTATAGTTTTGCCATCTCCCTGCCCAGAGCAATGCAGCGTAATAATATCAGCCCATCGGAACAGTTCCTCCAGCGGTCTTGAAGAAATTTTCAAATTACTTTGTTGGACATAGGGATCAAAGTATGCAATATCTACATCGAAGGGGATTAATAACTCAGCTACTCTTTTCCCTATTCTGCCAAAACCTATAATACCAATCTTTTTACCCTTCAGAAGATTACCAACCTGTTTCTTCCAGATACCAGCCCTGATGTCGCTATTCATCACAGATACTCTTCGTAATAAATCTAATATCAATCCAATAGTCAATTCTGCTACAGATTGTGTAGGACCATAAGGAGTGTTAAAGACTTTGATTCCCATCTGAGCAGCAGCATTTATATCAACATTATCCATACCTACACCACAGCGGGAAATTATCTTGAGCTTTTTTGCAACTTCAAACACACCATGTGTAAGTGGCTCTGTACCTGCTATAAGAAAATCCTTATCATAGATAAACCTCTTTATTTCATCTTCTGACAGTGTTTTGGCAAAAGAATTGACATAAACCTCAAGTTCTGCTTCTCTAAGCAAATTCATGGGCTTTATATCATCTTTTGCAAAGGATGTAGTGGATATAAAAACTTTTCTCATTTTAGCTTGATGCTAAGGAAATTATAATAATATTCAGCCACAGATTAACACAGATTTTTAAAAAAGAGATTTGCCATATATTGAGATTTTTTGGGCACAGAATGACAATTTGGAATAGTGCAGTCTGAGTAAAATGAAGAATTTATTCACCATTATGGATTTTATTAAACATCTCCTGCATGCAAAGAAGCAAGCCCTGTCCCATATCTGTATAATAATGTTTTATATATTTTTTCCCGACCTTTGGTATAAATGTATAGGGCGTTATCGTGTAATGATCCATAGGGTCTTCTGATTTGGGTTGTATATATTCTATCTTTATATCCTTTTTTAATATTTCCTTTATCATCATAAAGAGCTCGCTCACTTTCATGGAATAGTGACCGGCAAAAATAATGTGTTCGTTTCTAAACTCATCAGCAAGAATCTCTACACTTGACTGGGCAGCATCAAGGACATTTATGTATTCTCTGATTTCACTACCATCGCCAGGATATGTAATTTTCCCTTCTGTCATTGCCTGCATTATATACCGATAAACACTATTTCTTGAGTCTGATCTGTTCCCATACAATGTGCCGTAACGCAAAATTGTATAATCTAGACCAAACTGTTTTTGATAAGTATCAATGTAATGCTCACAGGATATTTTACTGCATCTGTAAAATGACCCTGAATTGCTGTAAACATAAATGGTGCTTGCATATACAAAACGTTTAACCTTTTCTTTTCTGGCTGCTTCTAAAAGTATAGCATTCCCGAGAATATTATACTTTATAGTTTCAATAGGTTTATTAGATGCCTCGTTAATATCAGCAATGCCTGCAAAATTATATATCACATCTGCCCCTCGCAATGCATTCCTTACAGCTCCTTCGTCAAGAATATCTCCTATAACTATCTCCTGGGTTGACTTTAGATATTCAGATTCTCTGATATCGTATATTTTAACCTTGTGACCTGCTTCATTGAGAGCATCAGCCACATGACTTCCAAGAAATCCAGAACCGCCAAAAACCACTATATTCAAGTCAATTCTCCTTTCGATTCAATTTCAGGCATTTAATCGACTATTATTAACAGTCTCATAATAGTATTGATTTCTCGTGAATGTTCCCGCGTTAACAATGAAGCCTCAGAGAACATAGCCTAATGTACAGTCTATTATGAGACCCTTAATAATTCTAAAAATCTTTCAGGAATATCAGACTCCTTGTTAAGATAAAAAAATTTTTCTATTATTTTTCTGGTTTCACCTATATAAGTTTCATAATTGTATTCTTCCTTAACAATACTAATAACCGCTTGCCTCAATTCTTTAGATGAATTGACAGTTGTAACCAACTCAGACCTTATACCTCTAAGTGGTGACATGTTAATCACTTCAGGTGTATTTACAACTATAATCTTACACCCAAATGCCACAGCTTCTATAGAAACACCTGACTCTCCAACAATTACTATCTTCGCTTCAGAAAAGAGTTGTTCTATAGAGGAGTTTTTGATTTGAAAAGTAAAAGTTCCTATTGATATTCCTGACAACTCAAATACCTTTTCAATCCGTAAGAAAGGATGGGGTTTTACCCAGACCTCTATATTTTTCAAGTTCTTAAGTGAATCATAAACTATGTTTAGAAGTGAACTGCTCTCTTCTGGACTAATGGAAAATGCCAAAAGCACAATATCTCTCTTTTTTATCCATTTTGACCTTGCATATTTTTTTAAATGATCATATCTTATCGCCTCGGCTTTAATTAGTTTTTCCTCCGGCCAGCCAGATTCCTTCATATAACTTAGAGATAACTGGCCGTTACAAATAAGCTTGTCTGGTTGTGGTAGAGCAAAAGATCCTTTGCCGGTCATTTCGCTTGGGTCGTTAAAATAATTCAATAGCATCTTAGAAACAGTAGCATGTTGATAACCTAATAAAGATATCTTACTACCGATTGCATTTTTTGCGGATAATAATGCTTTTTCCCATCCATGCATCTCACAGTAATACAAACATTTTCCCGCTTTCACTCTGTCCAATAGAGATTTAAACATCCTATAGTTCACAATACTGTTAAATCCAGTATATCCTACAAAAGATGAGTACCAGTCATCTTTAAATAACTGATAAAAGTTGTAATCGTCAAAGGTGTGCAATTCTCTAACTTTTTTTTCAATCCTGATAAACTTTATACTGGAGATAAGCATGGTTAAGAAAGTCTTTAGCTGAATTATAATTGAATTAAATTCTTCAAGGAAGAATATAACATGACCATTCTTTATAAACTTTTCCGCATATCTTAATGATTCCTCAAAGGATATGTAATTGTTATGAACATATATGGCAACCCAGACCACATCTTTTCCTTTAGATTCTAACGATTCTTGTAAATGAATATAGTATTTATTTTTAAATATACCATCTTTTGCAGACTCAATATCTATATTTGGGTAATATGTAATAATCATCAAAGTATCATTAGTATTAATAGATTGCCTTTGATTTAAATTGCCAAGTTTTTTCTTGATTTTCCATGTCCTCACAAAAGAATGCCCAGCAAATAAAAATAAAAGCAAGATATGCTTGAAATAAAATATTTTTTGAGCCTCTTGGATAATCACCATTAAGTTTCTTATTTGTTTGATGGGTAAAAACTCAAGCTTAATAGAGTTCTCTTGAGAATATTCAGATAGCGCATTCTGCAGTTTTTTACTCCTGCACCCAAATATTATTTTATCTATATTTTCTTGTTTAATTATCCTAACAATTGAATCAAATTGTACAAGTTTATTAAATGCATCTGATTTAAAAGTATTTTTCTGGGCAATAAGACTAAACCACCATAAGGTAGTATGTCTATCAATAGCAAAAAACTTTCTAAGATTTTTACCTTTATTCTGAACTCGTTTCGGGAGTTCAGCTATAAACTTTATGTATTTGCCTCTCAGATTATCAGCTGCTAAATTTATCATCTTTGCTGTGTGTAGTATCTCTACTTTACACCCAGTATTTTTTATATTTTTGACAAGATCGGTTGTTATGCCCACTTTTGATGTTAAGGAAAACAGATAAACCGTGTCATTGCTGTTAAAAGACAGCAACTCGCTTTTCCTAATCATCAAAGAAGAATCAAATACAAATAAAATTTTCACTTTCTGGGAGTCTTTTATTAAAGTGGAGCATTGAGAAAACAATTGAGAAAACAAGACTTGTAGTTTCATAACCAAATATATAAACTGATACACTAATCAATTTTTTATGATATTCTGCTCTCATAATTATCTCAACCTAATTAAAAGTATTTTTCATAATAAATATTTTTAAGCTCATCATAAGTTCTATTACCCTCTTCATCAGACCTCTCAGCAATTTTTATCTGATCAAACATACTTTCCGGCATCTTTGCATATAAGGGAAAAGTTCTCTGAAGCCCTTTTAATTCCTGATAGCTTATGGAATCCATATTCAGAGGGACTCCGTCAAGAAGTTGATGAACCATGTCGTTTTTATCAAGATAGCCTCTTTCAATACAGTATTTATGCAATTCTGTTCCCTTATAAGGTGTAAAAAAATATACATTCATTGTTGTCGGATTTATTTGCCTGTTAATATTTATGGTATCAAAAACTAACTGTCGCGTTTCATCAGGAAACCCAATAATATTATTAACCGTATATGTTATTCCATATTTTTCAACAATTTTAAATGCGGCTATCATTTGTTCATTTGAATAGTGCCTGTTCAAAACCTTATATCTAAACTCTTCATTCCCATGTTCTATTCCAAACTGCATGTTTTGACAGTTCATTTCCTTAAGTATTTTTATCTTTTTCTCTGTTACTGTCTCTGGTCTGGATTGGCACCAGAACGGAAGTCCTATCTCTCTATATTTTTCAGCAAATTCTTTAAGTTCTGACACGGGTTTAGCAAGAAATGATTCGGCATTAAAATTTATATAATCTGGATTATATTTTTTTATAAGATGTTTTATCTCATCTATGACCCGATTAACATTCTTACGCCTGTAATAAACACCTGCACCTTCTTCCTTAAATAACTTTCTAAGATGAGGTGCCTCGCAATATGTGCATTTATATGGACATCCTCTGTCCATTTCAACATGTATCATAGTATATATCTTGCCATGCATAGGTCTGTAAAGCCTTTTCCTTTCAAAAATATCATAATCAATAAAGGGAAGACTATTTAAGTCTATAAGCTTTCTCATGGGATTCTTTATTATATGTCCATTATTCTTAACCCATAGGTTTTTAATAGATGAATAATCCTCTTTTCTATACATTTTTTCACATAGCTCAACAAGTGCATCTTCTCCTTCTCCAATACAAACCATATCTACATTTTCATTGCTAATAACTTCTTCAGCAGAAAAGGTTACAAATACGCCACCAGCAATTACAGGCACATCATAACCTTTTATTACATTTAAAAGAGACATTCCCAGCCTATAGGTATCTTCTACAAGAGTAATAGCTATTAAATTTGGTCTAAATTCATCAACCTTCTTTACCAAATCACCATACATATCAGTTTCCTTATAATGGACACCCTTTTCTTTATAACTAAATGGTTTTAACTGAAGCAATTCAACCTTCTTTTGTTCAAAATTTATATCTTCCCATTTATAATAGGTGGTATCAAACAATTCAACTTCAAATCCAGCCTGTTTTAAACACGGAGCAAGTATAGATAGATTTATGGGTACTAGAGTAGCCATTTCAGTATTAGGATAAATAAATAATACTTTAAAATCTTTAGACATAATGATTTCTCCCTAATTTACGAAAAATTCAATTCTCCCAATCTTGATATTGGTCAGAGATAGTAGTATCCTTTTCCAATATCGCACCCAAGAAACCCTCAAAGTCTGTTTTCCTCCAATACCATGAAAGCGCCTGACTGATAATTGGCAATCTTCTTGGATATTGATAATAAATTTTACTATATATAACCCTCCAGCCAGAATGAAGAAATAGCAAAGTCCAGTCCTCCGGACTTAACTCAAATATATGTTCATCTTCAGCAAAAATAATCTTATCTGAATTCGACCGGACATGATGTAAACCTACGCGGCTGTTCTTCAGATACGGGACAGTCATTACAATCCTATTACAGGTAGATTTCTTTGCTAACCGATGAAAAAAGATAACCGGATTATGGAGATGCTCAACCATCTGGAAGGAAGTAAAAAGGTCAATTTTCTTTTCTCCTAAATCAAGCTCTTCAGCCCTACAAAGAATTGCCTTTAAACCTCTTGCCTCAATTTTCTTAATAGCCCTCGGATCTAAGTTTACACTGATAGTATCAATATTAAATTTACCCTTCGTCAGCTCTTTTAAATAAAGCATATGTGTGCCTGCTGAATCACCAATATCCACTATCGCTAACTTATTATATGGTAAGTATTCAAGTGCTTTAAGTATTAAAGAGCATTGAAACGCATGCATTGCCCGCCTTTTAAGCTCCCAATAATCATTAAATGTGTCTCTCCCTCCCTCTTCTTGTTTAGAAATATCTGGCACAATCTCCCGAAGCTTTTTTACCAAAGAGCCATAGCCATTTTCAAGGGAGGCTAAGCGAAGTGATTGTTTGCTTAATTTTTCAGAAAATGTTCTCGGATTGATACCAAGAATTATTAAAATCTTTTCAAATATTCTTAATGCTGATCTATACATCTATTGCATTACACTCATCAGGCTGTGGATTGGTATAATTTTACTTGAAACAAGGTTAGGACATTAACCCCTTGTCTCTTACCTCTTGAAAGATAATTTCAACCTTCTGTTTATCAAAAAGTAAAGTATTAAGTTACCTCTAAACAATAGCTTAATTCCCAAAAGCAATCTACTCGGCCAATTCACAAATATAGAATAATAATTAATTCTCGCCAAAATATTTGCAATTAACCCCAAAAAATGATTTTCTTTTTTAAGCAAGTATACAGAGATAATTTTACCGAACATGAAATTCCATGCGAGAAGGTAAATACAGCTTTCTAAATAATCTTTTCGGTTAAATGAAAATACTTTTGGAATAAAAGCCCAGTTTTTAAAAACAGACTGGGCAAGTTTTTCATCTGATATGTCCCTTTCCTTGATGAAACCTTCTTTTAATGCTCTCAGTGTAAAAGGATATTCAGGAAAAAACTGCATTTTATAAGTGTTAAAATACACGGGCTTAGGCAATGCACAAAGTAAATCTATTGTATCTTCAAGCACTTTAACTGTATCAAAGGGATTATTTAGAATCAAATCATACCGAGGCGTCACATTATATTTTCTGAGAATATTTGCCTTCTTTAAAATCTCTCTATTGGTACCAGGTCTATTAAAAATTTCATTCCTAATATAGTCAGAACCTGATTGGATACCAAAATTTAACTCAAATAATCCTGCATTAGATAGTATTTCAATATTCTCCTCTTTTATAAACACAGGATTTAATTCACAAGAGAAAGGCAATCCTACCTTCTTTTTATATTTTTCACAAAATTCCATTGTCCATTTCAAAGAAGTCCCAAAGAGTTCATCTATAAACCAGATTTTTTCTGCATATTTATTTTTTTTTAATCGGAGTTCAATCTCCTCAATAACATTATCAGGAGTCCTCTGTCGTAAAAATCTTCCATTTCCTTTATTCATAGGAACTAACAAAGAATTGACACAATAAGAACATTGAAATGCACAGCCCCTTCCAGACATCATCCAGATTAGCGGGTATGAAAGTTCTGGATCATTCTCTATAAGACAATCATTCTCAATAAAATACATTTGGGGATCTCCCACAGATGGAAATGGAATTTGATCAATATCTTGTATAAGCATTCTCTGTCCTTTATTAATAATCCTCCCATTTTCATCTTTATACCAGAGCCCCTGAATATCTTTAAAATCTAATCCCTTTGAAAATCGTTCAAAGATTTCCATTAAAACCAATTCACCTTCGCCTCTGCAAACAAAATCTGCAAACACCAAGGCTTGTTCAGGAAAGACTGTTGGATACTTGCCCCCCACAATAATGGGGACTTTAAAAATCTTTCGAATCTCTTGTATTAATTGTTTTGCAACTACCACATATGGAGCAAGAATGCTGAAAGCTATAAAATCTGGATTTATCTTTTTGATGAGGTTCAGAAATATTTTTACCTCTTTATCAGTTACTGGTGGGTGACTATTAGCATGAGAATTCTTAAAAAATATAGTATATGAATCAACACCCTCCTTATGGGAAAGTGCATGAAATATTCTCACTGGAAATGTTTTAAATGAATAAAGTGATATGTATACAATTTTCATTTTACTATGTTACCTCCCAAATGGTTATATAATCCACGGTAGATTCTAATAATACTCATCTCTTAATGCTTATATTAATACTTCCAATAATTTTCTTCATCTCATCAATGTGACCAACAGAAATTCTCGTATACCCATCAAATCCCTTCACACCAAGTGGCCCTTTAACCAGAATTCCATTTCTTTTAAAGCCAGTAAGTATTTTTTCTCTATTTGTGCCAAGATTAACATGAATAAAATTTGTATATGTGTCCATAGTATCAAATGAAAGTGCCCTAAGTTCTTTGATAAGATATTTCTTCCCTTCAGCAGTAGCCTTAATATACTCATCAACAAACTCCCAATTATCCAGCATTTCGGATGCAAACAAAACTGCAATAGAGTTTACTTCATACATTGGTCTGAATTTATAAAGGAGCCTTGCCAAATCTGATGCAGCTACTATATAGCCAATCCTCAGCCCTGCTAACCCTGCACTTTTTGAAAATGTGCGCGTAATTATTAAATTATTATAAGATTTTAATAAATCAATCGCTGTATGAGGACAAAAACCATAATATGCCTCATCTATCAGAACAGGTATAGAAAAGTTTTTTGCCTTTTTTAAAATCGTTTCAAGGGTATTATTATTTATATATGTCCCTGTTGGGCTATTAGGATTGGCAATTATAATAAGCGATACCTTTTCATTAATAGAATCCATTAGTTTATTTATATCGAGATTAAGATTTGAATCATATCCAATTTTGATCTTTTTAACATTGTATAGTTCACTATATACATCTACCATGGCAAAGGTTGGGTCAATGGATATAACCTCGTCTCCATGATTTACAAAAAGCTCAAATGCAAGCTTTATTGCAAAATCAGAGCCTGCGGTAACCATTAAATTCTCTTTTGTTACACCAAGAAAGTTAGCAAGTTTAACATAAAATGGCTCAACCTCAGGATATGCAAGTATATGTTCCTGTCTTATTTTAGTTATTACCCTATTCCAAAAATCAATATTAAATTTAGCAAGTCTCTCATTCTTATCGAGACGAACCTTATCAAGTCTGGTTTCACTTCCTCCTCTTACCCTGTTTACTGCATCAACCCATTTTTTGTATTTCATGAATACCACTTAATAATTTAAAGACCTTCAATTTTCTCAATCTCCATTGTCCGATATGAACAATGTCCGCATGCCATGATTTCATGTGATTTGCCACTCTTATGTAACTCTCTGAACTGATTTTCTTTTTTTCCTTTCCATAAATCTTTTATGGAACAATCTGCAACGTTCCCTAATATCATGGAACTAAAATCCTTAACTCCATGCATCAGACACGGCAATATAGTGCCGTCCCACAGGATTGTCATCCGCTGCCAAAGAAATGGACATGCCCAATTAGCAGGTTTACCATCTTCTACATATTTCGTCTCTTCCCTTTTATCCAGATAGGAAACTTCATCAGCATAATCCTTCCAGAATTCAACATACCTGCCAAAATCAGGTTTAAGCTCCTCAAAAAGCACAGTCTGTATCCTTATCTGGGGGAATAAAGACCTTCGCCTATCTCGTATCTCCTTAAGCCTGACTACATTCTCAAAAAGTCTTTCAAACTTTGCCCCCACCCTATACTTTTTATAAAACTCTTTTTTATAACCTTCTATAGAAATGGATATTCTGTCAAGCCTCGCATCAATAAGTCTTTCAATCATATTTTCATTAAGGAGGATAGCATTTGTATTAAAATATACATCCATAATGTCACTCTTTTTTGCATATTTGACCATCTCAGGCAACATAGGGTGGAGAAGTGGCTCTCCCCTTAGACTTAGTTTTATAGCGCATAATCCGTTTTCTGAGCTGATATCGATGATTTTTTTGAACAGTGAAAAGTCCATATACCCCTTTTTATCTTGTCCCCACATCTTAGTTGTGGTTGCACAGAAGGGACATCTAAGATTACAAACCGATACACTCTCAATATCAAGATGTAATGGGAATTTACTTACTATAAAATGTTCTGTATTCTCTTTCCAGAACCTTCTGTATTCATAGAATTGTCTATCTGTTTTAACATCAAAGACTGTTTTCTCCGTAACAGTATGAAAATTGTTATTTGATTTAATCTTAACCTTCATTGCACTTTAATCTCCCTCTTGCCCACTCAAACTATGTTTCTTTAGCCAGAATTCAACCTGAGGTATCTGCCACTCATAATCAACATCAAGCCCTCCCCACTGTTTTAGTGGATATATCTTTTGTCCCATCCATTTTTGAGGCAAAAGCCCTTGAGAAATATTTTCAAGGCATCTGGGTCGCACTATGGAGACGCCCATGTCGGCAAACCATACATCTCCCTGAGAATCCCTATCACAATTAAGTGTTTTGGGATCTCCAAAAGTCTCAAATGGCACAAAGGGTTGTAAAAGCCCATCTTTATCTATTCTCCTTGCCCTTAAAGGACTCCACATATTATAACAAGATACAGATACTGCAGAATCATAGTTTGGATATTGTCTCAAAATTCTAATCCCTTCATCAATCAGTGCTGGCATTACTATAGGTGCATTACAGAATAGAAGTACCATTAATTCAATTTTTTTGTCCATGTTCTTTTTCTTAATCTCCCCATAGCCATGGACAAATGCATCTTCACCCAAAGCCTCTTTTGTGCACAATTCAGCAGGTCTAATTATTATTTCAACTCCATTTTTTTTCGCTAATTCCATAAGTCTTTCATCATCTGTTGAAATATAAACCTTATCAACAAAATTGGAGTTCAAGGCTGCCTTCATAGGATAATAAGAGAGTGGATTTTCTAAAACAGGTATTATATTTTTATCAGGGAAAGCTGTGCTACCTTTTCTACCTAATAAAAGTGCAGTTATCATTAAGTTTTTTGTCAATCTCTTTACTTAATCAGACGCCAATAAGTTTTCTTATTACAAACCTCTCTTCTCTTGAAAGAATAATAATAAAATAAAATCCTATAGAGAGTAAAAAAATTATACCCATTTGAAACAATGTAGTTATAAGTGATAAAGGATACATTAAATTTATTAATACAATTGATAGTGAAAAAGAAATAATATATAGGATTAAATTATCCATAAGGCAATTCTTCAAATAACAGGAAATACTTATTTCCAACTTCTTTAATATAATAGTGATCATTATAAATGAATATATTATCATCGGAATTGTTGTCCCAATTGCAACTCCCAAAATTCCTATCCATTGTATAAGCGCGAGTGTAATTATAAGGTTCATAAACGCATTTAGAGATAATGCACGAAAGATAACATTAACATATCCCTGGCCTGTAAGAATTGAATGTCCAATATAGATAGAACCATTAAAAAGCCAGTAAAAAATGAGTATTTGAGCAGGCAAAATACTATCTTTAAAATCATCTCCAACCCAATATTCAATTATTGGGCGACAAAAAATTATACTTATTATAACAACAGGAATAAGAACTGAGGTCATATATTTTGTACCTTTAAAAAATAATTCACGAAGTTTGTTTTTTTCATCCATTCCATAGAGTTCAGAAGAAACCGAAACAATAGAGGTAGATAAAATTGAACTTAATTGCCTTATAGCATTATGTAACAAAAAACTTGCACTATATATGGCTATGGCAGTCATAGAAATATATTTTCCTATAATAATATTTTGCAATTCAAAAATAACTAAAATAGAAACCGAACCAAGAAATGAATATATTCCATAGCTAAAAATTCTTATAAATATTTCTTTCTTAACATTTAGAAAACTTATACCAAAATAATTAATATCCTTTTTTAAAACCCACATTAGACAAATATTTTGAAGAAAAACTGACATTATATTAATTATAAGGACTGCCTCAATCCCAACACCAATTGATAGAGATAAGAAAATTAGTATGGCAGAAAGAATTTGAGTTGTAATGGTGATAATTGCCACACTATCATATTTTTGTAATCCTTCTGCAATACCCCTGAATATAATGCTCGGCCAAAGAAATAATGCTATCAATGCTGATAGTTTTAACATGCTTCTACCTATTTCGGCACCTTCTTTACTTATGTTAAAAAAATCTGCAAAATAATAAGAGAGCACATAAAGACATAATGCAGCAAATATCCCCACAAAAAGATAAAATAAAAAAGAAGCACTAATAACTTCCATTAATGTATTTTGGTCGTTTTTGCCCTTATATTCCGCTACATACTTCTGCAATGCAGAACTTACGCCAAGATCAGCTAAATTAATATACCCTATCATAGTCATAACAAGCATATAGATACCAAAAATTTCTTTCCCTGTAATTGAGATAATAAAAGGGAAAAGTAGAAATTTTATGCAGGTAGAGATTAAATTGCTTACAGAATAAAATTTTATACTTTTCCCTATTAACTTTACCTTTGACATCTGAAACCAATCTTATTTCTAAAACTTGCAAATAATAACCTTCCTACTTTGTTAAATGATCTTCTTATACCTACACTCTGTAAGTAATTTATAAAATTTCTCATCTGAATAAGGAAAAAAATCATAGTGCCAAAATATCTATGTTTTTTAAGGTACCTCTTTTTTACTTCATTATTTACTTTATATCTCCAGTACTGGACAACTGAATCACTTTCCTCAGTAAAATTTAATCTGAATTCACAATTTTCATTCAAGTTCATAATATAATTTTCTTCATCTTTAACTAATCCTTTTTTCTTTGCATCTTCATAAAGCTTGGTTCCAGGAAAAGCAGTTGCAAAATTAGTTGAGACATCATAATAATCACATTCAGTCAAAAATTCTATTGTCTCTTGAATCGTTTCGTTGGTCTCCCCAGGCATGCCTATTATAATCTGAGGAATTGTTCCAAGTCCCGCTTCCTTTGTCATTAAAGCGGCTCGTTTGTTTATCT
>Ga0209343_10005981_pt1 | contig 14644 bp, 12 predicted proteins | sample RifCSPlowO2_02_FD_184026 | JGI IMG/M metagenome (GOLD analysis project Ga0209343, IMG submission 184026) | Groundwater microbial communities from Rifle, Colorado - Rifle CSP2_plank lowO2_0.2 (SPAdes) (version 2) | ecosystem: Environmental > Aquatic > Deep subsurface > Groundwater | place... | reverse complement strand
CTCGGCCCCGGGGATCCGGTACGTGATGCCCATCCAGAAATAGTAATTCGCGCCCAGGAACAGCACGCCGATCAGCATGGCCTGGAGAATGAAGAGCCAGGAAAGGAAGCCGCCCATCAGCGTGATGCCCATCTGCTGGTTGTATTGGTAGATCTCGCGCATCAGCCAATAGCCGGCAAACGGCAGCGGCAACATCCCGAACACGCCGATGAAGTTGCCGACATAGCCCATCCAGTCGTAATGCTCGCGTTCTTCCGCCGATTTGGCCGACAGGTAACGGACCCCGGCGTAGGCGCCGCAAATGAAACCGCCCAGCACGACATTCGCAATCAGCCGATGGATATTGACCGGCCACCAGGTCGGATTCCAGGTCGCCGCCCAGGCGCGGGCCAGGCTCGATCCCTCCGCGATCACCACCGGGCTGGCCTGGAAGGTCGCCCAGGAGTTCGGCACCACCATGATGAAAAAGGCGAACACGTTGAGCAGGAACCCCAGGAACAGATGGAACACCTTCGCCCGGCCTTCCTGCATCGCATCCCAGCCGTACCAGTACAGATAGAGCGTGGCGGTCTCAAGGAGGAACATCACACAATAGAAGACAAACGACGGGAAAAAGATATCCGTCAGGTAGTTCATCAATTTGGGGTAGAAGCCGATCAACATGAACAGCAGGATTCCGCCGAAGAGCGCCGTCGTGGCGTACGACGAGGTCAGCAGCTTGGTGAACTCCTTGGCCAGCTTGTCATACCGCTTCTCGCCCGTTTTCCAGCCGACGATTTCGCACAGCCATGCGAAGATCGGGACCCCGAGCACGAACCCGGCCAGCAGCAGATGGATTTGGGCGATGACCCAGATGATGTTCCGGCTGCCGCCCAGTTGAGGGAAATCACGATAACTGACTTGCGCCGATGCGCCCGCCGCTTCTTCGGCCCATCCCGTGACAGGAAGCCCGAGCAGTCCCGCCAGCAACGCCAGCCCGGCGACAGACAGGCCCCATGCGTTCAGCCCGCCCAGGTCTCGTCCGTGTGATGCCTCGTGGTTCCTCATGACAGTCTCCTCAACCCTCACGCGCGTTAGGCTTTTTTCGCTTTTGCAGCCGCTTTTTTATCCGTTGCGGCGGGAGCCTTCCCCTTGCTCGTCTTGGCCTTCGCTTCAAGCGCCTGCACCGACGTTTCAGCCTGTGTCAGCACGCGTTCAGCCTTCTGCAGCACCTCGGTCGGCTTCAGGATCGGCGCGGCCTTCTTCTCATCCTTTATATACGACTCGTGCGGATGCGGTGTCGTCACGGGCATGACCGCCCACAGCAACAGCACCATCGCGACACCCACGGCCATGACCACCGTCAACATCAGCGGCTGATCAGCCGGCACCCGCATGAGATCCCATTGATGGACTCGCGCTTCATAGGGTGCCGTCGTCGGGCTCCCGGAATCGGCCTGCCGCTGCACCAGCTTGCCGAACAGGAACAGGCCTCCCAGCGTCAGCGCCAGCAGCACGACCGCCGAGACACTCCCCCAGGCTGTCAGCTCGATACTGATCCGCTCGGCAATCGGAATCGCCTTCAGCAGTTCAAGATCCAGAATCTTGCCCACGACTGCCTGGGAACCGGCGATCGTCTGGCGTTCAAGGAAACAAGCCAGCGATCCATAGGTGGCATAGAGCGCCGCGCCCTGCCACCAAAGGGTCAGCCCAAGCGAAGCCGGAGGCTCCACGCCCAACCGTTCCAGAAACACCGTCCGACCACTGAGGCCCACGGCCCAGATATCGACGGGAATGGAGAGTAGCAGGAGAAATGCCAGTCCTGGAAACTCCCACGGATGCTGGCCCATGGCGAGCAGCAGCAAGGCCAGGGCAATCTTGATCGGCACGCCGGTCCAGAACGCCGGCCACGCCACAGCCAGCCCCAACCTCACCGGTGACATCTGAGTCGGCTGATCCGTCATGCCAATTGAACCTTCGCGGCCTAGTCCAAAAATTCCCGGTTGATGATCGCCGACACCGTGAAAATCAGAATGGCAGCCATCACCGCGATCCATCCGATCAAGGCCACCGGCCGCTTGAAAATGTTGCGTTCGGGGCTTCGGTCAATGAACGGCAGCGCCGCAAGCAGCGCCATGAAGGCCCCCGGAATGGCGATCGCGCCGAGGAACTGGCCGAACTCTCCGGAGAATATCTTCAACCGCAGCAACTGGAAGAGAAAGAGGAAATACCACTCCGGTTCCGGATGGTACTCGCCGGGATCCGGCGTCGCTTCCTCGAGCAGGACGACCGGCTCGATGAACGCCAGGCTGCAGATGGTCGCGAACACCGCGGCCATCGCCACCATGTCCTTCCAGATCTGGCGCGGGAAGAAATAATCTGTCTTGGCCTTCAGCTCGGCCGGAGTCCCCTGGAACGGACCGGCCGGTCCGGCTTTCCGGAACAGGAAGATGTGCAGCCCCGCCAAACCCATCAGCATGGCAGGCAGAATCATCACGTGGATCACGAAGAACCGGCTGAGCGTCATTTGTCCGGGCGTGGCCCCGCCCTTGAGGAACCGGGCCATGAAGTCGCCGACGATCGGCGTCTTGTCCATGATCTCGACGCCGACGGTGGTGGCCCAGTAGGCCCGCTGGTCCCACGGCAACAGGTACCCCGTGAAACCAAATGCCATGACGATCCCGAACAGTGCCAGCCCGACCAGCCAGATCATTTCTCGTGGACTTTTGTAGGCGCCCCACAGAAAGACCTGCGACATGTGGGCGAACACCATGACCACCATGGCCGACGAGCCCCAGAAGTGATAGCTCAGCAGAAACCAGCCGTAATCCACTTCGTGAATGATGTACTGCGTGCTGGCGTAGGCGTGATCGGCGCTCGGCACGTAATAGAACATCAATAAAATACCGGTCACGGCCTGCATGATGAAGATGAACAACAGCACGGAGCCGAAGATGTAGGCCCATCGCGATCCGCCCGGCACCGGTTCGTTGAGCATCTTGGCCTGGAGAGTCTTCAGGCCGACCCGCTCGTCCACGAACGCGATGACTTTTTCTAATACGTTGGGTTGGCCGCTCATCAGACAATCCTGGTTTGCGCCTTGGTGCCGGCCTTGAATTCCATGTCGATGATTTCAACATTCCCGCCGGCATCCACGCGAATCGGCAACGTATCCAGGGGGCGCGGGGCCGGGCCGTCCAGCACCTTGCCGCTCGGCTCATAGATGCTGAGGTGGCAGGGACACAGGAAAATTTCCTTCCCCAGCTTCGGCACCTTCCGCCATTTGTAGCCGCAGCCAAGATGGGGGCATTTGCCGGAGAAGACGACGTAGGGAACATCTTTCTTGTTCGTCCAGACCAGGCGCCCGGTCTGGTCCCGGAACTCCATATCCTTGCCCCTGTATACTTCCTCCAGCACGGCCGGTGAGGCTTTCAAAATCCAGACATTCTTGTCTACCTCCGCTTCCGGCATGAAGGCTTCCTTGACCTTCTTCTTATACTTGAACTGCATCCCGACGTCGTCGGTCTTGATCCGATTGACGTTGCCGACCTTGAGCCACGCATTGTCGAACGGAGAGTACATCGGCTTCATGAGGTATTTCAGAACCGGGAAGGCGAGCGGCAGCGCGACCAGCGCTCCGATCACATGAGTCAGATTCATGAAAAAGGTCCGGCGAGGGACATTGCGCTCCAGCGTCGGCAGCGGCACCAGCACTTCCCCGGACTCGACATGCAGATGGTCTTCGAGGTGGGCGATTTCGACTTCGTGGGTCGTGACGTAGTCCTCGCGCTTGAGCGGAGGGAACTGCGCCAGTGCGTTGGACGCGGTTCGCAATTGCACCAGACCGTCCACGACCGATTGCACTTCCGACATCGGAATCTGACGCCCGCCGCCCCCGTTCCCACCCACCACGATATGGCTGACGTCATGGGAGAGCGGATCGACGATCACATGGGTGATTTCGCCGACCTCCCGGTCGGTGCACCGGACTTTTGACTTGAGCCTGGGCTGGTGCATGCTACTTCTTCTTGACCGGCTTAGGCGTATTGACCGCCGGATTCTTCAAGGTGGCCAGGAACGCCACGAGCGAGTCGACGTCCTTGTCCTCCATGAGCTCCTTGTATTTATCCGGCATCTTTTTCTTCTCGTACTCTTTCTCGAACCCTTCGGCCATCCAACTTCTCGGATCAAGAATCTTCTCTTTCATTTCCTCGGCCTTCATCAGGTTGCCGATGTTGTCCAACTCGGGTCCCCGCTTCTTGCCGCCCTTGCCCTCCAACTTGTGACAGTTGTAGCATTCCTGCAACTCCCACTGTTCCTTGCCCAAGGCGACAATATCGCCGGATGCCGGCGCGGCGCCTCCGGCCTTGGCTCCACCCGCTGCAGGCGCCGCCACTGTCGGCCCTCCGAGGGTCTGCAGCCGCTGCATGATGGCGCTGGCCTTCTCGTCCAGGGCCTTGGTGCGGGCCAGCAGTTCTTCGGCTTTGCCCTGTTCGGACGCTCTGCGCTTTGCTTCCAGCAGCTTGACGATCTTTCCCTTCTCGTCGTTCGGATCGTACTGAGGCCAGAGCGACGCTCCACCGATATAGACCACCGACAGCACCAGATAGAAAGCCAGGAGTGCCGCCACTGCCTTGATTCCGCCAAAAGTTGGAAGCGCCGGCGCATCCAACAAAATAAAGACCGCGGTCCCCAGCGTCGCATAGGCCAAGAACATGTAGCGGAAGATGGGAGGGAACCCGAGCGCCGTGGCGGCGCCGAAAAATACAGCACCAATGACAGCTCCGATGACCCCTTTCTTCACGACGCTCTTGATAAAACCCGGTTGCTCGCTCATGCCACTCCCCTTCTTCTATTCCCTATTAGATAGAGGACGGCCTGCATGACCTCGACTGCGCGCCCCATTGCACCCGCCCTACCCCGGCGCGCCAAGACGCGCCCTTTCCTCTGGCGAGCACCGCCCACTGCTGAAAAAATCTGATTGATTTTGCGTGCGCGGTGCGCGAGCAAGAAGGTCGTGCAGGCCACCGCCCTCATTTCGCCCCCGCTGGCGCCGGGCTGCCTTCGTGTGCGTGCGCTTTCGACTCGGACACACGCAACGTCAGGATGATGGCAAAGCTCACGATAATGTAAAATACCAATGTAATACCCGTAATCCACCAGGCCGAATAGGCCAGCGTCGGCGTAAACGACTCGGCGGTGAAATCCGGCACCAGATTGTAGGTGTGGTAATACTTGCGGAGCAACGACCGGACCGCGCCCATGAGTCCCATCGTCCAGATTGCGCTGAACGCCAGAAAGATGAGCACGAACTGTGAGGCGAAGTCGATCTTGCCCCAGACGATAGTGCCCTGCTTGATCGCGCGGTTATAGATGATGTAACTGACCACCGTGACGAAGACGAGGGTGATCGCAGCCGAGTTCTTTGCCGGCATCAGCGCCAGGAAGCTCCAATCGCCCGGCAACTCCAGTTCTTCGACCAATTTCGCGCCGGTTGCGACAAAGCCATGCGGCGTCATCCAAATGGCATTGCCCACGATCACCATCAAGAACGACACTTTGATCGCGGCGCGCGAAGACACCGTGAACGGGATAAACCGTCCAAAGACGACCGGCAGCAGCACCAGCGGCAGCAGCACGGCCAGCGACTTGGGATCAGGCACGGGATAGATCGTCCAGATGTAGGTCATGACGAACGGTAAGGCGATCATGACCAGCACGGCCAGAACAGAGATCCGCACACGCTCGACCCCTTCGATCCGCTTCATGCTTAACCATATATAGTAATTACTGGCCAGGAAGATCAGCCCGATCATGGCCCCCTGCATCTCGAAGAACATCGAGAGCTGGTCGGCCATCATATAGGGACAGATCGAGGCGTCATAGTCACAGAGCTCGTAGGCCAGCAGGTAGCCCATAAACGGCAGGAACAGCAGCGCGCCCACGCCGATGAGATTGCCGACGAAGCCCATCCAGTCGTAATAGGCCCGCTCGGAGTCGTCCTTCGCTCCCATATACATGTAGGCGGCGATCAACCCTGTGATAAAGCCGCCAAAGGTCACATTGCCCACCAACCGATGCAGGTTGAGCGGCAGCCAACTGTAGTTGAAGACCTTGTCCCAGAGCGTCGCGGTCTGGATGAATTCGACGATCGAGGCCCCTTCCGCTTTCGCCGGCGTGTTCATGAACGCCGTGGGGCCGTCGATCACAAAGAGCGTGACCGTGCCGATGATGTTCAGCAGCACGCCCAGTGCGATATGCCGCGCTTTCCTGTCCCCCTTCCACGCGTCCCAGGTATAGAAATACAGATAGAGGACGATGGTCTCGCCGATGAACAGCAAGGGATAGATGACGGCGAAGATCAGGAAGAAATGGTTGATCAGCCAGGTCGTGAATTGCGGATAGGTCGCCAGCAGCACGAAAATAAAGAGTCCGCCGGTCAGCGCGGTCATACTATAAAGAATGACCGTGACTTTAATGACCTCCTTGGCCAGCCGATCATACCGCGGATCCTGCTTTCGGTATCCCAGCCATTCCGAGATGACCACGAAGATCGGAGCACCGAGGATAAATGCAGCAAACAGGATATGGAGCTGGGCGACGATCCAGACCGCCGTCCGGTTCCCCGTATAGGGAAACTCGACGGTCGGAGCATTCGGCACCTGCGCATAGGCCGCGGTCCCGAACACCGCCAGAAGCCCGAACAGCATCAACAGACTACGCTGCCACGTTTTCATGGTTTTCGCCGCCCTCCTCCCTGCTTTGCGACCTACTTTTTCTTGCCGCCAGCCGGGGTCGCACCCTTTTTGGCGCCCTTCTTGGCATCCTTGGCATCAGCCGCTGGAGCTGCCGCCACGGACCCAACAGGCACCCACGCCTTCTTGCTCGCATCCCACTCCTGGCCCTTCAGCCCGAAATTGCGCTCGAACGCCACCAGCTTCCAACGGTCTTCTTCGGGCAGCTTGCTCTTCCAGGCCTTCATCTTGGTATTCGGCACGCCTTCAGAAATCCGCCAGAACCAGACCGAGTCCGAATAGAGCTTCATGCGGTCCGCCACGCGAAAATCGCGGGCCCCGGCCTTGACCGGCTTCCCGTCTTTCCCGTGGCAGCTCGCACAGTTCACATCGGGGTTGGTTTCCCCGATGAAGAGCTTGCGGCCTTCCTCAACAATCTTGTCGTCCGCCCACCAGCCGGCTGGCATATGCTTATCGGCATATTCCGCGGGAGGATCCGGCGGCGCCACGATCGGGCCTTCGCCACCCTCTCCGCAGCCCGACACCATCATCGCAAGGCCCGCAATCCCCACGAACAGCACTCCATGCATCCACGTCGTCAACTTCATCATGTTCCCCTTCTCCCTTTCTTCGGCACAAAGACCGACACTTTCCTGTATTCCATGTCAAAAAAAGACGCTTTCGCTTCAGGCTGCCCCTGAAACAAAAGCGCCCCAACCGTCCGCTTCGGGACTGCGTGATCGCCCATCCCTGCCCTACCCTTCAAAACCAACCCGACGAAATATGAAAAATGACTTGCGAATCCAGCAAACGAATAAATGAAATCCGGCTACCGCTTCCCGCTCCTGCCGCTTCCGGCCCGACGCTTGCGGCTGCGGAGCAGCCTGGCGCCGGCCCACACTCCCCCCGAAAGAACGGCTAGCCCCGCCCCATAATAAACCCATGACGGCGGCTCATCCGACAACACCGCACACCCGGATCCGAAATTGACGGTCGTTTTTCGTTCAGTGTGGACATCCTTCGGATCAAATTGAGCGGTTATTTGCTGCTCCTGCTGAACTTTTCCCTCTTTATCCTTCAAGTAGACGACGATCGGATCGCCCTTGTTCTCGTTATGCAGATGCAGGGTAACCTTGTAATACCCCCGATCATCCGTCAGCGTCGTTCGCAGCACGGAGATACGCGCATCCTTCACGACGACTTCGACTCCGGAAACCGGAGCGCCGTCAACTCCGCATGCCGACCCTTCAACCGTGAAGCGATGATCCGTCTCATGCTCGGCCATGGCAACCGGAAAACCGGCAAGCCACGATCCGAGCCACACCATCGCCAAACCCAGGATGATTGTCCTGATGCGTGTGCGCCGCGTCACGGAAAATTCACGCCTGCCAATCCCGTTGCGCATCATAAATTGTGTACCCTCACGAGAAAAACACTCGAAGAATACACGGGTTAGCGGGCGTCAGGGCGCACACTTGTAGCATAGCTAATAGGCCGTGTCAACAACCTGATTGCTCTGATAAACACCACGATTCGCCAGTGTTTATGGGGTATTTGAGCGATTCGGGATCGGCGCGGCAATCCGGTTTCAACGTGCCCGTCGTCCGTTTTTGGAGGAACCGCTGGAAGAAAAACCGGCAGGAATGGATGCGATGTTAGAGGTGACCGCGCGCCCGTGCTTCGGATTCGGACCGCCGGGCGTCAGCCTTCCGTTCTGATTCCTTTTTGGCAACCCATGTTTCCCAGGAATTTCCGGACGCCGTATCTTCCCCCGAGAACGCAATCGAAACGACATCGGCATAGGCGACTTCGCGCGTGCCGCCCAACTCCGGGAACATCTGCAGCAGCGGCTTCGGGCCCGTTGACTCGCGATTGAACAGGTAGCCGACGATCTGCTCGCCCGACTTGAGCACGAGCGTCACATCGCCGCGATAATCGAACGCGAGCTCGACCGCCTCGGCCAGCTCGGCCGGCGTGGCGGGACGAAACACCCGCCCCTCCAATTTCGTGTGCTCCGGCGTATGGTATTTGGAATCCGTCACAAGCAGCAACGATTGCGGGAGATCGGCCTGCCGCGCTACCGCGCGTTGGGCGAGAGCGTGATTTTCACCGTGCGGCCGAAGCCGGACAAGGACCCGAACGTATCGGCGACCGCGGACGCTTCATACCCGCAGTGGACCATGCAGTCGGCGCACTTCTCATTCCGTCCCGTGCCATACTGGTCCCATGCCGTCGTGTCCATCATTTCCCGGAAGGTCTTCGCATAGCCTTCCTGCAGCAGATAGCAGGGCTTCTGCCACCCGAAGACGTTGTACGTGGGATTCCCCCATGGTGTGCACTGATAGTCCCGACGACCCATGAGGAATTCGAGAAACAGCGGCGATTGATTGAACCGCCATCCCCGCCTCCGGTTGCCCAGGATCTTCGCAAACAACTCACGGGTCTTGTTGCGTTTCAGGAAATGCTTCTGATCCGGCGCCTTCTGATAGCTATACCCGGGCGAAATCATCATGCCTTCGACGCCGAGCTCCATCATCTCGTCGAAAAACTTCCGGACACGCTCGGGATTGGCATCGTCGAAGAGCGTGCTGTTGGTCGTCACGCGGTGTCCGCGCCGCAGCGCTTCCTTGATCGCCTTGGTGGCCACGTCGTAGACGCCGTCCCGGCAGACGGCCAGGTCGTGCTCGTCCCGTGATCCGTCCATGTGAATGCTGAAGGTCAGGTACTTGGAGGGCGTGTACTCGTCGAGCTTGCGCTCCAGGAGGATGGCGTTGGTGCAGACATAGACGTATTTTTTGCGCTCGACGAGCCCCCGGACAATCTCCGCCATCCGGGGATGAATCAGCGGCTCTCCGCCGGGAATGCTCACGATCGGCGCCCCGCATTCGTCGGCAGCGGCCCAACACTGCTCGGGCGTCAGGTGCTTGTCCAGAACATGATCGGGGTACTGGATCTTGCCGCATCCGGCGCAGGCCAGATTGCAGCGGAAGAGCGGCTCAAGCATGAGGACGAGCGGGTACCGCTTCACGCCCTTGAGTTGCTGCGTGAGCACGTACTTCGACACCGTGAACATCTGGGAGAGGGGAACTGCCATCGGCCTCCAACTCCTGACGAATTACAGGCTGGATAGTACCACCCGTGCGCGCGGATCGTCAACGAACGGCGGTCGATGCGCCCCTCCTAGTCGACTCGCCGGAGTTCCTTCCGGAGCTGGGCCTTGGCGCGGCGGCGATTGTGGCCCCGTGCCCCCTTTCTGGTGCTGTGGGGGGCTGGTCGGCCCGGCGTTGAGACGGAGGGGGAGTTTGGGCTTTTGCGGCGGCGCTTCATGGTAGCCACGCCGTCACTGGAGGTGCTTCGCAAACTGGATCATTGTTATGTATGTCGCGCAGCGCGACACCCTGCTTAGTGCTCAAACGCCATGGCCCATTGGCACAACTGGCGCGGCACTGCCCGAAAGGACGTCGTCGGAATGAATCAGTCGCGCCAAACACCGAGCGAAGCGTGAGATTCAAGGAAACACTGAAGGTGTTTCTCCGCGGGGCTCAATTTCGATGAACCAAAAATGAGCCCCGCGGCTCACGCAAGCGCGGTGTGGAGGCGCCGGGCGGGTTCGAACCGCCGCATCGCAGTTTTGCAGACTGCTCCCTTAGCCACTTGGGTACGGCGCCACGGCAGGCATTATAACGGCCGGGCTGGCCAGGCACAACAGCACTCGTGAAGCGAATTTCGTGAAGCGTATCTCGCGTACGAACGACGAGATACGAGCGACGAGATGCGAGAAAGTTACCGCTTGTTGGGAAGAACGGGAATCTCGCGGCTGAGTGTGGAGGGACGATCCGAAGCCTGCTGCGACTGCATCCATTCGGACAGCCCGTTGTCATCATGGCCGGGGGCAGGCGCCGATCCGCCGTTCGCCTCTTCAGCCTCTTTTTCCTTGGCCATCAATTCAACTTCCGGGATCAGGACGTCCATGAGCTGATCAATCGGCACCTTGCGCACGAGCTTGCCCTTCTTGAACAGGATGCCGACGCCTTCGCCGCCCGCGATGCCGATGTCGGCTTCCTTGCCTTCGCCGATGCCGTTCACCACGCACCCGAGCACCGAGACGTTGAGCGGGGCTTTGATGTGGCTGAGTTTTTTCTCCAGCTCGTTCGCCATGCGGATCACGTCGATCTCCACGCGCCCGCAGGTCGGGCAGGCGATCACGTTGATGCCGCGATGGCGCAGTTCGAGCGATTTCAGGATCTCAAATCCGACCTTGACTTCCTCGACCGGATCGGCCGCCAGCGAGACACGAAGCGTATCGCCGATGCCCTGCGAGAGCAGCCAGCCCAGGCCGATCGCGGACTTGACCGCGCCGGTCATCACCGTCCCCGCCTCGGTAATGCCGATATGCAGGGGATAATCGGACTGCATGGCGAACATCCAATAGGCGTCGACGGCGTGCTTCACGTCCGAGGCCTTGAGCGACACCTTCATGTTGGTGAAGCCTTCGTCCTCGAGCGCGTGGACCGCGTTCAACGCCGACTCGGCCAGCGCCTCCGGGCTCGGCCAGCCGTACTTGTCCAGCAACGGCCGCTCCAGCGATCCGCCGTTGACGCCGATCCTCAGCGGGACGCCCCGCTCGTTGACGGCCTTGATGACTTCCTGCACCTTCCACCAGGCCCCGATGTTGCCGGGATTGATCCGGACGCAGTCCACGACCTTGGCGGCTTCCAGCGCGAGGCGGTGATCGAAGTGAATGTCGGCGATCAGCGGCACGGTCATCTGCGCCTTGATCCTGGGGAGCGCCGCGGCGGCATCCATGTCGGGCACCGCCACGCGGATCACTTCGCAGCCGGCCGTTTCGAGCTGGCGGATTTGCTCGACCGTCGCCTTGATGTCGCGCGTGTCGGTCGAACACATGGACTGGACGGCAATCGGAGCGTCGCCGCCGATCTTGATTTTACCGACCTTAATCTGTCTGGTTTTGCGTCGCGTGATGTGCATGGCTAGACGATGTTGATAACGACTTTACGCCTCGTCAAAAAGTCTAAAAGTCATCAAGTCATAAAGTCTTTGTAGAGACTTTGGGACTTTCAGACCTTTGGACTTTACGACATTTTATTAGCTGCCCTGCTCGTCTCCGTCCGCCCCCTTCAAGCCCGGGAAGACGGCACGCTGGCCCTGTTTCGCGCGAGGACGGCTTTCAGCGGACACCGGCTGGGCGGTGCTGAGTCCGGCGGACACCTGCGTCCAGAGCCTCTTGGCTTCCTGGTAGATGCCGTCGGCGGTCAATCCATACTTCTCGCGGAGTAAATCCTGGGGCCCCTGCTCGATGTACCAGTCCGGCAGTCCCATAATCCGCGTTGGCACGTTCACGATGCCCTGCTCCGAGAGGGACTCGAGCACCGCCGATCCGAAGCCGCCCATCTTGGCGCCTTCTTCCACCGTCAGGACGCACCGGACATGCTTGGCCACCTGGCCGATCAAGGCATGATCCAGCGGCTTGACGAACCGCGCGTTGATCACCGCGGCGGAAATGCCCTCCTGCTCCAGCCGCTCGGCCGCGTGCACCGCGTGCCACACGGTGACGCCGATCGCCACGATGGCGATATCGGTCCCGTCTTTCAGCAATTCGCCCTTGCCGACCGGAAGGACCTTCATCTCCTGATCCATCGGCACGCCCAGACAGGCCCCCCGCGGATAGCGCACGGACACCGGCCCGTCGTGGGTCAGCGACGTCTTCACCATGTGCTGCAGCTCGTTCTCGTCCTTCGGCGCCATGACCACCATGTTCGGCACGTGACGGAGAAAGGCATAGTCGAACGCCCCGTGGTGCGTGGTGCCGTCCTCCGCCACGAGCCCGCCGCGGTCGATCAGAAACGCCACCGGCAGGTTCTGCGTCGCCACGTCGTGCACCACCTGGTCATAGGCGCGCTGCAGGAACGTCGCATACATGCACACGGCCGGCTTCAGGCCCTGCGCGGCCAGGCCCGCCGCAAACGTCACGGCATGCTGCTCGGCGATACCGACGTCGTACAGGCGGTCCGGAAACTCCTTCTCGAACCCCGTGAGGCCCGTCCCCTCGCACATGGCCGCGGTGATCGCGACGACATTCCTGTCCTGACGCGCCACCTTCGTCAACGCGTCGATGGCATGCGCCGTGTAGCTGGGCCGCGAGGGCTTCTTGGCCGGCGCGCCGGTCTCCCGCACGAACGACGGGCAGGCGTGAAACCAGACCGGATTCTTCTCCGCCGGTTCGTACCCCAGCCCCTTCTTCGTGATCACGTGCAGCAGCACGGGGCCCCTGAGCTTGAGGACATGCTCGAAAATCGGCAGGAGATGCTCGAAATTATGCCCGTCGATCGGACCGACGTACTGGAAACCCAGTTCCTCGAACAGCAGGCCGGGCAGGATCATGCCCTTCGCCAGTTCCTCCGCGCGATGCGCGATCTTCTGGACGTCCCGACCGATGTGCGGGATCGAGCTCAGAATATGCCGGGCCTCCTCTTTCATCTTGATAAAAAACTCGCCGGTGAAGGTGCGGTTGAGGTAGGCCGAAATCGCGCCGACGTTCTTCGAAATGGACATCTGGTTGTCGTTCAGGACCACCAGGAAATCCCGCTTGGTGCCGCCCGCGTGATGCATGCCTTCGAGCGTCATCCCGGCCGTCATCGCGCCGTCGCCGACCACGCAGACTACTTTATGGTGCTCGCCTCTCAGATCGCGCGCCTCCGCCATCCCGTAGGCGGCCGATACGCCTGTGCCCGCATGGCCCGCATTGAACGTGTCGTAGACGCTCTCCTCCCGCTTGCAGAATCCGCTCAACCCGCCGGATTGCCGCAACGTGTGGAATTGCTCCCGGCGGCCGGTCAGCAGCTTGTGCGTGTAGGCCTGATTGCTGGTGTCCCAGACGATCTTGTCCTTCGGCGTATCGAGCAGGTAATGCATCGCCACCGTCAGCTCGACGACCCCCAGGTTGGACGCCAGATGCCCGCCGACGTTGGACACGACGGACACTATCTGCTCGCGAATCTCCTGGCACAGGGCCGGGAGTTGCCCGGGCGGCATCCGCTTGAGATCAGCCGGGCTGTCGATCGTTTTCAACAATGACATATTCTGCACTCCTTTGGTGCCACGCTCCTTGGAAGTCTTCTAAAGTGCCAGACGAAATCGGGAGCGGCTTGGGACCTTTTCGCGAAGAGGTCTTGAGGTTAACTTTTATCAGTTTCCCACAAAATTCTCTTAGCTGTCAAGCGCTTAGGCCTTCACAGAGGGGGCCCGTGCAGGTTAAAAACGATAGGTCATGACCGTTGAAAGCGTAAAGTCGGCGGCGCTACCCCTGATAAAATCCACATTCTCCACTCCGTAGACCTGCCAGAGCACACGATCCCGGATCCGATAGTTAATCCCTGCCGCCACTTCAGTGACGCCGCGGTCGAGAACCGGTGAACCCGTACCACGGAAAGGACTGGAGTAATAATCGAACTGGGCGACCAGAGAAAAAGCAGGCGTCCAGAGATATTCCACCGCCGTCAGGGCCGACATGGCCGGATGTACCGACAGCCCGCTCACCTTGCCTGTGGGAAAAATGGCGTTGACGTTGGCGTAGGTCACCCAGCGATCGAAGACTGCTTTCTCCGCCGCCAGCCCCACCCCGACATCCGCATGGCCGCTACCGAAAAACCGCCTGTCATTGCCGGAGGGAACCTTCACGGCCACCCGCGCCGACACCGTCGGGAGATACCGGTCTTCGGAAAAGATCCGGTACTTGCCGCTCAGCGTAATATCGCCCAATCCTCCCAGAACTTCTTGTTTTCGAACGACTGATCAGGATCGCCCCAGCTCGCGGGGAAACTCTCCCAGTGACCGTCGTCCTTGAACATGGCGTCGATCACCTCGGCTTCACTGCGCTCATCGTGGCCGGCCGTAATGAGCGGATGCTCGCG
>Ga0209343_10005980_pt1 | contig 14645 bp, 14 predicted proteins | sample RifCSPlowO2_02_FD_184026 | JGI IMG/M metagenome (GOLD analysis project Ga0209343, IMG submission 184026) | Groundwater microbial communities from Rifle, Colorado - Rifle CSP2_plank lowO2_0.2 (SPAdes) (version 2) | ecosystem: Environmental > Aquatic > Deep subsurface > Groundwater | place... | reverse complement strand
GTCGTAAAAATTGTCCGCTGCCTCGTCTGGCAGGCAACTTGCAGGTTTCCCCAAAAATCAAAGGCTATTTTCGGGTATCATTTGGTTCTGGATAGGCTCTCATTCAGAATATAATAACATATTGAAACAATTCAGACATGCCTAACAAATCACTTGTGCGGACTCCGTTTCACTGCGCCGCACAGTTCAAGCATTAGGCATCGCCCTACAACCTGTTCAACCCGTTCAATGCCGCAACTTTATTGATAAATGGAATGTGTCCCGAATAAACCCGAATAAACCGAATAAAATGAAAAGATATATCTACAATCGTTGAAACATGATACAGTATAGCAACACATATATTATGTGGAGGTAAACATGATAAAGAGTCAGGAGCTTTTTGACGAGGCAGTTTCGCTACCGGTCGAGATAAGGACGCAACTTGTAGATAAACTTCTCCGAAGCCTTCATCCCGTTCAGAAAGAAATAGACGAATTATGGGCAGCGGAGGCAGAAAAGAGGGTTGAAGAAATAAAAAGTGGTAAAGTAAAAACGATACCAGGTGATGAAGTATTTAAGAAAATACTTGGTAGGTAAAGCTCTTGAATTATTCTTTTCATCCCGATGCTGAAAAGGAATTAAATGAGGCTATCGCTTATTATAACGAGTGCCAAAATGGACTCGGATTGGAATTTGTAAAAGAAGTCTACCTGGCAATTCAAAACATTCTTTCGTTTCCTCGTGCTTGGGCTACACTTTCTTCAAATACCAGAAGATGTTTGACAAATCGTTTCCCTTACGGGGTTATATAGCAAGTTACAGATAAAGAGGTATTTGTAATCGCTGTGATGCATCTCAACAGAGAACCCAACTATTGGGAAAAGAGGGAAAAGAAAGCATAACAATCAAATCCAGCCGACGCGGTAACCCGTGCGGCTGATTTACGCCATTAGGCATCACCCTACAACCTGTTCAACCCATTCAATGCCGCAACCTTATACGCATCAGTAAGGGTCGGATAATTGAAAACCGTATCCTTGAAATAATCTATTGTCCCGCCAAAACTCATAACTGCCTGCCCTATGTGAATTAACTCTGTCGCCCGTTCTCCGATTATGTGAACGCCGAGGAGTTGCCTCGTTTCCCTGTGAAAAAGGAGTTTAAGCATGCCGTGGGTGTCTCCGATTATCTGCCCCTTTGCCACCTCCTGGAAGAGGGCGCATCCGCTTTCATAGGGAATGGCCTTTGCAGTCAGTCCTTCCTCTGTTTCGCCAATCATGGATATCTCAGGGATAGTGTATATGCCGAACGGAAGGTTTGAGACAATCTCACAGGTAGTCTGTTCTCTATGAAAGGCATTGCAGACTGCCCTTCTTCCCTGTTCCATGGATGTGGATGCCAGGGCCGGAAATCCTATAACATCCCCGATTGCATAGATATGAGGGATGGCAGTTTGATAATTTTCATTTACTTTAAGACTGCCTCGGTTGTCGGCGCTTAAACCTATTGTCCCGAGGTTTAGCATGTCGGTATTTCCTACCCTGCCCATGGTGTATAATAGTTTTTCTGCAATGGCCTGCTTACCGCTCTTTAACTTGGTAACAACCCTTTCTCGTTTTTCTACTGTTATTTTTACTACTTCTTCATTCAACCTGAGGGTGATGCCGCTATGCCTCATCCAGTAGATAAGGTTGTTTACAATCTCCTCATCTGCAAACGGCAATAGCCTTGATTTTTTTTCTATAAGGTCAACCTTGACACCGAGGGAGGCAAATATACAGGCATATTCACAACCAATGACCCCGCCGCCTATTATAGTGATTGTTGAAGGGATATTATCTATCTTTAAGATTGTATCGGTATCGTAGATATGATCTTCATCAAACGGCACCTCTTTAGGCCGAAACGGCCTTGTGCCTGTTGCTATAATGATAACCTCTCCGTAAAGTTCTTCAGCCGCCGCAGCCCCTCCCTTTATCCCAGCATCAAAATCTTTGGTGCGGGAGTTTACTGCCAATCTATGTTCACCTACGAACGAAGCCTCTCCATAGATTATCTCTATGTTATTTCTGCTAAACTGGTCTATTATGACCTCCATCTGCTTCTTTATCACTTCCATCTTCCTGTGCATAAGCTCCTGCAGTGTTACTTCTCTGCCAAGGCTGAACTGAAAACCAAAGATAGCCCTCTGCTTGAAACCTGCAAGAAATAGCGCTGCCTCTCTTAAAGTCTTGCTTGGCAGTGTGCCTGTGTGCAAGCCAGCTCCGCCAATATACGGCTGTCTTTCTATCACCGCTACCCGCTTTTTCAGTTTTGACGCCTGGAATGCAGCCCTCTGCCCGCCGGGTCCGGAACCTATTATTATGACATCAAATTTTTTCATGAAGGCGCCTCATAGAACACAGAGGTAAGGATATATCAATATATTTTAAAAGGCAAGCAAAGACGCCTCCCCGGTGTCGTGGTTTACGGTGCCTATTATATTGTGTTAGTATAATGACTTTAGAAAGTGGCAACACGAAAGTATAAATTATTAAAGGCTGTGTATTTAACATGCTCAAGAGTCTTCCCTTATCCGTAAGACATACATTTCATTATGACCTCAAGGCTGCCATGCTCTTCGGTGTCTTTGGCGGCGCATTTCTCCCGTTCATTGCCATTGTGGGAAGAAAGATAGGAGCGACCGAATTCCAGATTGCCCTGCTTATGGCAGCGCCGTATATAGCAAATACCTTTGCGCTTCTCTGGACAGAGGATATATTCGGGAAAGGCAGGGTCTGGTATGTTGTGTGGCCCAATGTTGCAGGCAGGGCTGTGCTCTTTGCCATATTTTTTGTTGCAGACCCGTTTGATTACACGTTAATTATATTCGTCTATATGCTGATAACCGCAATCCCCTTCCCATCCTATGCGTCTGTTATGAAGACCAATTATCCTGATAAGGACAGGGGAAGATTAATGAGCTATATCAGGATAGGGACCGCATGCTTCTGGATAGTGAGTTCAACTGTTACCGGATGGATACTTGAGAAAGGGACCGAGGGCTACCACTACATATTCCCTGCTGCAGCGTTATTCGGTATACTGTCCGCCCTTGTATTCGGCAAGATAAGGGTGAGGAGGGAGGAAAAGAAAAAGGATGCCTTTGCAGCATTTTCGCATATCACAGCGCCTTTTAAGAACAGGTCGTTCAGCGCCTTTCTCCTTATTTATTCCATTTTTGAATTTGGACTTCTATTAGCGCTTCCGCTTTTTCCTCTGATACAGGTTGACAGGGCGCACATACCGAACTTTGTGGCAGGTATCTTCGGCACTGTATTTTCAGGGGCATGGCTTGCGGGTTTTTTCTTCTGGGGACGCTATATTGATAAACACCCTCTAAAGAGCCTGCTTGCGCTGCTGTTTGCAATCTCATGCCTCCTGCCGCTTATATATCTCCTGACACATAATCTGTGGTTTTTAGGCATTGCGCAGGGGATTGCAGGTTTCATATTTGCCGCGCTGGAACTTATCGGCTATGTTGTCATCACAAGGATGGCGTCGCCGAAGGAGACCCCCAGGTATATGGCTGTCCACACTGTCCTTGGCGGGGTCAGGGGGGGCACTGCTCCGTTTCTCGGCCCTGTAATAATGAATAGTTTCAGCGCAGAGGCTGCCTTTGGTGTTGTTATAATTTTTATGATATCTGCGCTGATTTTCGTGAATGTTAAGAAAGATATATGACGGGGTTAACCGCCATATGGAATATTCTACCTGGATTTGATTTTTGTCATATCCTTTAACATCAGATTGGTGCAAAATTAAGCAGGACAATAAATTTAAAAGGAGGTAAGGGATATGGAGAAGATACTTGATGTAAGAGATATGGTGCCGAAGGACAGGCATCCCAGGATATTCAACACATTTAATGACCTTAAGGCGGGTGAATCCTTTATCCTTGTTAATGACCACGAACCTAAACCCCTCCTGTACCAGTTTCAGGCCGAGCATCACGGTGAATTTGAGTGGTGGCCCCTTGAGCAGGGTCCTCATGTATGGAGGGTGGCTGTTGCGAAGAGGGAGGTTAATAATGCAAAAAGGACAATCACTGAGTTCCTTCAGGCAGACCACAAGAGGCTTGATAATGTCTTCATCAAGTTCACAAAGGATGTGAAAGAAAATAACTGGGAAGGCGCATCCGGATATTTCAAAGAATTCAGAATGGGGCTTAAGAGGCATATAAGAATAGAAGAAGACCTCCTCTTTCCGGTATTCGAATCCAAGACTGGTATGCATGAAGGCGGGCCTACGGCAGTTATGCGGATGGAGCACAAGGATATTCAGGAACTGCTGGACAGGATACTGGCTGTGACAGATGAAAAGGATCCTGCCAAAATACATGCGGCAGCAAATGCCCTTGTGAGTATCCTGACAGACCATAATATGAAAGAAGAACACATACTATACCCTGAGTCTGATGAATTCCTGTCAGAGGCAGAGCGCTCCGAGGTAATTAAAAAGGCCCAGCTTATTTAAAGAGCAGTGTCTTTGACACTTTGATGCTCTGACTCTATAATAACACCATGTTAAAACTCTCTTTATTCATCCACATAATTGCCGCCCTATTCTGGATAGGCGGGATGCTTTTCATGACCATAGTGGTCGCACCATTTTTAAGGACAATTGAAGACCCTAAGGAACGGTCCCGCATATACCAGGTCGTGGGCAAAGGCTTCAGATTCTGGGGCTGGATTGCCATAATAATACTTGTTATAACAGGCCCCCTGAATCTCTATCTTATGGGCATACCGATGGGAAGCCTTATTGACCCTTCGTTCCACTCCACCCCTTACGGAAAGGCGCTGGCTGTCAAGATATCGTTCGTTATTCTCATCGTAGTAACGAGCCTGCTCCATGATTTTGTCTTTGGCCCTAAGGCAAGGAATTCTCCGGGCTACAGCAGCTTTGCTAAATGGCTTGGCAGGTCCAATCTCTTTACAGCCATTATTATTGTTCTTTTTGCGGTTTTTCTCAGACTTGGTGGATTTTAGCGCCTCATATCTCCATTCCTTTAATCATCCAGCACACTGACAGCCCATAAAAAATCTTATCCCGAGACTTGACAAAACATATTTTTCAGCTATTAATCAGGAATAAGAGGGCATAGTACCGGCCATAAATAAAACAGTCTAATATAAGGAGGAGGACTGGCTATGGGACATAAAATTACAGAAGTCAGCAAACAGTTTCTTGAGGCATTTGAGTTCCAGGGCATCAGGAGGAGAGACTTTTTAAAGTTTTGCGGCGCTACCGCAGCCCTTCTCGGACTTCCAGATATATATATTCCAAAGATCGCCGCAGCAATAGAAAGCGCTTCAAAGAGACATCCGGTGGTGTGGCTTAATTTTGCATCAGACTCAGGCTGCACAGAAGCGCTCATCAAAGCAACATACCCCAATACAGCAGAGATAATCCTTGACATCCTGAGCCTTGATTACAATGAGACAATCATGGCCGCTGCAGGAAAACAGGCCGAGGAGATACTTGAAGGCTCAAGGAAGAAGGGAGGTTATATCCTTGTAGTGGAAGGCGGTGTGCCTACAAAGAAGGGGCATGGTATGATTGCAGGGAAAGAGATGCTTGATATACTGAAAGATTTTTCCTCTCCTGCCATTGCAATCCTGGCTGTCGGAAGCTGCGCCACATTCGGCGGAGTGCCTGCCGCAAAACCAAACCCGTCGCAGATTATCGGTGTTTCAGAGGCGCTTGAGGTTTTCAAGATAAATAAACCGGTCATAAACCTTGACCTCTGTCCTGTAAATCCGGAATACCTTGTGGCAGTGGTCGTCAATTACCTCCTCCTCGGAAAACTGCCTGAACTGGACAGCTCTGGCAGGCCAAAGATGTTCTACAGCCAGACAATACACGAAAGGTGTGAGCGCAGGGCGCATTTTGACGCAGGCAGGTTTGTGGAAAGTTTTGGTTCCAGGGAAGAAGCCCTTGGGTACTGCCTGTATAAGATGGGCTGCAAGGGTCCAATGACCTATTCAGCGTGTCCCACTGTCCAGTATAACGACAGGGTAAGCTGGTGTATAAAGGCCGGGGCGCCATGCATCGGCTGCGCCGAGCATGACTGGCCTGATAAATTTGCCGGTTTTTACGAAAGGCTTCCGGATGTGAAGATACCGGGCATTGCCGGTGTTGAAACAACAGCAGATAAAATCGGAGCGGCTGCTGCGGTTGCCACTGCAGCAGGCATCGCAGCCCATGCAATAGCAACCCTGGCATCAGGCAGGACTAAGGCTGAAAAAGAAGGGGGTGATAAATAATGGCAAGGATAACCATAGACCCTTTTACGAGGATAGAAGGACATCTCAGGATTGAGGTGGAGGTTGAAGGCGGCAGGGTAAAGGATGCCTGGACAAGCGGGACACTCTTCAGGGGATTTGAAATAATATTGAGGGGAAGAGACCCCAGGGATGCCTGGCACCTGACGCAGAGGATATGCGGTGTCTGCCCTACCTCACACGGCCATACCTCATCTATGAGCATGGACGATGCCTTTAAGGTAAGGCCCCCTGACAACGGAAGGATAATAAGGAATATCGTGGAGGGATGCCAGTTTGTCCACTCACATATACTCTGGTTCTATCACCTTAATGCGCTGGATTATGTTGATGTCACATCAGCGCTCAAGGCGCAGCCAAAGGACCCATCCCTCAGGAAGGTCCAGCATAAACTGAAGGCGTTTGTTGAATCAGGCCAGCTCGGGCCGTTTGCAAATGCCTACTGGGGCCACCCTGCATACAAACTTCCTCCGGATATAAACCTCCTTGCAGTTGCCCATTATCTTGAGGCCCTTGATATGCAGGCAAAGGCATCCCACCTGAGCGCACTTTTCGGCGGTAAGATGCCCATGACAATGACAAGCCCTCCAGGCGGCGTGACCCATGTGCCTACTGTTGATGACATGTCCAATTATCTATTCAGAATAAAGGAACTGCAGGACTGGATAGACAATGTATTTATCCCTGATGTCCTTGCCATTGCCCCTTACTACCTTGATTATGCAGGTGTCGGCAGAGGACATGGGAACTTCCTTGCCTGGGGCGTTTTTGAGGACGCATCCTTTGATCCTAAGAAGAGGCTTTTGCCAAGGGGCGCAATATTTGCAGAAGACTTTCCGGCGGTGCATGATGCAAAGCCGGACGATGTAACAGAGCATACCTCGCGAAGCTGGTATAAGGGTGCAAAGCCCCTGAATCCTGTGGTGGGAGAGACAGACCCTGAATATACCGCATATGACCCTGAGAAGAAATACACATGGGCAAAGGCGCCGAGGCTAAAGGACAGGCCCATGGAGGTGGGCGCCCTCGCAAGGATGCTCGTTGCATATGCATCAGGCCAGCCTGTTGCAAAGAAACTTATTGACAGCACACTGTCAGTTATCGGGCATCCGGGAAAGCCCCAGGTGCTTTTAGGTGTGGTTGGGAGGATTGCAGCAAGGGCCCTTGAATGTAAGATGATAGCCGACTCCATGTACCAGTGGGGCATTGAGATTATAGAAAATGTAAAAAACGGGAATACGGATGTCTATACACCGTACGAAATCCCTGATAGCGCAACCGGCATAGGCCTGTGGGAGGCGCCGAGGGGGGCACTGGGACACTGGATAGATGTTGAAGGAAAGAAAATCAAGAACTACCAGTGCGTTGTCCCCACCACATGGAATGTCGGCCCCAGGGATGATAATGGCATACGCGGACCCATTGAGGAGGCGCTTGTCGGAACCAGGGTTGTAGACCCTGAAAAACCCCTTGAGGTCTTGAGGGTGGTTCACTCGTTTGACCCATGCCTTGCATGCACAGTGCATGTCATACATCCGGAATCCAACCGCATAATGGAATTCAAGGTATGCTGAGGAGGGCTATATGGAGCAGGGGCTGAAATACGAATGGAGCTGGCCGATAAGGATTGACCACTGGATAAGGGTAACTGCCGTTACAGTGCTGGTATTTACAGGATTTTACATACACTGGCCGTTTATTGCAGGCGGGTCTGACGGTCTTCTCATGGCGTGGATACGGTTCTCACATTTTGCGGCAGCGTATGTGCTTGTGCTGGGGCTTGTAATAAGGGTATATCTTGCATTCAACTCTGCATTTGACAGGGACTGGAAAGACTTCGGTATATTAAGAAACCTGCGGGATGTGCCTGACATGTTAGGCTACTATCTGTTTATGAAAGGCTCGCATAAGGACTATAGGAAATATAATCCCCTGCAGGCCCTTGCCTATCTATTCATCGGCCTTGTGATAATCTTTACGGCCATTACAGGTGCAGCCCTCTATAAAGGCATGGCATTCGGTTTAATTAATACCACAGAGAGTTTCAGGTGGGTTAATGCAATGTCAGGCGGTGAATCCTACACAAGGATATGGCATTACCTCTCCATGTGGATTTTTATAATATTCGTCGGGATACATATTTACATGAGCATTCTGGCATCGGCTGTTAATAAGGACAAGACCTTTACCTCAATCTTTACAGGCTATAAACTCAGGAAGAAGGTTTCCTGATGACTGGAATGAAAGCCGGAAAAGGTAATTCTCCTAAGGTTCTGGTCCTCGGTGTGGGTAATCTTCTGCTCGGGGACGAGGGCGTGGGCGTTCACCTTATAAAATCCCTTGAAGGGACTCAGTTCCCTGAAAATATCCGGCTGCTTGACGCCGGCACTGTAAGCCACAGGCTGATTACGTTATTCCATTCAGTTGATTACCTCATCATAATAGACGCTGTGGAGGCCGGAGACAGGCCAGGCTCTATATTCAGGTTTTCTCCGGACGATGTCAGCCTGCCCTCAAAACAGAAATTATCCCTCCACCAGATGGGCATTGCTGACATCCTTCAGATGGCTGAGCTTAGTGGGGCAAAGCCGGAGACTGTCATCATAGGGGTACAGCCGAAGGATGCCTCATCATGGTCCCTGGAACTGACAGAGGAAGTGAAGGCAGCCATACCGCGGGTTAAGGACCTGGTATTTGAGGAACTGAGAAAGATAAAGGCAATGTGACTTTATTGCAGAGACATATAAGGATAGCCCATGCATGAGCTTGCCATTGCAGAGGGAATAATCGAGGCGCTGAAGGAAGAAGTAGACGGCAGGATAACTTCCATCAAGCTAAAGATAGGCGAGATGTCCGGCGTCATGCCCTCTGCCCTTGAATTTTTATTTCATATAGCGAGCAAAGGCACTATCGCAGAAGGTGCAGTACTGCATATCGAACATATCCCCCTTACTGTTAGGTGCAGTGACTGTTCTGAAACATTCAGGGTTAAAGATTACTGCTTCGAATGCGCAAGCTGCAGAGGTGGCAATTTCAGGATAATTGCAGGAAGGGAGCTTTTGATAGAGGAAGTGGAGGTTGACGATATAAAACCATCCCCTTAAGAAAGGGGGATTTAACGGAGGGCCATTGCAATATGAAAGTCAGGCTGGTTAAAAACATACTCGAGGTAAATGACAGGATAGCCCGGGAAAACAGGATGATATTTGATCAGAATGGGATATTTGTCATCAACATGATGAGCGCGCCGGGCGCCGGCAAGACCACGTTACTTGAAAAGACCATAAATGCGCTCAAAGACAGGATAAGTATAGGGGTGATAGAGGGTGACATAGCCACAACAAGGGATGCTGAAAAGATAGAAGCAACAGGCGTGCCTGTCGTGCAGATAAATACAGGCAGCGCATGTCATCTTGACGGCAATATGATTAGAGGCATCATGGACGACCTGCCTCTCTCTGAAATAGAGCTTTTAATAATTGAAAATGTGGGCAACCTTGTCTGTCCTGCTGAATTCAATGTGGGCGAGAATGCGAAGGTGATGCTGCTGAGCGCCACAGAAGGGGATGACAAGCCTCTTAAATATCCCCTTATGTTCAGCGAGGCATCCCTCCTCCTTATAAACAAGATTGACCTCCTTCCCTATACAAACTTTGATACTGCAAAGGTTAAGAAGGACTCCCACAGCATCAATCCTAATCTTGAGATACTGGAACTCTCCGCAAAGACAGGCAAAGGCATGGAACAGTGGTGCAACTGGCTTGAACAGAAACTTGTGCCGCTGGGTTATATTGCCGGAAAGACTTTGTAACCCCACACACACCATTCTAAAGAACAGGGACTTTCAAAGGGTCTCGGAGCTTGCTGGACGGGGGGGTGAGGTGAAGTAGCGTATCCATATCCCTGCCGTTTCAACCGAATATACCTTCATATACTTTCATATAGTTTGACTTGGTTACAATGCCTTTGATACAATTCCAAACATGAAGACTGATGTTGCAGCCACTTCACGTTCCGAGTTTGCTGATATTGCGGGCAAGGTCAGGCTGTTACAGGAAAACCTTGAAAGGATAATCAAGGGCAAACCTGAGGTTATCAGACAGGCGATAACAACCTTCTTTGCAAGGGGCCATCTCCTCATAGAAGATGTTCCGGGTGTTGGCAAGACAACGCTCGCCCACGGCCTTGCAAAATCCATAAACTGCACATTTCAGAGGATACAGTTTACAAGTGACCTCCTCCCTTCTGATATTATAGGCATTACCATCTACAACCAGGAAAAGCATACCTTTGACTTCAAGCCAGGCCCTGTCTTTGCGCACATTGTCCTTGCAGATGAGATAAACCGCACCGCACCGAAGACCCAGAGCGCACTGCTCGAGGCAATGAATGACAGACAGGTCTCTATTGACAGGATAACGCATACACTGCCGGCTCCATTCATGGTAATTGCTACCCAGAATCCGTTGGAATATGAAGGGACATATCCTTTGCCGGAGTCACAGATGGACAGGTTTATGATGAGGATAAAGATAGGTTATCCGGAGACAGCAGCAGAAAAGGAAATACTCCTCTCCCCTTCTGCCAAGCTTCAGCCCAATAACCTTGAGCCTGTCTTATCTGTGGGAGAGGTCATCTATATCCAGGATATGGTGGACAAGATAAAGATTGACCATGACCTCGTGGATTATATCCTGGCGATAGTGAATGCCACGAGAAAATCAGATAAACTGCAATTAGGTGTGAGTCCCCGCGGGGCTATGGCACTCTACCGTGCTGCACAGGCATTTGCACTTGTGGACGGCAGGACATATTGTATTCCCGATGACATAAAAAGGCTCTCCATCTCAGTCTTCAGCCACAGGGTGGTTGCATCCCCTGGCTTAGAGGGAGAAACAGAAGATGTTGAAGGTATTATACAGGAGATGGTTGAAAATATTGAAGTGCCGCTATAATAAAAATCCAAATGCCAAAATCCATAATGTACAGGAAATAGAAAATAGGAATGAGGAATTAGTTTTTCTCTTTCCTGTTTTCTGATTCCTCTTTCCTGATAACTATTTGGGCTTTGAGCTTTGATATTTGAACTTTTTTATGGGCATCCATCCAACATTATCCGCCCCCCTCCCCTGGCTTACAGCAGTTTCCAGAATACTGATTAGAAAAAAGTATGCCGCAAAAAAGAGAGGAAGTATATTTATCCTTCCAAGGACGCTTTCTTTTACAAAGGAAGGGAAAAGGTATATTGCAATCCTCTTTGTAATAGGGATAGCCGCTATAAATACCGGGAATAATCTTCTGTATCTGATTGTGGCAATGATGCTTTCAATCATTGTTATATCAGGAATACTTTCAGAATCCACACTCAGGGGCATAGAGGTATCCAGAGCCCTCCCCAGGCATATCTTCGCAGGCCGGCCGGTAATGGTCAGGCAGGTGATGTCAAATCAGAAGAGGCTTTTCTCATCATTTTCTGTCTCAATAGAAGAACTTCCCAATAATGGATTTACGGCAGAACCTGTCTATACAATAAAATTACCAGCGCGAGGCTCTTTCACCAAGATATGCTCATATACCTTCCAGAGAAGGGGCTTGCACAGACTGGAAGGTTTTAAGGTATCAACCCGCTTTCCCTTTGGCTTTTTCACAAAAGGAAGGAGGCTGAGTTTGCCTGTTGATGTGCTTGTATATCCATACTATAAGCCTGCTGTGCAGGGGGCATCATCAAAATCTGCAGGACATGAACTAAGCCATGCGAGATTTAAGGGACAGGGTACGAACCTGTATAGTCTTAGAGATTATACACTTATGGATGACTCCAGGTTCATACACTGGAAGTCCACAGCCAAGACCACAAGGCTTATGACGAAGGAATTTGAGAAAGAGGAAAATAAAATAGTAAAAATTGTTTTCCATAATGCATTAACATCCGCCGCGGATTTTAAAGATAGGTTTGAAGACATGGTGGAGGAGACTGCCGGATTGGCAGACTCTTTCATCAGGTCTGGTTTTGAGGTGGGTTTTAAAAGCCTGACCTCGGAAATTCCATGCAAGGCAGGAAAAGAGCAGCTATACAGGATATTAAGGGAACTGGCATTAATAGAGCCTGTTGCAACAAATGAAAATATATCCCCGGCAATAAAGGTTGTAAAACAGTGAAGTTTTCTACATACTTCATACTTCTATCATATCTTATGGCAGGCACAGGGCTCCTGTCAGTGGGGCTTACCGGTGTTTTGGGCCTCCCCTTCTTTGCATTAATAACAGGCATTACAGTATTCAGTTTCTTTATCAACATCAAGGGTAAAACCCTCGGGATATCAAAATTTATCTGGAACGGCCTCGCACTTATAATATTGCCTGCTGCACTCGCTGATTATTTCTTCATATCCATGTCCCTTATAGATGTGTCTATCCGTTTCCTCACCATATTGATGGCTGCCAAATTGTTTGACCTGCGAACAAACAGAGACCACGCAATACTTTACATCCTTACTTTTTTTCAGCTGCTTGCGGCATCTGTCTCCACTATAAATATTTCATTTCTGTTTGTCCTGGCGCTATATATTCTCATAGGGATATGGACACTTACAATATTCAATCTCAAAAAGGAGTGGGAAGAAAAATCTTTAGCGCATGGCGAGATAGGAAGAAATATACTTAGCCCATATTTTTTTATTGCTACCGCAGGCCTTGCGGCCCTCTCCCTTATCATTACACTATCTTTATTCTTTGTCATACCGAGGATGGGGGTCGGACTCTTTCCAAGGAAAACTGCTGATACCCTTAAAGTTTCAGGCTTCTCTGAGACGATAGACCTGGGCGACCTTGGGCCGGTAAAACTTGACCCCACAATAATAATGAGGGTTGAATTGCATGATTATAAAGTTTCTGCCATACCCCATTTCTATTTCAGAGGTATGGCATTTGACAGCTATAACGGCACGCAATGGCAGCAGACTGACACCACCAGCGGCCGTATTAATCTCGCAAGAAGAGACAACGGTATATTTGCATCAGAGGCAATTGCAGGCATAGCTGCCAGAAATTTACTGAAACAGGTTGTCCTTCTGGAACCTGTGGAGACAAGCGTCCTTTTTGCGGCAACTGCAGTTGTAGGTATTGCCGGCAACTTCAAAAATGTAGCAGCTGACAAGGCCGGGGCCTTTTACCTCCCTGCCCCGTCATATTCAAGAATTGAATATACAGCCTATTCTGCAATCCCCTCCCCTCCGGAGAACACAATACCTGATGGAGAATATTTAAGGAATGTGCCGGCTCAATATCTTCATCTGCCCTCAGGGTTTGAACCTGTCCATCTGCTTGCAAGAAAAATAACTGCGGATAAGAAAACACCAATGGATGCGGCAATTGAGATAGGAGAATACCTCAAAAACAATTACCGTTATAATCTTAGCCCGGCTAAAGGCGAGGGCAGGGACCCGCTGGATGACTTTCTCTTTTATACAAAAGAGGGTTATTGCGAGCAGTATGCTACCGCAATGGCGGTTATGCTCAGGACCATCGGAATACCCGCAAGACTTGTAACAGGTTTCCTCCCAGGCGAATGGAACAGGGTTGGGAATTATTTCATTATAAGGGGGAGAGACGCACATTCATGGGTAGAGGCATATATGCCTAATTCGGGTTGGGTTACATTTGACCCCACACCTTCTGTTGAGGCAGCCGGCATAACGATGCCTGCGAAAACGCCTGCCATACTGCTATATGTCGATGTGCTAAAGTGGAAATGGAATAGATATATAATAAATTATTCGTTTACGGACCAGATAAGGTTGTCAAGAGCTGTTGAAGAAAAGGGCCGTTTATTTCTGGCAGATTTAAGACGTAGTTTGCCAATCAACAAGCTTTCAGCAGCAAACAGCCGGCAAAAAGCGGCATATCTATCAATTGTGGCTGTAACAGTTGCAATAGTGGTATTCATAATTATAATCATGACTGCCCAAAAACTAAAAAATGATGCAGGCTGGCTGAAGATTCCGATGTTCTATAAAAATATGATAAGGCTCCTTGCAAAAAGGGGAAAGATAAAAAATGCTGGTGATACAGCATTAGAGTTTGCTGATGCGGTTAATATAGAGGAGGTAAAGGCCATAACCGATATTTATTACAAGGTAAGGTTTGGCGGGTATAGGCTGACAGATGAAGAAAAGGGTGATATAGCTGTTTATTTAGAAAATATAAAAAATGGGTCTTCGTGTAATCATGTGGGTAATTTTTAGTTTTTTTATATCTCCTTGAGCATACAAGTAAGGATTTTCAGTCGTAGATATTCCTCATCTCTTATTCCATACGCCCTTCTCTGTATCACCCTTA
>Ga0209343_10005979_pt1 | contig 14645 bp, 12 predicted proteins | sample RifCSPlowO2_02_FD_184026 | JGI IMG/M metagenome (GOLD analysis project Ga0209343, IMG submission 184026) | Groundwater microbial communities from Rifle, Colorado - Rifle CSP2_plank lowO2_0.2 (SPAdes) (version 2) | ecosystem: Environmental > Aquatic > Deep subsurface > Groundwater | place... | reverse complement strand
CTCGTGCGGTACTCGCTCCGCGCGTTCGTCAGGTTCGGCCCCGTGGAACTGGCGAGGATCCCGGGCATCGCGCTGGACACCCACGTGCTGCTCTTCATGGTCGGCGTCACGCTGGGGGTCGGCCTGTTCTTCGGCGTTGCGCCCGCCGTGTCCGCCGGTCGCGCCGATCCGCAGGAACCGCTGAAGGGCGCCGGGCGATCGAGCGACGGCGGCCGCAGCCGGCCGCGACGGATCCTCGTGACACTCGAAGTCGCCGCAGCGGTCGTCGTGATGATTGGCGCCGCGCTGCTCGCGAAGAGCCTCGTCCGGTTTCACGCGGTTGATCGCGGCTTTCATGCCGACAGCGTCATCACCGCCTCGCTGACGCTTCCGCGTCCACGCTATGCCGAGGCCGCGGCGCGCCGGGCCTTCTTCGACGCCGTGATCGAACGCATCCGCGCACTGCCTGCCGTCGAATCGGCCGCCGTGCCGAGCAGTTTGAGCCACTTGGTGATGACGATGCCATGGCCTCCGGGAGCGAAGACGGGACTCCCCTCGAGCGAGTCGTCTCCGATTGGGATTGCCGAAGTGGGGTCGGCGAATTTTCGGACGTTTGGCATTCCGATCCACAGCGGGCGGGAGTGTGGGGACGAGGGAGCGACAGGCGCCGGGAGTGCCGTCATCAACGACCGCATGGCTCGACGCGCGTTTCCTGGACGTTCCGCGCTGGGCCAACAACTCAATCTCGCGGCGGAAGGAACGTTCACGGTGGTGGGCGTGGCGGCCGACGTGCGTCAGCTGCTCAGCAACGACGTGCCGCTCCCGATGGTGTTCATTTGCGCGGACCGCAGGGACGCACCGACCCACGCCCTCATCGCGGTGCGCGTCCGTGGCGACACCGACCCTGCGGCTCTCGCGCCCGCGTTGCGCGAGGCGGTCGTGGCCGTCGATCCGTCGCAGCCAATCGCCAACGTCACCACCGTGCGGCAGATGCTCGACGACTCGGTCTCGTCGCGGCGGTTCGACACGCTGCTCTTCGGCAGCTTCGGGGCGCTCGCTTTTGCGCTGGCGATCTTCGGGCTGTACGGCGTGACGGCGTATCTCGTTGCGCAGCGGACGCGGGAGTTCGGCTTGCGCATCGCACTCGGCGCCGACCGGGCTACGGTGCTGCGTCTCGTGCTGCGGCAAGGTCTCGCGCCGGCCGCCTCGGGGCTCCTCCTGGGGCTTCTCGCGTCGGTGGCGCTCACGCGGCTCCTCCGGACACTGCTCTATGAAGTGGACGTGCTCGACGCCGGCGTGTTCGCGGCCGTTGCTGTGACGCTCGCGCTCGTTTCTGTTCTCGCGGCGGCCGTTCCGGCGCGCCGCGCGATGCGGGTCGATCCCGCAGTGGCCTTGCGATGCGAATAATGTCTGGCGGCGCCTGCTCTGCGTGCTGCGGCGCAACCGTTTCGATGGCTGCCGTAGGCGCTACTCGCCATTCTGCTTCTCTAGAACAGGTCGCGCCCTTCGCCACAGTCACGACTCGCGCAAGCAACAACGCTGCGGCCTTCGCTCCGACGGTGCCCTGCATCGGTCCCGTCCATGGAATCGAAATTCCGGTCGTGTGGAATCAACGAGTTGGAGCTGGCGAGCCACACCGGAATCGAACCGGCCCCGCGCCGAATTACTCGCGGAAAGTCGTTAGCGCTCAAGTCGCGCGGTGTTTACCTATCCGTCCGTATGTCCATCCGCCAACTCAGCCGCGTCAATGAGTCAGTTCGCTCGAGCTTCAAGACGGCTTGGGAGTCCCTGCTGCTCGTCGCGAACGGCCACGACACGAAACGCGCGAAACCCGGTGCTCGCGTCGATCGCGAGAAGCTCCGACAGATCGACCTGCACTGGCACGACCTCCGTCACGAGGGCGCCTGCCGGCTCCTGAGCGATGGAGTGGACATCTGCACGATTCAGTTAATGCTCGGCCACGCCGACATCAAACAGACACAGCGGTACCTGAACATCACGGACGAAGAACTCCGGAAAGCGATGACGGGAGTATGGGAAAGGCGCCGTCAACTGCGCGCCGTGGGCCAGTAAGTCCATTCGGCCCCGCAGCCACGATCAGCGGCAAATTCGCGAGGGACTTTCGCCCTTGAGCCGCTACCGATTGTCAGTCATTTGTCAGTCGGACCGTCAAGAAGCGGCGCGCCCGGCCCGCCTTCGCAAATAGATTGAGATTGCTACGGCGCGCCAAAAGCACTTGGCGCCATCCCCCGATCGCATGCGGGCTACGGCGAGCGCGCGTCCGCAGCGACAACAGCGTGCAGGAAGCCGAGAGCGTTTCATCACCGCCGACGCTGGAGCAAATCCAGAGAGCGACTCGATAATTGACTTTTGCGCCACGAGCCGCCAAGCTGGTAACCATTGAGGCCATGAGAACAGTTACGCGAAAACCCGGCAAGAAGCGTTCGCGGCAACGGCCGACTCGACGGGCGTCACAGCGCGGCGAGACGTATACCCCTCGGCGGCTTGCGCAGCTCCTGCTCGAGAACGCCGTCGATGCCGCCGACTATGCCGCCGCCCGTCGTGAGGTTCGGAAACTGGGCCTCAACCCTGACGACATTCGTCATACGCCGCCGCCGCGGTCGTGAGCGATCGGGTCTTCCTCGACGCAAACGTCCTGGTCTCTGCGGCGTGGCTACCTGAGAATGGCCTGCTCGCGCTTTGGGAGCTTGTCGAGTCCGTGCTCCTCACGTCTGCGTATGCGATCGCTGAAGCCGATCGGAACGTTCGCACATCTGACCAGCGCACGCGGCTGCACAGGCTAGTCCAGCGCGTTCGCATCGTCGATGAACCTCGCGCCGAAACGCTGCCAGCGACGGTGCGGCTGCCCGTCAAGGACGTCCCGATTCTGCTTGCGGCAATCGAAGCGAGTGCTGATTACTTGGTCACCGGCGACCTGGAGCACTTCGGCCCGTATTTCGGCCAGAGCGTAAGCGGTGTGCACATTCTTCGGCCTCGCGACTACCTCGCACGGCGACAGAGAACGTAGACCGGGAGCGTGAATGGCGTCGCTCCGGCGACTCACTCTGCGGAACCGCTTGGGCGCGTCAAGGGTTCGCTTCGCGGCTGTCGCGCCCGTGACCCGCCCGGCGCGGTCCCGTTGAACGGCAATTACCGGAGCGAGGGCGCGTCATGCTCGTCGCGCCGTGTCTTCTTAATCCCAATCACCTTCTATCAGTAAATCGGCTCCGCTGAAGCCAGCGACCTCCGAATCGCAAAATCAAGGCCATACCGTGCGATAGCGCTTCGAACGACGTCCTCGAACCAGGACGGCGCAAGCGGCGACACGACCAGGCTGGTGACGAGCGACTCAAGCTCAAGATGCACGAAGAACCCCGGAGGCGCTTTGAGCCGCCGCGTGTCAGAGTCGAACTGGGGCATTGGCCAGGTCGCAACTCGGAGCTCACGCTCATGCGCGTAAACAAGTGACTTGCACATGAAGGGCCCGAAGAGGTTGGTCTCGTCGATTCGCTCGGTAGTGGAAGAGTGGTCACTCGAGTTGTGGCTGGTCGATCGATGGCGCGGGTCCTCGTCGGCGTGGGATTGCTGCTAACTCTCGCGCTCCTGATTGTCATCGGTGTGTTAGAGCCGGCTGACGCGCTGAACGTACTGCGCGTCCTGTCGCGCTTCTGATTTCAGCACGCGCGAAACGATATGAGTGTGCCAAGAGGGGAGCATTGCGAGAAGTGTGAACGGAGACGTCAAAGTGGACCGCTACGACACGGGTGTGCCACGAGCCGCGTAGAGGAGTATCAACCATGCGGCAATTGGCACAGCAGGCAGCGCCAGTGTCATCCAGGTGGTGGCCATGTCAGCGGTCATCTGAAACCGCGCAAATCTGGACTTCCGTCGACAGCACTCCTCGAACTGAATCTCGCCTGAAGTCAGCGGTCATCGAAGAGCCCTGCAGGCGCTCGGCGGCGGTGGCGGTCGCCGGAACGCGCGGAGACCCGCCAAAAGCCCTCGAGCGCCATCCCGCCGTAGCCCGCAGCGATCGGGGGCGGGCGGAGGCGGATGGCGCGCCCGGCCCGCCTTCGCTCCTTCGGAGCTTCGGCGCGCTCGGATGGTCTGCCAGCCGTAGCTCGCGTCATGATCGTATCGCGCGCGAAGGCTGGCGCGCCCGGCCCGCCTTCCACCTGCACGCTGCGAGTGAGCGCAGCGAACGAGCCACGCGCACGGAGCGCGCCGGCGAAGCGGCGCGCGAGAGCGCGTGGCGAGGAGTCCGAGGGGCGAAGCCCCTCGGGTAAAGAAAGCGCGCCCGGCAGGACTCGAACCTGCGACCCTCGGCTTAGAAGGCCGATGCTCTATCCACCTGAGCTACGGGCGCGTGGCTCTATTGTAGACCGCCGCTGACGTATCCTATCTTCGCAGCTCGCAGCTCGCAGCTCGCAGCTCGCAGCTCGCAGCTCGCGGCTCGGCGCTCGGGAACCGCGTCCTAGGAGAAACATGTCCGTCGTCTTATCTTCGGTTCGTGTCGGGCAGCCGCGCACTGTTGCGGGGGCCACGCCGTGGGTCACCGGGTTCTTCAAGGACCGCGTCTCCGGACCCGTCCGGCTGTCGCGCGAGAATCTGGCCGGCGATCGACAGGCCGACCTCAGAGTACACGGCGGGCCGGACAAGGCCGTGTGCGTGTACTCCGCGGACCACTACCCGGCGTGGCGGCGCGAGCTCGGCATCGAGGACTGCGGACCAGGCTGGTTCGGCGAGAACTTCTCCGTGGAAGGACAGACGGAGACCACGGCCTGCATCGGGGACGTCTACCGCGCCGGGTCGGCGCTCGTGCAGATCTCGCAGCCGCGGGGGCCCTGCTGGAAGCTCGCACGGCGATGGGGCCGTCCCGAATTCGTGCAGCTCGTGACCGACTCGCGCCGCACCGGGTGGTACTTGCGCGTGATCGAGGAGGGCGATGTCACGGCAGGGGAGTCGCTGGTCCTCACGGAGCGTCCGTATTCACAATGGACGGTGGCTCGCGTGAACGACCTGACGTACACCCGCCGTCCCGCGGCGTCCCGCCTCGGCGGCGAACGCCTGGAACTTGCCGCGTGCCCCGCGCTCGCGGATCGCTGGGGCGCAGGACTTGTGAGGAAAGCCGCGGAAGCCGACAGCGCACAGTCGGCGTGAGGGCAACATGCGCAGCAAGGTTCCCTGGTGGTCGTACGTGCTGTTCCTCGTCGGCGCAGCGTTGATCTTCTGGTTGTCAGGCGGAACCAGGCCGGCTTATTGAAGCGGATGTAAGCAGGCAGCACGGCATGCGGCTGGCAGTGTGACCCACTGCCTGCTGCCTACTTCTCTGTTACGCGTCCGTGGATTCAGTCGCCGAGGACCTGAACGACGATTTCGCGGCGGCGCGGCCGCGTATCGAACTCGAGCAGCACGATCTGCTGCCAGGTGCCCAGCAGCAGCTTGCCGTCCCTGAACGGGATCGTCACCGACGGTCCAAGCAGCGCCGCCCGGACGTGGCTCGAGCCGTTGTCGTCGCCCCAGCGCAGGTGATGGCGGTAATCGGCCTCACGCGGCGCGAGCGCCTCGAACACGCCGTTGAGATCGTGCACCGCGCCAGGCTCGAACTCGATGGTCGTGACGCCGGCGGTTGACCCGACGACGAACACCGTCGCGATGCCGGCGCGCATGCCGGATTTGGCGACGGCGCGTGCGGCGACGGCCGTGATGTCGTGGGCATCGCCCTGGCCCTTCGTCGAGATCTCGTGCGTGTGGGTTTCGACCATCATCCGAAGCAGCCCTGAAGGGCTGCGCTACAGGAACTCAGCGACAATTCAGTGTGCTTCCGTGTGCTTCAGCGGTCCTCGATGCCAAGTTTCAGGACCGCACGCCCCAGCTGCACCTCGTCGCCCGATTGCACGCGCACGCCGCGGGGGTCCCGTGGCGCGAGACGGATGCTCCGCCCCTCGCGCAGCAGGAACGTCGGGTTGCTGCCGGACTCGTTGAACAACTGGTACGACCGTGTGGCGGGATCGAACTGCAGCCGCGCGTGCGCGCGGGCGACGGTCTCGCTCACCCCGTCGCGCACCTCGAGAAAGGCGACGTGGTTGCGCCGCACGCGACCGAGGGTGTCGGTGGGCTCGGTCCCGCGGCCGATCGCGATGCCCCCTTCCTGGAATGCGTACTCAGGCTGTTCGCATTGCCCCTTCACGACGGTCACGCGGAGCCGGGGCACCTCGCGATCCGCGACCGTGTGAGCTTCGCCTTCGTTGCCGCACTCGACCCACAGCACGCCGCGGCCGGCGGGCGCCTCGTCGTAGTACGCGGCGCGGGCCTGAAAGTCCGCGGGCAGGTCGCAGCGGACCTCCGCGAGCCGTTCGCGGAGGCGCGCGGGGAACTCGACGAAGACCGCCTCGATCGCCGCGCGATCTCCGTCGGGCTGCGCCACGTGCACGACGACGCGGTTGTACGGGAAGACGCGCGCCCCGCGGCCGGACGGCTGCGCTTGTCGTTCGAGCTGGTCGAGCGCGGCCTGAAGGAGTTCGAGAGGCAGCGCCGTGGCGTCAAGGGGCGTGTCGAAGAAACTGCGCACGCGCGCGTGCAGCTTGCGGCCGGCGTTCAAGAGCGGTGTCATGACGTCCCCGTTTCAAGGCAGCCCTGAAGGGCTGCGCTACCGAATCAGTCCGAGTTCCTTCGCGGCCGACACGATGTGTCCCGCGATCGGTGCCGCGGCGCGGCTCCCATAGCCCGCGTTCTCCACGATCACCGCGAAGGCGATACGGCGATCCCGGGCGCTGGGCGCTGGGCGCCGGGCGCTGGACAAACCGGCCGCGCCGGGCACCGGGCGCTGGGCGCTCGCAGAACCGCCGGGTCCATACGGCGCGAAGCCGGTGAACCACGAGTGCGCGGGCGCGCCGGTGACTTCAGCCGTGCCGGTCTTGCCGGCGATCGCGACCGCATGCGATCGCAGCGCCCGCCCCGTGCCGGACGTCACCACGGCCCGCATGGCGCGCGCGAGGCGGTCCGCGTCTTCTCCCGAGAGGAACCGCGGCGAGGCGTCATCCTGCCGCGTTGCCTCCACCGGCCCCCACCGCACCGGTGCGATCGTCCCGCCCGATCCGATGGACGCGGATACGCGCGCCAGCTTGAGCGGCGACACGAGGGCCTCGCCCTGCCCGTAGCCGACCTGCGCCAGCCACGGCCGCAGGGCTTCGGGCGTGGCCGTGCGCGCCACGTCGATCTGGAACGGCGCCGCCGCGTCGAGCACGGCGCGCGGTCCGAGCGCAACGGCAAGCTGCGCGAAGTACGCGTTGCACGAGACGATCAGCCCGCGGTCGAGATCCACGTCGCCGTGAGGCGCCGTGTCCATCGGGTCGTCGCGAACGGGCCGGGACGATCCGCGCACGTAGTTGCCCACGCGGCCGTCCGGCAGCCGCACGCACGTGAACCGCGCGCCGTCGTGATGGCCGCGCAGCGCGGCCCCCGCGACGACGAGCTTGAACGTGGAGCCCGGGGCGTAGAGGCCGTAGCGAGCCCGGTCGAGCCACCGTGCCGCGCCGTCGCGATCCATCGGCCCCAGGCTCGCTCGTTCCAGGTCGCTCGCATCGGGCCATGGATAGCTTGCCGCCGCAAGGACCTCGCCGGTGCCGGCATCGAGGACGACAGCGGCGCCCCGCGCGAACCCGCCTGACAGAATGCCGTCTCGCAGCGCCGCGGCCACGCGCACCTGGAGCCTCGCGTCCAGCGAGCTGTGCACGTCGCGGTCGCGCGATCGCAGCGCCCGCACGGCATCGCCGCCGGACCGATATCTCTGGCGAACGAGCGGCAGCAGCACGCTGAAATCACGGCGGATCGCGCGGTCACGCCGGCCGGTGCGTGGATTGACCACGTCAACGACCTGCGCGCGATCGTCGTAGCCTTTCAGCCGCGCGTCGCTGTCGCGCTCGACGTACGAGGAGTTCCGCGCGGCCCAGTTCGCCTGGTGCGTCCAGTCCCCCACCGCGTGAAACGCAAACCCGCCGAGCGGGTAGCAACGGGTGGAGAGGTCGCTGCACGCCTCGGGCGCCACCCCGCCCGCCGCATCGTAGGTGGCCGCCAGCGTGGCGATTTCATCCGGCCGGCTGGTTGCGAGCGGCAGCCGGTTGCGGTCGTAGATGGTGCCGCGCGCCAGCGTGCGCGCCGCCGAGAGGAGCCGCGGGTTGTACTCGAAGCGGTATCCGCCATCCGCCTGCTGCGTCAGGCTCGAGGCCGCCGCCATCTCGTCGGCATGGACGACCTGCACCCAGGTGACGCGCGAGAGGATGACCGCGCCGGCGACGGCCAGCACGGCGCCAAGCATGCGAACGGGCCGCCGCATGTGTTCCCGCGCGTCCGCCTGCCGGCGTCCCACCGACAGCACGAGGCCGAGGGCGAGGCAATTGGCCAGCATCGACGAGCGGCCGTAGCTCAGAAACGGCGTCACGACGCCGGAGAGCGGCACGAGCGCGAGCAGGCCGGCGGCGATGACGAACGCCTGCACGCTGAGCACGAGCACCACGCCCGCCGCCAGGAACGTCGAGAAGTCGCCCGGCGCGCGCAGCGCGATCCGCAGGCAGCGCCAGCACAGGAACCCGTACAGCGCGACGACGACCGCCAGGCCCACGTAGCCGAGCTCCTCGCCGACGGCAGCGAGCACGAAATCGGTGTGGCCTTCAGGGATCGCGTTCGGGCTGCCCAGTCCGGCACCGCTGCCCCACGGCCCGCCCGTCGCCAGCGCCCATAGACCGTGCGCCACGTGGTTTCCGCCAGGCACGCCGTTGTTCCACGGGTCGCCCCAGATCATGACGCGGTCGCGCACGAGCGACGGCACCCCGGTCCAGTACGCGACGGTGAATCCCGCCAGGAGCAGCGCAAATCCGGCGACGACCAGGCCCACCTTGCCGCGCGCGATGCCGAACAGACCGAGGAACACGCAGGAGAGGACGAGCGCGGGCCCGAGGTCCTTCTGGAGGAAGAAGAAGGCCAGGACCAGGGCCATGCTCACCACGACCGGCCGCACGTCTCTCCACCGCGGCACGCTGAGGTAGCGCAGCCACGGGCGTGACGCGGTCGGGGGCTCCGACAGCTCGCGCACCAGCTCGAGACGGCGGCCGAAGTACGCCGCAAGCGCAAACACGACGAGCAGCCGGATGACTTCCACAGGCTGCGCGCCGAACAGGTTGACTTTCACTCCGCTCGAGCCCGGTCCGCTCCCGAAGGCGAGCAGCATCGTGGCGAGCGCGAGGGCGAGCGCGAGCGGGAGGGCCACGGCGCGCCGGAGCGGCGACGCTTCGAAGTCCACCTCCGATGCCAGCACGAGGAGCACCATGCCGAGCGCGGTGCCACTCGCGAAGGCGCTCGCGGCGATCGTGTCGCGCAGCGGATCGCGCAACGCGATCATCGTCATGAGACCGACGCCGCAGAGCAGCATGAGTGCCGGCAATACGAGGGGGTCGTCGTGCCGCCGGCGCCAGCGCCGGAGCAGGTGCGCGACCCAGAACGCGGCGATGAACACGGCCATCGCGCGCGCGACGCGACGATTGAACTGGGCCAGGCTTCGCACGGCGAGCCGCGGTTTCATCGAGACGATGTCGGAACGGGACAAGACACGGACCTCGCTGAGACCGGGGCGGCGAGCCAGCTCGGCGCCGAGCCGCACCAGGCGTCGATCGGCGCGGACGGTGGCGGCTGGAACGCTCACGTCGGCCAGGGCGCCCACGTGATCGAGGGGCGCCCGCGGCGACGTCGCGCGCCGGTAGAGGGCGAGGGCCGCCGTCTGCCGCTCGATCGGCGAGGGGAACTGCGTCAGCACCGGCTCGAGATCCGCGGGGGAAGCGAGCGCGTAGAGCGGGATGACGCCGCCGGCGGGCGCGACCTCGTCCACCCTGGCCACTTTCGCCGCGTACGCGAGCACGATTCCGAAGAGCACGACGATCGACGCGGCGGCCAGGCCGAGCAACTCGACGTTGAGCGAGCGCTGCTGCCGTCCGGACGTGCGGCTGAAGGCCGGGGCTGGCGCGATGACACGCATGGTCACCAACCTTCGACGTCGATTTGCCGATCGATCCGGCGAATCTCCGCCTTGCACGATTCGAGGTTGTGCGCCGCATTCCCGAAGTCCACGATCTGTGAGAACCAGGAGACACATTGTTCGAAATCGACTCTGGCCTGGACGAGCGCGCCGTTGCGCTCGTCGCCCGTGAGCACGGCCGCGCGTTTGCCGCCCGTCAGCCCACGGCGCATGTATGCGTCTCCCCGCAGCGCCGTCTCGCGTCTTGTCGCCGGGTAGCCCCTCTTCGTTGCCTCCTCGAGCGACGACAGCGCGCCGTCGACATCGCCCAGCGCGTAGACCTGTGTCACGGCCATCGCGACGTACGGATCGAACGAGCGCGGATCGGACAGAGCGGCATCCCGAAAGCGCGCGACCGCAGTCTGCGCCATCGCGGTCGCGCTCGCCGCCGGCCGCGCCTTCTGCGCCGCGAGGCGCCGAACGTGGCCCTCCGCCGTGAGCTCCTTCGCTCGCAGACTGGTGTCGTGCGGCGAGAGCGCTCGCGTCCAGTTGAACGCGGCCTGGGCCTGGCTCCATTCTTCGGGCCCCATCGTCGGCAGCTCGCGGCGGTAGTCGGCAATCACCTGATCGCCGACCGTGCGCAGCCTGGACACGAGCGGCCTGTTCACGCGCAGCCTGAGGCCGAGATCGAACAGCGACCAGCGCTCGACGGCGTCGTACGCCCCCCGGCTCGCCGTCACCGTGCGCTCGTCGATCGACGGAAGGGTGTCGCGGAAACGCTCCGCGAACAGCCAGGCCACGCCTTCGGTGACCACGATCAACAGGAACGCCATCGTCAGCGTCGCGGTTGCCAGGCGGCTCGCAAACGACCGGCGTGACGCCGGACGAATTTCGACTGGACGGGTGGGTTCCGTCGGCGGGATAGCCGCTCGCGGCGAGCCAGAGGGGGGCACCGGATCGGTCGGTGGTATCGACGGGATCACCGGCGGCGGGACGAGCGACACCGGTGACAGCTCCGCGACCGTGGCACCCGGCGTCCTCGCCACCGGCACCGTCAGCGGCGTGTCGAAGTAGGCCGCGGCCGCCGGAGTCTCCCCCCTGGCAAACCGCTCGAGGTCCGCGTGGATCTCGGCCGCGCTCTGGTAGCGGTGCTCCGGCTGAAACGCGAGCAGCCGGTTGATGATGCCCTGCAGGTGCTGCGGGCAGTCACGTGGCAGCGGCGCCCGGGGCGCATTTGTCGTGATCGCGCTGTACAGCTGACGGCGATAACGCGGGCCCTCGAGGGCCGGGTACGGCCGATGGCCCGACGCCATTTCATAGAGCACCACGCCCAGCGACCAGAAATCCGCGTGCACGTTGACGTGCTCGGACAGCAGGCGTTCCGGGGCGGCATACGCGATCGTGCGGCCCACGTCGGTCGCGAGCTCCCGTGTCTCCTCGAGCGCTTTCGCGATGCCGAAGTCGAGCACCTTCCGCTCGCCGGTATCGGGGATCTTCAGGTGCGCCGGTTTGAGGTCGTTGTGAAGCAGCCGGTAGGGACGTCCTTCCACCACCGGCGAGAACGCGTGTGCCTTGTCGAGGAACTCGCACAACCACAACGCATGGCCGACCGCCTCGTCGCAGGGAAGGGCACCGCCGCGCAGCCGTTCCTCGAGCGAAGGGCCCTCGACGAGCTCCATCGCGATGAAGAAGTCGTTTCCGTCGTCGCCGAACTCGAACACGTCTGGCACCATGCCGTGCAGCGACGCGAACCCCTGCTGGAGGATTGCGCCGCGCCGCTCCGCCGCGATCGCGTCCGCCCCGTTCTCCCCCTGGTGCAGGATCAGTTTGAGCGCCGCGATCCTGCCGTCGCCGCGGCGCCGGGCACGGAACACCGTTCCGAACTGGCCGCAGCCGATCGGCTTCTCGTCGACGATCTCGAAGTCGCCACGCGCCATCAGCGGCCGCCCCTTGGGGTGCGTGACCGGGGCACGCTCGACCCGCGTCCCGCCGCCGGCTCTGACACACCGGGCCCGCCACGGCCGGCGGCGACGACGGTGTTGCCTCCGACGAGCTGCGCGCGCTGCGCCTCCGTGACGCCCTCGACGATGTCGGAGCCAAAACCGTTGAACACGTTTCCGCGCAGGACGAGGTGGGCTGACGGGCTCGCGGAGATCGCCGGTTCGCTCAATGCTGTGGTGGCGGTGCGCATCAGGATGGAGTTGACGAATGTCGCGTGACCATCGTCGGGCACCGCGAGCAGCGTGCCCGTGACCGCGATTCGGCTGCCACGCACGCTGATGGACGATCCGGGCGAGAGGGCAAACGCGTGGCGAAACGGCCCCACGATTTCGACAAGCTCCAGTGTGGCCTCGGGCGCCGTGATCCGGACGCCGATCTCGGCCGACTTCTCCGCCTCAATCCTGATTCCGGCGATCCGGACGTTCAGGGCGCCGACGATCGACAGGGGCGGCCGGGCGGCATCCGCGGAGGCAACGATCGTCACGGTCCCCGGCCTGCTCGCGACCAGATCGATTCCGTCGCGGACTTCGACCACTTCGCGGTACACGCCTGGCTCGACGCGCACCACATCTCCGGGGCTCGCCGAGGCGATCGCGGCGGTGATGCTGGTGAACGACGACGTGCGGCCCGGCGCAACGATCAGCGTCCGCGGGGCACGCACCTGGGTGGTGGCAACGTACATCGTGAGCGCGAGCGCGCCGATGACGCCAACGACGGCGCCGGCGGCGAACCAGGTCATGCGGCTCGATACGACTGCTCGCGCCGCCCGCCGCGCGCGCCCGACATGCGCCGGCGCGGCGGGCATGGCCATCGCGTTCCGGTCGGGCTGGGCAGCGTTGCCCCCGGCCGGCTCCGTCGGCGTCAGCCGCTGGCCGGCGCCCCCAGCGAGCGCATCGGCAAACAGCGGCATCTCGGCGTACACGGCGGTGATGTTGTCGCGGCCGCCGGCATCGTTCGCGGCGGCAACCAGCGCCTCGACGACCTGTTCGGGGCTCCCCGCGTGCTGCCGCACGATATGGGCGATGGTCGACCCGGGCAGCATGTCGCTGAGGCCGTCAGTGCACAGGAGGATCGCGGCGTCCGGCTCGAGCGGTTCGTCGATGATGTCGACGAATTCCTGCTCGTCCTTGTCGCGGAAGACCGTCCCGACGTCGCGGAACACCTCGTTGCGGTGCGGATGACGCATCGCGTCGGCCTCGCTGAGCTCTCCGGCGTCTTCGCGCTCGCCGACGGGGGAGTGATCGCGCGTGAGCTTCCGGATGCCCCCGGCGCGCAGCTTGTAGAGCCGCGCATCGCCGACGTGGCCGATCGTCAGCCGGCCGTCGGACACGAGCGCGAGCGTGATGACGCAGGCCATTCCCGCGAGATCGCTGGAGTCGGCGGCGCGCTTGAAGATCTCGTTGTTCGCAATCGCAATGGCTTCGCGCACGCGGTCCGCCGGAGCGCCCAAGGGCCGCGCGAGCCGCTGCACGATGACGTCTTTCGCCATCGCCGCCGCGATCTCGCCGCCGGCATGCCCGCCGATGCCGTCGATGACGCCGAACACCCCGCGCGCCGCATCGACGAGCGGCACGTCCTCGTTGTTCGCCCGGACGCGCCCCGGGTGCGTGCGCGCCGCGGCGCGCAGCATCGGGCCCGCGAACGTGCGCGGCTCAGCCACGGTCGTATACCCGCGCAAGCCAGAGCAGGCACGCGAGGGCGGCGACGAGCGCCGCGAGAAAGACGAAGTGCAGCCAGTACAACGTCGTCATGTGAGCGGCTTGGCCTCGAACAGCATCACCAGCGCGCCGGCGAGATCGATGCGGGCCGGCGAGACGAGCTCGTGTTCCGCGCCGGGTCTGAGCACCCCATCGGGCCCTTTCACCGCGGCGGGGATCCGCACGTCGTTGACCGACGTCCCCCAGCTGCTGACGTCCTGGATGAAGAACCGGCCGGACCGGTCGCGGCGGAGCCGGAAGTGCTCGCGCGATACCTGCGGCGAGGTGATCACCTGGACGTCGATCCAGACCGAGCTTCCGCCGCGGCCGACCGAAAGGGTCTCCTTGCGCATGCTGAAGGTGTGGTGTCCCTGATCGTCGTCATAGATCAGCGTTGCCCGCTCGCGCAGGTCCGCGTTGGCGGCGGAGGCGGGAACGACCTCGATCGTCGTGCTGCTGCGGCCCGTTTCCGTGAGCACGGATTTGACGATGCGCGTGGTGGCCGGCCCGCCGAATTCGAGCGGCGCCGGGAGCGGCAGCGTCGAATCGATCCCGAGGTGGCCCGGCTGGAGCGTGCCGTTTCTGTCCGCGTTGACGTGCACTTCCCAGCCGCCGGGGGGCACTGCGATGGGCGGCGCCTCCTCCTGCGCGATCAGGCGCGACAGCATCCCGCCTGATTTCTCGCGCCCCTGATTGATCTTCCGCACCTCGTCGTTGAGCTTTCGTTGCAGTTGGGCGACCAGTTCGTGCACGATCCCCTCGATCCGATCGAAGTCGGCGGGGTGCAGGTACACGTAGAAGATCGTGGGCGGCAGCGTCGTGTACGGCAGCGGATAGAGGTTCAGCATCAGCTCTTCGCGCATCGCATTCCAGATGCTCAACCCGTCGGGCGCTTTCACTGTCTGACCCATTGCGTGCCCTTCCGTGCCTTCGGTCCGTGTCCTTCCGTGCCTTCCGTGTTG
>Ga0209343_10005978_pt1 | contig 14650 bp, 18 predicted proteins | sample RifCSPlowO2_02_FD_184026 | JGI IMG/M metagenome (GOLD analysis project Ga0209343, IMG submission 184026) | Groundwater microbial communities from Rifle, Colorado - Rifle CSP2_plank lowO2_0.2 (SPAdes) (version 2) | ecosystem: Environmental > Aquatic > Deep subsurface > Groundwater | place... | reverse complement strand
CAAAGTTGTATTACGGGGTCAAGCCCGGTAGTGAAAGTTTGCTTGGCCGAAGGCCCTAGTCTTAAATTTAGCGTTTTTCAGATTCGAGGTATCACGCCGGTGTCTAAGGCCATTTAAAAATCCAAATTCATAGCAAACTTCTACTACCGGGCAAGCCCGCCGTGGCTTACCCTTTGATTTTTTGATAAAATGGATATCAACCTTGATTTTGCCGCAAAAATGCAGGAAAACGGCACCAAACGCGTATATCGTTCTACCAAGGACAAAATCATCGCTGGCGTGTGCGGGGGCTTGGGAGAGTACTTTAATGTGGATCCCCTCATCTTCCGGGCCTTGTTTTTGTTACTGATTCCCGCCGGCGGTTTCGGCCTCCTGTTTTATATTCTGTTATCGATTCTGATACCGCGCGAACCAGGCGCGCCCGGCAGCCCGCCGCTTCGCGAAAACATCCAGGCGGCGGCCAATGACGTATCCGAGAGCATCAGAAAGTTCGCTGAGGACGTGAAAAAGGACGACAGCTGGTTTGCGGACAAGCGGAATATAGTCGGGTTGCTGATTGTGTTTATAGGTTTTGTGTTTTTGGTGAACATGATTTTCCCCCGGACTGTTTTTCACTGGGGCGCGATTTGGCCGATTTTTGTTATCATAGCCGGGATAATGATTCTTAAAAAACGGGGGAACTGAACATGGACGAGTTCATGCGGAATCAAAACGAGTCTGCGCAGCCTGCCGGGCCGGACTGGAGTAATAAAAACAAAGCGAGCGAACCGGTTCGGGAGATACACCACCATCACTATGACCGCCGCGGCGGCATGGGGCGGTTCTTCCTCGGTTTTTTGATAATCATCCTCGGTCTCGCATTGCTTGCCCAAAATACCGGCTGGTTCGGCTCCCTCGACGTGTGGGGGTTCTTCGCAAGACTGTGGCCCGTATTCATCATCCTTGCGGGTTTGTCAATGCTATCCCGCGGCGGTTGGGTCGGGGGAGTCATTACACTCGTGGCAATCCTGCTCATCGTTGGGCTTATCGCGGCGGCATTTCTTAGTGCGCCGGAACGTGAAGCGGAAATCCAGACCTTTAATATTGCGCGCGGAGAGGGGGTAAAAGTTGCGGAAGTTTCAGTAAGTTTTGGGGCGGGTACTCTAAAGATGCAGGGCGGCAGCTCCTCGCTCGTTTCGGGCCAGTTGGAGTCCAGCTTTGCCGAGCTCAAGAGCTCCTCGCAGGTGGATGGTGACACGCAATACGTAAATTTGGAGACGGATGGCAATTTCCGCGGGGTGTACCGCAAGAACCAGAACGATCTGGCTGTTGATTTGAACAGCGACGTACCGACGAACATTGATATTGATTCCGGAGCCTCGGACCTGAACATCGACCTGAGCTCGGTTAAAGTCACGGAGTTTACGGTTGATACGGGAGCATCAAGCCTCGACCTTATCCTCGGGGACAAGGCCGCAAACGCCTCGGTATCCGTTGATGCGGGAGCGAGCTCCATCAATATCACCCTCCCGCGCTCTCTCGGGGCGCGGCTTAACGCCGAGGGCGGTTTGTCATCGCGCAATTTTCAGGACTTCCGCAGTCTCGGTGACGGGCGGTATGAATCGGAAAATTACGCATCTGCGGCGAAAAAAGTCGAGATCAACATTGACGCGGGGGTGAGCAGTCTGAACGTGGGGTGGAAGTAGTATTAGCTAGTGGGAATTATCCGGTAGCTTGTAGGGGGCACAATCAATAAACGGCTCAACCGAACCTCTCTCCTTACTCTCCCCTCGTCAGGGGAGAGAGCTACAAGGAAGAGTACTAAGGTTGAGCCGTTTATGGGTTTGAAGATTTGACTGAATACCCCAGGGGGGTATACTAGGGGTATGAAAGCAATAGTAAAAGAAAAGGCTCTCCGCCGCTTAAAAATCATCCAAGGCCAGCTCAAAGGGTTGCAGCAAATGATCGAGCAGGAGAAATATTGCATTGACGTTATCGCCCAGTCGAGCGCCATCAAAGAGGCCCTCGCCAGCGTCGAGCATTTGATGCTGGAGAATCATTTGGCGACGCACGTCATTGACCAAGTCAAAAGCGGAAAGAAAGGTAGGGCGATCGAAGAAATTCTGAAGGTTTATAAACTTGCCCAAAGAAGAAAATAATCAGATGAAGCATCCCGTTTTCTCGAAAGGGAATATTCATCGTAAAGGCCTCGGGAGAAACCGAACATTTTCGGGTGCAAAATTGAGGCGTTCCCCAAGCGCGTTAACGCATCGCTAGCAATTATTGAAGAAGTTGTTGAAAGAGGCAAAATTTCCCGCAGTCGTCAACGAAGCTGAGCAATTATGCAAGAGAAACTGATTCAAAAATCAATTTTATACGGAAGCCTGGCATGTGGACTCTTGCTTGGTGTTTACTTTGCCGTTCTCACTTTGGTTTCCGGCTGGGACTTCGCTCAAGATCAATTTTCTCAATTTTGGTATTTCATCGTCAGTCTTGCGGCCGGTTTTGGAGTTCAGATCGGACTCCACGCCTATTTAAGAAACCTCATCAAAGGAATGCATGGAGGAGGCAAGGTTTTGGGAGTAACCGGCACAACTTCCAGTGCGGCAATGATTTCCTGCTGTACGCATTATCTTGCCAACCTGCTCCCTATTCTTGGCACCGTCGGTATTGTGACGTTTGTCGCGCAGTATCAGGTTGAGCTTTTCTGGATTGGACTGCTTTTTAACCTTGGCGGTATTTACTATATGGCAAACAAAGTTATCAAATTTTCCGCCAAAGGCGGATCCGCATCCCGTTCAGGGTCTGAGGACCCCTCAGGGTCTCGAACGACCGGCTGAAAACGAACATGAAATACGCACGATTCATTTTAATCTGCGTTGCCGTTGTTTTCCTGGGATATGTTTTATTTTTCGCAAATCAGGATGGCGATGAAAACTCCGCGGAAAATATCAATCGAGAACAGGCTGCTAAAGGCAGTTTCGAAACTAAAACCGATGAGCAGGGACAGGTTTCTGTCAAAGTCACCCCGCAGATCCTGACCGACAGCACACAATGGAAGTTTGATGTTGTATTCGACACTCATTCGGTTGATCTCAATCAAGACCCGGTGCAAATAGCGATCTTGGCCGACGATCGAGGAAATGAGTATCAGCCGACTGCGTGGGAGGGACCCGGGCCTGGCGGTCACCACCGTGCAGGCGTATTAATTTTCAATCCCATCAAACCCTCACCGAGATATATAGAATTAAAAATTAGAAATCTCGGCGGCGTTATCGAACGCTCATTTAGATGGAGTTTATAATATAATAATGAATAAACGGACAAGAAGAATACTTATCGCGGGAGGCGGTTTCGGAGGAATATCCGCTGCTCTTGCTCTGGAAAAAGAAAAAAAACCCAATATGGAAATTATGCTTGTTTCAGACAAGCCGCATTTCGAATATAAACCCGCGCTCTATCGCGTCGTGACCGGGCGGTCGCCCCTCGAAGTATGCATACCAATTAGCGAGATACTTGGGAAAAAAAACATTGCGTTCGCCGTCGATGAAATCAAGAGCATTGACCCTCTTAAAAAAGTCGTCAAGTGCGTGTCCGGCGCAGATTATCAATTTGATTATTTAGTTCTCGCGTTAGGTTCCGAAACTGCCTATTTCGACATTCCCGGTCTTAAAAACTTTTCTTTCGGTTTCAAATCCATCTCCGAAGCAATGCGCTTGAAAAAGCATCTGCACGATCTTTTTGTTGAATGCAAAAATCGAAAGGGCAGTATTGACGAAAAAATATCCCTTTTGCAGGTTGTTGTCGTCGGCGCCGGCCCAAGCGGGGTAGAGCTTACGGGAGAACTCGTCGTGTTTATGAAGCGTCTGGCTCAAGAATACGGAGTTGATCAGTCATTGATCTCTGTCGATCTTATCGAGGCGGCGCCGCGCATACTGCCAGCTGTTTCTGAGCGTGTGTCGAGGAAAGTTGCCCACAGATTGCGGCATATTGGTGTCAATATTTTTACCAATAGATCGATGACAAAAGAAGAGATGGAGCAAATCAGCGTCCGCGGGATGACAGTGAAAACCGAAACTGTGGTATGGACGGCAGGCGTGGAGCCGAATCGCCTATATAAGAGTATCGGCGGTTTCTCGTTTGATGAAAAAGGAAGGGTGGTCGTTGATGAATTTCTACGCGCAAAAAGATTTGAAAATATTTTTATTGTTGGAGACGGAGCCGCTACGGTAAATTCCGGAATGGCTCAGACCGCCATTTACGACGGATATGCGGTCACGGAAAATATTTTGCGTCTCATGAGGAATAAACCGCCGGAAACATACAGACCGAAGAAAGCGTATTATGCTCTACCGGTTGGTCCCGGATGGGCCGCTACATCCCTTGGCTTTATCACTTTCTACGGATCAATCGGCTGGTTGATGCGCAGATTTGCTGATTTCCGCTATTTTCTTTCAATACTTCCGTTTCAAAAAGCGGTTACGGTATTTCGAAGAGGCAAAAATTTGTGCGATACTTGTGGTATTTGCCAACCGGAAACAGGTGGCCCAGTAAAAAATAATCCGATACTATGATAATCAAAATGCATACCGTGTATACCTGTCCCATGCATCCGGAGGTACGGCAAGATAAGCCGGGCATGTGTCCTGAATGCGGGATGAATCTCGTGCCAGGCAAGGCCGAGGGGCCCGACAAGTCCCGATTTGCCGAAGCAAATCGAGGATCCTCGATTTCGCAAGCGAAATCGGGACATGCCGGCCATAGCACCGCAATATTTTTCCGGAAATTCTGGGTAAGTCTTGCCCTTACGATTCCCGTCGTACTCTATGCTGATGTTATAGAAAAGATTTTTAAGTGGTCCCCGCCTGATTTCTCCGGTTCAGAGTACCTGTCGTTCGCACTGGGCTCAATCGTGTTTTTCTACGGCGGCTGGGTTTTTCTTGCCGGAGCGTGGCGAGAAATAAGAGGAAGGCTACCGGGTATGATGACGCTGATCGGCATTGCGATTTCAGCAGCGTACCTTTGGAGCGTATATGCGGTGTTCGCCGGTGCGGAAGCTCTATTCTGGGAGCTTACGACGCTGATTACTATCATGCTTCTTGGCCATTGGCTTGAGATGCGCGCGGTTTCAGGAGCGCAAGGCGCTTTGAAAGAGTTATCAAAACTGCTTCCAGACACCGCCGAGGTGATACGCGACGGCCCCTCGACGTCGTTCGGGGCAAGTAAAACAGAGACAGTGCCGCTCTCTGAACTTCGTGAGAATGACGTGGTCCTCGTGAGGCCCGGGGGTAAAATACCCGCGGACGGCAAAATCGTAGATGGCGAGTCACACGTGAATGAGTCCATGGTCACCGGAGAATCAAAGCCGGTCTCCAAAAAAGAGGGGGGAATGGTGATCGCGGGGACGATAAACGGCGATGGGGCGCTCAAGATCAGTGTCGCACATATCGGAGAGAAGACATTTCTCGCGGGAGTTATGCGCTTGGTTGCCGAGGCGCAGGCGTCCAAATCGCGCCTGCAAATACTCTCGGACAGGGCGGCCCTTTATTTGACCATTGTTGCTGTTGCGGGCGGTCTTATTACCCTGACCGCTTGGCTTCTAGTCGGCGCGGAAGTCGGCTTTGCGGTGGCTCGGCTCGTGGCCGTTCTGGTTATTGCCTGCCCCCATGCGCTGGGACTTGCCGTGCCGCTCGTGGCTTCTATTTCGACGACCAAAGCAGCCCAAAACGGTTTTCTCGTAAAACAGCGCATTGCCTTGGAAGCCGCCCGGACGGTCGACACCGTGCTTTTTGATAAAACCGGAACCTTGACCAAAGGTGAATTTGGGGTGGTGGGGGTCTGGAGCACAAGCGGCCACAGCAAAGATGAAGTCCTGGGGCTGGCTGCCTCACTTGATGCTTTATCGGAGCATCCGATCGCCAAAGCTGTCGTGGCGAAAGCCAAAGAGCAGAAAATCCCGCTTAAAGAGCCAAAAAAGTTTGAGGCGTTGAAAGGCAGGGGAGTAAGGGCGCTCGTTGAAGATAAAGAAGTGATGGTCGGCGGACCGGCACTCCTTGAAAGTATCAACATCAGTATTCCAAGTGAACTTTCCGGACAGGTTCAAGATGCCGGCAAAAAGGGGCAAACCGTCGTCTTTGCTTTCAGAGATCAAACCCTCTTGGGCGCAATTGCCCTCGCCGATATTATCCGGGAAGAATCCCGGGAAGCTATCACTGCGCTCAAGAATATGGGTGTTAAGTCGGCAATGATCACGGGTGATTCCGAAGACGTGGCCCGTTGGGTGAGTCGGGAGCTTGGTATTGATGAATACTTCGCCCGGGTACTGCCCCATCAAAAGTCTGAAAAGGTAAAAGAGCTGCAGAACCGCAATTTGAGGGTTGCGATGGTCGGCGACGGCATCAATGACGCACCGGCACTGACGCAGGCCGACCTTGGTATAGCCATTGGCGCCGGCACCAATGTCGCTATTGAATCGGCCGGGATCATTCTCGTGCGCAATGATCCGCGAGACATCGTGAAAATAATCAGGCTGTCCAAGATGACGTATTCGAAAATGATTCAGAATCTTTTCTGGGCAACCGGGTACAACGTGGTCGCCTTGCCGCTCGCCGCTGGCGCGTTCTACGCATGGGGCATCATTCTTGAACCCGCGCTTGCCGCCGTCTTCATGTCGGCTAGTACGGTGATCGTTGCCATTAACGCCGTGCTGTTGCGCAGAAAATCGTTATGAATATAAACACCCGTATCATCGCCCTCTCGATACTTCTGGCCTTTACTGTAGCCGCAGTATTCGGGCTATACATAATGTTCTCCGGACACGCCGGCCACGCAACGGATTGTCCGCTCATGCCGGGAGCGGCGGTATTTTGCGCGAATTTTGCATTGGTACACATAACGCACTGGCAATCGGCATTCACTGCGATGTTCGCGGAGGTGCTTCTTCTCATCGCCCTGGCTTTTTTATGTGTCGGTCCAGAACTTTCCAAATTTCCCGATCGGCAACGCGTAAGACTACGTACGCGGGAACGCGAGCCAGATCCCTCGACATTATTTCAAGAGCTGTTCTCCCAAGGAATCCTAAACCGCAAAGCGCCAGAGGCTGCATTGGGTTTCCTTATTATCTAAATTATCTAACCTCAAAATTATGGAAAGAAATAAACTGGTTATCGGAGCACTGTTGCTCATTGCCGTCATAGGAATAGGATACGTGATGATGTCTGTATCTACCGTTTCTCCGGACGAGAAGGTTTACGTGGCACTGGAAGGAGACGGTGCGATTGCCGTACTGGACGGCGTTAAAAATAAAGTAATCAAAACCATCCCGCTTGCGGACGAGCGGACCGGCACAGAGTACATGCCTCATAACGTCCAGGTGTCGCCTGATGGAAGCGTCGTGTGGGTAACGGCAAACGCCATGGCCGAAATGGAGCGGCAGAGTTTCAGATTGATTGATACAGCATACGCGAACGAAGGCCACGAAGATACAGAGACCATGAGCGATCAGGTGATTGCGATTGATCCGAGAACTGATACGATTACGCGCAGGATTTCGACAGGTGTAAATCAACATCTCGCGCATGTCGTGCAATCGTTCGCCAGCTCCGCTGTTTTTGTCGTCGCTCAAGAAATTGACAAGATCTATGTTCTCAATGCGGATACGATGACACTCGAAGGAAGCATCGATCTTCCGACTGATAGCGGACCGCACGGGGCGCGCCTTTCGCCTGATAACAAAACGCTCTATGTCGCCTTTATGTCAGGTGAAGCGCTCGGCATTGTCGACGTAGCGTCGGGAACCGTTAGAAGCGTGAAGGTTGATGGTGCCGCAGTGCAGACGGCCGTCACGCCGGATGGATCGCACGTGGCGGTTTCAGTCTACGATTCAAAAAGCGTAGGCGTCTACGATGTGTCTCAGGGGTCTCTCTCGTATGTCCGACTGCCAAGCGGATCGCAAGGTCCGGTGCAACTGTATCCCACTAACGATTCAAAATTCGTCTATGTGGCCGATCAGGGGGTACTGAATGGCCGTGAAGCGAATAACAAGCTCTACAAAATTGATCTCAAAACACTCTCGGTCATCGAGACGATCGAGGCCGGAAATGCGCCGCACGGCGTCGCCCTGAACGGTGATGGCACCCGGGCCTACGTGACGAATCTGAAAGGTGATTCAGTGTCGATCATCGATACCGCTACTGGGAAGGAGCTTGGCGAGATCAAAGTGGGCAGGGAACCAAACGGCGTAAGCGTGTGGGACGGCGCCAAAGCGAAGCTGGTAACAGGCTCATTGGAAAAGGCAAAGATTATCGTGTATAAATCGCCAACGTGCGGATGCTGCGGCAATTACATAGCGGAACTGAAGCGGCAAGGCGCGGACGTTCTTGTCGAAGAAATCTCCGATGCCGCTCTTGCCGCGAAAAAGCAAGAACTAGGCATACGTCCCGAACTCTATAGTTGCCACACGTCTCTTATGGATGGTTACGTGGTCGAGGGACACGTGCCCATTGAAGCATTGGTACAACTTCGCACTGAACGCCCCGTGCTTATAGGCATTGCGCTGCCGGGCATGCCCGCAGGAAGCCCCGGCATGTCAGGGGTCAAAACAGCGCCGTTTGCCGTACAGACGCTTGAAGGAGAACTCTTCGGCAACTTTTAAGCACGTATAAGGCGGATGTCGCTCTCGCATCTGGAAGCAGGAATGGCTTTTAGTTTTAAGGTGCAGTAATCTATATGGACGCGGGGCTTTTATAGCCGGTCGAGCCGCGTTTACGAAATTTCCAAATTAACTTAACGAACAATCATGATCAACATTCAACACCTTCTCAAAATCGCCGCCGCCTGGATTAGTGTCGTGTATGTCATTTGTTTTATCGGCGTGGCGTCTCTTCCGGGGGTGCGTCCCGGATTTATGCGCTACGGCCTTCATATGGGGATCGACATGGGCAGCAATATCCTCACGTTGGGGACGTTCATTTCCGGGCTGGTTATCTGGAATGTCATCGCGTTTTTGGCAGTCGGGCTCTTCGCTTTGCTGTTCAACAACATAAAAAAGTAGGGGGCGGTATTGAACCGCTTCTTGCGCACTGTTATAAATAATGCAACAGTGGTTTTTTGGCAGTATTCAGACGATAATGAATAGAGTACACAACTTTGCCTAATCCTGAAGTGGTTGCGTTCCCAGCGACGAAGAGAACTTTCGATGTCTTGGTCAGTGCCGCGCTTTTGGTTTTGACCGCGCCGCTCTGGGCGATTATCATACTGGCGATGACTCTCGAGGGTGCGCTCGTTGCCTCGTCGCGGGGTAAAATTTTTTACCGCGAACGGCGCGTAAGCGAGGGACGTATTTTTATGCTCAACAAGTTCCGGGTTTTCAAACAGGAATCTTTGGCGCGGGCTCAAGCAGAATCTGGGGAAATTAGTACTAAAGAATTGGAAAAGGACGGGAGGAACTTGACCTCCACCGGCCGGATACTGCGGCGCGTGTACCTCGATGAACTTCCCCAGTTGTGGAACGTACTCGTGGGGGAGATGACCCTGGTCGGCCCGCGGCCGATCAATCTGGCGGTCGCGGAGCGCCATCGCGCCGAGGGGAAGACTTCGAAGTTTATCTTTCGCGCCGGGTTGACGGGTTATTTCCAGTCGCATAAAGGATTGAAATTCGACCTGGAACAAGAACAGGCGGATTTGCAGTATATTGATTTCTGCCGACGCGCGTCGGCTTGGAAAATATTGCTACGCGACCTGCAAATCATCTTTATTTCCGTTTATACTGTATTACGCGCGGAGGGAATATAATGGATTACTCAATTTTTTGGAACATTTTAGCGGGGATTCTGATCTTCGGCGGATTCTTGGGTGCGCTCCTGCCCCTGCTGCCTGGTCCGCCTCTGGCGATGGCCGGGCTCCTGATCTATGCGATTGCGGAGCGGTTCACGAGCGTGTCTCCCTGGGTGGTCGGCGCGTTGGCGCTTCTCACGCTGTCCACCATCTTGGTGGACGTATTCGCTCCGGTCCTCGCGGCCAAGGGGTACAAGGCTTCGCGTCTCGGGGTGATTGGTTCTTTCGTCGGCGCGATTGTGGGACTGTGGTTCGGGCCTTTGGGGATAATCGTCGGGCCGTTCGTCGGCGCTTTTGTCGGGGAGTATTTTTTTAACCCCGACGCCGCGCGAGCGCTTCGGAGCGCGTGGGGTACGTTCGTTGGCTTCGTAGTCGGGACGGTTTTCAAACTGGTCGTCACCGTCGCCATTGCTTTCTATTTTGTGTACGCGCTGATCCGATAGAATATGCCGGTAAATATCCCAAAAATAGAATTTGAGCGGTTGGTCCGGGAGGCGATTCTCGATTTACCGCCGCGGATCCGCTCTTACATGGAAAACGTGGCAGTCGTTATTGAGGACGATGCGACGCAGCAGCAGAGGAGCAGGGGGAACGCGGGTGGCGGACTTTTGCTCGGTCTTTATGAAGGGACGCCGCGCACGAAGCGGGGCCCGTATTACACTCTGGCTTTACCCGATAAAATCACTATCTTTCAAAAACCCCTGCAGTTCGTCAGCCAAAGCGTCGGCGAGCTTCGCGAACAGGTGACCGCCACGGTCAGGCACGAGATCGCCCATCATTTCGGGTTTGACGAGGGGGGCGCGCGGCAAGTTTCTCGGAAGCGGGGCGTCAAGAGGAAGCCCTAGAATTATGGAAAATTTCGCCATCATCATCCCAACTTATAACGAGCGCGACAACATCCGGAAATTGGTTTTGACTTTGCGAGAGATGTATCCGGGGGCGCGCATTTACGTAGTGGACGACAATTCGCCGGACGGAACAGCTGAGGTGGTGCGGGAGCTGGCCACGGACAGTCGGCAGGTGCAGCTCGTTTTTCGCGATCAGAAACAAGGACTCGCCTCGGCCTATATTGACGCTTTTGCTCGCATCCTGCCGGACGAGACTTTGGCCCATGTCGTGACCATGGACGCCGACCTCTCGCATAACCCCGCGGAGCTTCGGGAGCTTTTGGAACATGCTGACTCCCATCACGTGGTCATCGGGTCCCGCTACGTACCGGGGGGAGCCGTAAGGAACTGGGCGGCCTGGCGCCGGTTGGTGAGCAGCCTGGGGAACATTTACACGAAATTCGTGCTCCGGAGCCGCGTCAACGATCTGACCTCCGGGTTCGTGGTTTACAGCCGGGAGATTCTTGCCAGAGTACTTCCTCATATCGAGGAACGCGAGCCTTATGCTTTTCAGACGGAGATGAAGTTTCTCGCAGAACGGTTTGGGGCCACGATCAAAGAAGTGCCGATTACTTTTCTCGAGCGGGAGAGCGGCAAATCGAAGTTCAAACCGCGGGCGGTGCTGGAGGCCTTCTTTTTTCCCTGGTATCTTCGGTTTTTCCGCCACCGCCGAGGCCCCGACTTTTGAAGTTGCGTCCTGAAATGCTATGATTGAAGCAGCCTAATTTTTAATCCCAAGCCGTCCTATGAAGAAACAAAAACCGAAGGAGTATCTCCACGGTCGGGTGCCGCCTATTTCCAACCACCATGCCGAAGGAGACGAGGACTACACCGCGCAGACCTCGGAACCGTTTGACTACGACCGCAACCCCTCCTGGCGGATTTTCCGCATCATGGCCGAATTTGTGGACGGGTTTAACTTCATCACCCAGTTCAAAAAAACCGTGACGTTCTTCGGGTCGGCGCGTTTTGACGAAAAAGACGAGCACTATCGCGCTGCGCAGAAACTCGCGCACCTGCTGGTTGGCGAGGGCTATGCCATTGTTACGGGCGGGGGGCCCGGCATAATGGAGGCGGCGAACCGGGGCGCGATCGAAGGCAAGGGACAGTCGGTGGGGCTCAATATCCAGCTGCCGTTTGAACAGCGGATCAACCCATACGTCCGTCGCTCGATGGCATTTAATTTTTTCTTTGTGCGGAAAGTTATGCTGGCTTTTTCGGCCCGCGCTTTCGTTTTTTTCCCCGGCGGGTACGGCACGCTCGACGAGGCTTTTGAGATGCTCACCCTCCGGCAGACGCACAAAATCAACCCCCGTATCCCGATAATACTGGTCGGGCGGGATTTCTGGGGGCCGCTCGAGATATGGCTTCGCGAGAACGCGGTAAAAAAACACCGCACCATCGACGCGGATGAGTTTGAACTATTAAGCGTAGTCGAAACGCCCGAGGAAGCCCTCCAGGTAATAAAAAACGCGCCGAACAACAGCGGCGCATCTGGTAAACCAAAGGGCCCCTAGAGCCAGCGCTTCTTTATTAGGATCCCCACCATCACCGCTCCGGTTACGACCAGGGCGGTATTGATATACAACAAAATATGCGGTGCGGTTTGAAAAGGCAAAGCGACGTTCATCCCATAGTAGTTGATGATGAGCTGGAGGGGAAGCGGGATTACCGAAAAAATCGCCAGCACTTTGATGACTTTGTTGGTACTGCGGTTGATGAGGGTCTCGTTGGCTTGTTCGAGGACTTCGACGTAGTCAAACGCCGTGTCCAACTGGTTGATGATTTTATCTTTTTTATCGAGAACGTCGTCGAAATAGATGACCATTTCCGGGGGGATGAACGCGGGGTGTTTGTTCTGCAGTTCCACGAGGACCGCGCGCTGGGGAGACAAAATGCGTCGGATGTTGATGATGTTGCGCTTCAAAATCATGATTTCCTGAATCATGTCTTTTAGTTCGGGCGTTTCGTAAATTTCCTCTTCGAGTGCGAAGATCATGTCGTTTTTCTGGTTGATTATCGGAAAGACATAATCGTGCATCGAATCCATTATTTCATAGAGCAGCATCGGGATGCCCCGGCTCATGAATTTTTCCCTGGCCAGCTCGTCGAGCCGGCAGGTCTCGAAGAAATTCTGCAAAGCTTGTAGGCTGCCGCTGTTGATCGTGATGAGGTAATCGCGGCCAAAAAAAATATCCAACTCTTCCCGTTTATATATGCGCCGGTCCTTTTCGTAAACGGGGAATTGGAGGATGGCAAAAAGATAATCTTGGTAAGCGTCGACCTTGGGGTAGCCGACTTTGGAAACGATGTCCTCGAGGTTTAAGGGGTGGAAATGGAAGTTGTCCTTGAGATAATTCACCATCTCCGCGTCCGGTTCGGTGATGTTGATCCAGCGATACCCGTTGTGTTTCAGTTCCTCGAATTTCACCCCGTTAGGCTCCCTTGCAAATCAAGTGAATTAATTTCTTTTCCAGAACAGTGCTTTTGAAGCGACGCGTCTTCTTTTTTTTGGAGCCTCACTGGGTGAAATTCATCTGGCACCCAAGTTTAGCCAATTTGCTTGTCCACCCGCTTCACTATTTCGGTTTTTGGCACCACGCCGATGATTTCGTCTGTTACGGCTCCGCCTTTGAAAATCTTCAGGTTGGGGATACTGCTCACCCCGTATTTGAAAGCGAGATCCGGGTGCTCGTCAACGTTCAGTTTCCCGACCTTGAGCCGGCCGTCGTACGCTTTTGCAATTTCCGAAATCGCCGGTGCGATCGCGTGGCAGGGCGTGCACCACTCGGCCCAAAAGTCGACCAGTACTGGCACCGGAGCGCGCAGGACCTCGTTCTCGAAATTTTCGGCGGTAAGGGTGGTCTCCATAACTTTCAGAGGTGATTGTACCCCATTTTTTTCGTATTTGTCAATTTTGGGTTCCGGCGGTATGATAATTTTAAGTTAGGGCTTTAAAATTGCGCTTGTGGAAACAAAAAAAATTTTGCTGGTAGTATTGGCAGCCGGGGTAGCGGGGATTTTGGGCTTCCTCGGGCCCGACAAACCCAAAGGGCGGGTGGGGGGAGCGACGATTGCCTCCAGTTTTACGCAGCAGCTCCCGATCGCGCCCGATCGCGTCGTGCCCAAAGCGCCGACGCCGCTCGCAGACGAGCTCGATGTCTCAATAGCCGGACTGTCGGCGCGCGCGATTTTGGTAAAAGACCCCGTTTCTGGTTACGTGCTGTTTGAAAAGGGCGTGCAAACGCAGCTTCCCATCGCGAGTCTAACCAAACTGATGACCGCGATGGTGGTAAACCGCCGCATATCAAGCGATGAAATTGTCCAGGTTGAGGCCGAGGACGTCCAAACGCCGACCTACCGGGCAGATTTAGTACCGGGAGAGCAAATCCGGGTCGGCGATCTTTTGAAGGCGATGCTCATTTCCTCGGCCAATGATGCCGCGCTCGCCCTCGCACGGCACGGCGGGGGCAGCGTCGAGGCGTTTGTCGCCGAAATGAACCAGGAAGCCGCGCGCCTGGGCATGGGGGATACGAATTTCCAGAATCCGGTCGGTTTCGACCACCCCGCTCATTTTTCGACGGCGGCGGACATGAGTTTGCTGGTTTCCGAATTTTTGCGGTACCCGGAACTCGTGAATATCGTCGGGACAAAACAGGATGTCGTGTACTCGGTGGATGCCCGCCGTGCGCACGAACTCGTGACCACTAATCAGTTGATGATGCTGTACGATGAAGTAGTCGGATTGAAAACCGGTTACACGGCGGAGGCGAAAGGAAACTTGATAATTCTGGTGGATCAGCCCAGCCGCTCCGGTTTGGAGTACTTTTCCATAATTTTGGGCAGCGACAACCGGGAGGCCGAAACCGAGGCAATTATGAATTGGGCGCGAAAGTCTTTCCAATGGACCCCGTAATACAATCCAGTACTAGAAACTTCGCAGTTTCAGT
>Ga0209343_10005977_pt1 | contig 14650 bp, 16 predicted proteins | sample RifCSPlowO2_02_FD_184026 | JGI IMG/M metagenome (GOLD analysis project Ga0209343, IMG submission 184026) | Groundwater microbial communities from Rifle, Colorado - Rifle CSP2_plank lowO2_0.2 (SPAdes) (version 2) | ecosystem: Environmental > Aquatic > Deep subsurface > Groundwater | place... | reverse complement strand
CATACGAGATACCCCCGAAGGCGAGGCATTTCCCCCTCCGTCGATTGTATAGTTAAGTCGCTTCGCGCATACCAATTACCTCAATGCAATTGCTAGCGTGTATTTGCATAACATCATCACAGGCTGCGTCAGCCTGTTCTTGAAATAAAACTTAACAAATCTGAAACAAAAAATTCATTACGCTGTAATACTCTTTCAGCATAGTGAGCGTCATTACATATCTAGACATTTATAGCTATGAGTTTGTACGCAATCGAACGGGATACCGGAATTACTTTATATGCACAGATCGCAGAAGTACTAAAGCGGGAGTATGTGCGTCATGGGTCGCCCGGCGACCGCTTGCCGGCCGAAGGCGATCTGGCTGCACGCTTTGGCGTGAATCGTCACACATTACGTCGCGCTGTGGAGGAGCTAATCGCCGAGGGCTTGCTCGAACGTCAGCATGGAGTGGGTATCTTTATTACTGATCGCCTGCTCGATTACCGAGTGGGATCCGGTACGCGCTTCACTCAGACTCTGGCAGAGATTGGCGTCGCGACCGGCACTCGGGTGGTGCGAAAGATGGTGGCCCCTGCTTCCGCTGGGGTGGCTCGACATTTAGGCATCAATGAGGATGAAGGGGTGCTTTGGATAGAGACACTGCGTATGGCAGACGATCAGCCGTTCTGCGTGATTTCGCACTTTTTACCGGTGACCCCATACCGTGAGCTACTAGAGGGGTATCAGGATGGCTCATTGCATGAATTGCTGAGCCAGCACTGCGGTGCTTTGCGTCGTACCGAAAGCTTGGTCACTGCGGTGCTCCCGCAAGGGGATGATGCGAAGCTGCTGGGCATCACCCAGCAGCGCCCGGTATTGCGGGTCAAGAGTTTGAACGTAGTCGAACGGGATGGAACACCGGTCGAGTACGCCATTACACGGTTCCGTGCAGACCGGATCCAACTGCACATTACTCTTAACCTTCCCTAAGGATAAATGATGAAAAATAGCTTAATCGCTCTGGCAGTTGCTGGCGTTTTTATGGCCCCCACTGCAATGGCTGACACCAGTAATGTGATCATTTACGGTATAGCCGATTTAGCCGTCGGCTCTACCGATAACGGTGTTGTTAGTGCTACCCAGGTATCAAGCCAAGTTTCCAAGCTCGGATTCAAGGGCTCGGGAGATTTGGGCGACGGCCTGTCCGCCATCTGGCAAATCGAGCAGCAAATTGATATGGATAATACCAGTGCTGCAGGAGCTAAAAACACTTTCGGCACCCGCAACACTTTTGCCGGCTTGAAGAGCGAAAGCATGGGCACAGTGCTGCTGGGCCGTCACGACACCCCATACAAGATAGCTACCCGCAAGCTTGATGTATTTGTCGATCAATTGGCCACAAACTATTCCTTGATGGGGGGGGGCTCATCAGCGACCAACGGTGCTGGTTTGCATATTGCACGTTTGACTGACGAGCTGGTTTATATCAGCCCGAAAATGAACAACTTCACTGTTGCAGCCGCTATTGTTGCCGGTGCTGAAACTGCGACCACAGCGGCTCAGCAAAAGGGCTCAGCTTACTCGCTGGCCGCAATGTACGATGCCGCCCCATTTTATGCTGCCTTGGCATATGAATCATTCAAGTACGGCTCAGCAGGTACCGGCACATTTGGTGCCGCTGGTGCGGTGGCTGCCGGTGATACACAGTCTGCCACCCAGTTGGGGCTTGGCTACACCATGGATGCGCTGCAATTGAATCTGGTCTACGAAGACAATAAGAGTTCAGTGGCTGGTCTGGATTCATTTGGTCGCTCCAATTTGTATTTGGGCGGCAAGTACAGCTTCGGTAATGATGACGTGAAGCTGGCTTACACTACAGCAGGAAAGATTGGAGGAGTCGCCAATACCGGAGCCAAACAAATCTCTATAGGCTACGACCATAGTCTGAACAAGCGCACCACTCTGTACGCCCAGTACACAAAAATATCCAACCAGTCTGGCGCAAATTTCGGCATTACATCTGCGGGTTCTACTGCGGGTGGTGCTGCAGTTGCACTTGGCAATAGTCCATCCGGCTACGCTTTCGGCATGAAGCACGTTTTCTAAACCCGGAACTGTACACCGTACCATGAACTGTTCTTCCTAACCGTTACTAAACCTGACAGGAGTTTTGCAAAATGAAAGTAAATAAACTGATTCTCTCCACCCTGATCAGCGCCTCGCTGATCGTTGCAACCGGCGTCGCCAACGCACGTGATCTGGTGATGGGTCTGATCCCCGCCGAGAACAACGAAGAGATGATCAAGACCTTCGAGCCGATGCGCGTCTACATGGAAAAGAAGCTGCACATGAAAGTGAAGGTGTTCACCGCCACCGATTACGCCGGTGTGATCGAAGCAATGAAGAAGAAGCGCGTCGACGTGGCGTGGTTCGGCCCGCTGTCCTACTACCTGGCCGAGATGGAAGCCGGTGTCGAGGCGTTCGCCGTCGGCATCCGCCAGGGCAGCGATTCGCATACCTATAAGAGCCTGATCATCACTCCCTGCGATAGCGGCTACAAGAGCATCATGGATTTGAAAGGCAAGAACGTCGCCTTCGTCGATCCGGCTTCCACCTCCGGCGGCCTGATGCCGTCCTATATGGTCAAGAAGGCAACAGGCCAGATGCCGCAGGAATTCTTCGGCAAGTTCACCTATGCTGGTTCGCATGATGCAGCCGAGTTGGCAGTCAAGAACAAGACTGTGGACGCAGCTGCGGATAACGACATCACTTATCCGAAAATGCTGGCCAAGGGCCTGATTACCAAAGAGAGCAACTGCATTATTGCCGAATCCTCTCCTTTGCCCGGCTCGCCGCTGGTGTATCGCGGCGATCTGCCGAAGAGTCTCAAGGCAGATATTCGCGATGCAATTCTGAATGCACACAAAGAAATCCAGGTTGCTGGTTACGGCAACTTAAGTCATTACGTTGCGATTGCGCCGAAGGACTACCAGGTCGTTCGTGACATGGTGAAAGAGCTGGGGCTGAAGAAAGAGCAGTTGAAGTAAACGCAACAAGGCGGTCGGCTGCTCAGGCAGCCGACCGTTTCTTTTCGGAGGTCATATGAGCCAAATCATCATCAAGGACGTCGCCAAACGCTACGCCAACGGATTCACCGCGCTGAAAGGCGTGAGTGCCGAGATCCAGGCGGGTTCGTTCACAGTCATTCTCGGCCCGTCCGGTGCGGGGAAATCCACCCTGCTGAGAACCATCAACGGTCTGGAAACGCCCACCTCGGGGTCTGTGCAGATCGGTGAGCAATCGGTGACACATGCGTCGCTGCGGGAAGTCCGCTCGCAAGTCGGCATGGTGTTCCAGCATTTCAATCTGGTCGACCGCCTGTCGGTCATGACCAATGTACTCACCGGCAGGCTGTCGCACCGCTCATGGCTGGGCAGTCTGCTGTATCTGTTCCAGCGCTGCGATCTGGATAACGCGCACGATGCATTGATTCGCGTCGGTCTAACAGATAAAGCCTGGAACCGTGCAGACCGCCTGTCCGGGGGGGGAACAGCAACGTGTCGGCATTGCACGCGCGCTGGCGCAACAACCGCGCGTCATTCTGGCCGACGAACCGGTCGCCAGTCTTGATCCGGTGACCAGCGAAGAGATCATGGGTCTGCTGCGCGAGATCTGCACACGCGACGGCATCACGGTTGTTGTCAACCTACACCAAGTCGAACTGGCCAAGCGTTTCGCCGACCGCGTGATCGGTCTGAATGAAGGCGTCGTGGTGTACGACGGTGCCGCCAGCGGTCTGGACCGCGCGACCCTCAGCCGCATCTATAACCGCAACGGAGACCAAGTCGATGAGCAGCTCGAGACTATGCTGGCCTACGCCTAACGGACTGCCCGCGCTTGGGCCGTCCGTCATCATGGCGGCCTGCGTGCTGCTGCTGGTGATCAGCGCCTCGGCGGTCGAGCTCGATCTGGTACGCCTGTTCACCGCCATTCCGCGCATGTTCGAATTCGCCAGCCATCTGCTGGTGATGCCCGATTGGGAATATCTGCCCACGCTGGGCGTGAACATGTTGCAGACGATAGAGATGACCTTTCTCGCCACCAGCATCGCGCTGGTCATCAGTCTGCCGCTGGGCGTGATGGCCGCCGCCAATGCCAGTCCGCATCCGGCCGTGTTCCATGCCACGCGTAATCTGCTCACGTTGATGCGTGCATTGCCTGAGCTGGTCTGGGCGCTGGTGTTCGTTTCGGCGGTCGGCCTTGGCCCTTTGCCCGGCGTCATGGCGTTGTCTTTCGTCACCGTCGGCTTCATGGGCAAGTTCTTCGCCGAGAGCATCGAAGTAGTCGATGCACGCCAGATCGAAGGCGTCGCTGCGCACGGTGCAAGTTGGTTGCAACTGCGCACCTTCGGCATCTTTCCGCAGGTGTTCCCCGATTTCGTCGGCACCGTCATGTACATCCTCGATCACAACTTGCGCGCCGCCGCCATCCTCGGTTTGGTCGGTGCGGGCGGTATCGGTTACGACCTGGTGATGGCGATGCGCATGTTCGATTACGACCGCCTGCTGCCCATCGCGCTGTCCATTTATGTGGTTGTCACCGTGCTCGACCGTCTGTCCGACAGATTCCGCAGGAGGCTGATCTGATGACCGCATTTGAAGCAGTACGGCCACCGTTGCCGAAGAAGCCGTTCAATCCGACGCCGGTATGGCTGTCGGGCTGGCTGGCACTGCTGTGGGTCATCGTCCATGACCTGGAGCTGTCATTCGAGACGCTGGCCTACGGTGCACAAGATATCGTCGAATACTTCAGCCGCTATAGCACGCCGGATTTTTCTGACTTGTCTAGATATGTAGAACTGTTGATGCAAACGTTGGCCACTGCAGTGTGGGGCAGTGCGCTGGCCTTTGTCGTGGCAGTGCTGTTGTCGCCCTTGGCATCACGCAACCTCACACCGAACGCCACCGTCTACCGCATCGCCCGCGAAACATTGAACTTCATGCGCGCCATGCCCGACTTGCTGCTGGCGTTGATCTTCGTCGCGTCTCTGGGGCTGGGGCCGTTGCCCGGTGCGCTGGCGCTCGGTATCCACACCGCAGGCTTCCTTGGAAAGTTCTTCTCGGAAAGTCTGGAACGCGTGGATGCCGGAGTGTACGAAGCCGTCTCCGCCACCGGCGCATCGCGTCTGCAAGTGGTGATGTATGCCGGTTGGCCGTCCATCTTGCGCGAGGCATTGGGCTACACGCTGTACATCTTCGACCGCAACGTGCGTATGGCCGCAGTGCTCGGTCTGGTCGGCGCGGGTGGCATCGGACTCGCCTTGCACGACACCCTGCGCATGTTCAATTACAACGAATCGGCTGCACTGATCATCGTCATCCTGGTCACTATTTTGATCATCGACTACCTGTCCACCTGGCTAAGAGGAAAGCTGAATTGATGAACCTGCCAAGAAAAGAATGGGCGTCCGCCTTGTGTGCGTTGCCTGCCGCCGAAGTGAAACATCTGGCGAACGTGTTGTCGGGTGAACTGGAAGTGCGCGATGTCGCACTGCCGCACGCCGGGCTGGGTCTGCTCAACCTGCGCGACGGCGCGTTCGAAGAATCCTATTTCATCGGCGAGATACCGGTGGCGCGTGCCGAAGTGATCGTGCGCAGCGCGGGCGGAATGGAAGAGCGCGGCGGTGCGTTGATCGTCGACGACCGTGCACAGTTCGCACGCTCCATCGCCATCCTCGATGCGGTGATGGCCGGCAAGTTGCCCGGCAGCGTACCGGCCATGGCACTGGTGCAGCGCGGCATGGAAGTGCGCCAGCAAAAACAAAGCGAGCGCAAAAAACTGCTGACCGCAACGCGCGTGGATTTCTCGCTACTGGGTCAAGAGGACGACGAAGATGAAGAATGAAATGACGATGGTCGAAGCCGACATCTGGCATCCGGCACAACAGCAGCGACTGTTCCGCAGTCTGCTGGACGCGTTCAGTTATCCCGGCCGCATCCAAACCTGCCCGCTACAGGCAGAACCCTGCATCGCATTGCTGGGCGCACTGCTGGACGGCCAGACCACTTTGTCCGATCCACAAGATATGTTGCAAGGATCCCTCTGGCCGAAACTGGAAGCGCAGCGCGTGCCTTACGAACTGGCCGCGTTCATCCTGTTGGACGGCAGCCGCGCACCGGAGAGGGTGCCGAGCTTGGGTACGTTGGAAGCTCCGGAGGGTGGCGCGACTTTGTTGTTGCGCGTCGCATCACTGCAAGAAGAAAGTGCGGGCGCACTGAGTTTGCAATTGAGCGGCCCCGGCATCCGCCAGCCAGTCACAATCAGCGTGGACGGATTGCATCAAGACTGGATCACTGCACGCAATGATTGGGTCGGCAGTTTCCCGCTCGGCGTCGATTTGGTGTTGTGCGATGCGCAGCGCTTCGTCGCACTGCCGCGCACCACGCGCATCGTGATCGGCGGTGCAGCATGAGTTATGTCGCAATCAAAGGCGGTAAGGCCGCCATCGACGGTGCAGCAAGCGCCACCGAATATCTGCGCAGCAAAGGTTCTCTGGATGAACCGCTGACACTGGCGATGATCGAAGAGCAGTTGCGTTTGCTCACCTCGCGCGTGGTGTCTGAAGGCGGTCTGTATCACCCGCGTCTGGCCGCACTCGCGCTCAAACAATTCCAGGGCGACACACTGGAAGCGGCATTCGCTTTGCGCGCTTACCGCTCCACCAAACCGCGCCTGCTCGAATCGCCGGTGCAAGACACGGCCAATATGCGCTGCATCCGCCGCATCTCATCCGCTTTCAAAGAAGTGCCGGGCGGCCAGTATCTGGGTGCGACCTACGACTACGCGCTGCGCCTGTTGCAACTCGATCTCGCCAACGAAGACCCGGCCGCCTTCAAAGCCGTGGCGAAGAGTTTCCTGCGCGACACAGCGGAAGGCGAACTGCCAGACAACTTCCCCAAGGTGATCGACTCGTTGCGCGCGGAAGGTCTGCTGCCGCCAGTCACGCCGAGTCGCGCTGCCGCCTTCGACATCACACGCGATCCGCTGGTGTTTCCGGTGCCGCGTTCTGCTGCACTGGCCACCATGGCACGCGCCGAGACAGGCGGTCTGCTGGCGATGGCGTATTCAAACATGCGCGGTTACGGCGACGTGCACCCCACGGTGGCGGAACTACGCGTCGGCTATCTGCCGGTGATGTTGCCGCATCCGGTGACGGGTGAGTTGATGGAAGCGGGCGAAGTGTTGGTCACCGAATGCGAAGTGGTGGCGATGTATGAAGGAGCCAACGGTGACGAGATGCCCACCTTCACGCTCGGCTACGGCGCGTGTTTCGGTCACAACGAAGTGAAGGCCATCAGCATGGCGATCCTCGACCGCGCGCTGCAAAAAGGCATGCGCGACGGCCCGGGCAATCCTTCGGAAGATCCCGAGTTCGTGTTGTTGCATGTGGACGGCGTCGACTCGATGGGCTTCGCCTCGCATTACAAGATGCCGCACTACGTCACCTTCCAGTCGGACATGGACCGCCTGCGCACCACCCAACAGAAGATGCAGCAAAAAGAATCGGAGGCGACCACATGAACGCGCATTACGAACTGCCGCTGGAAGATGCGGGCTACTCCTTCGGCTTCTTAGACGAGTATGCCAAGAAGGAAGTGCGCCGCTGCATCCTGAAAGCGATCTCCATCCCCGGCTACCAAACCCCTTACGCCTCGCGTGAAATGCCGATGGGGCGCGGCTTCGGTACCGGCGGGCTGCAACTGACACTGTCGCTGGTAGGCAGCAACGACACCCTGAAGGTCATCGACCAAGGTTCAGACGATTCGGTCAATGCCGTGAATCTGCGCCAGTTTGTGCAGATGACTTGCCCAGGGGTGGACGTCACCGAAAAGACCGAAGAGGCGACACTGATTCAATCGCGCCACCGCATCCCGGAAAAACCGCTCACAGAAGCGCAGATACTCGTACTGCAAGTTCCCTACCCGGATGCATTGGTGGTGGTGGAAGCTTCCGAAGCACGACGCAAAACCATGCACGGCGAGGCGGATTATTCGCGCCTGTTGGTGAAACTCTACGAAGACATCGTCAAATTCGACGAAATCACCATCTCGCATCGTTACCCGACGCGCATCCACGGTCATTACATCATCGACCCCTCGCCGATTCCGCGCTGGGATGTGCCCAAGCTGCACCAATCGAAGGCCTTGATCCTGCTGGGCGCCGGGCGTGAGAAAAAAATCTACGCCGTGCCGCCTTACACCCACGCCGAGCCGCTGGCGTTTGAGGATGTGGTGTTTAGTGTGGAAGATTTCCGTGATGCGTCGGGGAACCGCCGCATCTGTTCGCGCTGCGGGGCAAGCGATAGCTTTCTCGATGAGTTCAGCGACGAAGCGGGCGAAAAAATCTATCAGTGCTCCGACTCGGCTTACTGCGACGAGCGACTGGCTCGCCAGAAAACGTCCGATCAAAAAACGAATACCGAGGTGGCTGCATGAGCCGCAAGATTCTGGAAGTTAACAACCTCACCAAGATTCATGGCCGTGGCTGTCCGCTGTGCCTGGAATCCACCGGCCCCGAGGCCGACACCAATATCTGCCCGCATTGCGGCAGCGTGGTAGCGGCGCATGGCGTGAGTTTCGATCTCTATCAGGGGGAGATTCTGGGCATCATCGGCGAGTCGGGCAGCGGCAAATCCACCGTGGTCAAGACGCTGTATTTCGACGATGCGCCGAGCGCGGGCGAGGCAGTCTTCTTCGATGAGGACGCGCAATATGACCTCTACAGCCTCAACGCCGCACAGCAGCGCAGCCTGCGCAACAAACGCTTCGGCATGGTTTATCAAAACCCGCACCTGGGGCTGAATTTCAACGTATCGGCGGGCGGCAATATTGCCGAGCGGCTGTTGATGAGCGATGTCGCCCATTACGGCGCCATCCGCGAACGGGCGCGCAGCCTGCTGGTGCGTACCGAGGTGTTGGAAAACCGCATGGACGAGAACCCTAAAAAGTTCTCCGGCGGTATGCAGCAGCGGGTGCAGATTGCCAAGGCGCTCGCCACCCGGCCTCCGCTGCTCTACCTGGATGAAGTCACCACCGGGCTGGATTTGTCCGTACAAGCCGCCATCCTCGACCTCATACTGGAGATTCAGCACGAACTGGGCACGGCGATGATCGTGGTGACCCACGACTTGGGCGTGGTGCGGCTCCTGGCCGGACGCACCCTGGTCATGAAATATGGCCGCGTCATTGAGACGGGGCTGACCGATCAGATTCTCGAAGACCCTCAGCACGCCTATACCCAGCGGCTGGTGGCCTCGGCCTTGTAAGGATCAAGCAATGGACAACATCATTCTGAGCGTTGAAGGCTACGCCAAACAGTTTTATCTATACAGCCGCCAGCGGCTCATTCCCTCCGCCGCCCAGGTCAATCTAACCGTGCGTGCCGGGCAACTGACCGCATTGATAGGGCCGACCGGCGCGGGGAAATCATCGGTATTGAAGGGCATCTACCGCACCTATCTGCCCAGCGCCGGACGCATGATTTACAGCGATGCGCAGGGGCACAATGTTGATCTGGCTCTGGCGGGGGAACATCGCATCCTCGAACTGCGTCAACGCGAGATCGGCTTCGTCACCCAGTTTCTCCATTGTCTGCCGCGCCAACCGGCGCTGGACGTGGTGGCTGAACCTCTATTGGCACGCGGCGTGACGCGGGAGGCGGCACGCAAGCAAGCTGCCGAACTGCTCGAATGCCTGGCCGTGCCGCAACGCCTGTGGGGTGTGCCACCCGCCACTTTCTCCGGCGGCGAAAAACAGCGCGTCAATCTGGCGCGCGGCCTCATCGCCCGACCGCGTCTGCTGCTGCTGGACGAACCCACGGCCAGCCTGGATACCGCTACGACCGAACACGTCATTACGCTCATTCAGGAAATGAAACAAGACGGCATCGGCATGCTCGCCATCTTCCACCACCCCGCGCTGGTTGATCGGCTGGCGGATGCGGTGGTGGAGCTCTCGCCACCCGCTATGACTGACGAACCAATCGAGAACATCGCATGAAAAACCGCTTTTATCTGACCGGCGCGCAAGTCGTGCTGCCCAACGAGACCCTGAATGATGCCGCCGTGCTGATCGAAGACGGTTGCATCGCTGCCATTGACCCCGCCGGCAGTCATGGTGCTGCCGAAATCCGGCTTTTCGACCACATCCTGATGCCGGGCATGATCGACCTGCACTGCGACGCGTTGGAAAAAGAAGCCGAACCGCGCCCAGGCGTGCATTTCCCCTTCGATTTCGCCTGCGCTCAGGCCGACAAGCGTAACGCCGCTGCGGGCATTACCACGGTGTTTCATGCCTTGTCGTTTGCCAACGCCGAGCTGGGCGTGCGTAACAATGCCACTGCAGCTGAACTGGCGCGCGCGGTACATGTCTGGCAGGCACACGCGCTCATCGACAATCGTGTCCATGCACGCTACGAAGTCACCGACATCACCGCGCCGCCGGTGTTGCATGAGTTGATCGCCAAGGGCGGAGTGCATCTGCTGTCCTTTATGGATCACACCCCCGGTCAAGGGCAGTTCAAGGACGTTGATGCTTATCGCAACTACCTGAGCCGCGCCTACAAGAAAGATACAACTGAAATCGAGGCACTGCTGGCCGATAAACTTGCGCAAGGTGAAGGTGCGTTCGAGCGTATGGCGGCCTTGAGTTTAGCCGCCCGTGCTGCAGGTGTGCCGCTCGCCAGCCATGATGACGACCGGCCCGAGAAGATTGCTATCGTGAAGGGGCTAAGGGTGGCCGTGTCCGAATTTCCCATCAATCTGGCAACGGCACAGGCGGCGCGTGCAGCCGGACTGGCGACACTGTTCGGTGCTCCTAACATCCTGCGCGGGAAATCTCAATCCGGCTCTATGCGCGCACTGGATGCAGTGATTGAGGGCGTTGCCGATTGCCTGTGCGGCGATTATTCCCCGGCCGCTTTGTTGCCGGCAGTCATGCGCTTGCCGACGCTGGCTGGCATCGAATTGCATGAGGCGGTCGCGCTGGTGACCTGCAACCCGGCACGCGCCGTCGGGCTGAATGACCGCGGTGAAATCGCTCCCGGGAAGCGCGCCGACCTGCTGGCGGTGCGCCATCTGGGCGGCCTGCCGCAGGCGGCGCGCGTGTGGTCGAACGGCATTGCGGTGTTGTCGCTCGCATTCGATCACGGGGCCTGAGATGAGCGGCGTTCTGCTATACGTGATTGGCGCATCGGGCAGCGGTAAAGACAGCTTGATGTGTCATGCCCGCGAGGCGCTTGCGCAAGATTCAAATGTGGTATTCGCCCATCGCTATATCACGCGTCCGCATGATGCTGGTGGGGAAAATCATGTGGCGCTCAGTGAGGATGAGTTCGACGCCAGGCTGGTACGAAATCTGTTTCCTTTGCATTGGCGCAGTCACGGCATGCACTACGGTATCGGTTGTGAACTGAACGCTTGGCTGGCAAGAGACCTCACGGTGGTTCTCAATGGATCACGCGCCTATCTGCAGGATGCCTCCAGACATTATCCCGAGTTGGTGCCTGTCTTGATCGAGGTCTCACCGGATGTCTTGCGTAGTCGCCTGCATGCGCGTGGGCGTGAGAACACAGAGGATATCGAAGCTCGCCTGCTGCGTGCTAAAGCGTTCGAACGGTTGCACCATGCCAAGTTGCAGCGTTTCAACAACGACGCGCCGCTCGATCAAACGGGCCCGGCCTTCGCAGCGCTGATACGTGCCCTGACAGGGGTAACGGCATGAGGCTGACTTTTCTCGGGACCGGTGCGGCAGGCGGCGTGCCGCTTTGGGGATGCGGGTGCGCGGTGTGTTCCCGTGCGCGTATCGATGTCAGCGTGGTGCGCCGTCCCAACTGTGCCGTAATCGAAGCAGGAGAAGTGCGCTTGTTGTTGGATGCTGGCGTGATGAATGTGGCGGAACAATTTCCGATGGGCGCGCTGTCGGCAATTCTTGTCACACATTTCCATGTCGATCATGTGCAAGGCCTTTTCCATTTGCGCTGGGGAGAAGGTGAACTGGATGTCTACGCGCCGCATGATGCGGAAGGCTGTGCCGATCTGTACAAATATCCGGGGCCGTTGAAATTCAAGCACCTTTCAAAATTTGATGCGTTCTGGGTGGGGGATGTGCGCATCACACCCGTGCCCTTGGTGCATTCGAAGCCGACGCTTGGCTATTGCATCGAACATGACGGGGCACGATTGGCATACCTGTCGGATTGCCGGGAACTGCCGCCCGCGACCGCAACATTTTTGCAGGAATGGAAACCGCACACCATCTGTCTGGACTGCGCTTATCCGCCCGGCACAGAGGGAATGCGCAACCATTTTGATCTGCCTGAAGCAATCGCCTTGAGCCAAAACCATCCCGATAGCGACATCGTGCTCATGCATATCGGCCATCGGCTCGATGAATGGTTGCTGGCGCACCCAGATGCGCTTCCGGAAGGCGTAACGATGGCGCACGACGGCGAAACGCTGATCTGTATTGGAAAGCCATGACGCCGTTGCTGGCCATCGGTCTTTCTGTGCTGTTGCATGCATCCTGGAATCTGCTGACTCGCCGTACACCAGTCGAAGCGAATTTTCTATGGTGGATCGTTGGGCTATATGTGCTGGCATTCGCGCCGTTCACCCTGCCGGATTTCATTCGTGCCGCAGAACAAACGCCCGTACTGTATTTCTGTGCGGCCATCAGCGGCACGGCCAACGGAATATATTTTATAGCTTTGCGCAGCGCCTATCACCTGGCGCCTGCCAGTACGGTGTACCCGATGGTGCGCAGCTCGCCATTGTTTATCGCCATCATCGAAACGTTGTTCTTCGGGCACAGCTTCCCTTTGCTGTCGTGGGGCGCCATCGTCGTGGCTGCATCCGGGCTATGGCTGATTGCCACCAGTTCACATGACGGCGTGACGCGATTGAGCCGGGCGTGGCCATATGCAATGTTCGCCGCATTGATGACGGTCGTGTATAGCCTGAGCGACAAGGTGGCCGCATCCAACATGGAAGGCCTCAATAGTGCGCTGGGCTATGTCTGCGTGAATTACGCAATCGGCTGGTTGTTTTTATGCGGTGAGCAAAAGCGGCGAACTCGGCGCTGGGTGCCAGCTGTCATCCCTGCATGGCTATCACTGATCATCGGGACGTTCGGCGTGGGTACGGCATATGCGTTGATCATCTATGCGATGCGATGGTTGCCGGCCGCTTATGCAGTGACGCTGACCAATGCCGGTATCGTGCTGACTGTGCTGCTTGGAGTAGTGTGGCTGAAAGAGCATGCTGGGTGGCGGCAGCGAATCGCCGGATCGGGTTTAATCGTGATTGGCCTGATAGTTATTGGCGTAAGTAGCTAGGCTCGTTAATTTTGTGTCGCGTTAATTTTGTTGATGACTTGATGCAATGCATGTACTTATTTCACTTGCATAGCATCTGAGTGTTCTCTTTGGGGCTTCGTATTTTGATGTTTGAACGACTGCATCGGGTCGTTATAGTGTGAGTTGGCCAACAGCAGCTTCATGGCAATGCGATTTTTTAATCCCAGCGGCAGCTTTGTGGCGTGCAGTTCGCGGTGGAACTATACATGGCGACCCCAATGCCAGTTCGCGCAGTAGATTTATGTCGCCATGTATAGCTCATACCCATTCCTGATTCTAACTCGGCTGATCCGGCCAACTTCCCGCATCGCTTTATCCTCCTCGACAAAGATTTGCTGCTTCATTCCGCATCTTCTGTTGGACAATCCAAACCATCGGCGATAGAGAACATACGCGCCGAACAAATCTTGGCTCAATACAAGCGTATATCCGCGCTGGGCGGTTCTAAAGTCGATGCGCATTACCCATACCCAGTCTTGCGCCTTCTACCTCGCGCCACAAATTCTCATCCGACGTATCTGTGTAAATGCTTGTTGTTTGAAGGCTGGCGTGCCCAAGCAGTCGCTGAATGACATTTACAGGAACGCCGGATAATGCCAAATGACTGCCGCAGGTGTGTCTCACCCAATGAACTGTAGCGCGTTCAAATGCTTTCGCCTCGACGTGCCTGCCGTTCTCTTTAAGCGATTGCGCGATGTCGTTAAAAAATGACCTGATCGATTTTGCCAAGGCGCTCGTAGTCAACGGCCTGTTTGACAGCACACCGGCAATGAGCGGGGTTTCCGCTGGATTAGACATGATGTCCGAGCTTAATCCGCGATAGGCCAGATACTCTTGCAGCATCAAGATCACAGTGCCGGGCAATGGCACAGTTCGCCACTTTCCACCTTTGCCGTACACCTTGAGCATCCAGCGCACGCCCAAACCATCGGATAGCGGCATGGTGTACATCCGGCCAATGGTTGCATCGACCAGCTCGGATAGCCTCAATCCTGTGGCATGTGAGAATGGCAATGCAAAACGTAAGCGGGTAGAGCAGAGTGTCACCGGCAGTTCAAGCAAGCGATCCATCAGATAACCCCACTGGTCAACAGAGAACGCCCGCGTAAACTCCACATCCGGGTCAGATTCGGCGCCATGGGCAGCAAGGGACTTTGCAACCGCACTCCACGGATTGAACGAGCAATACTGCACGCGAACCAGCCACTTGAAGAGATTGCCGATGATGGCCAGTGCGTGCCTGACGCTGCTGGCG
>Ga0209343_10005974_pt1 | contig 14651 bp, 12 predicted proteins | sample RifCSPlowO2_02_FD_184026 | JGI IMG/M metagenome (GOLD analysis project Ga0209343, IMG submission 184026) | Groundwater microbial communities from Rifle, Colorado - Rifle CSP2_plank lowO2_0.2 (SPAdes) (version 2) | ecosystem: Environmental > Aquatic > Deep subsurface > Groundwater | place... | reverse complement strand
CTTGAATTGGTTGTTGCCTTGAATTTCTTCGTCTGCTTGCATCTTAGCCCAAGCTTCTTCCTTATACGCCTGATACGATAAATCCCTGCCTCTACACCATGATCCGCAAGGTCTTCCTGTAATCTCCCAGGACCACAAGTCTTACGGGTTCTCTTATGGGCGGCAAGTATTTCTATTTCCAGCCTGCCATCTTCCTGGGCTCGTTTTGAAGGAGAGCGTTTTAACCACTTATAATACCCACTAACGGATACAGTCAAAATACTGCAAATAACAGGCACAGAATACTGGAGTCTGAGTCCTTTTATCATAGCGTACCGGGCAGTGACTCCTTTGCAAAGTACGCTGCTGCTTTTTTTAATATGTCTCTCTCAATCTTTACTCCTGCCAGTTCACGCTTTAGTCTGGCAAGCTCCAGTTCCATCTCAGAGAGGGATTTCTGGTTCTTACCAACGTCTCTAAGCTTCCCTGATTTATATACCTTTACCCAGGTGTTCAGCGTGGAAGGCGGTAACGATAATCTCCGACCTGCTTCAGGGACAGACAGGCCTCCTTCAATTACAAGCTTTACTGCTTCTTCCCTAAACTCTCTTGTGTACTTCCCATTTGGAACTCTTTCCATTTGACACCTCCAGTTTGTATTCTACCAAACTTTCGTGTCTACTTTCTTCAGCTTACCTCAATATTGAATTGTCGGACAGTCTGTGAAGGGCGGGGTATTCTGCCCCAGATTTTTATAAATTTATGACCAATAAATTAAGCCAATACCACCACTGACTTGCTCTTTATTTGCAATTATTTCTTTATATCTAAGATAATTATATTTTTCTTTAATGTCGCGATAACAAACCGCAGGATCCCTGCTAAACTTTGATTCAACAATATCGTGAAAGGCAATTATTCCATTAGGAGCAATATATTTACTATATCTCTCAAAATCATCTTTTGTTCCTTCATAACTGTGGTCACCATCAATAAATAAAACATCTATTTTTTCACCATCTAATATATTTATTAACTCTGTTTCAACATTTATATCGTGTGAACTTCCAATTAAAAAGTGGATTTCTCCATTTTTCATAAATATTTTCAATAATTTTGTTCTTATTAAAAAGTATCCCAGATTATAAAATCTATCGTCATTATCAATAGATATGACTTTAATCAAATCTTTGATAGACCTCGCAATACAATACAAAGTCCCCCCGAATGCAGTCCCAATTTCTACTATAACTTTAGGCGAACTTTCACTGATAGTTTTCAAAAAGAGTAAGAGTTCCTCTTTATCTTGCACTGGCTTAATTGTTCTATATATACCTAACCCTCTAAAATTGTATGGCGTTTCAATTATATCTGTTAAACTATTTTCTTTTTCCATAAGGTTTCTTAATCGCTTTAAAGAGATTGATAAAAAAATCTTATCAATTAAATTAAGCCGATGAATAAAGATAAAAATAACATCTCTATAAAAATTCCATGTTTTTTTAAAAAGAGTTTTTAAACCCTCTCTTTTATAGATATATTCGCCTCTTTTATAAAGATTGTATACTTTTGAAAACATCCAAATATACCTCCTCTGTTTTCCGTACATTTTGTTCTATGCTGAAATTTGCTTCAACCCTTTTCCTTCCGGCTTCACCCATCTTTTTTCTTATTTCTGGATTGTCGACCAGATATGTTATGGCTTTGCTAAGGGAATCAACATCCCCCGGGGGAACAATTATTCCTGTCTCACCATCTAATACAGCTTCTGGAAGCCCCCCAAAGTCAGTGCATATTACAGGAACTCTCATAGCCATAGATTCTAACGCAACACGTGGAAATGCTTCTTGTGCTATGGATGGGATTACCAGGATATCTGTAATATTCAATAGTTCAGGAACATCTTTCCTGTAGCCCAAAAACAAAATATCATCCCGTAACTTCTCATTATTGACATATTTAAGCAGATTTTCCTTTTCCCGTCCATCACCTATAGCAAGACAAACAAAATTATTAATGCCGTTCAATCTTAGTTTTTTTATTGCATGGAACAGACAAATATGTCCCTTATATTCTTCTAAGACAGCAATAATGGACAGAATAACCCTGTTCTCTTTTAGTTCTAATTTTTCTTTTAATGAAAAGTCTTTTTCCTCAGGATTAAATAGTCGGAGGTCAACTCCATTATGAATTACAATAGTCTTTTGCTGAAGTGATTTTCTGAGGCCTGTTAACGATTGTTTAGTTTTATTTGAAACAGCGATAACTCTATCTATAAAGAATCTATAAACAAACCGGAATATCTGACTCACAAAATCATTTTTTAAATCATCCCTGCAATGAGCTATCACTTTGATGCCACAAAACCGCGCTGCAACTCCTCCAATAATTTTAGAAAGATTATCATGAGGATGAAGAATGGTAATTTTATTTTTTTTTAAGCTAGTTACAATCTGAAAGATTCCAATCACTAAATAAAAAAGATGAATTAAAAGAGTTATGGGATTTGTTTTAATTTTGTCTCTGTATACTGAAGTAATCTTGTTATTTAATGTTACATTAACCAGCCTGATCCCATCTTCTCTAAGCTTTTTAATGATCTCATTTTCATGGGAATAAAAGACAAATGGTTCAAAGATGTCACGTCTAAGATTTTTTATCAAAAAATAGATGCTATATTCTCCTCCACCAACATTTCTTGCCCCATGCATGAGATAGGCAATATTATATTTCCCATCCACTATTTATTAAAGTTCCTTCCGTGGCAGGACATAGCGCTTCATAAATCCTACAAAGTTGCTAAAATAGGCTACTGCCTCTGAAGGTTTTCTGATCGATGTTAACCTGTTTAGGATATAACTTGGTCTGAGATAAAACTGTCGCAAACCGTATTTCGAATAGTATTCGATCTCTTCAGCCGAAAACCAAGGGTAACTGAAGACAGGTTTTTTCATCGGGTCATAGAGGCTCCAATCCTTTGTAAGAAGATAATTATTCTTTTCAACATGTCTGTAAAAATCTGTACCTGGAGCTGGCACTGCTATTCCCATTGTAATAAAGGTTGTGTCCAGTGTCTTTAAGAAAGCGATGGTCTTCTCAACACTCTCCCGTGTCTCCCCTGGAAAGCCTACAACGCAGAAAACGATCGTATCAATTCCGCATCTCTTAATCATAGAGACGGCCTCTCTTATTTTCTCTCCAGTTATCCCCTTCCTTATGTTTTTCAAAACAGCGGGGTCAACACTCTCCATCCCGATGGCAATGGTATGGCAACCCACCTTCTTCATAAGTTTCAGGATTTCAGGATTCACTCGGTCAGCCCTCGTGGAGCAATTCCATGCGAGATCTATATTATTTTTAATCATCCCTTCAAATAACAAAGTAGCCCACTCTATATCAGAAGTCAAAGTAGCATCATTAAACATCACCTCTTTAAAACCAAGCTTTTGAACCCATTTCAATTCATCCAAAAAATGTTCAACAGAACGCCTTCTTACAGTAGGCGCACCGAAAAAGGCTGGCTGGCAACAGAAACTACAGTTATTAATACATGACTTTTGCCCCATAACCATAGTCTTCGGGAACCTCTTTGTCGTAGGATCTCGATAGACTTCTTTCTCAAGTTTATCATGAGACGGAAACCCAAGACTGTCTAAATTCTCAATCGGCGGTTGATCCTCTGTTTTAACAATCTCACCACTGAATTTTCTTAAGTAAATCCCTTTAGCCGATTCAAGATTTGAGATGTTCTCTACAATGTTCAATGATACTTGTTCCCATTCCCCTGAATAGACAATTGCATCTAAGTAGTCCGATTCTTTAAAGGTCTCTTCAGGTAATGCCATCAGATGAGTGCCTATGGCGACCGTAACAATTTTTGGATTAATTTCTTTTGCGACTTTTGCTACTAATAGATCTTTATAAATTGTACATGTAGAAGTTGAAAAGAAGACAACATCAGGAGATATATTTCTACTGATCTCTTTCACATCATCGATAGTTCTTCTTGAAGCGTTTGCATCGATCAGGGTATTATCAAAACCCTCTTTTCTTAAATACCCTGAGATCATCATTAAATCTAAGGGTGGTTTTCTAAAATCACTCTTGTTGCTACCATTACCGCCAAATATGCGTTGGTTACCAAATTTAGAGACGGCAGGAGGTTCTATAAGCATTATCTGTGACATAATTTATCTCACCTTTCGTCGTTTGTTTGAATAAGAGAATAACCCTTAAAAGGATAGTAGTTCTGATGAACATACTTCAACAGTAGTCCTATCAAAAAAGAGAAATATCCTATCAGTCTAAAATTATGCACAATAGCCGTAGATATCGTAGCAATTAGAATCCCAATTAAGATACCCTTCAAGGAAACGGCTAACCAGCCAATTTCAGTTGCCTTCTTTTTTATTATTGAGAGAATGACTAAATGTCTTTTAATCCATAATGCCCAAATAAATAAACCTATAAACCCTCCATCCCAGAATAAACTTAAATATCCTGTATGAATAGTATGTATATCTGGAATAATACCCCTTTCCGCTAACGCATCCATATATAATCTATCAGAAGAAATTCCATGACCCCACCAATGTAATGGTTCGTTTAATAAATATCGTATCAAATTAGCGGTTAACCTGAAACGACCTTCTTGACCTCCTGTAGTCAGCTCGACACTTGTTTCAAAATATAATCTTTCAACAAGGAATCCTACAAGATCAATTCCAATGTAATAAATTACAGAAATACCTACAAGCAAGATTACTGAAAAAGATAAAATAATCTTCTTTTTAAAATACATCTTCCCCTCAAATATTAAAAGAAACAAACAGGCTCCCCAGAAGGCAAATATAACGGTTCTTGACATAGTCATGTGAAGTGCTATAAAGCCAAAAAACAAGGAGGTTATCACTATTTTTTTCTTGAAACCTTTCGGTCTTGGCATCTTGTAGAAAAGATATAATATATTAACGATGAGTGAGATTAGAAGATACATCGCAAAGTTACCAGGATCACCTATTTCAGGGGTGTAATCCTCTGCCCCCCATACTATTCCCCAAAAACCAGATACTCTGGGTACTAATCCAAAGTTTAGATACCTTCCATGAAATACAGATTCTACAAAAGCATAAATGGCATACACGCTATTAATAAGTAGTCCAGATAATAATATAAGAATATACTTTTCAATATCTTTTACTGAGAGATATTTCCAAACATAAAAACCTATCATAAAATAAAGCGTATATCGTAACAAATAAAACAGTTGAAACATGAAATCATTTATAGGTCTAATTAAGCCTGTAAAAACGAGTAGGCAAAAATATAATACTACAATAGAAAAATTAGTCCTTAATAAGGGATATTTTGTTAATGATTTTTCCCGTAAACAAAAATTAAGGAAGAGCGATAATAATAAACCGGAAACGATTAAATCACTAAGGTTAAAATATACATATCCATAGGTTGCATGGGCAGATTTAAAAAGTGCAATATACGGCGACAGTGGGATTGTAAAGACCAATAGATATGTAGCCTTTGCTGGATATTTCAATATCCAAAGTATGAATAAAAGGATTAAAAATAAAACTAATTGGTTAATAGTAATTTTAATAGACAAAATAATCCCGATAACAATAAGTAAAAACAATAACCCGTAATTTTCTCTTTCTTTAAGGCTTTCTTGATTAGAAGCATCCATATGCAATTTGTCTTACTCTAAATCTGTTCAGCACCTCTCCTATATTTTTTCACCCATCTAAAACCATAAAAAATCCAAAACACAAAAATCACTATCCATGATATTAATAAAACTCTTTTTATGTAATATCTATAATTCACCAATGTCATATATGGAGAATATCTAACATAATCTTCTAATAACGAAACATTTGAAGCACTTACTTGATAGACATCAGGCGATATTGTATTTCCCTTTCCTTGATAAAATTCTTTTGGTGTATAATTAATATATAGAACTATCTCTTCGTTTCGTCCCTCACACCCTATTGTATATCTATGCGCGCCTTCCAAAAGTTGTATCTCGGGGTTCTGTTTTTCCTGCAAGTAATTATCTCCTTTGTCAGATGTAATCCGCCATTTATTACATTTTTTGGGTGATATAATGTCAAGTTTGAGAGTCCCTTTGGATAATACTTGAAATTTTCGAATTCGTAGATTTTCTTTTAAGCTATATAGAATATGAGGTAACATAACTGACATTTTTAATGTCATAATACTCTATCCTATTTATGTAAATGTTAATTATTGTGAGTGATAATAATGCCATTGAATATATTTAAGCTTTACATTCTTCAGGTTCTTTCGTAAAAAAGTTGAAATCATATTTCAAGAAGCCGGTGAATAGACACCATGATTATATATCTGCTCATATGCCCTGAGGCCCAGTATCTGTAAGGGAGAATAGTTCAAATTATTTTTTATCTTTTCTAAGAGTTCCATTTTTTTCAACTCCTCCAGAAGTATCATATCCCCTTCAATCAAAAATCTTGCAATTATATTGGCTGATAAAAAATGTCCTAAGGGATTCCAATGTCCATTACACCAATAGGAAAAATATGGTGTTTTAAGATCAAATTTATCCCTGTATTCGATAAAATAAGGCTCAAGCTGTAAAAAAATCATGTTATATTTTTTTGTTATACTCTCTAACTTTTTAACAGGGAGAAAAGGGTCAAAATCTTCTGGAACTCTACTTACTCCTGCTTCTTTTATAAATTCCTGCCTCCAATCTTTTGAAATCCTGAGATAATCAGGAATTGTCGTAATCAATAGTTTTCCACCATCTGTTTTTATTTCGTTGTTCAGGTCAACAAGTTTTTTTTCAGTTATTTCCCATGCATCCTTCCAGTCTTTAGCTACTGCCGGCATATAAACGTATCCATCTGCTGGCAAACTTCCTTTTTTGATATTCTTCAAAATTTTATGAAGCGCACGATAGGTTACAGAATATTTAGAAATAACGCCTTTCATTTTTTCCAATGCATCCTGATAAGAATCAACTTTGGTTGTGACATGATACGGATCAGAAAAATTAGTTTCGTCTCTGATTGTGCCGTTTGAAATATAACTGCATGGCAGATATCTCTTTTTCCCAACAACTATTTTGGTCAGTTCACAACTATTATCCCTTATATCATTGGCAGTAAGAAAGAAGAGAATTACAATTTTCGGTTTAAAGGGCTTAAAAAATTCCCTGTATGCCGAAAGCTCTGCAACTGTCCCGTATCCGCTAAACCCTGCATTCAAAACTTCTACATTTAATAATCTTTCTAAACGGTCAGATGCTGTATTGCCATCTGAAACCTCCAGCGCTTCCATAAATGAATCTCCTAAAACTAATATTTTAAAACCTGTTTTAACATTCCATTCATTGTCTCGATATCCAAAAGAATTAGTAGATATTGGGAAAATTCTAAAACATTCACTATTCCAGGAACTTTTTTGGTTTGGAGTGTTTAAGAGTCCTATTCTTTTATCTGCCCTACGGGAAAAAGTGCTATTACCTATAACCTTATCAGGCACCAATCTTAAAATAATTTCAGCCAAGATAGCAGCTATAATGGTACCGATGAGAATAGCCACTAAATTCTTATAGACATCAAGCATTCTCATTTATATAGCCACTGCCCTGATAGTTTTCTGGCAATATCAATCACAAAACTTAGACGGGCTTTCTCAAATCCAAGAATCAGGTATCTTCTTATAATAAACCTCCACAAGTTCAGATAAGATCTGATTCTGCTATAACCGTAGCGGATAACTATGTCCTTATTCTCAATTAATCCGGAGGTGCATTTAACATCGCTTAATCCTCCAAGTTCAAAGTTAGCCATGACTTCATCCACATACAAAAAATTTCTGCCCTTAGTAAAAAACCTCATCATCAATTCATAATCCATACATACTTTGTAGGAGGTGTCAAATAAGCCGTATTCATCATAAAGGGATTTTTTAATAAAACAGGAAGGGAATAGGTATGGCATAAATTTCCATATAAACTTTGGCTCTAAATAGGGTTTTTTTATATATAGGTTTTTACTATTTTGCCAATACCTTACATTTCCGTGAACGATATCAAGGAAAGGATTCCGTTGAAAGATTGTTGCCACTTTACTGAATATTCCCGGCTCATACCAATCATCTGAGTTCAACATGCTTATAATGTCGCCCGTGGATTTTATTATCCCTTTATTCCATGCATCTGCAATCCCTTTATCTGGCTCACTTACCCAATAGGATAAATGCTTTTCATACTTTTTTATTATCTCCACACTCCCATCAGTAGACCCACCATCAATAATTATATATTCAAGACGAGGATAATTCTGGTTCAGAACACTTAAGATACTTTTCTCCAGTGTTTGAGCCCTGTTGTAGGTGGCCGTAATAATAGAGATATTAGGAAGAACTATGTCTTTCATTCGACACCTAATCCTTCTCCTGTTGTATGAGATGGGACTTCTGTGATGCTTTCACGGTCATTGATATTGGGGTAAAACCGCACTACTTTTGCCGGTATGCCAGCGGCTATACAGTTTGGCGGTATTGATTTGGTAACTACCGATTTCGCACCAATTACAGAATATTCTCCAATAGTTACACCCTTACATATATATGCGTCTGTTCCAATCCAGACACCATTTGAGATAATGACATCCTTAACTTCGATGTTGTCATCGTCTCTGTTCTTACGCAAGTTATAGTCAATGGGATGTAAATCATTGTCTGCAATAACGACGTTTGAGCCAATCAATACATCGTCACCGATAACAACGCGTTTTCTTGCGCAAATAGCACCACCACTTATTCCTACTCGATTTCCAATTTCTACTATGGCGTCCTGGCTTTGCGTTCTTAGGATTACCTTATGATTTACACCTATGGCATTACCTTCTGAAGTTGAGCGAAGAGTAACATAATTTCCCAATCTAATCTGGCTATTGGGATGCAGACTAACCATTGGAAATCCATACAATTTTAACCCTTTTCCAAATCGTACCCCTATTGCAGTCAGATAAACATATCCAAGATATCGGGTTACGATCTCCATTGCATAGTACCTAATCCGCACAAGAAGCCAGAAAGTATAGTTCAACATTTTTACCACTCTTAATCAAAATGCCTATATGGATTGTTAATCGATTTAATATACTCCAATGAATATATTCTACCCATGCACCTCCTCATAAAAGGCAACTAATCTTTTAATATGTCTTTTCATAGACAACTCTTCCCTTGCCCTCTTTACATTTGTTTTTAATTTCTCCCGATCGTAACTGTTGATAATCACAGGGAGGTTGTCTAAATCCTTCTGGCTCACCACAATCCCAATCTCATACTCTTTAATTATCCGGGAAAGATATTGCATCTCTTCGCTGACAATCATTGGAAGTCCTGCCTCAAGGTATGTAAATAATCTGCCTGGCAGTCTATTATGGTTATGTACATCAAGAAATGTCCCCTGATGAAAGAAAGATACCATTGTCCCAAAATCATACATGGAGAATATCTTCGTAACTTCATCTGGCGGAACCCCTTTCTCAAACTTAAATAATGGGTTCTTTTGCGCCATAAGTAGATAGTCCCAATATTTTTTCTTGGCCTTAGTTGGACTAAAGTGAGGTGAATAATAGATGTCAAAACATATCCCTTGTGCTGTAATCTTTTCTATCAGTCCAAGATATTTAGAGTCTCCAAAGAATTTATTAGGCGCATCAGTTGGGCTCACACTCCCTCCCATAACAAGATGAATCTTCCCATCCATATTTAAGTATTTCCCATTTTCATGACTTGAGAATCTGTCACAGGCATATGCGTGAAATTCCAGCATTGGGACTTTGGTATTATGGCGGTTTTTCAGTATCCCTAACGCTTCGGGCGAATAACCCAAGATAATGCCGTCACATCTTTCGCATACAAATCTTTCTGAAAAAACCATTAGTTCAACATTCATCTTTCCCCATACTTTTGCAGCGTCAGGATCTTCTTTATTAACGCACAGGCTTGCAACATCATAGAATTCAAAGATTACCGCACAATCATTTAAAATCCTGGACAAGACACCGTGGAATTCTGAATAGAAAGAGCATCCAAGCACATGAATTATGTAAGGATTAACCTCCTTCAGAATATTAGCCAGTGAATAACAGGAACTGTAAACATACACAGTATCAAAATATTTCTCTGTAAAATCTCCAAGCCAGGGAGACTCCATAAGGAGGATAGTTTCAAATTCTCCTGTCTTCCTTAAATAGATACTCTGGCGCACCAGATTAAAGGTAGGTAGGGCAGAAACATAAAGGATCTTTTTCTTAGAAGAAGGCCGATTAATTATAGATATAATATCGTTGATACTAATCCTCTTTTGATACTCTCTCATCCCTCTTGCGAGATATCTTCTTATCATCTGCCTTGACGCTTTTTTGAATCTTTGTAACCTGTTGAATTCTATCTTTTCCAACAGATACTCATACATATTTTTATCGAGTTCCTTAATTGGTAAAAGGCTTTCTTTGATCTCTGTTTCATCAAATCTCATCTTAGACATCCCTATCTATTCCCCACAACTTGTTCATAAAATTCGATTAATCTTCCGATGTTTCTTTTCATAGATAGTTCTTCCCTAGCCCTTTTAACATTGGCTTTTAATTTCTCCCGATCGTAACCGTTGATAATCTCAGAAAGTTTATCAAAATCCTTTTGGCTTACCACAATACCTATTTCGTATTCTTTAACCAGTCGTGCACCATAATGAAGTTCCTCGCTGATAATGATAGGCAGACCCGATTCAAGATATGTAAAGAACTTATCAGCTAGCCTCATTGGGATATGCTCTTTCATGTTAGTGCCCCAATATAAGGTTTCACTGACAAAGGGATATATCATCGCTCCAAAATCATATTTACTGAACTCCCTGGTAGACTCATGTAATGGCATCCCTTTCATGAATTTAAAATATTGATTTTTCTCTGATATACGCAAATAATCGCCATAGTCACGCTTAATAAGCATCTGACTCGCAGTTAAGGTATAGATACTAAAGTAAATTCCTTGTCTTGTGATCTTATCAATCAAACCATGAAACTTAGTATCCCCAAAATATTTTTCAGGCATGTGAGAAGGTGCTACACCTCCTCCATATACTATATAGATATTACCATCATTATCAGAATATTTGCCTATCTCAGAACTCATAAATTCATCACAAGGATAAGAATGGAATTCCACCATTGGACTACTTATCCGGTGTCGACTCATAAGTATGTCTTCGACTCTTGGATAATAACTATAGATAATTCCATCGCACCTTTCACAAGCAAATCTTTCTGAGAAAAAATCTAATTCTATCTCTTCAATACTTCCTCCTGCACCCCCCGCAGACACAATCTCTTTTCCAGCAGATATAATGTCTTCCTTCGCAATTGTAGTGCTGGGGATATCATAAAAATTAAAGATAACTTTACACTTGCTTAGCAGTTTTGCAATAATTCCAAAATGATTGGCATTACGTGTTGTACCCTGAACATGTACCAGATAAGGCCGTGCTTCCTTGAGTATATAAGATAGTGAATAAATAGAGTTAAACACATAAACTATATCAAAATATTTTTCTGCCAAATTTATAAGCGACAAACTTCTCTCCATAAGAAGGATAGTCTCGTACCCGGCCTTTCTCAGATAAATGCTCTGTCTTATTATATTAAAAGTAGGTGCACTTGCTACATATAGTATTATCTTCTTATTTGAAGGTAGATTAATCCTGTTAATAAGTTCTTTAGCTGTCAACCTCTTCTGATATTCCTCTATAAATTTACTTAGATATTTTTTTATCGAAGCCTTCTCAAAGCCTGTAACCCTTAAAAGATACCTCTTGATAGTTTGTTCTACACTCTTTTTTAATACCTTAGATTTTTTAAATTCTATCTTCTTGTTAAGAAGATAGCCATACATCTTTTCATCAATTTCTTTAAGTTCAGAGAGTTTTTCTTTTATTTCTTTTTCCAAAAAAATGCCTTCAAACATTATATCCTCTATAAAAAATTTCAATCTCTATATGTAAATAAATATAAAGGCCTCCGTATGAAATCTCTTACCCTTGCATATTGAGGGTTATTGTAAACAAGTAAGATATAACTAATTGCAAACAAGATTGCAGCAAAGGGCAATTCGATGTAATAATTTCTTGAATTCCGAGTAAAACTCATAATTGAGATAAGACTGAGAATTATGAGTATGCCCATGCTTGCAAAAAATGGAAATTTTATACCCCTCAAAATATTTGTAATGGAACTACCCAATTTCTTCTGAAGAAAATACAATCCGAAAATGGCACCGATAGTATATGATATTAGATCACTAATTATAATTCCGTTAAGACCAAATCTAGTCACCAGAACTAAGCTTAGGATCACATTCATTGCCGCGGTTAGTATAGTGCCATAAAAGGGTATCTCAATCAGTCCCATTCCGGTTAAAATCAAAGCACCGGGGCCAGTTAATAACACTATCAAATATGCAATGGATAAAAATCTTAACACAGAAACTGCTTTTTCACATTCCGGTCCTACCCAGACAGAAATAATCCATCCTGCAAAGACTGCCATAAACAAAAAAACAGGGATTGATATCAGCGCCAAATGTTTAAAGGTAGTCTGAAAAACCTCCTTTAGCTTTTCTGCCCCCATGTTGGTATGAACACTGGAAGCCGCTGGCATAATAGGAGTAAGGACGGAACCAAAAATGCCAAAGACAACAACCACAAGTCTCTGGCCTAAATCATAATAGGTGATATATTTTATCTCTAAAAAACGGCTGCAAATTAGTTTACTTGCATAAAACATCGATGTGCCTGCTATTCCACCAATGACACCATAGCTGATAAATTTGTAAGCCTCAGAAAGAACGCCAAAACTAAAGAGAAATGGATTGAGTTTTAGATAGGGGGTCTCCTTTGCACATATCCAAATATAGATAAAGAATGTTATCACCGATGATAGTACACTTGCTATAGCTAATCCCTTAATTCCCCATCTTAAGTGAAGAAAGGCAATAGAGGAGATAAAGTTACAGACAAACGATAGCATCTCCACCTTATTGGTTATATCCATCTTTTCAAGGCCAGTTAAAAAGGATGAATAACCCCTGTAGATATTCTTTATTGCAAAGGTCACAGCATAGAGAATCAGAACACAGGAAATATCGCCTCTCGGTATTTTGTTTGTCTTTATAAAAACATCTATTAGCCAATTCTGACAAACAAAAACAACAATGCAAAATATAAAAAAAAGAATTGAATTAAGAATAAAGAAGGTATTAAATATTTCGGTAATCTTTGAATAATTCCCCTTGGCTTTGTATTCTGCAGTGTATTTAACGGTGGCATCGACACCTGTGTTCAGAATTCCGCCGTAATTCACGAAAGCCTGTATAACTACCCATACCCCATACCCTTCTACACCTATGTATCCGAGAATAATTGGAGGCAATGCCAACCATAATGGAAAACCAAAAAATTTCGATAACAGGTTATAAATGATGTTCTTCCCTATTCTATTATATATCGCTTGTGTCACTTTCCAACTCTTCCTTTTCCACTATAGTAATGGATAGTCCCTAAAAAATTATTGTAACCACGTTTAGCAGATCTAATAATTTTTAATATGCGTTTCAATAAATTTCTCATAAAACATGTATTTTTAACCCCAATAAATTTAATGAGTATAACTTCAAGTTCGATGATTACTGACATAAGATAAAAACGCATCCTGCAATTCCGGCAGCATATCATCTGCAGGCCGTATGCATACTTATCGAAAGTAAAATTCTTGTATATAGATATAACATTACAGTGAGGACATTTTACATGAATCTCTTTTGTATCGTTATTTGCTATTACTGATAATGGTTTTACATACTTATGATGCTTTCTCTCAGCCTCAAATATATCTCTCTGAAGTATTTCAAATTCCTTGTCGGTCATAGTATTACTCATATTTATTGGTCTTGCTATGTAAGTAGTTATGTTCTCAAGGAAATCGGCCTCGTCTTTGATAATACCTTTAGTCAGGCAATGGTGATATAAAGCGGTTCCTGGATAAGGGCTTATAAAGCCTAAATTAAGACCGCCGCCGCTATAAATACTCTTTTTCCAGTAGTTAAGCGTCTCATACGCAGTCTCTGTGGTCTCAGCGACATCACCAAAAATAAAATTCCCTTGTACTGTCATATTGAGGCGGTGGGTCATTTGCAATGTCTGATCGATTTGCTGCGGTGTTATTTTTTTATGCATACTAGCAAGAACAGTGGGGCTATAACTTTCAAGACCTAAGCTTAGTATATAGCAACCCGAATCTTTCATTGTTGTTAACAGTTCTTCGTCAAGTTTGTCTACCCTGATCTGGCAGTTCCATCTTACTTCCCAAGGGATTGTCTTAAAGAGATCCTTTATCTGCTTGCAAAACTCATAAACTCTTTCCTTGTCATATGAAAAAAGTTCATCAAAAATAAATATAATATTAATTTTATATCGTTTTATAGCAAAATTTAGTTCATCCATAATGTTAGAAACTGACCTTTGACGATATACCTTTCCTATCGGGTGGAAGCAAAATGTGCATGAATATGGGCAGGAGCGGCTAGACACAAGCGGG
>Ga0209343_10005972_pt1 | contig 14666 bp, 12 predicted proteins | sample RifCSPlowO2_02_FD_184026 | JGI IMG/M metagenome (GOLD analysis project Ga0209343, IMG submission 184026) | Groundwater microbial communities from Rifle, Colorado - Rifle CSP2_plank lowO2_0.2 (SPAdes) (version 2) | ecosystem: Environmental > Aquatic > Deep subsurface > Groundwater | place... | reverse complement strand
CCCCTACGACGTCGTTCGGGGCTGGCACAAGCCGTTTGCCCAGCCCGGTTTCGCGTTCGGAGGTAACTCGGGCGTGTTCGCGGAATCGCCGAACCGCATCTTCGTCGCGCAGCGTGGGGAGGCCAGGCTGCCCGACCCGGTTCCTCCCGAGTTCGCAGGGTATGCGGGCTCGATCGGGATCAACGTGCTCAGCGCCACCGACCGCCGCGTCTGGCGCAACTGCCTCTACACGCTCGACGGTGACGGCCATGTCAAAGAGCGATGGACGCAGTGGGATCGGCTGTGCGAGGGCTCGGCCGGACCAGGTCCCCATCGGCTGCGCATCAGCCCGTACGACCCCGAACGTCGCGTGTGGCTCATCAACGAGACGTTCCATCAGATCTACGTCATCTCCAACGACGGCAGCAAACTGCTGAAGACGCTGGGCGAGAAGAACGTTCCGGGCAGCGATGCCACGCACTTCGCCCGTCCCCAGGACGTCGCGTTTCTGCCGGACGGCAGGATTCTCGTGGCGGACGGCCTGGACAATCACCGCGTGATGATCCTCGACCGCGAAGGGAGCTACATCTCGGAGTTCGGCGGCCTTGGCAAGGGACCCGGCCAGTTCAACGGCGTGCACGCCCTGGCGGTCGGACCGCGGGGTTTGATCTTCGCCCTGGATCGCTCCGGTGGCCGAATCAACGTGTTCAGGACGACGCCCGATCGGGCAAAGGTCGAGCTCGTGGACGCGTGGGCAGGCTTCCAGCTGCCCCTGGACATCATCGTCAACGACGAGAGCCTCTGGATCACCGATCTCGGACCGCTCCGCTTCGTCAAGCTCGACTTCAAGGGCAACCACCTCTACACGTGGATGGTGCCTCGGGAGCTACCGGACGGCTATCTCGAAGTGCACACGTTCACCGTCGACTCGAACGGCAATCTCTACGGCGGGGACAACCAGTACGGCCGCACGCAGAAGTTCGTGCCCAAGCGTGGCGCGGACCCGGCGTTGCTCATCGGCCCCCCGTGGGTGGCCCGCTGATATCGTCGGCACTCCAAATGCGCGGTTGAAGGCGCGATGTTCGAGGAGCTGAAGCGACTCGTGCCGAGGAACTGATCCTGAACCGGACGCCGAAGCCGTCATTCGCACCTATCGAGGCGCGTCGGCTGGCAGAATCAACGGGATGACGTGCCGGCCGTGCTTCCGGTACAACCTGAAATCGGCATCGAGCGTCAGCACCGGACTTCGATTGAGCCGCTCGGCCATGCGCACGAGGGACGCATCGGCAACCGACATCGGCACGTCGGCATACTTCGCCCGCAGCGCATGAACCTCCTCCAGGTGTTCGTCGAGGTGAAAGTGGAGAGCCATCGCCTGCCGTCGAAGCATTTCGAAGACGGCTCCGGAGCCGGCCCGGGTCTGGTCGAGCAGGAAGCAGGCTTCAGACACGACGGACTCGCAGGTGAGGAGCGGCGGCTCGACGTCGGCAAATTGAGCGACGGCCCAGTCATGATGTCGATCCTTGGCATCGAGCAGGGCGACGATCGGGCCCGTGTCGACGATCACCTGTTGCTTCACCGTCCGTAGCCGCGCATGTGCTTCTTGTTGGAGGCCAGATCGCCGGGTCCGCGCGCCACCCCCGCGAGGTCGTGAACCAGGTCCAGGCAGGACACCCCCGGTGTCGGCTCGCTCTCGAGGAAGCGCGTCAGTGCTTCGCGGGTGAGCGCCGACTTCGTTTGTCCGAGCGCCCTCGCCCGGGCCTCGAGCCTGGCGTCGATTTCATCCGGAAGTTTCAGCGACATGGTCCTCATGGACGGATAATACCACAATAGCTGAACGGTAATACCCACGGTGGGTATCATTTCAGCCATGGACGTCAGTATCGCCGAAGCCAAGAACCGCCTCCCCGAACTCATTCGCGCGGTTGAGGACGGAGGATCCGACGTAATTACCCGCCGCGGCAAACCCGTAGCCCAACTCACTCCGCCGCCACCGAAACGTCGGCACGTTCGCCTCGGCGGCATGAAAGGCCGAATCCGATTGTTGCAAGGCTGGGATGCGCCCGTGGATCTGGACGGCTTCCTCGACGGGGATCCGTGACCCCTACGCGCGGTTATTTGCTCGACACCAATGCGTCGCTTATTGCGCTGACGGACCCCGCCAGACTGTCATCCATACGGATCCCTTCGACCGTGTCCTGATCGCACAGGCTACAGTTGAAAACCTCACACTGCTGACGACCGATGGCGAGATTCCACGGTACGCCTCGGATCGATTCCGTGTTCTCTGAGACGACTTCTAGACCCCGGGGACGCGATCGGCGCCTTCGAAACCACCTGCACGCTCGCGGCAGGCCCCTCACTATTCCTCCGCGCGCGCGTCCGAACCGCGTTATCGAACGAGGGGACGAAGCGGGGAGCGTAGACGACTTGGCAGGGACCTCCGCTGGGCAGGGGCTCGACCGGCGGCTGAACAAGTCGTAGACCTTCTACGTCTAGTCATGAGTCAGGATGGACCCAGAAAATTTAACTCCTCGAAAGCCGCTCCGGCTGTGGCCCGGCGTCGTTGCCGCGGCGCTGCTGATCCTGGTCAGGTTTGTCGTCCCCATCGTCGCGCCCGAGGCCGAGTTCTTCGGTGTGGGCTCCCAGCTCGTTGCGGTGATTGGCGGACTTGCCGGGGCGTTGGCGATCGGTGTGTGGTGGGTGTTCTTCAGCAGAGCGTGTTGGTCCGAGCGCCTGGCCGCCATCGTCGTGATGATCGTCGCGATCGTCGCAATCCGGCCCATCACCCACCAGTCGATTCAGAACGGGATGATGGGGATGATGTTCGTGATCTATGCCGTCCCCCCGACCCTGAGCCTCGCGTTTGTCGGCTGGGCGGTCGCCAGCCGTCGCCTGTCTGAAGAAACTCGGCGCGCGGCGATGGTCGCGGCCATCCTGATTGGCTGCGGAGTGTGGTTGCTCGTCCGGAGTAATGGCATTTTTGGCGGTGTTCCGGATCTCGCCTGGCGGTGGACGCCGACTGCCGAGGAACGGCTCATGGCCCAGACCAGCGACGAGCCCCTCGACCCTTCGACAAGCTCAGGGTCGGAGCTTCCTAAGGAACCGATCGCTGCCGAAGCCGGCGACCATGCCGCAGTACGCGCGGCGGCTCCAGCAGCAACGAAGATCGAACCGGCCGATCCGGCCACCGCTGAGACGACAACAGGGCTTGCCATGGGCGAGCGCGGATTCGGGCGAGTCGATGGTTCGACTTCGCTCACCATCGGCCCTGAGCTTGCCGAACGGGTCGAATGGCCAGGCTTTCGCGGGCCCGGGCGCGACGGCGTCGTTCGCGGGGTGCGGATCGAGACCGACTGGTCCGTATCGCCACCGGTCGAGATGTGGCGCCGGCCGATCGGACCGGGCTGGTCATCCTTCGCGGTCAGCGGCGACCTCCTCTACACGCAAGAGCAGCGCGGTGACGACGAGGTCGTCGCCTCCTACAACCTGACCACCGGCACGCCGGTGTGGAGACACCGCGACGCGACGCGGTTCTGGGAGTCAAATGGCGGCGCCGGTCCGCGCGCGACGCCCACGCTCAGCGGCGGTCGCGTCTACACATTCGGTGCGACCGGAATCGTGAACGCGCTCGACGCCGCTACCGGCAGCGTCGTGTGGTCGCGCAACGCGGCGTCCGACACCGGCGTGAAGATCCCCGGCTGGGGCTTCGCGAGCTCACCGTTGGTGGTCGGCGACGTCGTCATCGTCGCCGTCAGCGGCGCGCTCGTCGCCTACGACGTCACCACCGGCGATCGTCGCTGGTTCGTCCAGTCCCGCGGTGGGAGCTACAGCTCGCCACATTTACTGACGATCGACGGGGTTCCGCAGGTCCTGCTGATGGGCGGCGCCGGCGCCACTAGCATCATGCCGGCCGACGGCACGCTGCTCTGGGAGCACCCGTGGCCGGGCGGCCCCATGGTGCAGCCAGCCCTGGTTGCAGGCGGCGATGTCCTGATCAGCACTGCTGACGCCATGGGGGGAGTCGCGACTCGTCGCATCGCGGTCGCGCACGGACCCGGCGGATGGGCCGTCGAAGAGCGCTGGACGTCCCGCGCGCTGAAGCCCTACTTCAACGACTTCGCGGTGCACAAAGGCCATGCCTTCGGCTTCGACGGCAGCATCCTGGCCTGCATCGATCTCGAGGACGGCCAGCGCAAGTGGAAGGGCGGACGCTACGGCAACGGGCAACTCGTCCTGTTGCCCGACCAGGACGTGCTGCTGGTGGTGTCGGAGGAGGGTGAGCTGGCCTTGGTCCGGGCAACCCCCGACCAGTTCACGGAGCTCGCACGGTTTCCGGCAATGGAGGGCAAGACCTGGAACCACCCGGTGCTGGTCGGCGACGTCCTGCTCGTTCGCAACGGCGAAGAGATGGCCGCGTTCCGGCTGTCCCTCGCGGGTCGCTGACGGGGTTGCCCCCGCGGCTACAGCAGTTTTCAGGATGGTGTAGCGCTTCAGACCTGCACGCGTGCGCGGTAGGCAGGACTAAAGTCCTGCACTACACGCCGGCGAAAAGCGCTCTCTCATCTCTCGGCCGTCGTCGGTGGAGCCTAGGCGGTCCCGTATAATCGGACATCGTTCCTTCGGTAGCGCCCAGTAAAGAATTCTTTACCGGGCTCTTAGCGTCGCGGTCGCGTCGCGCCATGCGAGGAGGCAGGAGTGGGGCGTTCCATCAGGTGGCCGGGTGCAGTGCTGATTTCATCGGTGAGCTTCTTATTGACCGTGGGCCTTGCCCAAGCGGTCCTCGTGAACGGCGGCTTCGAAAATGGAACGGACCCCGGTGAAGCGATGGTTCTTCCTCCTGGAAGCACGGCCATTAGCGGCTGGACTGTCGTCGGCGGCAACGTTTCGTACGTCGGCGGCAGGTGGCAGCACTCTCAGGGGGTCCGCAGCGTCGGCCTCCCGTGTGGCGGAGGAATCAGCCAGACGTTCGAGACCGAGCCACATCAAAAGTACGAAGTCCGGTTCAATATGGCCGGGGACCCAAACACACCCCCGGCTGTGAAGTCCGTGGCGGTCTCGTTCGGTGACGAAAGTCGGGTCTTTACGTTCGACACGACGGGTCACAGTCTTCGGGAAATGAGCTGGGAAGCAAGATCCTGGATCTTTGTCGCGACCGACGAAACCACCGCGCTCACATTCCGCAGTCGCACGACCGAGTGCTCGACCCCGGCCGTGGACAACGTGCGTATCATGACGATCGAGATCGGGGTGTAGGTTTGCCGATGCCGCCTAATCCCCTCCGGCGTTCATTTCAAGAACAGGTCCCGCCCGTGCGCTCTCCGCGCACCCAACCGGCCAGCATCTGCCACTCGGGATCGTCGCGCGACTGCCAGCGTCGCACGCCGTTGTGCGTGTAGCTTCCGCCGCCGTCAGGATGGAGCGGCTTCAACATGAAGCGGCTCTGCTCGGGGTTCCCTGGGATGATCAACCGCGAGATCGATTGGAACGCGCGCTTTGCCTCCTCGTCGCTCCACGACTTGCCATTCTGGGGCGGGGGAGCGAATCCCACGAGACCGCCCGCATGGCAGTTGCTGCACCGAATGTGGCCTTCGCGCGGGTTCGCGAAGACCGGCTGGACGCAAGACCGGAAGAAGGTGAAATCGAGGGCCGGGACCGGCGCCGCGACGTACCGATCTGCCGGCAGGCCGCGAATCCACTTGAGGAGCGCTTGGTACTCGGGCTGGTCGCGCGACGTCCAGTACGTGCCGCCCGTATGGGCGAGGCCGCCCGCCTGCGAAGCGAGCGGTTTCAGCAGCAGCCGGCTGGTCTCGGGGCTTGCCGTGTTCACCAGTTTCGTCACGACGTCGAAGTTGCGCCGCGACTGCTCAACGCTCCATCCCGCGTCGGTGGCGGGCGTCTCCAGGCTGAACCGCATGGGTCTCGTCTGCCACGTGTGACACATCACGCACGCAGCCATTCCGGGCACCGTACCGCCGCGATCGGTCATGAACAACCGCTCGACGGTGTTCCGATAGGATTCGATGTCGGCAGCGCTCGGAAACCCTGCGCCCTGGGCGGAAGCCGGCGCCTGCGCGGGACGTGGCTCGGCCGACAAGCTCGCCACGGTCGCCAGGCCGAAGGCGACGAACGCGGCTGACAGCACTCCAATCACCCATGCGAACCGGTGCGACATGACGCGCGTTCTTTCAGTCATGGCCGTCGCTCCTAGGGCTGCCCGCCGGTCGGCGAGGGGGTATTGACGCGGTCGAGGGGCAAGATCGCCGTGCTGATCCGGGCCGGCCTCGCACCGGTCTTGATCTTGGCCACGATCTGCAACTTCTGCAGATCCACCGCCAAGGTGTGGTCGCTCCCCGAGACCGCGACGTACATGTAGCGGCTGTCGGGTGTCGGCGTCATCCAGTTGGCGCTTGGACCGACTTCCACAGCCCCGATGTACTTCAGATCGGGCAGCGTCCATCCGTAGATTCGGCTATCGAGCCGGCTCGATGCCCAGACCGCTGTTCGATTGGGAAGCACTTCGAGGCCGTGCATGTCGCCTGTTTGAATGCCGTCAGCGTTCTGTTTCCACAAGGGCAACTTCGGGGGCCAGAGCATCTGGACGACTTTACGGGTGTTCCAATCAACGACCCAGACGCCGTTGATGGCGGTCGCCTGCGCGAACATTCGCTTGGTCGAGCCGTCGGGATTGGCTTCGAACGCCATCGGCCGGACTTCGTGATTGTCGCGGCCGTACTGGCGATGCCCGGTCAACTCGACCCCCCAGACGACCGTGTCCGTGGCGGCGTCGATCACCTGGATCGCCGGCTCACCCGGCTCCGGGTCGCCTCTGAGGCCGGCAACGACGTATTTGTCGTCCGGCGTCACGTAGGTGTTGTGGACCGGAAAGTGGACAGGAATGCTCTTGACGATCTTGTGAGTCGCGATGTCAATCACATCGATGACGGCGGGAAGCGCTCCCCCGGGAGGCGCCACGAAGCCGGGGCCGAGGACTTTTTCGGTCCTTTGGGAGATCGCCGCGTAGATCTTCCGCTGCTTCTTGTTGACGACGATCTTATTGGGCCGCGCCGAAAGCTTGATCTGCTGGACCCGCTGCAGCGTCTTGGTGTCGAAGACGTCGATCGTGCTCTCCTGCTCGTTCGCGCAGTAATAGTAGAGCCCGTCCGGGTGAACGGTCAGGTTGTGGGCGTGCGGGCAGCCGCGGATGAGACCCACCACTTTGTTGATTGTGGGATCGATGATGTGGTGGATGTCGCCGGCGTTGTTGCTCTGGAGGATTCGCACCGCGACGCCGTTATAGGAGTCGAGCCGCGGCACCCCCTGCGCCGCCGCCGCCGAAGCTAGAAGAAGGATGCCGAAGACGGACGGCAGCGCCCGACGGATGAGTAAACTCGCCATCACTGGCCTCCGTGTTCAAAAGACACGAGATCTCGCGTTCCCGAACCCTCTCGCCGCCCGAGAATACCACAATGCATCGGAAGACTGACGTTCGGCAGCCAACAATCCCTGGTGGCCCGTCCACTCGGCCTACTCTGCCAGCCGCCGCGTCAACTTGACAATATCTTCGTACGCGATCGGTCTGTTACACTGCACCTTGCTCTCAGACAACCGTTTTTCGGGCAACGCGCCCACATTCAAGCTAAGCGGTGGTTGTCATGAACCAGCCCGACGTGACTATCGGTATCGGCGGCGCGGCAGGGGACGGTGTGGCTTCGGCCGGCAATACGTTGGCCGTGTCGGTGGCCCGCCAGGGCCAGGCGGTATTCGCCTACAACAGCTATCAGTCGGTGATTCGTGGCGGCCATTCGTGGTTGCGCCTGCGCATCTCCGCGAAGAAGCCGCTGAACCACGGCGATCAGGTGGATGCCGTCATCGCGCTGAACCAGGACACCCTCGACCGCCATCTGCAGGAGCTACAGGCTGGTGGCTTGGTGCTTTACAACTCCGCCAAGCTCAAACCGCGGTACGAGCCCCCCAAAGGGGTGCAGCTCTGTCCCCTGCCAGTACCCCAGTTGACTCCCGCCTACGAAAAGTTGCCGGTCATGCAGAACACCGTGGCGGTCGGGGCTGCGATGCATCTGATGGGATTGGATTTCGAAGGCCTGGCGTCGGTGCTCGAGTCCACGTTTGCCAAGAAACCGCAGGTCGTCAAGGTGAACGTGGAAGCCGCAAAAGCCGGCTTCGACTACGCGGCCGCACATTTCCAGCCGCTGCCCAAGCAACTCCAGAAGACCAGCCGCAAGTGGGCGCTGATGACGGGTAATGAGCTGATGGCCATGGGCGCGGCATTCGCCGGCTGCAAGTTCTACTGCGCGTATCCGATGAGCCCCGCGACGCACATCCTGGAATGGTTTGCCGGGCACGCCAAGGAGCTTGGCATCTGCGTCCGCCAGGTCGAAGACGAGATTTCTGTCGTCAACATGTCCATCGGAGCGGGTCACATGGGCGTACGAAGCATGTGCGCGACCTCCGGCGGCGGCCTGGCCCTGATGACAGAGGCCATCGGCATGGCTGGCATGATCGAAACACCGGTGGTCGTGGTGAACGTGATGCGGGCGGGTCCCTCCACCGGCGTGCCGACCAAGACCGAACAGGCGGATCTGAACCAGGCCTTCGGCGCGAGCCAGGGCGACTTCCCACGCATCGTCATCGCCCCGCTCAGTATGCACGACTGCTTCAGAACTCCCGCGTTGGCGTTCAACCTTGCCGAGCGGTATCAGTGCCCGGTGATCATCCTTGCCGACCTGCTCATGTGCGAGGACAACGAGACTGTCGACACCTCGCTCCTGGACGTCGACTTCACGATCGACCGCGGCGAGCTGATGACCGAGGCGAACGCGCAGTTCGACGGCAAGCCGTATCTTCGTTACGAAGACACGCCATCGGGCATCTCGCCGCGAGCCATGCCGGGCCTGCCCAACCACCTCTATGTGTCCGGCACCGACGAGCACGACGAGGACGGTGTACTGCTGAGCGACGTGTTCACCGACCCTGTGCGGCGGAAAAAGATGGTGGACAAACGCGCGCGCAAGATGGACACCGTGCTCGATCACGTGCCTGCGCCGACACTGGAAGGGGCAGTCGGGGCCGAGCTGACACTGGTCGGCTGGGGTTCCACCTGGGGTGTCCTCGTGGAGGCGGTCGAGCGCCTGAATCAAGAGGGCATCTCCGCCAACCACCTCCAGATCAATCTTCTGGTCCCCTTCCATGTGAAGGCAGTGACCGACATCCTGAGCCGGAGCAAGAACATCGTGATCGTCGAGAACAACTTCAGCGGCCAATTCGCTCGTCACTTGCGAGCCGAGACCGGACTCGTCGCAAGAGGCCATATCCGCAAGTACGATGGCGAGCCATTTGAGCCAAAGCACATCGTCGCTGGTGTCAAGGAGATCCTGGCGGGCAAGGATCTGGTGAATGTGCTGTCGACGGAACCAGGGTGGAGAACAGACCACCCCACGGGCACGAGCGGAGACTGGGCAGGACGGCTGGTTGGCGCGGCACGGAGCGTGTAGCTTTCGCGGCGGCGCGGCGCGCGAACGGCGCGGGAGCAGGGTCCCCGCGATAAGACGCGACAAGAAATGAGGAGTCACGTATGGCGACCGCAGTCGCTCCCAAAAAAATGGCCATGAAAGACTTCAAGCCTGAAGTCCCGCCCGACTGGTGTCCTGGGTGCGGGGACTTCGGGGTCTTGAACGCGTTGTTCCAAGCCTGCGCCGAGATAGACCTTCCGCCGCGCGATCTGCTGGTGGTCTCCGGTATCGGCTGCTCGTCGAACCTGCCGGGCTTCATCCGCGCGTACGGCGTGCACAGCCTGCACGGCCGTGCGCTCCCGTTCGCCACCGGCGCCAAGCTGGCCAACCATGGCATGACCGTCATCGCCACCGGAGGGGACGGCGACGGGTACGGCATCGGCCTGAACCATTTCATCCAGGCGATGCGCCGCAATATCGACGTGACCTACATCGTCATGAACAACGAGATCTACGGCCTGACGACCGGCCAGGTCTCGCCCACCAGCGAAACCGGCATGAAGACGAAGACGACGCCACACGGCAATCTGGAGCAGATGCTGAACCCGATGGCCCTCGCGCTGGCCAGCGGCTGCGGCTACGTCGCTCGAGGATTCAGCGGCCAGCCCAAGCACCTCATGAAACTGTACGTGGACGGCATCCGGCATCGCGGCTTTGCGCTGATCGACGTCTTCAGCCCGTGCGTGACGTTCAACAAGGTGCAGACATACGAATGGTTCCGCGAACGCGTGTACAAGCTGGAGGAGACGGGCCACGATCCGACGAACTTCAAAGGCGCGATGGACAGGGCTCTGGAATGGGGCGAGAAGATTCCGATCGGGCTCTTGTATCGCAACCCCAGCCCGCCGCCGAGCCTCCACGAGCAGGACCCCGGCCTCCAGTCGGGTGTGCTGGTCCACCTGCCTCTGGGCGTGAGCGGGGAACAGCGGCGGAAATGTATCGGGGAGTTCACGTAGCCAGCGGTAGCCTGACCGAGGCACGGCGCGCCTCTCCGGCTCATCGTCCCCTTCCGCTACGGAAACTCAGGGCGCTTGATTTGCACGGGCGGAGAGGCTACTTTGCGCCATGCCAAAACCGACTGGCCATCGCTCGTCGCTTTCGCAGTCCCCCCGCAGCTTGGTCACCTTCAGCCGGCGGGAGCTGCTCGCCGGAGCCGGTGCCGGCGCCGCAGCGCTCTTTCTCGAGAAGGGCGGTGTCCAGGCTCAAGGGCCGCCATCGGGCAGGACCGTTGTCTTCTCTCATACAACCGTCGTGAACGCGGATGCCACTCTGGACGACGTGGCGCTTGCGGTTGAAGGGGACAAAATCGCGGCGATTGGCCCCACCGACGAAATTCTCGAGAGATATCCCAACGCCGACGTCTACGACGGACGGGGAAAGGCGATACTCCCGGGCCTCATCAACTGTCACCAGCATATGTCGGCCGTCCTCTCTCGCGGTTTCAACGAGGACTTCGGATTCCCGAACAGCGTGCGCCTGGCCGTCTCGCCCGGCAGTCTGCTTCAGGCCGAGGAGAGCTCGCTGATGATTCAGGTCGCCGCGTTGGAATCCATCAAGACCGGGACCACGACAATTGTGGAGAACACCGGAAACATCAGCCGGAACGCCGCAACATTGGCAGCGACAGGTCTGCGCTGCGTGTTCGCGGAGTCGGTCCGCGATGCCGAGAACGTTCCCGGTCCGATGGCCCTAGAGGGGCTCACCGCCACGAAGGAAGCTCCGAGGTTCTCACCCAAGCTGCGCGACGAGGGCATGCGGCGCATCAATGACCTCTTCACGGCCTGGCACGGCAAGAACAATGGACGCGTCAGCGTGTTCCCGGCCGCAGGGCTTGCCGAGACCTCGTCGCCCGAGCTGCTGAAGGCCGTTCGCGGGTTCGCCGACACACACAACCTCGGATATACGATTCACCTGTCCCAGACGACCTGGGAGCGAGATTTCATGAGAAAATTTCACGGCCTCACACCGCCGGCGTTTCTCGACAAGGCCGGCTTCCTCGGTCCGCGGCTGTTCGCGGCGCACTGCCGGTACGTGGACGATGCCGATATCGCGTTATTGGGGAGCAGGCGCACGATCGTTTCGCACCAGGCGAGCATGGCGGCGAACCGAGGGGTCATCCCGCCCATCGCCAAGCTGCGAGCGGCGGGCTGCACGATCGCGCTGGGCACCGACAACAACACCAACGATGTGTTCAGCGTGATGAAGGTCGCCCTGCTGACGGAACGGATCTCGCGCACCGAGGATGCGAGGCCTGGTACCCGGCCTCAGCCGGAAGACATTCTTGCCGACGCCGCGCAAGGCGGAGCGGCGGCGGTGAACCAGGAAAAGCAGATCGGCACGCTCGAGGTCGGCAAGAAGGCGGACCTTATTGTCGTGGACACGATGAAAGCCTACCTTCAGCCCGCGGGGCGCATCCTGTCGGCGATTATCCACGGCGGTAATTCGTCCGACGTCGAGTCCATGATGGTCGACGGCCAGTTCGTCATGCGCGGCAACAAGGTGCTGACGATGGACGAACCGGCGATTGTCGCCGAAGCGGCCAAGGTCTCGCGGCGGGTGTGGGATCAGGTGAAGAAGGCCGGTCCGATTCCGATCCCGCGCGAAGCGCGCCCGAAGTGACGGCGAAAATCGCCGTGAGCCCTCTGTGGAATCAAGGGTCGGCTGGGTAACACTCACCGCAGTGCCGGTTAAGACGGCCTCGGCTTGGAGTTCGTCAACGGCTGCCCCGTGGCGCGTTGCCTCGAAGGCCACTGAATAGCCTCGGTGTCGCGCGAAAGTTCGTCTTCTCCAAACTTCCAGCGCGTCTTTCAATGTGACCAGGCCCTGGTCTGCGCTAAGAGGGAACCGCTCGCGGCCCGGCTGCGTGATATTTCCCAAGGTTGCCGAATAGTCACCACGACTCTTCCGTTGCGCTTCCGGACGCTCGCCAGTTTCTCGGCATGTCTTCATCCGCAGAGTGTGGGGATTCCGGCTACCGAGTCCCTTCGTTCATGCCTGAAGAGTTCGCTCTCGGACGTTCTCGGCGCGCACGAGGCGAAGCTAGTCCGAGACCGTTGCCCTTCTTCTTGCCCTTTCCGTGCAACGAGAACTGAACGGCCAGACGGGTGCCGCCAGAGCGGCCGCGCATTTGCATCTCGACCGGTCAAGTTGGTCTGCGCTGGTCTCTGGTGAGGAGCGCCCGATGGACGCAAGGCGATTCGTGATTGGCACCCTCGTCGGCGGTGTGACCGTATTTGCGACCGGCACCCTTATCTTCGCGATGGCACCCTTCCGAGCATTCTTGGCTTACGCCATGAACGCCGGGTCAGCGACGGGCGTTGTGCGAGAACCACAATTGGTCTGGGCCGTTGCCTTGGGCGCCCTGTCGTACAGCGCGCTCGTGACCTTGGCGATCGGCAGCCGCGCCCGTTCCTTGAATATCGGAGCAGGAATCAAGATTGGTGCGGTCGTCGGCTTCCTCCTCTGGTTCACAGCGGACTTCACGTTCTATGGCATCAGCAACGTAGGAAATTTGACGAGTACCGTCGTCGATCCACTGCTCGAGCTCGTGCCGGGTGCAATCGCTGGGGGCGTCATCGCAGCCGTCCTGGGCAAGATCGGCTCTCAAGACCGAGAACGAACGCCTTGAGCGCCAACACGGCAGGCGAGAAGGTATCGTCAGGCGAATAGTGGCAAATAGAAAGATAGGCTGACATGAGCCTGATTGGTGCGATTATCTCGGCAGCTGCGATGGCCGTAACGCCACAGCAGGTATCACTTGGTCAGCCGGCCGGCCTCGGCGCCGTCGGCTCTGGTGCCAGGTTGATGCGGAACCGTCGTTGGCCACGCGCCAGCCCGCGCCGAACGGGTCTCGCCTCATTCGTGGCCCTCATGCTGGTGGCACCGTCCCAAGGCTCGGCCCAGGCGCTTCAGTCTTTCGACGACCTCGCGCTTCGGGTCAACCTCGACGATCAGCTTCGTGTTGAGGATCAGTCGGGAGTCAAGGCCACCGGGCGCCTCACGCGCCTCACGGCCGATGAGATCGCGATCCAGACCGAGGCCGGCGAGAAGCGTTTCACGCGCGACACCGCTCGGGCGGTCGCTGTGCGCGGCTACGCGCTCCGCAAGGATGCGCTCATCGGGGCCGGAGTGTTCGCGGTTCTCGGCGCGGTGGCTTGCAGCTCGCGCGAAGCGCGCGAAGGGCAAGGCAGCTGCATCGTCGCACCGCTCAGCTTCGCCCCGTTTGGCGCGGGCGTCGGACTGGCTATGGGGGCACTCATCCCTCAGATGAGGACTGTTTATCGTGCGCCGGAAAATCGCGCTTCCGTTCCGCGCTCGGGGGGCACGATCGGTGGTCAGGCCAGCCTGCTCGAGGACCTGGCGCTTCGGGCCAACGTCGGAGATCAACTCCGGGTCGATGACCGGTCGGGGGGCGGGACCACCGGTCGCCTGACGCGCCTCACGGCCGATGAGATCACGCTCCAGACCCCTGCCGGCGAGAAGCATTTCACACGGGAGATCGTGCGGCAGGTCGCCGTCCGTCGCCAGCCACTCCGCATGGCCGTGCTCATCGGGGCCGGCGTGGGCGCGGCCACCGGCGCCGTCGCTGGTTGCGCGGGCCCGGACCGCGAAGAATGCGCAGACGCTCCGATCATCGCCGGCGCCTTCGGCGCGGGCCTCGGACTTGCGGTGGGGGCGCTCATCCACAAGACGACGATCGTCTACCCCGAGCCGGAGAAGCGGACATTTGTCGTGCCGGCGATCTCACGCGGCGCCGTCGGTGTTCGGGTCAGCCGACGATGGTAATGTGGCACCTCGGTGCCGACCATCACCACGCCCGTGCGAGTCTCCGCGGTGGGATTTGGCGCGATGGTGTACTGCAGCGGTCCAGTGCCGATGCTCGGGCCCGTATCGACCATAATCCACGAAGCGCTGGCCGTGGCCGTCCACGAACACTGGGGCGGCGACGTCGACACGAGCACGACGCCGTTGCCGCCAGCGCTGGAGAGCTTCAGGGTCGAGGGGAAGAAGGTTATCGAACAGCCAGACGACGGTCCGACTGGGGTGTTGCGGTTGCAGCCCAGAATGCCGCCGGCCACAGCAATGGTGAGCACGAGAACCACGCTACGGGTCTGGGCGTACACAGCGGCCCCGCCGTCAAGGCGTCCACTGAAGGCT
>Ga0209343_10005969_pt1 | contig 14669 bp, 15 predicted proteins | sample RifCSPlowO2_02_FD_184026 | JGI IMG/M metagenome (GOLD analysis project Ga0209343, IMG submission 184026) | Groundwater microbial communities from Rifle, Colorado - Rifle CSP2_plank lowO2_0.2 (SPAdes) (version 2) | ecosystem: Environmental > Aquatic > Deep subsurface > Groundwater | place... | reverse complement strand
TAATTAGCTCCGGCGCTTTACTGAAGTTAAGCCAGTCGTAACTAAATACCGGCGGCCTCAAAACAATATCCGAGTTTTTCAGCAGGTTCTTTTTAGCCAGCTGGTATTCTATAACCGAAATAGTCCTGTCAAGAATTGAATAAAAATCTTTTATTTCTTTCACACTATCGTTCGGTATCAGCTGGCGGCTGGACACATCCACGGCAATAATATAGTCGGCGCCTATTTCTTTCACGACGTTAGCGGGCACCGGGTTGGACAGCCCGCCGTCAACGAGCATTTTTCCTTCAAATTCAACCGGCGCGAAAATTATCGGCAAGGCGATGCTCGCGCGTATGGCGTCAACCAGGTCGCCTTTATTTATTCTTGTTTCTTCTCCACTGCCTTCGTCGGTCGCGATGGCAGTGAAAGGAATCAGACAATCTTGAACCTTGATGTCTCCAAGCTGTTTCCTTAAACGTTCCGTTAAGGTTTGGCCGCGGAAAAAAGAGCCGTCTTTTCTTTTTAGAAGTTCAAGCAGGGGAAAAACGTCGTCTCGTTTTATTTCCGAAACCATACTTTCAAGCGTAGTAATGTCTTTTGTGGCCGCGTAAACTCCGCCGACAAGGGCGCCCATACTTGTGCCAGCTATGTAATCAATAGAAATTCCAGCGTTTTCAAGCGCTTTAATGATGCCTATATGTACGAGTCCCTTGGCTCCCCCGCCGCCAAGCGCCAGTCCTACTTTTTTATGTTTCAGCGTTTGGGTCATTTGAATTTGAAAATTGTTTGGGATTTGTGCTTTGGGTTTTGTAATTTCACCCGAAGGGTGGCCATGTATTTTCTGGCGCGCCAGCGGTCACCGGTTCGGAAAGTCGTCTTGCCCTTGCCGGCTGCGTTTCGTGAATAGTTTTTCATACTGACTTTATATTATGCTAAACTTGTGATAGTGTAAAACAGAAAAAATAATGGCTAATTTAGTTTTATATCGCAAATATCGGCCGAAAAGCTGGAACGAAGTCATCGGACAGGAACACGTCGTTAGGACTCTTACTAACGCCCTGAAACTGGACCGTGTCGGCCACGCATATTTATTTACGGGGCCCCGCGGCACAGGCAAAACGACACTTGCCCGTCTTTTAGCAAAATCGTTAAATTGTGCCGAACGAAAAGATTTTGAGCCATGCAATAAATGCGGCCTTTGCAATGAGATAGCCGCGGGCAAAGCGTTTGATTTAATTGAAATAGACGCCGCTTCAAACCGCGGTATTGACGAAATCCGCCAGCTAAGGGACGGCATCAAGTTCGCGCCCGCCGTCGGCAAATTCAAAGTATTCATAATTGACGAGGTCCACATGCTCACCAAAGAAGCGTTCAACGCGCTTCTGAAAACTTTGGAAGAGCCGCCCGCGCATGCCATTTTTATTCTGGCAACGACAGAAGTTCATAAAGTTCCGGCGACTATTTTGTCGCGGGTCCAGCGTTTTGATTTCAGGCGGCTTTCGGTAAGCGAAATTTTAAAACGACTCTCAATGATCGCCGGAGCCGAAAAAATAAAAATTGACGAGCCGGCGCTCAAGCTCGTGGCGCGCTACGCGCAGGGCAGTTCGCGGGACGCCGAGTCCATGCTTGAGCAGTTGAAGTCGTGGGGCGCGGGCGAAGTTAAAAAAGAAGACGTTGAATCGCTTTTGGGCGTGGTGGACTTTGAAAAAGTCAAAGCGCTTACGGATTTCGTCGTTTCAAAAAATCCTGCCGGCGCGGTGGATTTTATCGGCCGAATGATGGACGAAGGCAGCGATTTACAGGAGTTTCTGAAGGAAATGCAAAACCATTTCCGCCGCCTAATGATTCTGAAAATTGACCCGGCGCTTTCAGGACTTATTTCCCAGGAGCTGACGCAGGACCAGGTGGAGGCGTCGCAGGGTCAGGCGAACAGTTTTGAGTTGCAAAATCTTTCGCAGGCGCTTCACATTTTGCATTCGGCCTCCCAGGACATGAAATTCACGCCAATTCCCCCTTTGCCTTTAGAGCTTGCCGTAGTTGAAATCATCCACAATAAAAATTAGTCGCTATTTTAATGCGGATACAAAAATATATGTCGGAAAAAGGCATCGCTTCGCGGCGCGAGGCGGAGCGGCTTATTATGCTTGGCCTCGTCACTGTGAATGGTAAGGTGGTGCGGGAAATGGGCGTGCAAATTGATCCTGAAAAAGACAAGGTCGCGATTCTACCTGCCGCGGAAAAAAAGCTTGCCAAAAAAACAACTATTGTCATCTACAAGCCCAAAGAGATCGTTTCTTCCCGCGAAAAAAACGAAGGCAAAACTATTTACGAATTGTTCCCCCGGTTCGCGAAGCTCAATATTGTCGGCCGCCTAGACAAATCAAGCGAAGGGCTTTTAATGCTGACGGATGACGGCGTCATAGCGAAGGCGGTTACGGGCGAGGCGCATTTAGTGGAAAAAGAATATAAAGTTACCGTGCGGGAAGAGATCAGAGCCGGGCGGCTTAAGGTTTTGGAGCGCGGTATTGAAATTGATGGCGTAACAACATTGTCGGCAAAAACCGAGTGGCTAGATAATCATACTTTCAAAATTATTTTGCGCGAGGGTCGCAAGCACCAGATACGGCGCATGTGCGAAGCTTTGCGGCTGACCGTCACTCGCCTCCTACGCCTGCGCATCGGGCCGGTTAGTTTGGGCAAAATGAAACCCGGTGAATTTCGGGTGTTGAGCGCGAAGGAAGTTAAACTGCTTAAGAAATAAAAAACAAATAACATTCTCATATTAATTTAGACGATCGTTTGAATTTTAAGACAATCATACTCAAGAATATGAGAATGTCTGTAAAAAATAAAAAGGCCCGGAAGGGCCTTTGTTACATCAGATCGTTTTTTACTTTTAAAACTAAAATGGACATGCTCAATAGAAACGTGATCGCGTTCGCTAAGACCAAAGGAATATCGTTATTCAGAAAACCGTATAGGCCCCAGAGAAGCATGCCGACAGTCAGAAGTATATACGTTATTAAAGAAAGGTCATTTGTCTTTTTTGTTTTAAAAGTCTTAAGAACTTGAGGCAGAAAAGCGACGGTGGTCAAAATCGCGGCTAAGAAACCCAGATATGTGACCACTATTCCTCCTGGCGTAGGGGCGGTAATTCAAATTAAACACATAATAGCACTTGCGTGCTATTATGTCAATTGGCGAAAAAAAAACAGCGATAATTAAATCCTCCTTTTGCCAATAAAATACCACAAAAATTAAGTTCCGGCAACAAAATCCGCCCCGCAATTGCGGGGCGGATTTTAAATAAGTTTATTATACTTTTTCCTGAAAATAGGTATCCGCTTTTTGGGCGTAAGCATCAACAGCAGTTAGGAGATTATTGAAGTTGCTTTTTACTCCGTCAAATCTTTTATCGACTTCGTCAAATCGTTTATCAACGGCTGTGAATTTATCATCCAAATATTGGATTAACTCGGGAAAATCATTATTTGCCATGTGTTTTTTGATTTATATCCTCAATATTATGATAGGTCGGCAAAAATTATCCGTCAAATTAGTAAAAGTCTGCGCAATAATATACAAAACCATTAGAAAATAAAAGTTATGCACAGATTTTTTAAAAATATTTTATTTTTTTGTTGTATAATGAATTTATAAATTTAAAAAGATGAAAGAAAATTTAGTAGAAAACAATATTGTTGCCCGGAACGGAAATATCAGCGGCAATACAAACGGAAACGGAAAAATATTTGAATCGAAGAAATTTTTATTTGTAGCTCTTGAAGCGCTAAGCGGTGATTTGGCGTGGCAACTTAAGAAAGAGGGGCATGAAGTTAAAATATACATGAAGGCAAAAAGTGTTGCCGATGTCTATAATGGCTTTATTGATAAAGTTGATAATTGGGAATCGCATAAGAATTGGGCTGATGTAATTGTTTTTGATGATATGGAATTTGGCGAGATTGCCGATAAATTGCGCCGTAACGGCAAACTGGTCATTGGCGGAAGTGTTTATACCGACAGGTTGGAAATGGATCGCGATTTCGGACAGACGGAGCTTAAAAAATATGGCGTCAATATTTTGCCGCAATGGCAATTTACGAATTACGACGAAGCTATCGCTTTCATAGAGAAAAACCCCGAAAGATATGTTTTTAAACCAAGCGGCAACGTTCCTTCCGGCAACAAAGAGCTTTCGCTTCTGGGTCAGGAAGAGGATGGTAAAGATCTGCTCGAACTTTTAAGACAAAATAAAAACATTTGGCAAAAAAAAGCGCCAATTTTTCAGCTTCAAAAATTCGTTTCCGGAGTTGAAGTAGCTGTCGGCGCGTTTTTTAACGGTAAAGATTTTATTTTGCCGATAAATATAAATTTTGAACACAAAAGAATCTTCCCCGGTGATATCGGCCCGTTTTCGGGCGAGATGGGAACGCTGATGTTTTGGAGTGAACCAAATAAATTGTTTAAAATGACTCTTGAAAAAATGAAACCGGCATTGATTGAATCAGGTTATGTCGGCTACATTGACATTAATTGCATCGTAAACGGCAAAGGTATTTACCCTCTTGAATGGACAACGCGGTTTGGTTATCCGACAATTCAAATTCAACTTGAAGGTATTTTGACGCCGACTGGCGAGTGGCTTTATAAACTGGCTTTCGGTGAAAATTTTGAATTAAAAACCCAAAAAGGTTTTCAATTAGGCGTAAGAATTTTAGTCCCGACTTTTTTTGCCAGCGCGGGAGACAAGGAATTGATTGAAATATACCGGGATTTACCAATTCTATTTAAAAAACCCGGAAACTTGGACGGAATCCATATTGAAGATATAAAAACGGAAGACAGCGTATGGCGCATTGCCGGAGATTCTGGTTGCCTTCTGGTCGTTACCGGATCGGGCACGACCGTCAATGAAGCTCGCCATCAGGCCTACACGAGAATAAAAAATATTATGATTCAAAATATGTTTTATCGCACCGACATCGGTTTAAAATGGCATACCGACAGCGACAAACTTCAGACTTGGGGGTATCTATATTGACAAAAATCAAGAAATGAATACTATTAATAAACGTTAAAAATTTATATTTATATATTTTGATTAAAAAGATGAAAAATATTGAACCAAGGGTTACGCGGCAGAGATTGGTAATAGAGGCGCGATATTCCGCTATTATCAATAAAGAAACGGTTAAAAAATATCTTTTGGGTTTGGCAAAAGAACTCGAGATGACAATCCATCCCGATTTAAAAGAGCCTATCATTACTTCCGCTACCGGCAAGAGTATTCCAATTCATGACGGCTGGGAAGGCGCTATTTTTTGGGTTGAGTCCGGCGCGTCAATTTACGTTTGGGAAAAACTTAATTTCCTAACAGTTGATATTTATACATGCAAGCGTTTCGATAATCAGAAAGCGATTGATTTTACCGCCAAATTTTTTAAGACAACCGAATTAGAATGGAGCGAACTATAGTTCTGTGGAACAGAATAGATTTAGTAGATGATTATTTGCCGCGGTCAAACAAATACATAGTCTAAAGTTTTTCTCTCCAGGTCGCTTCCGACAATTTTTATTTTCACTTCATCTCCGAGAGAATATTTTTTCTTGCTTCTTGTGCCAACAAGAGAAAAGGTCTCTTTGTTGAAAACATAAAAATCGTCTTTCATGTCCTTGAATTTTACCATCCCGTTGGCCTTGGTTTTTGATTCTTCCACGTATACTCCCCAGCTGGTTATGCCGGAAATTACTCCTTTATAAGTATTTCCTATTTTATCCGTCATATATTCAACCTGTTTATAAGCAATGGAAGATCTTTCGGCGTCCACCGCGTCAATTTCCCTCTGGGAAAGCGCTGCCGCGAGGCTATGGTACCAGGCGACTTCCTGACCGTTTAGATTTCCGCCTTTCAGATGTTTCTCCAGAATCCGGTGAACTAATAAATCGGCGTATCTTCTTATGGGAGAGGTAAAGTGAGTATAATTTTCGAGCGCCAATCCGTAGTGTCCGATATTTTTTATGGAATATATCGCCTTGGCCATAGACCTCATCGCCACGGTTTTTATAAGGGACTCTTCCGGCTTGCCTTTAATTTTTTCAAAAAGATCGTTTAATTCTTTTGATGAAATATTTTCTCCCTTGGCCTCTATCTCATGTCCGAGCATTCTCAAAAGAAACAGCAGCTCATCTATGGATTCTTTCTTCGGCACGTCATGAATGCGGTAAATAGAAGCCCCTTTATTTATTCTTTTTATCTCGCGGCTTAAATATGAGGCCACTTCCTTATTGGCTAGAATCATAAATTCTTCCACCAGCTTATGGGTATCGAGCCTTGGCTGTTCAACTATGCTCACCGGTTTTCCTTTCGCGTCAAGCTTGAATTTTACTTCTTCCCTGTCAAAATCCAACGCTCCCATTTTCATTCTTTTGTTCTTAAAAATCCGCGCTAGTTTATTTAAATGCTCCAGTTCGTAGCAGTATTCTCCACTTTTTTCATTCAGAACTTTTTGCGCTTCCCCATAGGTGAATCTTTTATTTGAATTTATTATTGTCCTTCCAAGCCAGACTTTTTCGATAATCCCTGACGCGGAAATGGTCAAAACGGCCGAAAAAGTCAGTTTGTCCTGGCCGGGATTCAAACTGCAGATATCGTTGGATAGGACTTCCGGCAGCATCGGAATGGTCCTGTCAACAAGATAAATGGAAACTCCTCGCTGGCGCGCTTCCATATCAAGCTGGCCGCCCTCCTTTATGTAATGCGATACGTCGGCAATGTGCACTCCGATTTCAAATAAATTGTCGGAAATGTTTTTAAACGAAACGGCGTCGTCAAAATCTTTCGCGTCTTCTGGATCAATGGTAAACGTCGTGACCCGCCTGAAGTCTCTTCTTTCGGCGATATCTTTTTGCGGTATCGGTTTTGATCTTTTTTCCAATAATTCAGCCTCTTTTCTGATTTTTGGCGGGAATCCCGTCTGAAATCCTTTTTCAAGCACGATGGATTCCATTTCAACGTCATTGTCTCCCTTTTTGCCAAGCACTTTCAAAACACTGCCTTCGGGATTCTTTTTTGGATCGTCCCATTTTTTAATCCGCGCGAGAACCTTCCAATTGTTTTTAATTCTTCTTGATTCGACGGGAGGAATAAGAATATCAATATACATTTTCTTGTCATCGGGAACGATAAAAGAAACATTGTTTCCTTTTCTTTTATCCACCGTGCCCACAAATTCCACCTTTGCTCTATATAGAACTTTTATGACTTCGCCGCTTAATTCCCCCTTTTCTATTTGGGGAAATAAAAAAACCTCCACTTCGTCCCCGTGCAAAGCGGTGTTTAAAAATTGCGGCTCTATCTGGATATCATCGCTGAATCCGGCGGCCGTAACATAGCCGGTGCCTTTTGAGGTTATATCTATAACTCCCCTGATGACAGATTTTTTATCTTCTTTTTTCATTTAACTACAGTACATAATTATATCTGAAGTGCACTTCGCACTGCTGTGCTCAGTACCTCCTCACCTTCGTTCGTCTTGCACGTTCGGTCTAGAACCGCCCAGGATGAGACCGTTGAGGGCTTTTCTAGGCCTGTTTTAACACGCTCCGGGTAGTGAAAACTTGAGTCAAATTATGGTAAATTTCTTTTCTGTAATTCTTTCTAATATTTCCAATGTGGCTTGAACGGAAGGATTGTCTGTATTTTTTAAAACCAATCTTTTCCCGTAAATATTTAATAAAGGAGAAAGAACCTCATCTCCCCAAGATGGCGAAAAAGTCAAAATACCCTCGAAATTAATTTCAATATTTTCTTCGCTTGCCACATCTCTCAAAAGAGGCTGGAGAGCGGAATAAGCTTCTCTTCCTGATTGCCGAGAAATGAGAGTGGTACCAAATTTTTTTAGTTCTATAATCATATTTTTTAATAGTTTAATAAGAAATTAGCGCAAAACAGCCATGAAAATTATCTACTATATTTATTATTTCTAACTCACGGCTTCCGCTAATAATTTTTAATTCTGCATCGCCGCTTTGAAACAGTAAATTAATTTGATTATTAGCAATAACTTCACGCACATATTTTAAGCCGTTTCCTCTTTCTTCCGGAGCACGACCCGATATTAATTCGGTAAATGCTGTTTTAAGAGCTTGTTTATGATCCATTAATTCCGGTTTAACCCTCTTAAGGGTTGCTAAAACGCCCAATCCGCGATCTGCTAAAACAACTTGTTTTTTATTTAGGTCATATCCAAAAAAAATTCCAGGAACATCGGGCCATTGCCCCAAATTATGGTCATAAGAGTTATTACCAATCTCGCCCGCCACAGAAACAAGTAAAGAGAATAAATATTTAGCACTCGGATTTTCAATCATTAGATTTTGCATTTTAGTTAAACGTGCTTGAAAAACCGCGCTAGTTTGACAATAAAACATCTCCGGAAATTCCGATTGCGTAATTATCCAATCATGAGCAAGGCGCATTAAATCGCTTAAGAAAATCTCAATATCGAGTTTTCTATAATAACGATGACCACCAGGCTGTTGCCTTATAGAAGAAAGTCGGCCGCTTTCATCCCAACGACGCAGGGTCATGATTGAAACTCTTAATAATCTTGACGCCTCGCCTATTGGTATTAAATCATTATTTTTCATTAAAAATACCTCTCTTTTAAGAGGATAACACACTATACAAATCTATACAAGTTTTTACTAAATCTATACAAAAGAGCTTTTTTAAGCCTATTTTAGCACGCCGGGTAGTGAAACTCCAGTTTCTACTACTCGGCATGTCAAATTAAGGCGTCTCGGTCATCTTTTGATTGAATATTGAATGTAGAGTAAATTCATAACATTGCGCTCGTACCATTTTTTATCTGTGACTTTTTTCTCCCGACTTTCTATCCATGGGTTCCAATCAAACGTTTCTTTTTTTAAAACACCCACCGCTTCATATCTTTTCACCAAACCCAAAACATCAGGAGAAAGCATGGAAAGTTCAGAAAGCCGAATACGCGAATCTTCACGTTGTGAAAACGCCACATTGGAACGGAAAATAAACTGTTCTACCGGAAAAATCATCATTATTCCATACATCCAAATGAACAAAATAACCGTTGATTTAAAAATATCTGTTTTTTTATGAATAACCAGTCTCGATATTAACCAAAAGAAAAGCAGTGCGCAATATAATACAGTATATGATGCAAAAAACTTTTCATAACTGAATCCGTAAAAAAACACGTATAGACTCATGCGATGGCTTGCCGAAACAAGAAGCAATAACGAAGCCGCGGTGAAAGCAAGTAAAATTTTTTGCACAAATGACGAAGTCTTTTTGTAAGTGAAGAAATAAATAAAGATATTGAGAAGCGTTAGAACGAACAATTGCCAGAAACCGCTTTTTACCAAATTTTCGGTCGTCTTAAAATCAAACGGTAACGAGCCGACCCATAAATGGCTAATCTGTATCCACAAAAAAAGCAGGTATACCGTTAAGATTCCTCCAAGGACAATACCGGTTATAATAGAATCGATTGAAGTAGTTTCTTTTTCTTTCTTGCTATAATTAAATTCTTTTCCCCACGTGATTGCTGCGGCAAAAAAAGCGATCGAGAGAACGACGGCAAAGATCAGTCTGTACACCAGCGGCAATGATATAAGATCGGTTACCCATTCGCGAACGGCTTGAGCGGCGCGCGCGAAAGTCGCATCCGCTGAAGACAGCAAGGGAACTAAAACAGCAAATGTGATGATTAAAAATAAGGCAAACCCTATTAACACTCTGGCAATAATCTTTTTATATTTATCATTTGCCGGAATTATAAATTCCAGATACAAAATAGCCGACTTGCCGGTATTGCCGAGAATCGCCAGTAAACGCTCCATAAACAGATGGAACAGGAAAGAAAAATCCCATGATTTTTCTTTCCTGTTGTTTAAAAAAGCATAGTTATAAAAAACAATAAAAGAAACAGGCCAAACAAATAATGTTACTACTTTCACAAATGGATTATCATACAGTAAAAAGCTGATAATTATCAGCGACAGCGGAACGATCCAAACAAGATCCTCTTTTAGATATCCGCCTTTTTTAAAAAGAACCCAAACAAAAAAACCGAAGAATAATGCCCCAAAAACAAAAGCGTTAATACCCAGGGCATATATCCCTTTGTCCCAAAAATTCCAGAGAAATATTACCCAAAAAGCAGCAAGCCCGACGCATACGGCTAGCTTGATAATGGTATCTTTTGTAAGCTTTTCCGTGGAATTACCGGGAATTGACTGATTCATAAATTATACTGAAATTTTCCTCTTCTTATTATAAGTCTTAATTCCCGTCAAAAGTTTCTGGCTGCGGGGTTTGGATTCGAACCAAAATAGGTGCCTTCAAAGGGCACAGTCCGACCGTTAGACGACCCCGCAAAAACAGAAATATTATACCATTTTATCAAACGATTGACCAGGAAGTGAAAATTGGACGCCCTTTCAAATTCTTTTGCCCGTTGATTAAATATTTTGGTTGCTATAATGTCTCCATAATCTACCAAAAAGCGTGCGTGCTATAGTAAAGAATTAGAAGGGCAAAAACGAATTTGTCCAATTTCTACTTCCTGGTTGAAAATGAACTGTTCAAATAAGTATTTGAGGCGGAGCGATCGTCACTCTTTCTTTTCGATTGAACGAAAACGGCAATTTAAAATTTGCTTACGAACAGCGTCTTTAACGGTTGAACCGCCTCGGGGCCGGGGGTGTCTGACGGCGGCCGGAATGGAAACGATGGCCGGGAGGAGTTGGGGGTTTTGGCGCCGAGGGCATAGGCATTCGCGCGGGCAGTGTCGCCGATAATGTTGATAGCGGCAGAGTTGCCCTTATAAGGCGTTCGATTCCCCGGACGTCGTTTTTTTGTTCGGGCGTGGCAAAGGAGATGGCATGCCCCGCGTTGTCTACCCTGCCGGTGCGTCCGATGCGGTGGACGTAATCCTCCGGGTGTTGAGGAAGGTCGTAGTTCAAAACAAGTTCAATCCCCTTCACGTCTATCCCCCGCGCGGCGATATCGGTCGCGACAAGAATTCTGTATTTGCCGTTTCTAAAACCATCGAGGGCTTCACGGCGCTGGTTTAACGATCTGTTCGAATGAATCTCCGCTACGGAGTGGCCGATCAGCCGGATGCTTTTCGTAATTTTTTTCGCGCCGTGTTTTGTCCTTGAAAATATAAGTACGGATCCGCGGTATTCCCCGAGAATTTTTTCCAGAAGCTTAAACTTATCCGGTTTTTCCACGAAAAAAAGTTCTTGGGTAATCTTCGCCGCCGGCGTGCCCGGCGGAGCGATTTCAACGCGGACAGGAAGTTTCATATGCGCCTGCGCTATATTGGCGATATCTTGCGGCATGGTTGCCGAAAAAAGCATGGTTTGTCGGTCGCGGGGCAATACCTGGAGAATTTTCTTTAACTGTGGCGCGAAGCCCATATCAAGCATGCGATCTGCTTCATCCAGGATCAAAACGGCAACCGACGCCAGCGTTACGGTTTTTTGTTCCAGATGATCGATAATCCGCCCGGGAGTGCCGATAATGATTTGCGGATTTCTGCGAAGCGCTTGTATCTGGCGGCCGATAGGCTCCCCGCCTATGAGAATGGCGGTACGCACGCCCAATAGCGAGCCGATTTTATGGAAAACTTCATTGACCTGGAAAGCGAGCTCCCGCGTCGGCAATACTACGAGTCCCTGCTTGCCGCTGAGCGCCGCTTGGATCATAGGTACGCCGAAAGCCAATGTCTTGCCGGTGCCGGTCTGGGCAATGCCGATCATATCTGTTCCTTCCAGAGCTATCGGAATGGATTTTTCCTGAATTGGAGTGGGAATTTTAAAATTCAGCTTGTGAAGTATTTCAAGTATATTTGGCGCTATGCCGAGATTATAAAAATCAGACGATTGGGTCATATAAAATTATGATAGCATAAATAGGTTGAATGTTTCATATCATCGGCAACACAAAAGACGGCAGCCAGCGCGCCGAGGCGATGGAAACCGTTAATACCGGTTTCAATGGCGCATACGCGAAGTATTCCGCTAATTAAAATCAGAAACCAAAGAGTTCCGCTTTTTGTTTCTATTTATATGATGATAATAGAGGGTCCCAAAGATTACATAAAAGAATCAATTGAAGTCAAGAAACTTCTGTTTGACGATGCCGAGATCTTAAAGACGATCAGCGATATTATCGTGGCGCTTTGCGGGTGCCTTAAAGGCGGCGGCAAAATTTTGATCGCGGGAAACGGCGGCAGCGCCGCCGATGCTCAGCATTTTGCCGCGGAGCTGGTGGGTCGGTATAAACTCGAACGAAAACCCTATTCCGCCGTCGCGCTCACGACCGACACCTCTTTTCTTACGGCCTGTAGCAACGACTATGATTTTAAAATGATTTTCGCCCGCCAGGTTGAAGCGCTCGGCAGACCGGGCGACGTTTTTGTTGGTATTTCCACAAGCGGCAATTCGCTCAACATTATTGAAGGCATCGGGGCGGCAAAGCAAAAGGGGCTTAGGACCGTGACACTGCTTGGCAAGAATGGCGGCAAACTCAAAGGAACGGCGGATTTTTCCATTGTTGTGCCCTCTGACAACACTCCCCGGATTCAGGAGGCGCACATTATGCTGATTCATATCATTTGCGAAGAGATTGAAAAGCTTCTGGCTTGATTAGTAGTAGCCGCAATTTTCCGCGGTTTTAATTTTAATACTAGTACAATCGCCGGGAACTCTGCAAGTCGCTGGGTAGCAGGATGGCCCGGAAGTGGGCCGCCGCGACAGCGGCCCAGATGGCCAAGCAGTAGTCCCGTCGCAATGGGACAATTGATCCCCTACGGGGCTCCACACGTGGAGCCCCTTCTTTTTACCTTTTACTTGTACATAACAAAATAATTGCGGCCGCAATTATTTTGTTATGTATTTATTTGTGACTTTTACCGTTCAGTTTTCGCGGAAGAAACAAATAAAATCCCGCGTGAATCGCGGGGTGTCAGTCTTTATACATCTCTTTTAATTTTTTCATTTCCGCAAATCCGATGATGATGGTTTCGCAATTCTGATTAGAGCCCATCAGCACGATTTCAATTAATCCGTCGTCTCCGATATTCTTAATGTGGTCGGACGGCATTGGTTGCCAGGCTGTTGACCAAAGCCAGCGAAAAGCTGATGACGAGGACAGACAATACGATAGCGGCGAACAATCCGGCTTTTCTCGCCCAGTTCCAGTACGTTGGCCACCTCTTCGATTTTTAAGTTGCGAGTGTGGTTTTTTTATACATATTAATGCCCCATAGCGTTAAGTAAAAACTCTGGACAAAATTATATAAATACGGCATTATGGTGGCAATAATTTGTCCCTTAAAAATAAGGATTTACAGATGAAACGGCTAGCCGTGTTCCCGTTCTTGGTGCTTTTGGCGACGGCTGTGCCGGCTTGGGCGCAGGTGCCAGATGAGGTTATTGAAAAGATCAAGCCGAGTGTGGTTGTTATCTATTGTGATAACGGCACGGGAACGGGTTATATAATTAACGCTAGAGGAGACATTCTTACCAATTACCATATCTGCTCCGCCTCTTCCCAACGTTGGGTTAGGCTCTATGACGGCAGAAAATTTGAAGCAACTAGGGTTTATGTTTGGGAACCAAAAGATATGGTGATTTTACGTCTTGCGCCCGACTTGTCCGGTGATCGAAAGCCATTCCCCTATCTTCCTCTTAACGATACGATGTGGATCGCAAACGACTCTGCTGTCGCCGCAATCGGCCACAGCAAGCACGGCCTCTGGCAGGTTATTAAGGGGCGCGTAAAATCAAAAGATCATTATGTAAAATACCAGCCGACGATTCTATACGGTTTCAGCGGCAGTCCGTTGATAAACGAGAGGGGCTATGTCGTGGGGCTCAATATCGGTTCTGACAATCGGGACATTTCTGTTGAACAGGATGGATTTTATTCCAGCGCCATCACTCTGAATGATGTCCAAGAATTCTTGGATTACTTTTACGGGAAGAAAACCGTCGCGAAACAAGAACCGCCCGTTCCGTCAATAGATATATTCGCCGATAAATGCGTATGGCAAAAAACCGAAGAAGGCCAATGGTGCCGGCATGAGTAGTACAAAATGAAGAGCAGGCGCCATGCGGGCGTTTGAGGTTTATAAGAAGTTAATGGAACTTTAAAACGAGTTTAGGGGCTCGTTTTATTTTTTGAATACTATAAATTTGTAGCCGAAAAAGTTTCCGAAAAAAGCCGTGATAATTGTTAATGCAATCGATATGTTTGCCCAGATTTTTATGTCAATTCCGAACGGCGCACCAATGACATTGATAAGAACCGCAAAAATGCCGAGATTAATCAAGGCGACCGTGGTGCTTATAAAGAAAAATTTTACCGCCTGGCCGCCCGCCTCCCCGCCCGCCTTAAAAGTCCAGAATTTGTTCCAGAAAAAGCTATTGATTATTGTTACCGTGAATGAAACTATTCTGAAGCCGATTGCCTGCCAGCCCGCGGCGATACCGGTAATCAAAACCAGAAGATTAAAAATCCCGCCATCCATAAAGGTGTTTAGGACACCGACTACGCCGTATTTGCCCAACTGAAAAAACCCCGGCCTATTTTTTGATCGCGCTAAAAGGAAAAACAGATAAAGAGCGAAAAT
>Ga0209343_10005965_pt1 | contig 14670 bp, 14 predicted proteins | sample RifCSPlowO2_02_FD_184026 | JGI IMG/M metagenome (GOLD analysis project Ga0209343, IMG submission 184026) | Groundwater microbial communities from Rifle, Colorado - Rifle CSP2_plank lowO2_0.2 (SPAdes) (version 2) | ecosystem: Environmental > Aquatic > Deep subsurface > Groundwater | place... | reverse complement strand
GAGATCGCACAAGGCTCTCTACGGATAATTCTTGCGTACTTGTTTTGAGACGAGCAGCTTCATGGGTTAGTCAGGGAAAGCATCGGGGGCCCTATGCTTGAGGGAGGCTCGAATGTTGATATCCGAGACGCCCCTGCTCTTCGGTTCTGGTTCTGCCTCGTCCGTCATACCGCCTGATGCCATTCCCCCTTTCCGTCCGGCAAGGTCATTCGACGCCTCTGAAGTTCTTTCCTTCACCGTGAAACTGCGCGATGTCTTGCCCGCTGCGGCCCGTTCCGATTTGACGGTTCAGCGATCCAGCGACAGGGAGGTCGACCCCTATCGTCGAGCGGGTCGTCCGTCACGCACGAAGGGGTCCAACGTGTTCAAGCCCAGAATCGTCTTCTGGAGCTGACTGGTCACCATCCAGACGAGCATCGTGATGGTCCGGGACTTCCTCTCGCCAGGCCCATGGCAGGAGCGGCCAGCCCAAGAGAGCGAGGAGAGGTTGGATGAGTTCAGCCACCGACCGGGATGCAGGCAAAGAGGCGGATCTGCCACTCGCTGGCATTCGTATCGTCGACCTGTCTCACATCGTCGCCGGACCTTTCACGGGGGCGATCCTGGCGGATTTCGGCGCCGAGGTCATCAAGATCGAGCCGCCCGGTAAGGGGGATCGTGCTCGCGAGGTGGCCCCCTTCGTCGAGCGCGGCAACGCTCGCGTCAGCGGATTTTTCGCGACCGTGAATCGCAACCGGCGCGGAGTCGTGCTCGATCTCAAATCCGCTCCCGGAAAAGAGGCGTTTCGGAAGCTGGTCGGCGTGAGCGACGTCTTGATCGAGAACTTCGTGCCGGGCACCATGCAGCGGCTGGGTCTTGAATACGAGGTGCTCCGGCACATAAACCCGCGACTGATCTACGTGGCGATCAGCGGGTTTGGCCAGCTCGAGCCCTACGTCGGGCCCTGGTCCTCGCGCCCCGCGAACAATGCAACGGCACAGGCAATGAGCGGCCTCATGGACCTGTCGGGGGATCCTGAAGGCCCCCCCGCGTTCATCGGACAGGCGATCGGCGACACGATTCCAGGCCTCTGGGCGGTCATCGGTACACTCCTGGCACTCGAACACCGCCGCCGGACCGGACTGGGCCAGTTCATCGATGTCGCCATGTACGATTCCCTCGCCGCGATGTGCTTCAACGCCATCTCTGACTACCATGTCTCGGGGGTGGCGCCAGGTCGCGGCATGGCCTGGCACGAGACCTTCTCTGACCGCCTCAAGTGCGCCGACGGCTACATTGCCGTCTCGCTCTGGGGAACCGTGAGGGAACGTTGGCAGCGGCTCTGGCCGCTCATCGGCCACCCGGAGATGCTGACCCATCCCGAATTCGACCCGGCCCATCCCGGCTGTCCTACCTGCTTCCCCATTGTAAAGTCGGTCCTGGAAAAATGGCTGACCGCGACCACGCAAGAGGAGGCGGTCCGTCTTCTCCTCGATCTCGGCTTCAGTGCCGGGCCCGTGCAAACGGTGAAAGAGGTCTACGAATGCGAGCAGCTACAGAAGCGCCATCTGTTCATTGAGATCGAAGACGGCCTGGGCGGCATTATCCGAACTGTCGGAACCCCCGTAAAGTTTTCCGGCTTTCAGCCGCAACCACCGCGGCGGGCCCCGTTCTTGGGCGAACACACCAGAGAGGTGCTCATCGAGATGCTCGGTCTCACGGAGGCCGAGCTCGACTGTCTCGGTCTGCGATCCGACTCCAGCTCCGCGTAGTCCGAACGAGGCTCAGGAGGCGAAGCATGTCCGAAACACCCCGGACCCAGCACGAGACCATCCTCTACGACAAGAATGGGTTTCGGGCGACGATCACACTGAATCGTCCGGAGCGGCGGAATGCGACCACCACGCAGATGTATGCAGAGATACTCTCTGCGGCACAAGCGGCCGAGGAGGACGCGGACGTGCGCGTGATCGTCGTGACGGGTGCGGGGACCGCCTTCTGCGCTGGGCAGGACAACAGTGTGACGTCCCAACAAGGCAGCGCGGATTACGCACGCTACGACGAGGTGAACCGGGCTGCACACGCCTTCCTCCGGGGCATGTCCAAAGCGGTCGTGGCACGCGTCAATGGTCCGGCGGCCGGCGGCGGTTGCCTCTTGGGCTTGGCGACGGCCGACATCGTGGTCGCGTCCACTGCAGCCCGGTTCGCCCTACGGGAAGTCGCGTCCGGACTGAGCGGTCCCGCGCGTTTGCTTTACAGCATCGGTCGACCCCGAGCGCTCTTCATGGCCATCACGGGGGCATGGGTGTCGGCTGAACAGGCAGAGCGATGGGGCCTGATCTACAAATGCACGACGCCCGAGCAATTAGACGCCGAGGTGGACGCCGTCGCGAGCCTGCTAGAGAATCTCCCTCCACTGGCCGTCGCGGCTACAAAAGAGAAGATGGCCTTCGCGCTGTCGTTGCTGAATATGCAGGCCGTCATAGACTATGGATTCCGGCAAGACCTGTTCCTCCATACAACCAGCGATCGAAAAGAGGCGCAGAAGGCCTTTCTGGAGAAGCGCAAGCCAGAGTACCACGGCCGCTGAGGATTCTTGCTGGCTAACTCCTCTGTGTCAGCGTGTCGAGGGGTCGTTCTCTGCGGTGAACGTTGAGCGCGGAACTGCTCTCTGTCTTCGGATACAGAGGCGTGCATTCGCGTGCGAGGAGCTCACATCGAGTGAAGATGGCTGGTCTCGGGCAGCCCTAGCCGGCAATGTCATGAGCGAGGACGCACGTAGGATCAAGTGACGGAGAGAGGACAGGGTAGAACGTGATGAGTCCCAACTACATCACCGACGAGGTGAAGCAGCTGATCGGGCGGGAGACCGACTGGGTCGAGGCCTGCGACCCGGTCGAGCAGGGGGCTATTCGGCGGTTTCACCAGGCCGTCATGGATGACGATCCTATCTTCTGGAAAGTGGCTGAGGCAGCTGCGACCCGGTACGGGGGGATCGTGGCGCCACCCCTCTTCCCGCTCCATGCCTTCCGGCGGCCCTCGGGGGCGCCGGATCCCCTGAACCGGGTGTCGGGGGACCCGGATTTCGACGGCGTCACCCGGGACTTCGGCCTGGGCTTACCGCCCGTTCCCATCCCGCTGCCGCGGCTGCTGAACGGGGGCAATCAGGTGGAGGTCTACCAGCTGGCGCGCCCTGGCGACCGCATCCGGGCGAAGAGCAAGTACGTGGACATCTACCAGAAGGAAGGCAAGTCGGGCGTGTTGGTGTTCATCCTGGTGGAGACCGTCTACGCCAACCAGAAGGGCGAGACCTTGCTGAAGGCCCTGCAGACCCACATTCTCCGCTGAGGCGGCACGCGGAAAGGAGCGGGACAGGTGACGCGCCAACAGGTGTACTTCGACGACGTGGAGGTCGGCCAAGCGGTCCCCGAGGTGCGGAAGGGCCCGATGACGGTCGCCCACATCATGCGCTGGTCGGCCTCCATGGAGAACTGGCATCGGATCCACTACGACCGAGCCTACGCCGTGGAGCACGACAAGCTCCCGGATGTTGTGGTGAACGGATCCTGGAAGCAGCACGTCTTGATGCAGTTGGTGAAGGAGTGGGTCGGTCTCGGTGGTTGGGCCTGGAAGGTCGGCTTCCAGTATCGGGATATGGATCTTCCTGGGGATCTCATCACGGCATGGGGGAAAGTCACGAAGACGTATGAGAAAGGAGGCTTGGGATACGTCGAGTTAGAGATCGGGCTTCGGAACTCCAGAGGCATCGAGTCGACCAAAGGCACCGCCGTGGTGATCCTGCCTCGGCGAGGCGGCGCCAAGGTTCCGTATCCGTTCCCAGTAGACTGAGGGCGCCGCGCCGGACATGAAGGAGAGGTGATGCCAATGTGGGACTATCCCAAGAAGGTGAGGATCAACGAAGTTGGAGTTAGGGAAGGTGTTCAATTTGAGAAGACCTTCATCCCCACAGAGAAGAAGATTCAGTTGGTGGATGCTCTCTCCCAAACCGGGCTCCCGTGCATAGAGGTGACCTCCTTCGTCAGCCCGAAGTGGGTGCCCCAGATGGCCGATGCGGACGAGGTCTCCCGCGGCTTCAAGAAAGTGCCCGGGGTCCGGTACACGGCCCTCTACCTCAACCTCAAGGGGCTGGAGCGGGCCGCCGCCGTGGGCCGGTACGAGCTGGAGGGGTTGCTGCGCATCATCGCCAGCGACACCTTCTCTCAGAAGAATACGAACAAGACCATCCAGGAGACCTTGGCAGGGGCGAGCGAGTGGATCCAGAAGTACGAGGAGCTGGGCATCCCGGTGATCGGGGGCGACATCTCCGCCGCGTTCGGCTGCAACTACGAAGGCGACGTGCCTCCGGACAAGGTGGTGGGCCTGGCCGTGGAGCTGGAGAAGGTCCTCAGGGAGCGGGGGTATGCCCTGAAGCATCTCAGTCTCGCTGACACCATGGGGTGGGCCAACCCCCGGCACATTCAAACGCTGGTGGGCAAGCTGAGGGAGAGGTGGCCAGACCTCCACATTCGGCTGCACCTTCACGATACGCGGGGGCCCGGCCTGGCCAACGTCCTGGCGGCCCTGCAGATGGGCGTCGATGACTTCGACGCGTCGGTGGCCGCGCTGGGCGGGTGCCCGTTCGGCGGGCACAAGGCGGCCGCGGGCAACGTCTGCACCGAGGACGTCTCGTTCATGTGCCAGGAGATGGGCATCGAGACGGGGGTCGACCTTGACCGGCTGATCGAGTGCGCCAATCTGGCGGAGTCGACCTTCGGCCACGAGCTCCACGGCAAGGTCATGAAGGCCGGGAGCCTCGAGAAGTTTCGGAAAGTTGGGGCTAGCGGTGCGTCGGCATAGGGCACGATCTCTGGGAGACATGGACTGACCGAACAGAAGGAGGACTGAACAATGACGGCTATGACATGGCGGCGACTGGCTCTTGCATCATCGATGTGTCTCGCAATCGCGGTCGGTTTCACGCCCGCTGCTCACGGAGGAGCCCCGACGGGACCCAAGGCTCCCTGGCAGACGCGCGAGTACTTCTTCGGCGGATGGCCTTCAACGGCGGGACAGTATATGTGGGCAGCCCTCACCTGGACAATCATCAGCAACGACACTGGGCTGCGTATCACCGTGGTAGACACCGCGGGTACCGAAGAGAGCATGCATCAACTTCAGAACAAGAAGGCGGACATGGGAAACTACGACGCCGCGTTGGTCATGCGGGATTTCAAGGATAAACACGACCTGCGGACAATCTTCCCATTTGCCCCCGCCGTTTGGCAATTTGCCGTGGCCAAGGACGCCAACATCAAGACCCTCAAGGATCTGAACGGGAAGAAGTGGAATCCCGGCCCGGCAGGGGGCGGGAGCACCCACATCACCATGCAAATCATGGATTTGTTCGGGATCAAGCCGGTGTACCACCAGGGCACGCTGGGGGATGCCGCCGAGGCCTACACAGACCGCCAGATCGTCGGCTTTTCCTATCGTGGCACCGGCGGCGATCCCACCAGCGCCATGGTCGAAGCCAATGCGGCGCGACCGATCCTTTTCCTCAGCCTCAGCGACGAGGAGATCGCCAAGGTCACCCAGCGCTGGCCCGACCTCAGCAAGTTCCAAGTGCGCGCGAAGCTGTACCCCGGCCAGAACGAGCCGTTCACGACCGTCGCCACTCTGGCCGGCAACGCCATCGCAGCAAACAAGGACATGCCAGCCGAGGCGGTCTACACGGCGACAAAGTCCTACTGGAAGAACTTCAAGAACATTTCGAAGCAATTCCCTGGCGTGTCCGGGGCGTCGCCTGGAGCAGCGCTGGCGAGCCAGATCCCCCTGCATGTCGGCGCGATAAAGTACTACGAAGAGGTGGGTCTGAAGATCCCCGCTCACCTCGTTCCACCCGAAGCCAAAAAGTGAGCCTCTGCTCACCGTTCAGCACGGGAAACGCTCACGCCGTGGGGAGAGGGTCCGACCCGTCGCGTGTGCCCCCGACCGCGGGGGGCGGCCGGGGGCACGTCGACGCTCGCTCCTTGCGTCAGGCGCTGGAGATGCTGAGCGTGTGAAGGGGTCGAGCGTGCCTCGAGGGCCGTGCTGCGGTCGAATCCGCAGCAGACTCGACGCAAGGGATGCATGCTGCTGTAATCACCCCCGTGAGTTCAGCGTGGAGGGCGAGCGCCGATGGTGCAAGATGACATCCTGATCGACGTGCGGGCGGAGGAACTCCGACAGGAGAAGAAGAAGCTCTGGGCCATGGGCTTCGGCGTGATCGCCTTCCTGTTCGCTGCGTTTCACATCTACACCGCTGGCGCCGGCCCGTACATCGCCCTGGTTCAGCGCGCCGTCCACGTCTGCTTCGCCGTGATCCTGGTCGCGATGGCCCACCGAATGAAGAAGGAAAAGGAGAAGCGGCAGCCGTTGGCGGCCTACCTGTTTGACCTGATCGAGATCGTGGCCGCGCTCGTGGTCACCGTGTACGTCGTCGCAAGCGTCGAGCGGCTCGTCATGAAAATCGGCTTCGCCACACCGACCACGCCCGACATCGTCCTCGGTTACATCATGACGGTTCTCGTGATCAACGCCTCGCGGAAGGCCATCGGGTGGGAGTTCACCGCCATGACCCTCGCCTTCATCGGCTACGCCATCCTGGGCCCGTGGATGCCTGGCCTCTTGGCCCACCGCGGCTACTCGACGAACGAAGTGGCGGCGCTCCTCCTGGTGAACCCCCTGGGGATCTACGGACAGATCACCGGCACCTCGGCCAACGTGATCGCCATCTACATCATATTCGGCGCGATCATGCTGCGCACGGGGGCGGCCAAAGCGTTCCTGAACCTGGCGCTGATGCTGGCCGGGCGGCTCACGGGCGGCGGTGCCCAGGTCGCCGTGGTGGCCAGCGCGATGATGGGCATGGTGAATGGCAGCGCCGTGGCAAACGCGGCAACCGTGGGCGCCTTCACGATCCCGATGATGGTGAAACGAGGGTATCCCCGCCCCTTCGCCGGCGGCGTAGAGGCCGCAGCCTCCAGCGGCGGCCAGATCACGCCGCCGGTGATGGGCGTGGGCGCCTTCATCATGGCGGAGATCCTCGGCATCCCATACCTCCAAATCGCCAAGATGGCTGCAATTCCGGCCGTCCTCTTTTACGTCGGCATGATGATGGTGGTGCACTTCGAGGCGAAGAAGAGAAACCTGGGGCGCCTCTCCGGCGCGGATATCCCTGGGTGGCGGAGCTATTGGAAGGAGCTGCTCCTGCTCCTCGTCCCCGTCACCGTCCTTGTCACCCTGATCGTCATGATGTTCAGTCCCAGGTACGCGGGCTTCTGGGGAGTGGTCCTGAACGTGGCCATCTTCTTCGCGCTGGCGATCCCGGTGGGGAGGAGCTTCAGCCTGCGGGGAGTGGCCGGCAACTTCAAAAGCTCAGGCTCGGCAGTCATCGCCGGCATGGTGGAAGGAGGCGCAACGGCGGGGATGCTGGGCGTCCTGGTGGCAGGGGCGCAGATCATGGTCGGCACGTTGGGGATCACCGGCTTGCCGTTGAAGCTGAGCCAGCTCGTCGCCAGCTTCGGCATCACCTCGCTGTTCCCGCTGCTCTTCGCGGCCATGGTCATTTGCTGTATCCTGGGTGGGCCGTTACCGACGGTCCCGTCCTATCTGATCACGGCCGCAGTCGTGTCGCCGCTGTTTGCCAAGTTCGGGCTGCCCCCGGTGCTCATCCACATGTTCATCTTCTACTTTGCCTGTTTCTCCGGCCTCACCCCGCCCGTCTTCGGCCCGGTCTATGCCACCGCCGCATTCGCGGAGGCAGGGCTCTGGGAGACCGCCTGGGAAAGCCTCAAGTGCGCTTTCATTGGTTTCCTGGTCCCCTTCGTGTTCGTGTACAACCCGGAGATGCTGGGCATGGAGGGCCTTGGGCGCGCCATCGAGGTCCTGCTGATCAGCTCGACAGGAACCCTGCTGGCTGCTGGGGCCATCGTGGGATACTGGAACCGCCCGCTGAACGCACTCTACCGGCTTCTGCTGGGAGCCGCCGGGGTGCTGATCATCGTGCCCGAACTCGAGCCACGCATCGTCGGAGCCGTCCTGGGGGCGGTCACCATAGGCATTCTCTGGGCGAGCGGCAGGCGGGCTCAGCCTGTCGAGAAGCCGGAACTTCCCGCGCAGGGGAAGTAGAGATCGTTCCGCTTGAGCGGAGGCGATGGACCGTGCGGACTGGACGCGAGGTTGCAGACACGTTACGGAGTGGCGATGTCGTAGGGGAGGTGGCGGTCACCATCACGGACGCAATGATCGATGCCTATGCGGCGGCCGTGGGAGACTTTGACCCTCTCTTCATGGAGAAAGACAGCAGCGGGCGGCGCACCGCCCATCCAGAGCTCCTGCCCAAGATCGCCATGGAGAGTCTGTGGACGCCGACGTTCGAGCGGATGCCCAACATCCGGGCGAAGCAGGCGTACACCTACCTGAACGGAGGCGGTCACTCTCAGGGGCTAAGCTCTCCGGGTGGGACCAACCCACCCGCATGGAAACGGGAGTTCTGGCTGCGACTGGAACAAGGAAGGGGTGAACGAGAGTGGCGAATCGACTTGAGATCAGCTGCCAATTGGCCGGGGTCGAGAAGCGGATTACGTTCGAGACGATGCGGAGGTACTCAGGGGACACAGGGATCCATGCTCAGCAAGATGCTGGGAAAGAGCAGGGGCTCGGCGGGGCATTGGTCCAGGGAGGGCAGTTGGTAGCCTATCTGAATCAAATGATGACCGACAATTTCAGCGAGGGTTACCTCACGGGCGGCGAGATCTCGGTATCGTTCATAAGGCCAGTGAGACCGGGGGATCTGATTTTCGGCAAGGGCATCGTACAGGAGATTCGCGTCGAAGGTGCCAGGCACCGACTGGTATGTGGGGTATGGCTGGAGAACCAGGACGGCGAAAAGACCACCGTCGGTACGGCCAGCGCCGTGGGCCAAGTTCGGGAGCGCGAGGAATGAGACTGCAGTTGCTGAACGGGGTCAGGGTGCTGGAGGTTGGCGAAAATGTCGCCGTCGCCTTCTGCGGGAAGGTCCTGGCCGAGCTGGGCGCCGACGTCACCATGGTCGAGCCGCCGGGAGGCAGTGCCCTGCGGCGCCTACCGCCCTACTCCCAGGACATCCCGGGGAGTGGGCGGAGCATATTGCACAACTGGCTGAGCGCGAGCAAGCGAAGCGTCATACTCAACCTGGAAGATGAACGCGGACGAGCCATCCTCTGCGAGTTGGGGAAGGGGGTGGACGTCGTCGTGCGGAGCCACGACCGGGGGCCCGACGCCGCCAGCCTGCAGGCGGCCAATCCCAACCTGACCGTGACGACCCTGAGCCCCTTCGGCCCGGACGGACCCTATGCCGCGTACCATGCCAACGACCTGATCCTCTTCGCGATGAGCGGCGTCTCCTACTATCTCGCCTGCCCCGTGGACGACCCGCCGACCACGCCACCGAAACGGAACCCGGGCTATCAGGTCGGGACGGTGTCGGGGCTCTCGGCTGCAAATGCGACGCTCTGGGCGCTGGTCGCCGGCAAGCGGAAAGGGCAGGGGATTGCGGTGGAGGTCTCCGAATGGGAGGCCTTCACCCACCTCCTGTACGAGCAGACCGGCCACCTGTCGGACGACACGCTGCCGGCCGATCGAAAACGGGTGCCGGGCGCTGTCATCACGATCGTCGGCGGCCTGGTCTGGTGCCTGCCCTGCGCGGACGGCTGGGTGCTGGCCTCGCCGCGAGAGGACCATCAGTTCAAGCAGTGGAGTGAGGTGATCGAGGCGCAGGAATGGGCGCGTCAGGCGAAGTTCTCCACGCCCGACCTGCGGGAGCAGAACGCCTGGGAGATCTATGAGCGCTCGGCGGCGTGGACGAAGCTCCGGAAGAAAGCCGAAGTTTATCTGGCAGCCCAGGAGAAGAAAGTCGCCTGCTTCCCGGTGAGCCAGATGACCGACCTGACTGGGTTGGAGCAGCTGGGGCACAGGGAATTCTGGACCGAGGTCGATCACCCGCTCATGAGAGGCCTGAAGTGCCCCGGGCTTCCAATCAGGGCCGACGGCGCGGGGACCTCGCCCTCCGGGGCACCCCCATCCCCGGGCGAACACACGCTGGCCGTTTGTAAGGAGTTGGGCCTCCCGTCGGAGGAGGTCCGGACGCTCTGGCAACTCGGGGTAATCTGAAAGGCGACTCCAGACATGCATCAGCGCGCGTTGGAGGGGGTGCGGGTAGTCGACTTCAGCTGGGTGGTGGCAGGCCCGTATTGCACGAAGCTCCTCGGCTTGATGGGCGCGGAGGTAATCAAGATCGAGTCCGCCAGGCGCGCCCAGTACAAGAACCGCGGCGCCTGGTTCTCGGTGCTCAACAACTCGAAGAGGAGCTGCACGATCAACCTGTCCTCAGATCGCGGGAAGGCGGTCGTCAAGCGGCTGATCGCCGCCAGCGACGTCGTGGTCGAGAACTTCTCCACCGGGGTCATGGATCGCCTCGGGTTGAGCTATGACGACCTGCGGGCGATCAACGACGACATCATCTATGTGTCGTCCTCCGGGGTGGGGCGCACGGGGCCCGGAAAGAACTGGGTGGCCTACGGGACGCTGCTCCAAGGCCTGAGCGGGTGGACCTCGCTCTTCAGCGAGCCGAACGCGCGCATGGAGGGCATGGGAATCGTCCCCAGTTGGACGGACCCCATCACGGGCCTGTGGGAGGCACTCACCATCCAGGCGGCCCTGTGGCACCGAGGGCGGACCGGGCAAGGGTTATACGTGGACCTGTCGATGCTGGAGAGCACGATCACGATCATGGCGGATGTGTTCCTGGCCGCGGTCACGACAGGAAGCCAGAATGCGCCCGGGGAGTCCATCAGCCCGGCCTACGCCGTCCCGCATGGGATCTATCCGTGCAAGGAAACGGATGCATGGATCGCCATCTCGGTCGGGTGCCAGTCGGAGTGGGAAGGGCTGTGCCGGGTTCTGGGCGATCCGGCCTGGAGCCGGGAGACCGACCTTCTCACGGAGGCCGGGCGGCGGCCCCATCGGGCACGGATCGATGGTCTCCTGGCCGAAGAAACCTCGCAGAGGTCGGCGGGTGCCCTCTTTCACGAGCTCCAGGCCGCGGGGGTGGCCGCCGGCCCCTGCTACGGACTGCGGGAGGTCGTCGAGGATCCGCACATGCAGGCAGGCGGGCTGTTCCGCCGGCTGCCCCTTGCCGACGGGCCGACCCAGCTCACGACCGTCCTCCCCTGGAGCGATGGGACCGACTGGCGGGGTGAGCTCTTCCGACCGCCGGCGCTGGGCGAACACAACGAAGAAGTTTTTCGCGGCATCCTGGGGATGTCGGAGCAGGAATACGAGAGTTGCCGGGGTGACGGTGTGTTCGAGTGAGCCACCCCCGATGCCCACGGGAAATGGGCCGCCAGGCGATGAACACGGGAGGCCTGTGCATGAGCATCCAGCCCCTGAGGGCCTGCTGTACGTCGAGGTCGATTGTCCGCCCGAGCTGGAGGGCGAATTCCATGCCTGGTACAACACGGAACATATCCCCGAGCGTTTGGGGATCCGGGGTTTCGTGACCGGACGCCGGTATTCCGCCCTCGAGGGCGCACCCAGGTGGCTCGCGGCGTACGAGCTTGAAGACCTGGGCGTGTTGGAGTCGCGAGAGTATCTGGATTGGCTCGGTCCACTCCAGACGGCCCGGACAAGGCGAATCCTCGCGAGCACGCGCGTTCACCGCTCCGTATTTCGATTGGCCCATCGGGCCGATTCCACCCTGCCGTCGAAGCATGGGGAGTTCGCGACCGGGCTATTGGCGGTTTGCTACGAGGCGCCATCAGCCGGTGAAGAGACACTCAGGCGGTGGCACGACGGCGAATTCTGTCGCGAGCTGCTCCAAATCCCCGGGGTGCTGAGAGCCAGTCGGTATGACAGCGCAGCAGGCGCAAGCCAACTCGTCCTGTATGACCTGGAGCAGCCCTGGGTGGTCCAGGACTCGACATTCGGCCACGTGTGGAAGAGGGGCTGGGATGAGAGGCGGAGGTCCCTGGTCGCGTACAGATGCACTCTCTACGTTCGGATATTCTAAGTGTCTGAACGCTTCCGTGTGATCAGGACGGCGATGGAGGGGGGGACATGTTTCTGGAGGTGAACGGTATCTCGACGTACGTGGAGCGCAAGGGAAAGGGCTACCCCGTTGTTCTGATCCACGCCTTGGGCACGAGCCTTCGGAGCTGGGACCCCGTCATCTCGATTCTGTCGAAGGACTATGAGGCAATCGCCTACGACTACCGCGGACATGGCCGATCTGAGAAGACGGGGGGAAGCTACAGCATTCAGCTCCTGGCGCAGGACCTCCGCGGCCTGCTGGGACAGCTTGGCCTCCGGCGCGTCCACATCGTTGGGCTCGCGGTCGGCGCCATGATTGCGCAGCAAGTTGCAGTCGACTATCGCGAGTTGGTGTCCGCGCTCGTGCTCGCCGATGCGCGAAGCGAGTTGGATTTCGCAGGCGTAGAGTACAACGAGCGACGGGCGGAAAGCGTGGAGAGAGGCGGGATGAGACTCGCGGCGGACGTGACCATCGAACGGGCATTTGCCCCGGGTTTCGCCGAGAAATCTCCAGAGACCCTGCGGTCTTTCAGGGGTGAGTTTCTCGCCAACGATCCCCATGGGTATGCAAGCGTCTCCCGGGCCTTGAGCAGTTTTCATCTGACGAACCGGCTGTCGGAGATCGAGTGTCCGACGCTGCTCTTGACCGGAGAACTGGACAGGCTCTGTCCACCCTCGGAGGCGGAGACGATGCAGGCGCGGATCCCAGGCGCCAAGCTGGAGATCCTTCGCGGGGTCGGCCATTTCAGCGCCGTAGAGGCGCCAGGCGAGTTCGCGGATCGCATACTGGCATTCATTCGAGGAGTCTAACCAATGCTGTCCACTCAGGCCACTGAGGACCCGAGTGAACCGCATTGGGGCTAAGCGTCAGTAGACTGGAGGGGCGACGCCCGTTCGCGGGCTATGACCGAGGGAGGGGCTATGCGTATAGCGTTCATCGGCGTGTCACACTGGCATGCACCGATGTACTATCGGCCCGCGGCGCGTCTGGCCGGTGCCCAGATCGTCGCGGTGAGCGATCCGGACCCGACGATCGCGGCGCGCGCCGGTCGGGAGCTGGAGGCGAAGGCCTTTGCAGACCACCGAGAGCTCATCGGCGAGATCCGGCCGGATTTCGTCTTCGCGTTCGGACGACACTGTGACATGCCGAAAATCGCGGCGACGCTGATCGACCAGGGGATCCCCTTCTTGCTAGAAAAGCCCGGAGGGCTCACCAGCCAGGAGGTGGCCGTGATCCGAGACCGGGCTGCGGCCAAGGCCCTTTACGCCGGCACCGGCTTCAACTTCCGGGTGAGCGACCTGTACAAGAAGATCCGAACGGTGATCGGGGATGATCCGGTGACTCATGCGTCATTCCGATACATCGCGGGAGGACCCTACCGGTACCGGGAGGCGAACTGCGCATGGATGCTGGACCCCAAGCTCTCGGGCGGGGGCTCGACCATCAACCTGAGCATTCACTTCATGGACATGTTCCGAACGTTCGCCGGCTGCCGGCCGCACGAAGTCACGTCGCTCATGGGAAACTCTACCTGGAACCTGCCCGTCGAAGACTACTCGTCGGTCGTCCTCCGCGCTCCCAACTCAATCTGCACGATCGAGACCGGCTACACCTACCCGGCGAAGTTGGGTGTCTTCGACATGCGGTTCAGCATTCGAACCTCCCGATATTACTTGATCGCCCGGAGTGACGACTGCCTCGAGGTGCACCGTACCTGCGATGCGCACGTCGAGACCTTCTCCACGCCGGTCTCCAATGCGTTCTGGTACCCGGTCTTCGTGACCGAGTCGATCGACCGCTTCGCGAAAGGGCAGCCGCCGGTCGCCGACCTGAACGCTCTGGTCGACGCCATGGAAGTGGTGGATGCGGCGTACGCCTCCAGCCGAACTGGAGGCGCCAAGGTCATCCTCGCCGACCCGCACTGAGGGAAGGTGGAGGGGAGAGGCGACGAGCAGCGGCTTCCGGCGCGCTCACAGGGCGCGGGGTGACTCATGCAACGAATTGGGCCCTCCGCTGAAGCGGTAAGGGGAGCACCGACTCCCAACGGGCGCCGTTGACGGATGGAGGTGGGCGTATGCCGTATGCCGGAGTCGGCAAGTGCCGCCTCTACTATGAGATTGAAGGCGATGGCCAGACGGTAGTGCTGCTGCACGCGGTTGGGCTGGACTTGACGTGCTGGGAGGCGCAGGTCGAGGCTCTCACGCCCCGTTTTCGAGTCCTGCGGGTGGATCTGCGGGGCCACGGCCGCTCGGACGTGCCGCCTCCCCCCTATACCCTCGAAGGATTTGCCGAAGACGTGCACGGACTGCTGGGTGCCTTGCAACTCGCTCCAGCCCACGTTGCCGGCCTGTCGCTCGGCGGCATGGTGGCGCAACTGCTCGCCCTGGATTATCCAAAGGCAGTCCGCTCCTTGGTCCTGGCCGACACGAACAGCACGCTCCCGCCGGAGGCGCGACCTGCCATGATCGAGCGCGGTGAGGCGGCGAAGCGCGGAGGGATGTCGGCGGTTGTCGATACCACGCTCGCCAGGTGGTTCACGCCCGGGTTCATGGGCGCTGGTGTCGTCGCCCAATGCCGTGAGA
>Ga0209343_10005962_pt1 | contig 14672 bp, 14 predicted proteins | sample RifCSPlowO2_02_FD_184026 | JGI IMG/M metagenome (GOLD analysis project Ga0209343, IMG submission 184026) | Groundwater microbial communities from Rifle, Colorado - Rifle CSP2_plank lowO2_0.2 (SPAdes) (version 2) | ecosystem: Environmental > Aquatic > Deep subsurface > Groundwater | place... | reverse complement strand
GCGAGTGCAAGCAGCGCACTGAGCAGGACGAACGCCTGCGCGGTGACCGTCTGATGGAGATCGATCCCGGCGGCGGCCGCGGCGGCACCCGCGCCCAACACCAGCCAGCCGGCGCGCGTCAGGCGCTCGCGCAACCAGTGATCGAGCGCGCTGACGAAGCGCAGCAGGAGATAGATCCCCCGCCTCACGACGGAACCTTGACCTCCCGCAGGATGTCGGCCACCAGCGCCCTGGCGGAGGCGCCGGCGAACTTCGCCTGCGGGTCGAGCACCATGCGGTGCGCGAGCACCGGCACCGCCAGTTCGTGCACCTGATCGGGACGCACGAACTCCTCGCCGTCAAACAGCGCCAGTGCCTTGGCGGCGTTCGCGAGCGCGATCGAGGCGCGCGGCCCGCAGCCGAGCTGCACCTGGGGCGCGCTGCGCGTGCGCCGCACCAGCTCGACGACGTAGTGCCGCAGCTCATCGGCCATGCGCACGCGGCGCACCCGCGCCTTGAGCGCGATCACCTCTTCGCGTGTCACCACCGCGGCGAGTCGCGCGAGCGGATGGCCCAGGTCCTGCGCCGCGAGCACATCGACTTCGGTGCCGGCATCGACGTAGCCGAGCGCAAGGCAAAGCGCGAAACGGTCCATCTGCGACTCGGGCAGCGGATAGGTGCCGCGGAACTCGACCGGGTTCTGCGTCGCGACGACGAAAAACAGCTCGTCCATCGGGTGCGTGCGGCCCTCGACCGAGACCTGGCCTTCGGCCATCACTTCCAGCAGCGCCGACTGCGTGCGCGGCGAGGCGCGGTTGATCTCGTCGGCGAGCAGGATCGAGGTGAACACCGGCCCTTGGCGGAACTCGAACACCTGCTCGCGCTGATTGAACACCGAGACGCCGAGGATATCGGAGGGCAGCAAATCGGGGGTGAACTGCACCCGGGCGAACTGCGCCCCGATCGACGCCGCGAGGCTCTTGGCGAGGGTGGTCTTGCCGGTGCCGGGATAGTCGTCGATCAGCACGTGGCCGCCCGAGGCGAACACGGCGAGCAGTTTTCGCACCGCGTCGTGCTGGCCGCGCATCACGCGCTCGATGTTGGCCGCAATGCGCTCGAACAGCGCGCGCGCAGCGGAGGTTTCCATCGCTACAGGCGGGCCGCGAGCTCGGCGCCTTCGCGCATCGCGCGCATGGCGTCGAGCTCCCCCGCTTCCTTCGCGCCGCCGATCAGGTGATGCGACTTCAAGCTGCCGGCGAACGGCCGCAGCGGATCCTGGCCGGTGCAGAGGATCACGGTATCGGCAGCAATGCAGCGCTCCTTGCCTTCGACCACGACGTGCACGCCCTCATCGTCGATGCGCTGGTATTGAACGCCACCGATCATCTGCGCGCCGGCGCGCGCCAGCTCCACGCGCAGCGTCCAGCCGGTGGTCTTGCCCAGGGTGGCGCCAAACGGCGTCGCGGACCGCTTGAGCAGGGTGATGCTGTGGCGGGGTGCCTCGGGGCGTGGCTGCCCCTGCGCCAGTCCGCCGGCCGACACCGGATCGGTGACCAGGCCCCAGTGCGCGCCGAAGGCGTCCGGATCGCTTTGCGCGCGGCCCTCGCAATCGAGCAGGTAAAGCGCGACGTCGAAGCCGATGCCGCCGGCGCCGAGGATCGCGACGCGCGCGCCAACCTCGACGCGTCCCGCCAGCACATCGGCATAACCGGCGACCTTCGGATGATCCACGCCCGGAATCGCCGGTCGCCGCGGCTCGACGCCGGTTGCCACGACGGCCTCGTCGTAGCCGGCCAAGTCCTCTTCCCGGACTGCGCAGTTGAGCTGCGTCCTGACTCCGGCGCGCCGCAGGCGCTCGGCGAAATAGGCGACCGATTCGCCGAATTCGCGCTTTCCCGGAACGCGCTTGGCCAGATTGAACTGGCCGCCGAGTTGACCGGACCGCTCGTACAGCGTGACCGCGTGGCCGCGCTCGGCGGCCACCGCGGCGCACGACAGACCCGCCGGGCCGCCGCCCACCACCGCGATGCGCTTTTTCCGCCGCGCGGGAAGATACTGCAGTTCGGTTTCGCGGCAGGCGCGCGGGTTGACCACGCAGCCCGCGATGCGGCCGTCGAAGATCTCGTCGAGGCAGGCCTGGTTGCAGGCAAAGCAGATGTTGATCGCCATGCGGTCGCCGGCCTTCGCCTTGTTGGCGAACTCGGGATCGGCGAGCATCGGGCGCGCGAGCGAGACCATGTCGGCGTCGCCGCGCGCGAGGATCGCCTCGGCAAGTTCCGGCGCGTTGATCCGATTCGAGGCGATCACCGGGATGCCGACCGCCTGCTTCACGCGCCGCGTCGCCCAGGCGAACGCGGCGCGCGGCACCGCGTGCGCGATGGTCGGAATGCGCGCTTCATGCCAGCCGACGCCGGAGTTGAGGAGGTCGGCGCCGGCGGCCTCGACCGCCTGCGCGAGCTGGACGATCTCGTCTCCCGTGAGGCCGCCTTCGACCAGATCGAGCACCGAGATCCGGTACTGCAGCACGAAATCGCGCCCGCAGCGCTCGCGTACCCGGCGCACGATCTCCACCGCAAAGCGCATGCGGTTCTCGAGGCTGCCGCCCCATTCGTCGCGGCGCTGGTTGGTGCGCAGGCACAGGAACTGGGTGATCAGGTAGCCTTCCGAGCCCATGATTTCGACGCCATCGTAGCCGGCTTCGCGCGCCAGCGCCGCGGCGCGCGCAAAGGCGTCCACGGTCTGCGCCACTTCGGCGCCCGTGAGTTCGCGCGGCGTGACGGAATTGATCGGCGCCTTGAGCGGCGAGGGCGCGACCGCGTCGGCGCGCTTGCAGTAGCGCCCGCCGTGCAGCAGCTGCAGCAGGATCCTGCCCCCGGCGTCATGCACCGTCTGCGGGATGGCACGGTGCCGCTCGCGGTCCGTGGTATCCATCATCGTCTCGCGCCATGGTCCGAGCGAGCCCTCGAGCGTAGGGGAAAACGCGCCGGTGACGATGAGCGCGACGCCGCCGCGCGCGCGCTCGGCGTAGAACGCGGCGAGCTTGCCGGGGCCCTCCTTCATCGATTCCAGGCCGGTGTGCATCGAGCCCATCAGGATGCGGTTCGGCAGGGTGAGGTGCGCTGCCTTGAGCGGCGCGAACAGCTGCGGATAGGCGAGTGTCATGGTGGCGCCATTCTAGCCACGCGTGACGAGTGCGGTGCCGCCGACGATCAAAACCGCACCCGCCAATGCACCCGCCGGCAGCGATTCCCCGAGGAACAGCGTGCCCCAAAGCACGCCGAACGCCGGAATGAGAAACGTGACGGTGAGCGCGCGCGTCGCGCCGATGTCGGCGATGAGACGGAAATAGAGCACGAACGCGACGCCGCTCGCCAGCAGCGCGAGCGCGAGCACGTTGCCGAGTACCAGCCAGGAAGGCGCGGCTGCGGGCGGCACGAGCGGCAGGAACGGAAGCAGAACCAGCGCCGCGGCCAGTTGATTGCCCGCTGCCATGCCCTTGGATGGAACCCCCTGCGCAACCCGCTTGATGACGACCCCGGCGAGGCCGTAGGCGCAGCACGCAGCGAGCGCCGCGGCAACCGCCCAGGTGAACTGCGGGCCGCCCGCGTGCGCGTCCGGTTGCGCGACCAAGGCGACGCCCGCCGCACCGAGCGCGAGCCCGGCCACCTTGCGTACGGTGACGCGCTCGTCGCGGAACAGCGCGCCCCAGACCAGGCCGAACATGGGCGAGGTGGCGTTGATGATGGCAAGCAGCGACGCCGGCGCATGCAGCGCGGCATAGGCATAAAGCACGAATGGCAGCGCGATGTTGACGCTGCCGACCATCAGATAGGCACGCGCGTGGCGGCGCAACTGCGGGTCGAAGCCGGTGAAACGGAACCACGCCAGGAGGGCGACGCCACCCAGGAGCACGCGCAGCTCGGCGGTCCAGATCGCGCCAAACGCCGGCGCGGCGACGCGCATGAAGATGAACGACGCGCCCCAGATCGCGGCGAGCAGTACCAGGCGGCCGTAATCGGCCGCCCTCATCTGCGCGTGCGTTTCTCGATCGCGAGTAGCCGCCGTTTGCGCTCGAGCCCCCAGGCATAGCCGCCCAGGCCGCCGTCCGCGCGCAACGCGCGGTGGCAGGGAATGACCAGCGCCGCGGGGTTGGCGCCGCAGGCACTGCCCACGGCGCGCACGGCGCGCGGCGCGCCGATGGCGCGCGCGATCTGCTGGTAGCTGCGCGTTTCGCCGTGCGGGATGCGGCGCAGCGCCTCCCAGACCGTGCGCTGGAAGGCGGTGCCGCGCACATCGAGCGGCAGTTGCGCGAGCGTGCCGTCGCCTTCGAGGAATTCGAGCACCGCATGCCGCGCCGCGGCGAGCGCCTGCGGATCGCGCACCCGCTCGGCCTCGCTGAATTCTTGTGCCAGCAGCGTTTCGGTGTCGGCGCCCAGCTTGACCGAGCAGATGCCGCGCTCGGTCGCTGCCACCAGTACTTCGCCAAGCGGCGAATCGAAGGTCGTGTAGGCGATGCGCAGTCCGCGACCGCGAGCGCGGTAATCGCGCGCCGCCATGCCGAGGCGTGCGGCCGCCTTTTCATAGAACCGCGACAGCGAGCCATAACCGGCGGCGAACAGGGCATCGGTGACGCGGTGGCCGGTAGCGAGATGGCGCTTCGCTTCCTCGAGGCGCGCCTCGCGCTGATAAGCTCCGGGTGACAGTCCGAAGGCCTGCTTGAAACGCCGCTGCAGGTGAAACGGGCTCGCGCCCACGGCGCGCGCCAGCTCCTTCAGCGTGACGCGCTCGCTGCGCCGTGCGTCGAGATACGCGCGCGCCCGGTAGGTCAAGGTTTCCATGGCGCGACTTTACCCGCGCGCTGCGGCCGCAACCATCCGAATCTTGCGCGGAGCGTGTGGCAGCGCCGCGCTCAGCCTTTCGGCCGCTTGTCAACGACGCGCTTAGCCTTGCCGATCGAGCGCTCGATCGTGGAGAGCGGGACGATCTTCACGTCGCTGGTGACGCCGATAAGCGACTTGATGTTGTGCCGCAGCTTCGCCGCCGAGCCCTCGTCGGCCGCACCGGGTGCAAGTTCCACCAGCACTGTGAGATGGTCCATGGGCCCGTCTTTGCTCAGTTCCAGGACGTAATGCGGCGAAAGCTCCGGCTGCTTCAGGACCATCTCCTCGATCTGCGACGGGAACACGTTGACCCCGCGGATGATCATCATGTCGTCCGAGCGCCCGGTGATTTTTTCCATCCGGCGCATGGTGCGCGCGGTGCCGGGCAGCAGGCGCGTGAGGTCCCGCGTGCGGTAGCGGATCACCGGCAGCGCCTCCTTGGTGAGCGAAGTGAAGACCAGCTCCCCCATCTCGCCGTCGGGCAGCACGCGGCCGCTGGCGGGATCGACCACCTCGGGATAGAAGTGGTCTTCCCACACCGTAAGGCCGTCCTTGGTTTCGATGCATTCCTGCGCCACCCCGGGACCCATGACCTCGGACAGGCCATAGATGTCGATCGCCTGCAGCGAGGTGCGCGCCTCGATTTGCTTGCGCATCTCGTGCGTCCAGGGCTCGGCACCGAAGATGCCGATGCGCAGGCTCGATTTTTTCGGGTCGAGCCCCTGGCGCTCCATCTCGTCGGCGATCGCGAGCATGTACGAGGGCGTCACCATGATGATCTCGGGCTTGAAATCGGCGATCAGCTGCACCTGGCGCTCGGTCATGCCGCCGCCGAGCGGAATCACGGCGAGCCCCAGGCGCTCGGCGCCGTAATGCGCGCCGAGCCCGCCCGTGAACAGGCCGTAGCCGTAGGCCACGTGCACCTTGTCGCCCGGGCGCGCGCCCGCGGCGCGGATCGAGCGCGCCATCACGTGCGACCAGGTGTCGATGTCCTTCGCGGTGTAGCCCACCACCGTCGGCTTGCCGGTGGTGCCGCTGGAAGCGTGAATCCGCACCACCTGGTCCATCGGCACCGCGAACATGCCGAACGGATAGGTCTCGCGCAGGTCGGCCTTGGTGGTGAAGGGAAAGCGCGCCAGGTCCTCCAGCGTCCGCAGGTGCTCGGGCTTCACGCCGGCGGCGTCGAACTTGCGGCGGTAGTGCGGCACCCGGTCGTAGGCGTGGCGCAGCGACCAGCGCATGCGCTCGAGCTGCAGCGCCTGCAGCTCCGCCAGGGGCGCCTTTTCGATCGCTTCGAGGGGAAACGTCTTCATTGGACCTCCACAAGATGGCCTCTGACCGTCACCGATTTGCCGCGAAAGAGCGCGATCAGCTCGCCCCTGTGGTTGGTGACGCGCACGTCGTATATGCCCTGGCGCCCGGCGCGCGCCTGCTCGACGCCGACCGCCGTGAGCACCTCGCCCAGGTAGGCCGGCGCGAGATACTCGATCGAGCAGCTCGCGGCGAGCGCGTTCTGGTTATGGCTGTTGCACGCGTAGCCGAAGGTCGAGTCCGCCAGCGTGAAGATGGCGCCGCCGTGGCAGGTATTGTGGGCGTTCACCATCTGCTCGGTGACGTCCATCGACATGCGCGCGTAACCGGCGCGCACTTCTTCCAGCCGCATGCCGAACCACTGCGAGACGCGGTCGCCGCGCCACATGGCTTCGCCGCAGGCCCGCGCCAGCTGATCGCGATGCATGCTCAGGCGCCGGTCTCCGGCGCCGGGGCGTCGGGCTTCTGCGCATGCAGACCGAAGGCCTGCACCCATACCGCGGCGAGGCGCTCGGCGGAACGCTCGACGTAGGCCGAGTCGAGCCGGGCGCGAAATTCGCTGCCGTCGCGGCGCCGGATACGGGCGATCAGCTCGCGCACCCGGCCCTTGCGCTCCATCCCGTCGCGAAACGCCGCGAGTTCGGAAGCGTCGGCGAAGAATTCCTCGAACGGCATCTGTTTCAGGTCCTGCTTCGAGTCGCCGAGGAATTCGCGCAGCCGGCGGCTCGTCCAGCGCACCCGGTTCTTGGCATCGACCAGCACCAGGCCGAGCGGGCTCGTGCGCAGCAGCGCCTCGAGGTAACGGTCTTTCTCGTCGAGCTCGCGCGCGCCGCTCTCGAGGCGGCTGGCGGCTTCGTTGAGGCCGCGCATCAGTTCCTCGACTTCGCGCAGCGCGCGCGCCTGCGTTCGCGCCGTGTAGTTGCCATTGACCAGCGCGTCGGCATGACGCCGCAGGGCAAGCAGCGGAATCAGGCCGCGCCACAGCGCGAACAGCAGCGTGCCGACACCTGCGGCCGCGAATCCGAAAAAGGCCAGCCAGCCGGACTGGAGGTCACGCGCGAAGGCTTGATGAGACATCACCAGATCCCCCCGCGTGCGCAAGTCCAATTCGCCTTGCAGTTCGCCCAAAGCCTGCTGACTCTGGGCCTTGGCTTCAAGGTACTCTGCGCCGTACAGGATCTTGAGCGCGTGCACGGGGTCTGGCTGGCCGGGGGGCGACTCGGTCCCTGCGGCCTGCCCCTTCATCGCGGCCAGGGCCTGGCGTTCAAGCCGCGCCAGGGTTTCCTGTGCACTGCGGGTACGCTGCAGCAGCGACTGCTCGGAACCCGGCAGTTTCGCGCGCTCGAGCGCGTCGGCCAGTGCAAGCGTCTCGCCCTCGCCTTTGGGGGGCGCGCCGCCTGCGGCCAACACGTCCCAGTACACGGCGGCGTCGCCCGGCGGCCATGGCTGCTTGCCGTCGCGCACCGACACGATACGCAGGTAGAGCTCTTCGTAGCGGCGGTCCCCGGTGACCGCGAAATTGCGCGCCATGCGCGTCAGGTCCTCCGTGCTCTGGCGCATCCTCGCGGCGAGCTGCAGCGTTTCGCTGCGACGCTTCTCGAGCGCAATGATTTCGTCTTGCGTGTTGCCCGCGGCGTTGAGCGCCAGCGACAGGGCGACGATGGCGAGCAGGCTCACCAAGGCCGCCGTGATCCAAAGGGTCTTCAGCTTCATCGCGATCTCCCGAGCTGCCGCGGATTTTGCCTGAGACCGGCGAATCCCGCACCCGCCGCGCCGGGGGCTGGCGCTACAATCGCGCCCTGCAGCGGATGCGAACTTGATCCAGGTCTATTCCCTCGAAGGCATGACGCCGGTGGTGCACCCGTCGTGCTACGTTCATCCCAGCGCCGTGCTGATCGGCGACGTGATCGTCGGCGCGGGCGTGTACATCGGCCCGGCGGCCTGCCTGCGCGGCGATTTCGGCCGCATCGTGATCGGCGAGGGCGCCAATATCCAGGACACCTGCGTGCTGCACGCTTTTCCCGACCGCGACCTGGTGGTCGAGGCGGACGGGCACATCGGCCATGGCGCGATCCTGCACGGCTGCGTCGTGCGGCGAAACGCGCTCGTGGGCATCAACGCGGTGGTGAACGACAACGCGGTGATCGGCGAGTCGGCGATCGTCGCCGCGATGGCCTTCGTCAAGGCCGATTTCGCGGTGCCGCCGCGCACGCTGGTCGCGGGCATCCCGGCGCGCGTCGTACGCGAGCTGAAGGACGACGAGCTGGCGTGGAAGGGCGGCGCCACGCGCCAGTACCAGCAGCTGGCGCGGCGCAGCCTCGCCCGCATGCAGGCGACGACCGCGCTCACCGAGGTCGAGCCGGGGCGCGGCCGCTTCGCCGTCGGCGACGTGATGCCGCTCGCCGAGATGCGCAGGCGGAAGGACCCGCGATGAGCGGCACGGCGCTCCTGCTGATCGACCTGCAGAACGACTACTTTCCGGGCGGCCGCATGGCGCTCGAGGGCTCGCCCGCGGCGGTGGCGAAGGCTGCGGCGGCGCTCGCCGCGTTCCGGGCGCGCGGCCTGCCCGTCCTGCACGTGCGGCACCTGTCGGTGCGGCCCGGTGCGACGTTCTTCCTGCCCGGCACCGAAGGCGCCGAGATCCACGCCAGCGTCGCGCCGCGCGCGGGCGAGCCGGTGGTGGAGAAGAATTTTCCGAACGGCTTTCGCGGCACCGACTTGAAGGCGCGCCTCGAGCGCGCCGGCGTGCAGCATCTGGTGGTCGCCGGCATGATGACTCACCTGTGCGTGGACGCGAGCGTGCGCCAGGCGAACGACCACGGCTATCGCGTCACGCTGCTGGCCGACGCCTGCGCCACGCGGGCGCAGAAATTCGGCGACGAGACCGTTCCCGCACGACACGTGCACGCAGCGTTCCTGGCCGCGCTCGAGGGCGCCTACGCCAAGGTCGTCGCCACCGACGAATTCCTCAAAACCCTCCCGGAGTCGACATGAGCTACGAATTCATCAGCATCGAAACGCAGGGGCGCGTCGCGCTGGTCCGGCTGAACCGGCCCAAGCAGATGAACGCCCTCAATCCCCGGCTGATGCAGGAGCTGGGCGAAGCGCTGCTCGGCTTTGATGCCGACGACGGCATCGGCGCGATCGTCATCACCGGCAACGAGAAGGCCTTCGCCGCCGGCGCCGACATCGGCGCGATGAAGGACTGGGATTTCCTCGAGGTCTACAAGTCGGACTACATCACGCGCGACTGGGAGCACATCCGCAGGGTGCGCAAGCCCGTGATCGCGGCGGTCGCCGGTTACGCGCTCGGCGGCGGCTGCGAGCTGGCGATGATGTGCGACATCGTGATCGCCGCCGAGAGCGCGAAGTTCGGCCAGCCCGAGATCAACCTCGGCACCTTTCCGGGCGCGGGCGGCACGCAGCGGCTGCCGCGTGCAATCGGCAAGGCGAAGGCGATGGACCTGATCCTCACCGCGCGCATGATGGATGCGGCCGAAGCCGAGCGCGCCGGACTGGTGTCGCGCGTCGTGCCGGCGGACAAGCTCATGGACGAGGCAATGGCGGTCGCGGCGAAGATCGCCGGCTACTCGCTGCCGGTCGCGATCATGGCGAAGGAGGCTGTCAACCGCGCCTATGAGACCACTCTCGCCGAGGGCGTGCACTTCGAGAGACGCATGTTCCACGCCACCTTCGCGCTCGCCGACCAGAAGGAAGGCATGGCGGCCTTCGTCGACAAGCGCAAGCCCGACTTCAAGCACCGCTGAGCGTCTTCGTTCTCCTCGCGGCCCACATCCTGTCGATGCTGGGTTTCGCAACCTTTGCCGCGCTGCTGCCGGAGCTGCGCGATGCCTGGCGCCTCACGAACACCGAGGCCGGGTTGATCGGCAGCGCGTTTTTCGCGGGCTATATCGCGACCGTGGCGTACTGGACCGCGCTCACCGATCGCGTCGACGGCCGGCGCGTGTATCTGGCCGGGGGCGTGCTCGGCGCGGCGGGGAGTCTGGGCTTCGGGTTGCTGGCGCAAGGTTTGGGCAGCGCGATGCTGTTCCAGCTGCTGCTGGGCGCGGGCATGGCGGCGACCTACATGCCGGGACTGCGGCTGCTGTCGGACCGCGTGAGCGGCCCTGCGCAAAGCCGCGCCATCGCGTTTTACACCGCCTTCTTCGGCATTGGCACCGGGCTTTCGCTGGTGGTGGCCGGAGCGTCGGCCGCAGCCTGGGGGTGGCGTTACGCTTTCGTCCTCAGCGCGCCTGGACCTGCGCTCGCGGCGGCGCTCGTGCTGCTCGGCCTCGAGCGCCTCGCGCCGCCGCATGAGGGCGCCCGCACCTTCCATTGGGAGACGCTCTTTCCGGTGAGCGCCTGGCGCCGTGTGCTCGCGATCCGCGCCGCAGCCGGGTACACGCTCGGCTACGCGGTTCACTGCGTGGAGCTGTTCGCCTCGCGTGCCTGGATGGTGGCGTTCCTTGCGTTCGCGACCGGAGTGCACGGCGACGGCAGCTTTCCGTGGGGCGCGGCGGCCATCGCTGCGGTGGTGAACGTCGCGGCCGTCCCGGCATCGATCCTCGGCAATGAAATTGCGCTGCGCATCGGCCGGCGCCGCTGGATCCTGGTGGCGATGCTCGCTTCGGGCCTCTTCGGCATCGCCCTCGCGCTTGCCGCGCCGCTGCACTGGGCGATCGTCCTCGCGCTGCTCGCCGCGCATTCGATGCTCATCATGGCCGACTCGGGGACTCTGACCGCGGGGCTGGTGGCGTCCGCTCCGCCGGCGCTGCGCGGCGCTGCGATGGGGTTTTATTCGCTCGTCGGTTTTGGCGGCGGCATGGTGGGTCCGACGCTGTTCGGCGTGGCGCTGGATGTCGCGGGCGGCGCCGAGCGCGTCTCCGCATGGGGCTGGGCGTACGCCGCGGCCGGCGCCGGCTGCCTCGCCGCACCGTTCGCGGTGCGCCTGTTCGGCGGCAGGCGCGCAGCGTAAGATTCAGGCACAAGACCAATCAAGGAGGACGCGATGGAACGCATCTGGCTCTCGAGCTATCCCCCGGGTGTCCCTGCTGAAATCGACATCAACCAATACCGCTCGCTGGTGGATCTGTTCGATGCGAGCGTCCGGCAGTTCGGCGCGCGCCCGGCGTTTCACAGCATGGGCAAGGAAATCACCTTCGCCGAACTCGAGACGCTGTCGCGCGCCTTCGGCGCCTGGCTGCAGGCGAAGGGTCTCGCCAAGGGCGCGCGCGTCGCGATCATGATGCCCAATTGCCTCCAGTACCCGGTCGCGATGTTCGGCACGCTGCGCGCCGGCTGTACCGTGGTGAACGTCAATCCGCTGTACACGCCGCGCGAGCTCGAGCACCAGCTGAAGGACTCCGGCGCCGAAGTGATCGTGATCCTCGAGAACATGGCGCACGTGCTGGAGGAAGTGCTGGCGAAGACGCCGCTCAAGCACGTCGTCGTCACCTCGCTCGGCGAGATGCTCGGCCTGAAGGGCCTGATCGTCAATTTCGTGGTGCGCAACGTGAAGAAGATGGTGCCGGCGTTCGAGCTGCCGAACGCGATCCGCTTCAAGGACGCGCTCGCCGAGGGCACCGGCAAGGCGCTCGCCACGCCGCCGCTCGGCCACGAGGACATCGCGTTTCTGCAATACACGGGGGGCACCACCGGCGTGTCCAAGGGCGCGATGCTGCTCCATCGCAACATCCTCGCCAACATCGAGCAATCGGCGGCCTGGCTGGTGCCGGGGCTGAAGGGCGAGCCCGCAGTGATCATCACCGCGCTGCCGCTCTACCACATTTTCTCGCTGACGGTGAATTGCCTGCTGATGATGAAGATCGGCGGACTGAACGTGCTCATCACCAACCCGCGCGACGTCCCGGGGTTCGTGAAGGAGCTGGCGAAGCACCGCTACAACATCATCACCGGCGTCAACACGCTGTTCAACGCGTTCCTGCACAACGACGCTTTCCTCAAGCTCGATTTTTCGCACGTCAGGATTTGCGTCGGCGGCGGCATGGCGGTGCAGAAGGCGGTCGCCGACAAGTGGAAGGAGGTTACCGGCAGGACGCTGCTGGAGGGCTACGGCCTCACGGAAACCAGTCCATCGGCGACCATGAATCCGCTCAACCTCGAGGCCTATAGCGGGTCCATCGGCCTGCCGCTGCCCTCCACCGAGATCGCGCTGCGCGACGACAACCGCCAGGACGTGGCGCTCGGCGGCGCCGGGGAGATCTGCATCCGGGGGCCGCAGGTGATGAAGGGCTACTGGCAGCGGCCCGAGGAGACCGCGGACGTGATCGGCCCGGACGGCTTCCTCTACACGGGGGACGTCGGCGTGATGGACGACAAGGGGTTCGTGCGCATCGTCGACCGCAAGAAGGACATGATCCTGGTGTCGGGGTTCAACGTCTATCCGAACGAGATCGAGCAGGTGGTGGCGATGCACCCGGGGGTCTTGGAAGTGGCCGCGATCGGCGTCCCGGACGAGCATTCGGGCGAAGTGCCGAAGCTGTTCATCGTCAAGAAGGATCCGTCGCTCACGGAAGCAGCGGTGCTCGATTTCTGCAAGGAGCAGCTCACCGGCTACAAGCGGCCCAGGCACGTCGAGTTCCGCGCCGAGCTCCCCAAGACCAACGTCGGCAAGATTCTCAGGCGCGCGTTGCGCGACGAGCAAAAGAGGGCGTAGCCGGATCGTCCGGCGCCCGGCGGGGTCGATTGCGTGAAAGTCCGCATGGCTACGCCGGAGGATGTGCGCTCGATTGCGGAAATACACGTAGCGGCATGGCGCGCGGCCTACCGAGACTTGATGCCGCAGGCATTTCTCGACCAACTGAGCGTTGACAAACGCGGAACTCCACTTCACGAGATCAGATATCGGATGCGCGTCAAGCCGGGTCGGACTGATCGGGTCTACGACCAACTTGCGGCGGACGGAATTTTGGCGCGAGAGATCATAACGTCGATTTTCGAGGGGAGCGGTAGAGGAGGATTCCGAATGCTCCAAGGGAGCCGTGGGTGTTGGTTCTGCACGGCCGATTCACTTACAGCAACGAACAGGCGGCGCCGCTCGGGCATCGACGACTCCGGCGCGGATCGGCGGTCCGGAGCGTGAAAGCCGCTGACGGGCACCGTGCTACGATGCCGCGCATGGGCATGACGACGCAGAAGCTGGTGGTGAAGGAACGGCGCTCCGCGCGCCGCAAGGCGCAGGTGCGTTTCCTGGTCGATTCGGGCGCCGTCTACAGCCTGGTTCCCGCCAAGACCCTCGCGCAGCTCGGCATCCGGCCCTATCGCAAAGTCGAATTCGCCCTCGCCGACGGTCGCACGATCTCGCGCAAGGTGGGCGACGCATACTTCGAGCACGAGGGCGCCGGAGGGGCCGCGCCGGTCATTTTCGGCGAGGAAGGCGACGAACCGCTCCTCGGTGCGACGACGCTGGAGAGTCTCGGACTGGTTCTGGATCCATTCAAGCGGCGCCTGATCCCGATGCGCATGCTGCTCGCAAGCGCGCGGCCAGGTCATCCGCGATAAGCACGCCGCGCCGATCGATCGCTCCGGCGGGCGGCGCTCCGCCGCCTTGACGCCTCCTACACATCGTCTCAGGGGCCTCGCCTGGATCCTGCTCTCGATCCTGTGCTGGGCGCCGATGTTTCCGATCGCCAAGCGCGCGCTGCCCTACGTCGACGCGTTCGGCCTCGGCACGCTGCGCTACCTCTTCGGCTCGGTGCTGTTCATCGCACTGCTGTGGGCGATCGAGGGAAGGCAGGCGTTGCGCTTCGACGGCCGCGTCGTCCCGGCAGCCGTGTTCGGCGTGATCGGCATCACCGGCTTCAACGTGCTGGTGTGGTACGGGCTCACCGCGACTCGACCCGAGCACGCGGCGATCATCATGTCGCTGCAGACGCCGCTCATCGCGCTCGCGGTATGGCTGCTGCGCGGGCAGCGGCCCGCGCCCTTCGTGCTCGCCTGCATCGGTGCGGCGCTCGCCGGGGTGTTCCTCGTCGTCACCAAAGGCGATCCGGCAAGCGCTTTCGACGGCGGCTACCTGTGGGGCGACGTGCTGGTGCTGCTCGGCGCGATGAGTTGGGTGACGTACACGCTCGCCGCCGGGCGCTTTGGCGGCTGGTCGCCGCTGCGGCTCACGGTGCTGACCTGTATTCCGGGCGCGCTCGGGCTGCTCATCGCCAACGGCATCGCCATCGCTTTCGGCGTGGCGACGCTGCCCAGCGCAGCGGCGATTGCATCGGTCGGCTGGCAGATCGCCTATTTCTCCACCTGTACCGTGGTGCTCGGCGTGCTGGGGTTCAATTTCGGCGTCAAGTACCTCGGGCCGCTCAACACCATGCTGATGCTGAATCTGGTGCCGCTGTGCGTGTTCGCGATCGAGGCCTGGCTGGGGCGTGAATTTGCCGCCATCGAGCTGGCGGGTGCAGCGCTCGTCATCGGTGCGCTGGTGGCCAACAACCTGTACCAGCGCCGGATCAGCGTGCGGGCGTGAGGCGCAGCAGCCGG
>Ga0209343_10005954_pt1 | contig 14678 bp, 14 predicted proteins | sample RifCSPlowO2_02_FD_184026 | JGI IMG/M metagenome (GOLD analysis project Ga0209343, IMG submission 184026) | Groundwater microbial communities from Rifle, Colorado - Rifle CSP2_plank lowO2_0.2 (SPAdes) (version 2) | ecosystem: Environmental > Aquatic > Deep subsurface > Groundwater | place... | reverse complement strand
GGTATCGGGCGGGATATCGACATTGCTCAAGGCATGAAGCAGCCGATAGAACAGATGCGCCGTCGCCCGCTTGATGAAGCTCTCGCCATCCCGCGACGATCTTCTGGCATAGACATCGTCGTAGCCCTCCCGCCAATACGTGACGAGCTCAGGGATCAACTCGGGTGGGTCTTGCAGGTCGGCATCGATGACCACCACGGCATCGCCGGTGGCATAATCGAGCCCCGCCGTCATGGCGATCTCCTTGCCGAAATTCCGGCTCAGGTCAACGATGGCCACCCTGGGATCGCTTTTTTGCAGTGCATAAAGGACGGCGGCCGTAGCGTCCTTGCTGCCGTCATTGACATAGATGATTTCGCTGTCGAGATCCAGCCCGTCCAGGGCTAGCGACAAGCGCCGGTGGAACTCGGGCAGCACTTCAGCTTCGTTGTAGGCGGGCACGACCGCCGAAAGGAGATCGGGTTGCCCGCTTTCGGAAATGTGATTCTTGAACTCGTTTATCAAAGCTTCCCCCGGCGATTTGCCAAAAGTTGATGTGTCATTTTTCCAGGATACCTTGTTTAACGTGAACATCGCGAAGCGACACCTTATCACTCTCCCCCTCTGGGGGAGAGGTAGGAGAGAGGGAACGGACACGGCGGGAAGCGATGTTCATAATTCGGAGCGGCACTTCTCGCCGTGTCCGTTGGGATTGGAAAAGGTCCAATAACGCTGAAGAAGAAAACTGATCAAAGGCACCAGTATAATCACCACTCCCAATCCAACAATATAGGATTGATGCATCAGTAAAACGGTGCCATACATGATGGCGATATTGAGGATCAGGCCGGCGACAGACACGGCGGCATATCTGGAGAAATAACGCCCATAGCCTCGTTTGACGACGAAGGTCCAGTGATGGTTGATCAGGAAGGAGATCACCAATGCCGTCAAGAATGCGGGTATCGACGCCAAAACAGGCCCCACGCCCAACTTTTCCACTAAAAAAAACAGCACGGAGGCATGAATAGCCGTTGCAGATAACCCAACGAGTCCAAATTTAACCATCTGCAGCAACATGATTACCGGTTTCCCTTCCTGGCGATCGCCATGGCAGAAACTCCGAACGGCAAAGACCAGCGGCCAAGCACAAAACGTTCGCTTGAAAACAGGGCAAACAGCAACCGGTTTATAAATGGGGTAGGCATTGCAAGGTCGCCACTGTCCCGCTTGTTGGCACGGAGTTTTCCAAGCTGCCGCGCGCCGAAAATCAGGGGGAATAATACCGTATTGAAATAGCTGGTGTAAGCTATTTCAAGACCCGCATTTTCAAGTTTGCTTTTCAACTCGCTCAGGAAATAGCGGCGTTTATGATGATGAACTTCGTCATGCATACTCCACAGGAATGGAAAAGCGGGGACCGAAATAAACAGGCATCCCCCCGGTTTCAATAATGAGCCCAGAACCCTCAAGGTGTTGCGGTCATCTTCCACATGCTCCAGCACATCGAGCAGCACAATCAAGTCGAATTGTTCCTGCTGATAGGGCACTTCGTCCGGAAGCCTGCCAGAAAGTACTTGGGCAAACCCTTTTGCATTCGCCATTTGCCTTGCCTGATCGTCCATTTCCATCGCATGAACCTGACCATAGCGGCTCAGCATAGCCAGGTTCCCACCCGTGCCGCAGCCGGCATCCAAAATCTTGGCAACAGGTGGCAGATCGAGTTGCTTGATGATGTTTTCCGCGATAGCGCGGCGAGCGGTAAACCACCAGTGGTTTTCCTCAAGTGTAGCCATCAGGGTATAAATGCTGGGTTCCATCGAAATTGATTCCGGCTAAGAGCCGTTTATAGGGTTGATTGGCTACGTGGCCAGATTAATCAAATAGTGTTGTAAGAGCGGGATGTGCCCCCTAAAATGGTTGCCACCGGATCAAGTTGTAGGCCGAAAGCCGCCGTAGCTGAATAATAGCAGTCCGAAAAGAGAAAGGGTAACAAGTGACCGAGGCTGAAGTTCCCGCGATGAGGCAAGAAACGATCCTGGTTGTGGGCGGCGCCGGGTACATTGGCTCCCACATGGTCAAGATGCTGCTCGACCAAGGTTTTCGGGTGGTGACCCTGGACAATCTTACAACCGGGTATAGGCAATCCGTTATGGGCGGTGATTTTGTCCACGGCGATGCCGGGGATCGGCCATTGTTAGAGCGCCTGTTCACCGGCTACGCCTTTGCTGGAGTCATGCATTTTGCCTCGCATATTCAGGTTGGTGAATCGGTCACTGATCCCGCGAAATATTATCGAAACAACGTCTCGAACACCCTTACCCTGCTGGACATGATGCTGCAGCATGGGGTCAAGCATTTCATCTTTTCCTCCAGCGCCGCGGTATATGGCGAACCTCTGACTGTTCCGATTGCCGAATCACACCCGAAGAACCCGATCAATCCCTATGGGAGATCAAAATGGATAATCGAAGAAGTGTTGGTTGATTATGATTTAGCTTACGGGCTGCGCTCCGTCTGCTTCCGCTATTTCAACGCGGCGGGGGCCGATCCCGGCGGAGCGATCGGAGAGTGCCACACGCCGGAGACCCACCTGATCCCCCTTGTTCTGATGGCGGCATCGGGCAGGCGCCCACAGGTGAAGCTGTTCGGTGAGGATTACGATACCCCGGACGGCACCTGCATCAGGGACTATGTGCACATCAACGACCTGTGCCAGGCGCACCTGCTGGCTTTGGAAAGGCTACTCCAGGGCGGAAGCAGCGCGGCATTCAATCTCGGCAACGGCGGCGGATTTTCGGTACGCGAGGTCATTGATGCGGCGGAACGTGTCACCGGCAGAAAAATTCCGGTTTCTGTCGCACCACGGCGCGCCGGCGACCCTGCCCGGCTGGTGGCGGATGCTTCTCTCGCACAACGGGAGCTTGGCTGGAGGCCGCAGTACAGCGAGCTCGAACAAATCATCCGCCACGCCTGGCAGTGGGAGCAGAAGCTTGCTCAGCGTTTTTCCTCGTGATACTCGTCGTCGATGTTCACATCCCAGATATTCTTTTTTGACTTGATGTCGTTGACGATGTTTTCAACTGCCAGCTTGGCCGTGAGCATGGAATGATCCTGGTTGTTGTAGCGGTGCATCCCGTTCCGGCCGATCAGGAATAGATTTTCAATGGTGTCAACGTAATCCCTGACGACGTTGAATTCGTCATAGGTGCCGAAATAGGCCGGGTACGCCTTGGGCATCCTCACCACCACACCGTCAAGCGCGTCTTCCGCATCGATCAGGCCGATCTTGGCGAGTTCGGCGGCGCCGAAGCGGATCAGGTCGTCGTCCGCCATCTTCCACAGGTCGTCGTCCTCGTTGCAGAAATACTCCAGCCCCAGCCAGATTGTTGACGGGTCTTTGACCAGGTAGGGGCTCCAGTTGTTGAAAACCTGCAATCTTCCGATGCGGACGTCCTTTTCCTGGATGTAAATCCAGTTGTCGGGCGGCAGGTTGTTGGCTGAACCGGACTGGACATGCCGGTGGGGTTTCATTTTCTTCACCAGCAGGCCGACCGTGAGAAAGTCACGATACTGCAGCCCGTTGGCCACGCGCAGCACCTCTTGGGGCGGAGCGGGCATCATGCCAGCGATGAGGTCACGCACCGGCATGGTGGAGAACAGATAGTCGCAAGGGATGCAAAATGGCTCGCCGGTGTCCTGGTTCACCCCGGAAACCGATACTACCCTGCCGCTCTCCATGGCGATGCCGGTGACGCGGTGGTGAAAATGAATTTCACCTCCTCCAGTCGTAACTCTTTCGGCCGCCTCCTGCCACATCTGCCCGGGCCCGAACTTGGGATAGAGGAAGCGTTCGATCAGGCTGGTCTGAGTCTCTTTCTGGTGTACACCGCCGGCGCTGCGGGAAAAGACCTTTTTTGCCGCATGCAGCAACGCCTTTCCGACCGAAAGCCCCTTGATGCGCTGCGCACCCCATTCCGGGCTGATCTTGTCGCAGGGCACCCCCCACACTTTTTCCGTGTAGTCCTTGAAAAAGGTGAGATAAAGCTCCCGGCCAAAGCGGTTGACGATGAAGTCCTCCAGATTGCGCTCTAGCTTGCGGGGAAAGAGGCAGATGTAGAAGTAGCTGGCGGCGATCTTCAGAAGCCGGACAACGCCCAGATTGCGGATGGTCTGGAGGTTGAGCTTGATGGGGTAGTCGAAGAACCTGCGCAGGAAATAGATTCGCGACAGCCTTGAGCGGATCAGCATCCGCTTGTCGGGATCGGCCGGAGCCAAGGCGCCCTTGTCCAGTTCCACGGTGCGTTTCTTGTTCTGGTAAGCGATTTCAAACTTGGCTCCAGCACCTTCCGCAGGCTCGACGGGCAGCATGTCCTGCCACCACTGCATCACCCAGTCTGACTTGGAGAAGAAGCGGTGGCCGCCGATATCCATGCGGTTGCTGTTATGCAAGACAGTTTTCGAAATGCCGCCGACGTCTCCGCTGCCTTCGAGGACAACGGGCTTGATGCCGGTGCGCTTCAGCAACTCCAGCGCGGCGGTGAGGCCAGCGGGGCCGGCGCCGATGATGAGTGCGGTTTTGTTTGGCATTTGGCTGCTCAGGGGGTGAAAATTCTTATTGGCGGATCGGCCAGAAAAATATGCGCCTTCGTGGCGCCGAAATTGAACAGGAAAATGGTTACAGCCGCCACTGAGCTTACCTCAGTTTTTCGTCTTCTAACGAGTAGGTTTCATGCTACCAGCAGTTTTTCGTCATGTTGAGTGTTAATCCAGTCTTTCGCAAAATAAATGGAACTGCTAACAGAAATCCGAGGAACTACCGCCTCGTCGTCATACCCTACCACCCTTTGAGAGATGTGCGCCAAACTGCTCATATCTTCACCCGGACAAACAGCCGTTCCGGAATCATTTTGATGACGGCCATTATCCATCGCCAATAGCCAGGAATGTATACCTCGCCAAAACCGCTATACATGGCCTGTTTGATGCCCGCAGCCACCTTCTCGGGGGAAGACCAGAGCGGCCCCTTTTTGAAGGAAATGGTCATGGGAGTGTCAACGAAACCCGGTAAAATAGTCAGTACGCGGACACCTTTGGCGTGCAGGCGCTGGCGCAGGCCAGAAAGAAAAACCGCGAGAGCTCCCTTGGCTGCGCCGTATACATAGTTGCTTGCGCGACCACGCCCGCCAGCCGGTGATGAGATCGCTGCGATTACCCCAGCACCCTGCGCCTCAAAGCGGTTCGCAAGATCGGTCAATATCGCAATCGATGAGCGAGCGTTGGTGTCGAAGGAGGTGAGCGCAGCCTCCACTGATGCTTGGGACTGCTGTTGGTTCGGCAGCACCCCATGGGCGACCAGTACCGCATCGAAACCGCGCCATTGAGACCATGCCGCATCTAGCACCTCGGCATGGTGCAAAATGTCATTTGCATCCAGCGTGGCTGTAGCCACTTCGGTTGCGCCGCGCACGCGCAGATCGGCAGCGGCGGCGGCGGTCCGGAGGGGGTCGCGACCAACCAAGTAAAGATGAGCCCCTTCAGCCGCAAAGAGTCGTGCAGTCGCTTGGGCGATTGCTGAGGTGGCGCCGATGATTAAGATTCGGGAAAGTTTGGTGGTCATTTCATCTCCGGCATCAAGCGCTGCCATAGTGCCGAACGGATGCCCGGATCCCGGTAACGCAGAAAGTCATCCAGTCGCGGATACCCCGAAACGAAGAGATCGCGCGGCATGCGCGCGTCTTTCGCAGGGTATAGCCGCCCCCCCGCCGCGCGCACAATCGCATCCAGCGATGTGAATAAGGCTTCGGTGTTGGCACCGCGGTTTGGGAAGTCGAGCGCGAGGGTCGTCCCCGGCATGGGGAAGCTCAGCCAGCCAGGCGACGCGACGTTCCCGAAAGTTTTCAGCACTGCGAGAAACGAACCAGTCCCACTGCGCGCGATGGTCGCCAGCATCTCGTGGGTGGCATCGCGAGATGCAATGCGGGGCACGACACTCTGGTACTGAAAGAAGCCTTTTTGGCCATAGATGCGATTCCACTCGAGCACGTGATCGAGGGGGTAGAAATACGGCAAGTAGGGCACCCGGCGCCGACCCGCGCGGAGTCGATGAGTCGAATAGTAAAGCTCGTTGAATATGCGCAGGGATAGGCGATTGACAAGCGAGAAGGGGGGCGTGAACCACATGCAGCGGGCGGCAGGTGGCGCCGCCGGATCATCGCCGGGTACGTGGTTGCCGCGCATGAAGATGCCGCGCCCGAGACGAGGGCCAGACGCGGCGCAATCCACCCACGCCACGGTGTACTCAAATCCTTCCTCCGAATCGTCTGCCAAGGCGAAGAATTCATCAATGGTTCCGAACGGCAGGTATTCAACCTCAAGCCAGGGGCCGGGCACCGGGCGCAACTGCAGCTCCGCACGTGTGATGACCCCGGTCAGGCCCAAGCCACCGATGGTCGCGCCGTACCAGTCGGCGTTTTCGTCCGGGGCGCACCGGAGCACGGTGCCGTCGGTCCGGACGAGTTCGAATCGGCTCACGTGTCGGCCAAAGGTGCCGAGTCGATGGTGGTTCTTGCCGTGTACGTCGTTGGCGATCGCGCCACCCACCGTCACGAACTGAGTGCCCGGCGTGACTGGCAGGAACCAGCCCTGCGGAAGCACGATCTTGATGATGTCGGCGAGCAGAATGCCGGCCTCACATTCGAGGCGCCCATTGGCCGGATCGAATTCTATGAAGCGATCCAGTCCTCGCATTGTCCACAGGGTTCCGCCCGGGTTTAGGCAAACATCGCCATAGCTTCGGCCGTTTCCATAGGCCAGGCCCGGTGCCGAGGCACGCACAATGTGTGCTGCGCGCGCACGGTCGAGCAGCGGCTCGACGGAATGCTCGGGGGAGCAAAGCCGGCCCCACGAGGATACTGGCATGCTGACACGCGGGCTCATATCGCCATCCAGATCGCGACCGCGAATAGCGCCCCGGCTGCGAGGCTAAGGCGGTCTCGGGTCGCGAACATCACCGGGTCATCGTCCATCTCGTTGCGGTGGGCGCGCAGCCATATCCAGCCCACCCAGAAGACGATGATTGGCACCGTGAGCCACAGCCATTCTGGATCTGCATACAGCCTCTTGACCGCATCGCTGTTAATATAAAAAGCCATCACCAGTGCTGCTGTAAATCCTGACGCAATGCCAAACATTTCCACCAGTGGCGCGTCCTCAGTTTGGTAGCCGCGCCCCGGGGCGATGGTGCCCCCCTGCCCGGCGACCACGCGCAATTCCGTGAAGCGCTTCACGAATGCCAGGCTGAGGAAGAGGAACAGCGAAAACGTGAGCAGCCAGAACGACACCGGCACGCCCACCGCCATTCCGCCTGCCACGATCCGCAACGTATACAGGCCGGCCAAGGCAAGGCTGTCCAGAAGCATGATCCGCTTTAGCAGAAACGTGTAAGCCGTGGTCAGGGCGAAATAGCCCCCGAGCCACATGGCAAACTTGGCGTTGACCTGCCAGGCAAATACGAACGCCACGAGCGATAGGATGGGTGCGAGTGCCGCGCCCCATGCGAGCGAAAGGGTGCCGGCGGCGAAAGGCCGGAGGCGTTTGCGCGGGTGCTGCCGGTCGTTCTCCAAGTCAAGTAGGTCGTTAGCGAGGTAGACCGATGATGCGCACAGACCGAACGCGAGGAATGCCAGAGCCGCCTGCGCCAGTAGCTCTGGTTCGGCGATGCGGTGCGAGGCGAGAAGCGGCAGGAAGAGCAGAAGGTTCTTCAACCACTGACGCAGCCGCAGAGCCTTGCACCATACGCTTGGTCCTGTCCCGGTTGCAGAGAACTCGGAATCGACGTTTCCCTGTGCGCGTACCTCTGCGGCAACCGGGGAGGGCGTATTCACGAGGATCGCACGCCGAGCGTCACGCCAGACCGGTAGGTCGGCCTTGCTGTTGCCCGCGTAGTCGAACCCGCTACGCCCGAATCGCGCGACGAGTGCTTGGGCCTTGTGGTGTGCTGAGTTGTTGCGACTGCTGTCGCTTCCGATCACGTCGCTGAAAATGCCTAAATGTTCCGCCACGGCTTGGGCGTAGCGTTCGTCCGAAGCCGTGCACAATACCAGCCGACGCCCATGCGCGGCATTCTCGCGCAGCCACTCGACAAAAGGCTCGTTGTAGGGCAGCTGGGTCACGTCCAGCCCTACGCGCTCAGTAAGTCTACGTTTCAACACCGTTTTCCCAGCGACAAGCCAGAACGGCAGCTGCAAGAGCAAGAGCGGATTGGTTTTCACAAGGCGCAGGGTGGACTCATATAGCAAGTCAGTCCTGATCAGCGTCCCGTCAAGATCCACGCATAACGGAATTTTGGATGCGTGCTCGGTTGGACTGGATAGCTGGTTCAATTCCCTGTTCATCTCGTGCCTCGCCAAGTGAGCCAAGGCAACACCAAGGTGCCGATTGGCACCGCGAACCAAAGTGTGCAAGGTGCCGATTGGCACCGCGAACCAAAGTGTGGCGGCGCGGCAAACGGATGTTAACACGGCCGCCTCCGAAGCGCTGAGTCCTGTGACGACCAGCAGCGCAGCCATGCATCACCCAGTCCGATTTGGAAAAGAAGCAGTGCCCGCCAATGTCCATACGGTTGCCGTTGTGCAAGACGGTTTTTGAAATGCCACCTACGTCCCCATTGCTTTCGATGACTATGGGCTTGATGCCGGTGTGCTTCAGCAATTCCAGCGCGACGGTGAGGCCGGTGGGGCTGGCGCCGATGATGAGTGCAGTTTTTCTATTCATTTGGTTATTTCTCATTCCCGTTAGCAACCCCAACAGTGTCACCAAAATCAGATTGAATCAGTCGGCTCGGCTTTGGTTCTTTCATTAACCATATCAGTCCAGCTTGGTTGAGTCGGCCGACATAATGTGCTGGGGGAATCCCGTGCTGGGTGTCGAGGAGGCTATGCTCAGTATCGGTTTGCCAACGCTCGGTGCTGATGGCGCGGATAACTTCATGGATGGGCGTTTCGGCGCCAATCATCAGGATAAGAACCAATGCGAAAGCGGATGCTCTGTTCGTTTTGAATATTTCGCGGTCGAAACATAAAAGGATTGTGATACATATGATCGTCAGTGCAGAAATGGAGGCGCGCATCACAAAATCATTGGCTAAGCCGAAACTCCAGAAAGGCAATAGTAACAAAATTACAGCGGCAGCAAGCAGTGGCGAATTTGGCTGCAGTCGCCACAAAACGAGTACGAGTACTAAGAACTCAACAGCGATAAAAACGGTGTAAATGATAATAAAAGCCGTTGGGCTTCCAACTTGTGGCAGCATCCATCCGGATGGAATGTGTGACACGTCGAGTGTTAAATATAAGGTGGTAATTATAAGTACGCCAACCGCTGGTAGCAGATAAGGAATCCGCAACTGCGACCAAGTACCTTGCCGGATTGCCAGCGTAGCGGGGAGCAGCATCAGCGGCGCGATGCCGATTAGAGCGAACGGAGACCACAATGGCAAAACGGCCAACATCATTGGCGCAAATGCGGGGAAGGCGCGGTTGCGCCAATGGCGGCAAAACAATGCGGCGGCAATCCACGCTGGGATCGCATGATTGGGTACCCAGAACAATAGCGTCGTGTTGGACGAATACTGAAAAAGCCGCGCCCACCACTCGATGTGACTGGTGAGGGAAGGTAGGGGCTGCCCCGTGGCCACGATTCCAATAATATCCATGCCACTGAACAGTATGACAACTAACAGTGCCGCACCCAAGCGGAATGGTGACCGAGTCGGCAAAGGCAATAGCGCTAGGAAAAGGGCGACCCCCAGCACTGTCCATAGCCACAGAAAGAAATCGGCGTGTGCGACACCGAATGCTTTGCCGAGCACGGCGGCCGGCATGTAATAACCCACGGGGGCACGCAATATCAACAAAAAATCGCCGATCTTTCCATAGGTTGGCGGCCAGTCGCTGACCACCAAGTCGCGCAGTACCACATCACGGACAATCCAGTCGGCATTTGCATAAAAGAAATGGCCTGCTCCCCCCAGACTTGTCCATATCAGTGCTACACCAATAACTATGGCGAGTCGTCCTGGTGATGTAATACGCCAACCACCTGTCCTTAGCTTGAACACATAGACCAGCCCGATGATCGTTAGCGCGGCAAGAATAATGCCGATTGCAGGGCGGAAAAAGCCGACAAAGAAAATCAGGGTGGGGAGCGTTAAATAGATGAGAGAAACTAATGCCAACCGATCAATGTCGGCGTGTGAGTCCGTGATTTCCTGAGAATTGGACACTTTATTTCAGACGCCAAATGGAGGCGTGACATGGATTACAGATACGGGAGTCATACGGTATATCACATTGATCCGACGTGGTAATCATCTGGAGTTTTCTGTCATGTTCTTCCCAATCTATTAATCATACGTTTTATTAACCTTATCGAGTTCCTTGGGGGCAGCCCCATTGCCGGGAACGAACACAAAGCGTGCCATTAACAGGTATGACAACGTAGCGATAGGCAATACGAGGATAGCTTGGGACAATATCTTGTCAGTTAACGCTGTGGATAGCCATTCGAGAGCCTGCAAATTGATGCCATAAACCAGTGCATAACAGAGCAGGAAGCGCGGCACGCGATCAAGCGAAAGGTCGCGGAACACATACCCGCCAATTGTAAGAAAATTGAACAAGGCGCCAATGACTGTACCGCTAATCAGAGCGAACCACACAGCTGCGCCAGCGAGCATGAAGAGGCTATAAACCATAAAGCCGAAAAGTGTGTTGACGCTTCCGGAAATCAGGAAGCGCACAGACCTGTTCTTGGCCAATCCTGGATTTCCGTAACGTACTGACTTAATCAACTTAAACATCCGTTAAGCGCGTTTAAAACCAGCGGTGATATGGTTGCCAACGTTGATCCCCAGCTTGATGTGGCCTATGCCAAAGGCAGACATCAGATTAGATATGCCGTGTTTCAAACCGTAGGGTAGCGGAGCCATCCGCATCCAATAGCGTAGCGAGTAAGCGTTGACGAAAGAGTTCACTGTTACGTTAGCATATCCGGCGTGCTCAAACAGATAACGCACACTTCGCTCGGAGAACAATTGTAGGTGCTCAATATCAATAATGGGAGAACGTTTGCCGAGCAGTCGATTGACCAGGCTGCGGTAGTCATGAGTCACAGTGACGAAAGCGCCCCCCGGTCGCAGCAAGCGAAACGCCGCACGGGCGATGATATCGGGGTCGCGTACATGCTCCATCGTCATGAAGCAACAGATTAAGTCGAACGACTCGGGGGCAAAATTTTTCTCCTCGAACATGCCCTCGTGTATCCACGACTGCCGATATTCCGGTGCAGCTGAGATTGCTGCAGACGAAGGCTCTACACCGACAAGTTCGGCGAACCCTTCGTTCGACAAATGCTCGAGGAAAATGCCAGTACCGGTGCCGATCTCCAGCGCGCTCTGGCGCTGTGCGAGCCTGCCTAATGCTGGCTGTATGGCAAGAATATAGGCTTTTGCCGCATCGTTTGCCTCTTCCGAACTGTCATAATCGGCTACATGGTATGCGTGTGCGAGTTCACCCTCGCCAGGGGGCTGATCAGCATAAACCAGGTCGCAGTTAGGGCATAGCACTAGCCGGTGGCACATATACTCCGGCTCTTTGCGCGAGGCAAAGCTAAATCCGGATAACTTGGCCGGGTCGATGTTTTTCTCGATAACCAGTTTTGCTTTCTCCGAACCACTGTGGCAGATCGGACAAGACCGAGATTCACCCATTTCTGTTACTCCTTAAACTGGAATGTAAGGCTCGCAATGCAGCGAGTTCCGATTCTTCCCTGTTCAAAATCCAAAAATAATACTTGCCGTTTGGGGGTGCGCAATCATTCATGGGAGGATAAGGGATCTCTGTGAGCATATGGGAATAGCCGCTTTCCTGAGCCACAGATGCACCCTCGCCGGTATTCAATCGCCAAATTGCGACCATTCTTTCCGAAGTAAACAGGTTGTCAGAGCGGTAGGCAAGCTCGACATCCTTCCATAATCGCAAGAGCGCTGGCGATAGCTTGGATGGATCGCCAAACGCAATAGCTGTGGCGTAGCCATAGGGCAAAGGGCGCACGATATGTCCGGGAATCCATTGTCTGCCAGGCAGATGAGACAGGAAGGGGTCGGTGAGCCCCAAAGGGTCAATGATGCGGACATGTGGCCCTGCCGCCTTACCAAATTGGCCCACAGAGCAGAACACTATGGTTCCGATAATGCCTTGCATATGTTCGCTGTTGGGCACTTGTTCTTTGAATAGATTGCGCGCGAAAGCTCCTAATTGATAATGAAATGAGGATGCATCGCCTTTGTTTCTATTGCTTCCGAGGAGACCGTTCGTACGATAGTGATGGCCCCACTCGTCATTTTGGTCGTAGTAGTTAGATGGGATGGCGATAGGTGCTTTGTGCATTGCAAGCATACCCAATAGCGCCACGCAGGCTAGTGCTGTCAGTGCCTTGGAAAGCTTGGGTTTGGCTCCTTCGTAAGATAGCAGGCTTCCAACCGAAAGAATCACAAGAGCCGATGTGAAACGCCCAGCCATGAAGTCGCCGCCAATCCAAATGAGATAAAAACAGTATGTCAAGGTTGAAAAGGCTAGCGGTTTAGCCCAATGGGATGAGCGCAATCCAAGCAAGGTTGCGCCGACAATCAGCGCACCTCCAGCAGGGTCATGCAATGTACTCCAATACAGATAAAAAAGACCATAAGTGATATTTTCCGAATATGCGATGCCAGAGACAGCCTTGGCGTAGAAAGTGTTGGGAAGGGGTGATCCGAAATAGATCGTAGCGAAAAGAGTCCATACCATGGCTGGCGCCAAGCCAACAATTACCCACCTTCCAAACATCCGCCAACTTCCAGGTTGGCATTGCATGCTTGCGTAGATAGTCATGGGAAGGAAGATCAACACCGCATCTGGCCGTGTCAAAAATGATAGCGCGAGCCATAATCCCCAGAACAACCCTTCCTCGCTGGCCTCGCGAGACCCTGTAGAGAGACGCCAGATTGAGGTGGCTACGAGGAAGTGGATCAATGGATTTTCAAGGCCAGAACTCGAAAAACTTGCGAAGGACAAGCTTGATGCCAATGCGATGCCGACGAACACGCTACCCCAGTTTGTCTGGGCGACTTTCACGCAGAGAATCCACGCGGAGAGCATGGTGAGGACGTAGGAGAGTATCAACGCCACGGTGAATTCACTCTTGATCAAGGCAATGAACGGTGTAAGCAGCAGCATCCAGAGGGGGTGGGTGAAGACCATGACACGCTCATCGATGTTCCATCGCAGGCCATATCCGGACAAGAAGTTGTCGATGGAGCGGAAGGTGATATAAGCGTCTTCTGATACCCAGGCGGTTTTCAGGAACGCGAGGGATATCAGTGCGAGGGTGATGAACACACCCAAAGACCTCATGCGAGTTTCATTAAGCAATTTCATGGATGTGAGTTCTTTGCGGGGAAAACAAATAATTGATTAAAAATCAGTGCGTTGCATAGTATGATTAAAAGGATCATCGCGCAAGCAAGATAGCCAACCCATTATTCTTAAACATAATTCCCTGCGTGAGCATCGGTTACAGCATTTACGTGGATACACCGCTAAATTAAAATTAGGCTATGTCACTGTTAATTGTTGAACCCCACTCATACCCAGCGCGGCAAACAAAACGGCGCGAGGAGACAGGGAGCCATGAGTCGGATCGATCATCCTTCGCCAGCCAAGATAATTGGCAAGGTAATGAGTAGCGATACCGTGAAAGCGGATCATCCATTCCTTGAGCCGGCTGTCATAGGCATTCACGTTCTGCACGTGGTAAACCTTGCCGACCACCCGAATGCCCGCAGCCAGATTGATCGGGCGGTGGGTGATGCCAATTTCCCGTACGGCAGCACCCAATGCCTTGCCGCTGTCGGTACAAAGTACGGCGTCGACGGCCAACAGGGGTTTGAGTGCCGCACCGATGTGCGCTTTATCAGCCTTCTCCAGAACAAAGTCCGATGTGTTTCCGGTACGATCACGGCAAATCAGCACAGGAATCTGCTCGTCAGACAAGCCGCGTTTCGATGCTTTGCTGCCACGCTTGTGGGGCGCACGCGTCATGCCGTGTTTCTTACCCTTGAACGATTCGAGGAAAAAGGTCTCATCCGCTTCGGCAATACCAACCAGGCTGGCCGCTTTTTGCACATTGGGCAACGCAAGAAAACGATGGCGCCAGCGAAACGTGGTGTTGCGATGCACCTCACAAACTTTTGCACTGTGGCGCAGACTTTGACCTTCGGCCATTTGCTGCGCATATTCCAGCCACTTGTCCTTATGGCGCAGTCTGGCCAGCGGGGTTCCGGTCAGCGCATTGAAGGTGGCACGGCATGCGGCACATCGGTAGCGCTGCAAGCCAGACGCCGAACCCCAGCGTGCAATGTGATCATGACCGCACTTGGGACACAGTGGCTTGCTCAGCACACGACTTTCAACCAACGTGCTGACAGCCTGAACGTGTTCAATCTTGTGCAGGCGGTCTACCAGAATGCTTCTTTGATGCGGCGTCAATTTTTCGAGTTCTGCCGCCAAAACATAAAATTCTTCGGTTTTCATCGTAGCACCTATCTTATTGATTGGTATGGCGATAGCATAGACCACTACTTAACAGTGACATAGCCT
>Ga0209343_10005953_pt1 | contig 14678 bp, 12 predicted proteins | sample RifCSPlowO2_02_FD_184026 | JGI IMG/M metagenome (GOLD analysis project Ga0209343, IMG submission 184026) | Groundwater microbial communities from Rifle, Colorado - Rifle CSP2_plank lowO2_0.2 (SPAdes) (version 2) | ecosystem: Environmental > Aquatic > Deep subsurface > Groundwater | place... | reverse complement strand
CTGGTACTGAAGAGGAAATGAGGGCGACGATCACCGTGCTACCAAAGCGATTTCCCGTGTCGTTTTGAACGACCAGGGCCGGTCGAGTTTTAGCCTTTTTGAAATCCGTGACATAGGGAAACGGCATAAGGACGACGTCACCTCGCCTAATCTCCGGAACGCGGTCCATCTAGTCCTCCGATATCTCTGACGTTGCTAACAGATAGGCTTCAGCGTCGAGCACGTCTTCACGGGCCATTTTCTGGTAGCCTTCTTTGGCCAAAACCGCCATACGGTTTTTCTCCCACAGCCGGATTGCTTCCTCGACAATCCGGCTTTTCGAAACTCCTGCCTTCTCCGCATGTCGGGTGATCGTCTGGTAAAGATTAGGATCAACCGTCACGCTCAGTTTTGCCCGGTATCCTGGTGCCATATATCCTCCTAATTATACGATGTTTTATACTCTCATTTATACTACCTAGCTTCCGATATATCAAGCGGCGGGATAGGCACTTCTGGCCCGCCCGAGCCTGATTCCAGCCGCGATTGAGATCGCTGATGAGAAGTCCCATGACGCTCCTGAACACGGGCTGTCGGGGGGTCGCCGGGGGGCAATTTTGGTTCTCGGCGGCTGAGACTCAAAAGGAACTTCCTATCACTATCACTTAAGATCCCTTCGCTCGACACCATCCAACAACTTGGTTTTGTACTTGGGCTGTGTTATTTCTTTCATATATTACTTCCCCGGTAGCTCAGTCGGTAGAGCAGTTGGCTGTTAACCAATTGGTCGGGGGTTCGAGTCCCTCCCGGGGAGCCAGAATTTCCGCAAGGTAGAACTCCCGTAGCGGGGGGTTCTACCTTTTTCACTTTCAATTTCCCTTCTCAAGATCACAAGCTCAATCGCCGTTTCCTTCCGGGCCTTGACCGGTCGAGCTTCTTTGCCTTATACAGGCTATAAGTGCAATTTCCTCCCCGTCCTTCTGCGCGAGGAGTATTTGTGGTGTTTTCGGGAAAGATCGATGTTCAGGTTCCGGCCTCGAAGGCGTGGGATTTTCTGATCGACATCAATCGATTTTCCTCTTGCCTCCCTGGGCTGGAAAAGGTGACGCAACTTGATGAGCGAACCTTCGATGGTGTCATCGGCGCCACGGTCGGGCCTATCTCAGGCAAGTTTTCCTTCCGCGCGACCATCGTGGAGAGCACGCCGCCGAAAGGAATGGTGGTTCGAACCGAAGGGACGGATTCAGTGACCAGGAGCACGGCGAGCGGGAGCCTGAACTTGACTTTGGCTGAGCTGGAAAAAGATCGGACGGAGTTGCGCTATCAGGCTAACGTGGAGATCAAAGGGAGGTTGGCCATTTTAGGCGATATGGTGCTTCGGGCCACCGCCAGCTTGATTCTGGAAGAGTTTGCCCGCCGGCTGCGCCAGCGTCTGGAGGAGGAATCGACTGGCGTCTGATGGAGGAGACTGCGGAGGAGACCCTATGACGGATCGTTACGACGTGATCATTGTCGGCGGCGGATCGGCGGGCTGTGTGGCGGCCACTCGGCTTTCCGAGGATGCCGGGCGGAAGGTGCTGCTCTTGGAGTCTGGTCCCGATCCGCAGCCGATCCCGGATCTCGTCGCCGAAGCCGCCAATCAGGTCCGTCTGCTGCTGGAGTCTCCCTACGTGGCCATGTATCCCACAGAGCGGAATAGTGACGGGAGCGTGTTCTACTCCCTGGCGGGGAGGATCATGGGTGGTGGCTCCTCAGTCAATGTCATGTCCGTTTTGCGCCCGACCAAGTTCGATCTCGATACCTGGGTCGAGCACGGAAATCCGGATTGGTCTTACGAACGCGTCCTGCCTGTATTGAAGCGCATCGAGTTGGACCAGGACTATCCGGATGATCCGCTGCACGGCCGAGACGGGCCGCTCTTTGTCAAGCGGCCGTTTACCTTCGATATGCCCAGTTCGGCTCCCGTACAGGCGTTCATCGAGCGGGCGCTGGGTATGGGACTACCTCTTTGTCCTGATCTCAACGTGCCGAATCCCCTCGGTGTCTGTGGCTCCCCGTATAACATCAAGAACGGCAAACGCCAATCCACTGTCGTCGCCTATCTCAACGGCGCGCGCGGGCGTCCAAACCTCACCATCATTGACGAGGCGCAGGTCGTCTCGCTCGAGCTTAGCGGTACGAGGGTTGAACGGGTCCGCTATGAGAAGAACGGCGAGGTCCGGACGGTGAGAGGCGGTCAGATTGTCCTTTGCGCCGGCGTTTACCATTCTCCGCAGATCCTGATGCTCTCGGGCATCGGGCCGGAAAAAGAGCTGAAGCGGCTGGGCATTCCGGTAATCCATGCCTTGGAGGGAATCGGCGAGAACTATCAGGACCATCCGGTGGTTTACATGACTTTTGAAGGGCCCAAGAGTTTTCGTGAGGACTGGATCGTGCCGCGCTTCCGGCTCCTGATCAAGAAAAATCCCATCGGGGATTGCGCCAATTTTCACATCATCATGCGCCCCGCCACGGAGGTCGAGGGGATCAAGCGGATGATGCCGATATCCGCGCACCTCTTGGAGCAGCGAAACCGCGGCCGGATTTTCCTGAAGAGTTCGGATCCAGATGAATTGCCTGAGGTCGATCCGCAAATGCTCGCGGACCCCGAAGATCTCCGGGCGATGGTTTCGGCCATGGAGTTTATCGCCGAGCTCGTCGAGGGAAATCCGGTGAAGGAATTTTACGGCCCCCTGCTCCAGCCGGGGCCGGGCGAGGATTGGGCGAAGTTTGCCCGTTCGACCTACGACAGCTATCACCATGGCGTGGGGACCTGCAAGATGGGTCCGGCTTCGGACCCGACGGCGGTGGTCGATGAGCGGCTGCGCGTCCATGGTATGACCAATCTGTGGATTGCCGACGCCTCGATCATGCCGACGGTGACCCATGCCAATACTAATCTCACGGCTATTATGATCGGTGAGCGACTGTCCGATTTCATCAAAGAAGAGGATTAGTCTCTATCGCGGAGAGATCGGCTGCGACGGCTCCCTCTGGTTTGAGTCTCAGGGCCGGTTTATCTTACCAATGCTTCAGTCTGCGACGCGTTGATGTCCGCTCCGTTCACAGCCTTGGTTACGGCGGTCTTCTATGCCGCGGCTCTGGTTTCAGCCCGGCGCGGGTTGAAATATTCCACTCCCGCTACCGTGACGTGCGTCTCGGCGAGCGTGCACGCGGTGACCCTATGGTCCGCTGTTTTTCTTACCGGGGGAATTCCCGAAGTTTCTCCGGTCGCTGTTTCATTGTTCGTCCTCGTCGGGGTCACGCAGTTGGGAGTTCGGCTGTTCGCCTATACCGGCGTCCATAAAATTGGCGCTTCGCGGAGCAGCACGCTCCAATCCATCAGCCCGCTCATCAGCGCCATCATTGCGATCTCGCTCTTGCGCGAAACCGCCGGCGCCGCGGTCCTCTCCGGCACGCTCCTGGTCGTGATCGGGATCATTCTCATCTCTTGGAGACCCGAAGAAGAGATCTCGTCCTTTCGCTGGTGGCATCTGCTCTTTCCCTTGGCCGCGGCGTGTCTTACCGGGGTCAATCATCCGATCCGCCGCTATGCCCTGAGCCTTTCGAATCAACCCTTGTTCTTCGCCGCGCTGATGGGCAGTGTCTCCCTGGGGGGCCTCTTGGGATATCTGATCATTTTCTCCGGCTTTAGGCGTCTGATGTGGAATCGCAAGGCTCTCGTGCCTTTTCTCGTCACTGGCGTCTCGGAGACGCTATCGATCCTGCTGATCATCACCGCCCTGAGCCTCGGTCCCGTGGTGGTCGTCGCACCGATCGCTTCCACCTATCCTGTGTGGGCACTGCTAGGGACGGTGATTTTTCTGCGTGATTTCGAGCGGATCAATTGGCGCACGGTCCTGGGGACCTTGAGTGTAGTAACGGGGACCATCGCCATCCACCTCGGCCACTGAGCCGGGAAAGATGAGCTGTCGCTCGCGGGCATGGGTGCAGCTTCCGGGTCGATCTCTAAGGGTCTCTACCAAAAAAGTGTGCTGCTTAAGGGAAGCGGAGGGAGCCTGCTCCTCAGCGGGAGCCGATAGGCCTCTGCTTCTCTGCTCCGAAGCGCTTAACCGCTACGGTTCACTTCCCTGAGGCAACTTCGGTATCGGACGTCTCCGCGCTTCGGTGCAGGTCCCCTCCGCAGTCCTGATCTCATGGAATTCTGAGGGGGGAAACCTGAAGGACCGAGGCACAGGGACGAGGAGGTTGGCAGAGCCGACCTCTAATTGACGCGAGCTTGGAAGCGATATAGATTGACCCCTGTTCATAAGCGTGTGATTTTTGCCGGCAGAGGTCCGGCCCGTCGAAAGGAGGGAGCGCAATGGGTGCCATGATGGGAAGCGGAGAGTATCTCTACGAGGTTGCCGAAGGGTGGGGCAAGTTGCCCGACGGTTGGAGTTACCGCGAAGCCGCCGCAGTCGGGGTGGACCGGAAGGACCAGGTCTATGTTTTTACCCGGGGCGCCCATCCCGTGATCGTGTTCGACAGCGAGGGGAACTTTCTCCGCTCCTGGGGAGAAGGACTCTTCAAGCGTGCGCACGGGATCACGATGGGTCCGGACGATACGATTTATTTGACCGACGACGGTGACCATACCGTGCGCAAGTGCACGCTTGGCGGCAAAGTGCTGCTCACGCTGGGAATTTCCGGTAAGCCTGCTCCTTTCCAGAGCGGCGAGCCCTTCAACCGATGCACCCACGTCGCTTTTTCACCCAAAGGCGAGATCTATGTCTCGGACGGCTATGGCAATTCCCGCGTCCATAAATACACACCGGACGGCAAGCTGATGTTCTCCTGGGGAGAGCCCGGCACCGATTCGGGCCAGTTCAACATCGTCCACAACATCTGCACGGACAAGAACGGGTATGTCTACGTCGCCGATCGGGAAAACCATCGGATCCAGGTCTTCGATCCGAGCGGCAGGTTCGAAACCCAATGGCACAATATGCATCGTCCCTGCGCCCTTTATATGCATACCGGCCCCATTCCGCTCTGCTACCTGGGAGAGCTCGGACCGGGGCTTCCCGTCAATAAAGATATTCCGAACTTGGGGCCGAGGCTGAGCATCCTCGATATGGCAGGCAAAGTGCTGGCCCGCTTGGGGGATATCCGTGGTGGGGAGGCCTTGGGCCAGTTTATCGCGCCGCACGGGCTCGCGCTCGATTCGAAGGGAAACATTTATGTCGGTGAGGTCTCCTGGACCATTATGGGTCAGCGTCTCGATCCGCCCCGCGAGCTTCGCACCCTGCAAAAGCTCGTCAAGCGTGCTTAGGGAGCAAAGATGGCGGAGCCCGATAGGGATTTTTCCGGACGGAGGCAAAAGTCGATGGAGTAAAGAGGAGGAACTATGTGCGAATATCACGCCGATGCAAAGCTGACTGCGAGCGGGGATGGAACGTACCCGTCGGTCAAAGTTTTGGATATTTCATCGCTCATGTCGTACGCGAAGTTTCTGTGTGAAGAGGAGGGATTGCGCAGGACGGCGGTGGGCTTCATCGGTTACTCCGCTGTTGGAAAAGGCGATAAGGTTTTGATTGGCGTGGACAGCCATTACGATCCGCGCATCGCGGAGTCCATTGCGGCGGCCTTGAGGGGAAAAGGGGCCAAGGCCGATATCATTGTCGTGGACGTAGGCCCGGATCGACCTTTCGATGAATACGATGAAATTCGAGTCGTAATTCGCAGGGGCCCATCGCGTACCAACCCGCGGCGCTGGGAAGGCGCCAGGTGGATCGAGGAGCTGGCGGAGAAAAACGGTTACCAGTTACTGATTCATGGTCGGGGCGGCGGAATACCGAAGACACCCTATCACTACGAGCCGATTCCCTGGCAGGTCCTCGGGCAATTCGCGAGCGCGGCTACGACGTATCCGCGGGAAGTCCAACGGCTGATCAATTACAAGGCGTGGGAGCCCATCTGGAAAAAAGGCAAGGGCGGCAAGATTCACGTTACCGATCCCGAAGGGACGGACTTGAGCTACACCCTTTGGGAGGATTATTTTACCGGCGACTGGTTTGCCTTCAATGAGACTCCCTTTTGGGGCCATCTCATGGCCCATCCGTGGACGCCCGTTCTCAAGCAAGAGGACGCGACAGGCTTGATTTGCGGCACCACTAGCCACTACTCGAAGCCATTTCCGCTTGTCAAGGTGACGATCGCAAGGGGAAAGGTCGAGAAGGTCGAGGGCGGAGGCCTTTACGGGGAAGCGTGGCGGGAGCTGATGGATGAGACGAGGAACACACAGTATCCCTCGTTTCCCGACAAAGGGCTCTTCTGGCTCTGGGAAATGGCGATTGGAACCCATCCTAAGGTCATGAGGCCCTCGAACATTCATATGCTCTCCTCCGGCGGGGCGGAGTGGGAGAGGCGAAGGTCGGGAGTCATCCATACGGGTTGCGGGACCGCGTGGCGCGCGACGGAAGAGGAATGGGCAGCGGAAAGAAAGCTCGCCTATGGCCATCTCCACGTTCACTTGCTATTTCCCACCCTCGATCTCACCACCAAACAAGGCGAGCAGATCCGTATCATCGAAAAAGGCCGGCTGGTTGCGCTCGATGATCCACAGGTGAGAAAAGTCGCAGAGAAATACGGGGATCCGGATGAGCTTTTGAAGGAGGACTGGATTCCCGAAATTCCGGGGATCAATGCGACGGGTTCCTACGACGACTATGCCCGGGAGCCGGCCCGCTGGATCTATCCTAAGGACGTGTAAAACATTGGCACCTAAAAAACGTTCCGCTGTTCAGTATGCTTCTCTCCTCGGCGAACGAGCCTTTCGACTGTGGCCAATAGGTCTGTGCCTTAACGGCTTAAACGATTTGAACGGCTTGAACTGTCGAGCGTTCAAAACGTTCAAACGGTTCAAAATGGTCAGGGCCTGACGGAAGCTCCGTTATCGGATGTCCACAGTCTCCAGGCTCGCTCTCCTAGGAGTGTGCGGCACGGGCTTAGAGAGGGCTAACGAAAGGAAAAAATGGCAACGTGGAAAGCGCGCATCGGTTATCTATCTCCGTCAGTATTCGAGTACCCTTCAGACTGGAGCCGGATTCTTCCTCCCGGCTTCACCCTGGTGACCACGGGTCTCAACGTGAGGGCCCACACGCCGGAGGAGTTTGACAGAGCTATCGAATCGCTGGAGTCCAGCCTCTCCGTCTTCGTGGCCGAAGAAGCCGACTGCATTCTTTTGGCCGGTATCACCGTCGCGGTCCAGCGCGGCTACCGCGCGGAAGAAGAGCTTGTCGCCCGCCTGAGCCAGCGTCTCGGTCTCCCCGTAACTACATCTCTATGCGCGAACGCCGACGCCTTGAAGCAGGTCGGAGCCAAGAAGATCGTCATTGCCACGGCTTATTTGGAACGGATCAATCAGGCCCTGAAACGCTACTTCGAAGACGCTGGCCTTGAGGTTCTAGGCATTCGAGGACTTGGCGTCGCTAATCCCGTGGGCCAAGTGAAGCTTCCGGCGGAGGCTTCTTACGAGGTTGCTCACGGCGTATTTGGGGAGCACCCCGAGGCCGATGCGATCCTAGTCCATGGCAGATGGAGCTCGCTCGCCCATGTCGAGAGGCTCGAGCGGGAAACCGACCGTCCGGTCGTCGCGAGCACGGCCGCCTCCTTTTGGTGGGTGCTGAAGACTTTGGGGATCAAACTGCAGCTCGAAGGGTGTGGCCAGCTCTTACGGTAGGACTCTCACTCCGCATTCCTTTGAAGCCATCCCTTAGTTCCTTTGCCGGACCGAGAACCCGACGATCGCAACGGGAGAAGTAACGTATGGACCTCAAGCTTGAAGGCAAAAGGGCGCTGGTGACCGGCGGGAGCCGGGGTATCGGCAAGGCGATCACCCGGCAGCTTGCCCGTGAAGGAGTCAATTGCGCGATCTGTGGCCGCGCGGAAGGTGCGCTTAAAGCCGCGGGTGAGGAGATCGAGCGGGAGACGGGAAGGCGCGTCCTGCCCCTCGTGGCCGATATTTCTCAAACCGACTCCATCAAGCGCCTGGTGGACAGCGCCGGCGCGGCTTTGGGCGGGATCGACATCCTGGTCAACAACGCGGGTCGCGTCTCGGGCGGAGTCGCCGAGGATTTTACCGGCGTAACCGATGATCTCATCCTGCGTGATTTCGAGGAGAGAGTGCTCGGTTATCTGCGCTGTGCGCGCGCCGTGGTCCCTTTGATGAGAAACACCGGCTGGGGCCGGATCATCAATATCGGCGGTATGGCCGCGCGGACCGCCGGCGCCATCAGCGCAGGCGCAAGGAATGCGGCGACGGTGCACCTGACGAAGTCGCTTGCGGTGGAGCTGGGGCGCTGGGGGATCAATGTGAATGCGATTCACCCTGGGGCCACCGTTACGGAGAGGTTGGGCGAGCGCCTGTCCGCTCGCGCGGCGCGCCGGGGAGTCACCGTCGAGGAGTTGATCCAACAGATCGCGGCGAACGTTTCCATCGGCAGGCTCGTTACTGCGGAAGAGATCGCCTATGTCGCGGCGTTTCTTGCCTCGCCTCTTTCCGTGGGCATTAATGGCGAAGTGATCGTGGTCTCAGGCGGTGTGGGTCTCGCCGTCCACTACTGAAAGCTCGGACAGCTTCCGCCCGCAATAAAAAGACATGCGTGCCCTCAATTGGAATGGCAGGGAACTCAATCTGGATCCGGCCTATCCCACGCCTGAAGCCGACGATCTTTCGTCCCTCTTACGGGTTCGGTTCGCTGGCATCTGCTCCACGGACCTCCAGATCTTGCGCGGCTACATGGGATTTCGCGGTGTTCTCGGACACGAATTGGTGGGCGACGTGGTGGAGGGACCTGGGGAGCTTGTCGGCAAACGGGTGGTCAGCGAGATCAATTTCGCGTGCCGCCGGTGCGAATTCTGCGCTCAAGGGTTGGACCGGCACTGCCGCGAGCGTCGGGTGATGGGCATTCTCGGCGCCGACGGGAGCTTCGCCGAATATGTGGCGGTTCCGGCTGAGAATCTCCATCCCGTGCCCGATGGCGTATCGGACGAGGAAGCGGTTTTCACTGAGCCCCTGGCCGCGGCTTTTGAGATCCTCGAGCAGGTGCAAGTTGGAGTGGGGGACGATGTTATCGTGATCGGCGACGGGAAACTCGGACTTCTCTGTGCCCAGGTTTTAAGGCTTACCGGCGCGCGCGTTAGCGTCGTGGGAAAACACGCAAAGAAATTGGCCCTTCTGCGCAGGCTCCTTATCCAGACACATCTGCTCCCGGACTGGAAACCGCGTCAGGCAGATGTTGTCGTCGAGGCGACCGGCTCGAAAGAAGGCCTCAAGATGGCAATGGAGGCGGTGCGGCCGCGCGGCACGGTGGTTTTGAAAAGCACCGTGGCCGAATCTCACTCCCTCTCCCTCGCACCGCTTGTCATCAATGAAGTTACGGTTGTGGGTTCGCGTTGCGGACCTTTCCCGCCCCACCTGGGCTCTTTTTTGCGGTCTCTTTAGGCCCTTTAAGGGCAGGCTAGCCTGTCTGCCGTGCTTGCACAGGCAGGCCCGTGTTCATGGAGGCGACTTTTGAGTTCTCAGTGGTCCTATCCTAAAAGCGAGTTCCTATCACTCAGGGCATTGGGCCTAATTCACCTGTTCGAGCCTGACCCGCAGCACCTCTCTCTCGGCCCCCCCGAATCGGGCGAACCCTAAACGCCGCGGAAGCGCGAAGATCCGGAAGAGCGACTGAAGTTCTGCTGGTAGATCTTGACTGCTTGATTGTGCTGCTCGAAGGTAACGGAAAAAAAGTGGTAGCCATCGTTTTTGGAAACAAAGTAGATATAAGGCACCGAGGCGGGATACAGAGCGGCTCGGAGCGACGATGAGCTTGGATTACAAATGGGCGCGGGAGGAAGCCCCTGAATGAGATAGGTATTGTAAGGTGTCTTGGTTCGCAGATGGGCGCGGGTGAGATTGCCTGAGAAATCCTTTAGACCATAGATCACTGTAGGGTCGCTTTGAAGAGGCATCGCTCTTTTAAGTCGGTTATGAAAGACCGCGGAGACCAGAGGCCGCTCGCTATCAATGCCGGTCTCTTTCTCAATGACCGACGCGAGAGTCACCACCTCATGTCTGGTCAACCCCAATTCCCGAGCACGCGCTTCCATCGCTTCCGTGAAGACCTGACGAAACTGATTCGCCATGGTTTTGAGAATATCGGCCTCGCTGGCCCCGGGGGGAAAATGGTAGGTGTCCCCAAAGAGATAACCCTCGAGCCCCGTATGGCCAAGCCCAAACAGGGAAAGGGTCTCCGGATTACTGGTCTGTTCCAGGAACCGCTCCTTCTCGACGAGACCGTTTTTCTCTAATAACGCAGCAATCTCTTTGATCGTGAGCCCTTCCGGAATTGTCACGCGATGAAATGCCAACCTTCCAAGCACCAGCCGGTTCAGGACCTCGCGCGCTGACACCGGGAGTTCGAAGCGGTAGCGACCCGATCCCAGCTTGCGGTCTAACCCCCACAGACGGGCCCAGAGGGTAAAAAGTGTTCTGCTGGAGATGACGCCGTCATCGTTCAGCTTGTACGCAACGTGGGAAAAGGGTTCGCCCCCTTTTACCTCCACCTGCACTACCGTCCCTTCTGTCCCATATGGGATGGAGAGGGCGGCATAGACGAAAGCGCATGCCAGAACCAGGGAGAAGAGGAGAGAACGAAGAAGTGTGGAGGAACTCCATCTGATGGAGCGTCTGGCGCTCAAGATGGGATCCATGATTGTAGGGAGCATCACCCTTGGGTTGCTCATAGACTCTCCTTAGGTCCGTGAAACAGGGATTCCAAGTAGTGGTTTTCAGTGCAAGCCCTGTGCCATTGGGGATCATGTTGGCTTCGTGAAACCCTACTAATTGCTAAGTGCTGAATTTTTCGATCAATGGAGACCCTGGTCTTCCTGCACAAAAGCCAAAAACTGGGCAACAATGACAAAACCTGGGTGAATTCCGCAGACGGAATACTGCATTGACAACTGACACGCAGGATGGCCAGGAGCAGCCAGATGTGAACTTGAAATCCCCAAGCGCACGTAATTCGCTTCCGGCCACTGGGGTCAGGCTTTCGTTTCTAGACATTCCTGCCAACAGGGGGTCCGGTGTAGGCATGATATTTGACATTCCCGTACGTTAGGTGTTCTCGAACGAATCAATCCAGGAGCTTGCCGATCCAAAGCTGTTTGAGAAAATGGGTTGCCGGCAGATGCGCAGAATTACTTTTCTCCCCTGCGTTGATCTTATCCATTATGCGTGGGTGAGGAGGGGCTGAAGTGTTGTGAAGAATTCCCCGATCGCGCCTCTATGATTAAAATCCGCGAGGGAATCCAGCGGCGTGGGGTCGCGGTTGATGATGGCGAGCATGGCCCCGCCTTGCTTGGCGATCACCGGAAAGGAGGCGGCTGGCTGCACTTGGAGCGAGGAGCCGACAACGATGAAGATTTCCGCCGCCTGGCTCAACTCTTGGGCGCGTCTCATCGCGACAACCGGCATCGGCTGTCCGAAAGAGATCGTGGCGGGCTTGAGAAATCCGCCGCAACGATCGCAGAGAGGTGGGGTGGGATCTCTGGAAATCTTCTCGTAGATCGCTTGCGCGTCGAACTCCTTTTCGCAACCAAGGCAGACCACTTTTCGATCCGTGCCGTGAAGCTCGACCATCTTTTCCTCGGAGACCCCGGCCACACGATGGAGCCCGTCCACGTTTTGCGTGATGAGCCCTAGGAGCCGCCCCCTCTCTTCGAAGGTCTTGATCGCATGATGTCCGATGTTGGGCTTGACGTTTTTGTAAAGCTCGATCGTTTCCCTTTTCATTTTCCAATAGCGGACCCGCGCCTCTTCGCTGCGCAAAAACTCTTCGAAATAGACGGGCTGGTACCTCGTCCAGATTCCGCCCGGGCTTCTAAAATCCGGTACGCCCGACTCCGTGCTGATGCCGGCGCCGGTAAAGAAAACGATCTCCCGGCACCTTCGGAGCCGGTCTGCCAGTTCGTCTAATGTCATCCGCGTCACTCGATGGCGTGAGGGCTGACTGAGTTTATGGTGATCCCGCTTGCCCTGTCAACGAGCTTTGGCGGTCTCCCGACGCTGCCAGCGGACGCTCGCCCGAACTGCCAGAAAGGAAATCGTGAAGGTCGCGAGCCCAAGGGCAAAGGCCCAGCGGTAGGATCCTGTGAGGTCGAAAAGGGCTCCTCCCAGCCACGCCCCCAGAGCCATCCCGAACCCGAAGCCGATTTCGAGAAAGCCGAAGATGGTGCCCACGTGGCTGCCCCCAAAGATATCGGCGATGACCACGCCGTAAATGGGATTCCCTGCGCTGTGGCCGATCCCATATAAAATGATGGAAGCATAGACTAGCCACGCGGGCGAGCCCGAGCCGACTAAGCCCAAACATAAGATTCCGGCCAAAGTAATCACGGTGGAGATACCGTAGGCCTTGTCACTCCCGAGGCGGTCGGTGACGAATCCCCACAGGGATGTGCCCCCAATTCTAATGAAACCGGTAAGGCCGAGGGCGAAAGCGGCGAAGAGCCGGTCGAATCCCTCATGGATGAGATAGGCCACGAGATGGGTGTAGATGATGAAAAGGCCGGTGCCCAGGGCAAGGTGTCCCGCGGTGATGCTCCAAAAAGGAAAGGAGCGCAGCGCGCTTTTGGGAGTCCACTCCGATCGCCCGCCAGTCCTCCTCCGGCGATGGGGGTCGACTTCGTCAGGCCCGGAGGGGATGTCTCCGTCGGGAAGCTGGCCCATGTCCCGGGGGCTACGGCGCTGGAGCAGCGCGTTGGCGGGGGTCAGCACGCAAAGCACGAGAGCGCCGAGGAGCATGAAGGCGGAACGCCACCCCTTGAGCGAAATGAGGAGCTGGGCGAGAGGAACGATCAGCAACATGCCGCATCCCTGCCCCATCGAGGACAGACCGATCGCCGTTCCGCGGCGGCGCACGAACCAGTGGGATATGAGCGCGCTGTGACTCACGAAGCCGAGGGCCCCTTGGCCCACGGCGACAAGAAAGCCGTAAAAGAGGTAGAGTTGCCATAGGGACTGGCTCAGACCCGAGGTCAGGAGGCCGCACCCGATCAGGACCCCGCCCAGCGGCATCAGCAGGCGAGGTCCCAAGCGGTCAAATGCCCAGCCGACCAGCGGGGAGACGAGTGCGTAGACGAGAGAATTGATCGAGACAATGCTGGCGCCTACGCCGTGCGACCAGTGAAAGTCTTCGAGCAAGGCCACATAGAAAACGCTAAAGGATCCTGCCACCCCCCGCACAAAGATCATATTGAGGAAGCAGAGACCCAGAATCACGTAGCCGTAGAAAAGGCGGGGCATGTAACGGCCCCCTATATAGGGGATAGAGTGAGAAGTGTCAAAAGACCATGCCGATTTAGGCCAGGTCGAGTTTTCAGCTAGGTCCGCTCGTCAAGCGGCTTATTTAGGCTCGAGGTACCATACAGGTTGGGATAGTCGAATACAACCGATCGGCCGAAAATTTTTCCCATCGTGACATACCTGTCATGTCAGAGCGGAGCTTCTGACGTAGCGGAGCGGCGCGATGCGCCGCCGTCCCTTGCAGGCTCGAAAGAAACTTACTATGTATGTTCCTGCAGGGTTCAGAACGAGGAGCTCCCACTTGCTTCGGATCGAGGGCCTTTCCAAGACATTTCACTCTACCACCGAACATGCGGCCGTGGACAATCTCTCTCTGGAAATTCCGGAGAAATCGTTCTTTACGCTCCTCGGGCCAAGCGGTTGTGGAAAGACCACGACCCTGCGCTGCATTGCCGGGCTGGAGCAGCCTGACGCGGGAGAGATTTTCATTGACGGCATGCTGGTCTTTTCGAGTCGGAAGCGCGTCAGCGTCCCTCCCCATCGCCGGCGCATCGGGATGGTCTTCCAAAGCTACGCGATCTGGCCACATATGACGGTGGCCCAGAACGTTGCCTATCCCTTGAAAAACCTCAAGAAAAGGCAGGACGAGATCGAGGAGGCCGTGAGGTGGGCCCTGCAACTGGTCGGCCTCGGCCATATGGCCGACCGGCCCGCCCCGCTTTTAAGCGGCGGCGAGCAGCAGCGCGTGGCATTGGCGCGCGCCCTCGTGGAGAGTCCAACGGTGTTGCTGCTGGATGAACCATTGAGCAACCTGGATGCCAAGCTGCGTGAACAGATGCGCGTGGAGATTCGCGATCTCCAGCAAAAACTCGGCTTGACGACCATCTATGTCACTCATGATCAGACGGAGGCTTTCGCTTTATCCGATGCCGTGGCCGTTATGCATAGCGGGAGGCTGGTTGAGCTGGGCTGCCCTGAGGATATTTATGAGGCCCCAAAAACGGCCTTCGGAGCCGAGTTCCTCGGAGCCGGGGCCATGCTTTCGGGCCACATCGTGGGCGTGGAATCCTCCGGCAGGGTATCGGTGCGCACCCCGATCGGCGATCTCTGGAGCCGGTGCGGCTCAGCCGTCGCGGAAGGCTCGGCTGTGCAAGTGTACATCCGGCCCGAGGATCTCGCGGTCGTGACCTCTTCCACGCCGGCAGAGGGACGGATCCTGGATGGCCATGTGAGGCGCCTCTCGTTTCTCGGCGGTATCCTCGAATGGTGGGTTGAAATCAACGGAGTCCAATTGCGGGGACGATCCCTAACGCACAGTCCGGAAAGTTGTTTGATCCGGGAGCGGGTTGGGCAGCCGATCCGC
>Ga0209343_10005952_pt1 | contig 14679 bp, 11 predicted proteins | sample RifCSPlowO2_02_FD_184026 | JGI IMG/M metagenome (GOLD analysis project Ga0209343, IMG submission 184026) | Groundwater microbial communities from Rifle, Colorado - Rifle CSP2_plank lowO2_0.2 (SPAdes) (version 2) | ecosystem: Environmental > Aquatic > Deep subsurface > Groundwater | place... | reverse complement strand
AGATCGAGGAGATCCTGGCCAAGATTCTCGCCGTGCTGCACAACGAACTCGGCCTGTTGCACGGCCTGGTGTCGATCGGCGATCCAGAGCACGCCAGCTTGCAGGTCGGCGCCATCCACAGCGACGTGGAAGCGGTGATCCGCGCCTGCGAAAGCGTGCGCTACCGCATCGGCGAGGGCGTGCTCGGCAACATCTTCAAGCACGGCAACAGCGTGGTGCTCGGGCGCATCTCGTCGGAGCCGCGCTTTCTCGACCGCCTGGGCCTGTATGACATGGAGATGCCCTTCATCGCCGTGCCGATCAAGACCCATGAAGGCAACACCATCGGCGTGCTCGCCGCACAACCGGACAGCCGCGCCGACGAACTGATGGCCGATCGCGCACGCTTCATGGAGATAGTCGCCAACCTGCTGGCGCAGACCGTGCGCCTGGTGGTGAACATCGAGGACGGCCGCGAGGTGGCCAACGAGCGCGACGAACTGCGCCGCGAGGTACGCGCCAAGTACGGTTTCGAGAACATGGTGGTGGGCCACACCGCGTCCATGCGCCGGGTGTTCGACCAGGTACGGCGAGTGGCCAAGTGGGACAGCACGGTGCTGATCCTCGGCGAATCCGGCACCGGCAAGGAACTGATCGCCAGCGCCATCCACTACAACTCGCCGCGCGCGCACCAGCCGCTGATCCGCCTGAACTGCGCCGCGCTGCCCGAGACCCTGCTCGAGTCGGAGCTGTTCGGCCACGAGAAAGGCGCCTTCACCGGCGCGGTGAAACAACGCAAGGGGCGCTTCGAGCAGGCCGACGGCGGCACCCTGTTCCTCGACGAGATCGGCGAAATCTCGCCGATGTTCCAGGCCAAGCTGCTGCGTGTGCTGCAGGAAGGCGAGCTGGAGCGGGTCGGCGGCAACCAGACGGTACGGGTCAACGTGCGCATCGTCGCCGCCACCAATCGCGACCTGGAAAGCGAAGTGGAAAAAGGCCAGTTCCGCGAGGATCTCTACTACCGCCTCAACGTCATGGCGATCCGCGTGCCGGCGTTGCGCGAACGCAGCGCCGACATCCCCGACCTGACCGAATTTCTCCTGGACAAGATCGCCCGTCAGCAGGGGCGCAAGCTGAGCATCACCGACAGCGCCATCCGCCTGCTGATGAGCCACCGCTGGCCGGGCAACGTGCGCGAGCTGGAGAACTGCCTGGAACGCTCGGCGATCATGAGCGAGGACGGCAGCATCACCCGCGACGTGGTCTCGCTGACCGGCCTGGACAACGACGCCGTACGCCTGGCCCCGCTGCCGGAGGTCGACCTGGACGACAGCTCCATGGACGACCGCGAACGGGTGATCGCCGCCCTCGAACAGGCCGGCTGGGTGCAGGCCAAGGCCGCGCGCCTGCTGGGCATGACCCCGCGGCAGATCGCCTACCGCGTGCAAACCCTGAACATCCATATGCGCAAGCTCTGATGGGCGCCGGCCCGCGTCGCCCTGCCCCTGCGCCAGCCGGCCGCTGGCGCCTTGCCCAGCCTGCGGGCAACCCCGCGCCAACGCGCCCGACGGCCCCGTGACCGGCCGCGATAACCAGCTCTGGCTGCGGCTCTGGCGCGAACGCAGAACCGACTTCCACCAGCAGGCGGTCAACCCCCTGCTCAGCCGCTTCTGGCCGAGCCTCGGCCTGGCCCCGGGCAGCCGGGTATTCGTGCCACTGTGCGGCAAGAGCCTGGACATGCTCTGGCTGGTCGAGCAGGGCCATGAGGTGATTGGCGTCGAATTGAGCCCACTTGCGGTCAAGGCCTTCTTCCGCGAGAACCACCTGCAGCCGGTCAAGCGCCGGCAGGGCCGCTTCACCCTCTGGCAACACGGGCGCCTCGCCATCCTCTGCGGCGACTACTTCGCCCTGACCCGGGCCGACCTGGGGCAGATCGACAGCGTCTACGACCGCGCCGCCCTCACCGCTCTGCCGGAAGATCTCCGCAGGCGTTACGTGGCCCAGTTGCGCCTGCTCCTGCCCGCCACCTGCCCCGTTTTCCTGCTGACCATCGAAGACGCGGCAGAACACGCCAGCCTGCAACAAGCCCTGGGCGTGGACCCGGAACTCCAGGCCCTCTACGCAGCGGATTTCGACATCGACCTGGCCCATGTCGAAAGCCTGTTCGAAGCCGATCCCCAGGCCCCCGAGCAGCCGCCGAAACGCGCCGAGTACAAGGTGTACCGCTTGGCTGGGAGGGCGCAGGGGCGGTAGCGGTGCTGGGCCTGAGGGCGGGGGGCGAAAGGCCCTATTGGGATCAGTCGCAACGGGCAAAAGCCGGCCAGGAGCTGACAGAAGGACAGAGGGACAGAGGGACAGAGGGACAGAGGGACAGATTGTCCCCTTCTCCGGCTCTGAGCTAGGCAGCCTAAGGCTTCTTCTTGACGAACCTGTGGCAAGTAAAACCCGCATCGATGCGCAGCTGTTGGATGGGTTCGGCGCTCTCCAGTGTCCCGACTTTTTTGACTACACCAACTCCGCAGTAATATTGGTCGCTGGTGAAGATGGGTAGGATGCCCGCCTTGGTCTCACTCCAGAAGCCCGCATTCAAGGTGTAAGTGGCACCCTCCTGAGGCGTGAAGGAAAAGAGTATTTGGCACACGCTACCCGCAACTTCCCGGCGATACGTCAATACGAGTTCGTTGCCCACCGCTACCGGAGCTTCGATAAAACCGTCTGTGTATGGCAATGGCGTGTAGCCCGCGTAACAGCCCGAGTCGTTGAAGTTCATGGCGTGCAGGTCAGTGCCACGTTCATATTTAAGACGGACCGTCGCCGAGGGTTCATCCGGCCGGGGAAACACATACTGCTCGCCCTGCAATAGCGAAGTACAACCGCTGAGCGCCACCGTTCCAGCCAGCAGCGCACAGGTCCAGCCAAACTTGTCATTCCCGAACATCAACCGCTCCCTGATATCTACGGCCTTCCCTGAAGTCCCAGGAGACGGACGCAATTGAAGAAGGGCCGAATGATACTGGATGTTTGGAAGGAGCAGGCAGCTTGTACCCGAGCAAGGCAGAGGTTGACGAGCATCTAGCGCCACGGCGAACACCCGCAACGTTGGTGCATCCACTGACGGGCAGCTATGGGTCGACTGCTGCCCGTCACGAAGAACCGCTTTCGGCCAGGAGCGGCCAGTCACCTCTATAAATAAATTTCCCTTAAATTTAACGTATTCATCTCACTCAATCCCTCCAGATTTCGCATACAGCAAGGCTATTGAATAAGCCTTGAGGTTTTTTCTACAACCTCAACGGCTAGGTTCAGCGGCCAGCGTTCGGTGGAACCGCTGGTTGGGCACCAGCCTTACCATTGAACGTCATACTTTTTAACCAGCTCGCCAAGTACGTGCTCTTTCAGAGAGTCACACTCTTCGCTGTGTCGAAAATCGCCGTCAGTGTTGTTGATTGTGACTTCCCAGCTGCGCTCTGGGAGTGAAACCTACTTAAGTCCACTTACTTCGCAATGAAAATCTTTATGGGTCAGTCTTTCCGCAGCGCGACGTTGATTGCATCTATGAGTTGCCGCTCGGAAATCAGAGTTTTGGTCATGACATCATCCCGATCTTGTGGTGTCCAACATTCAAACTGAGGAGCGGTGTGCTGTTGTGCCGTCCCGCTAAAATGATTAGTTGGATGTTTTTTATTGCTGCACTGTTTAAAACCCTGCGGCTGCGTCACCGAAAATCAGATCTGCTTCAGTCCCATCATTCATACGTACACGTCCATGTCCAGAAAGACCGCTACGATCACGTGTGACGATGGCAATACCTTTTTTCCGTCGTCACACTGGACCACCATTGATATGGTAGGGCTTGTGTCAAGCGAGTCATAAGAGCCAGTGCAAACTTTTTTGTCATCCGACACTCTAAACGACCCCCCAGATAAAGTAGCAGTAACGGTTCCTCGCATAATGCCCTCCTTGCTAACCACTGCCACAGGCTTTGTGATTGCACAGGCGCAGACGAGAAGGAGGAGTGCACAAGCCGTTAGTTGCTTCATAATTGTTATGCCCAACACCTGAGCTCAGGTGCGTTTGAGGCGACGACCGCCTTTGCGACAGCAAAACTTGGCGGCGGGTCAAACGTCACTTGCAGCGATCTGTTAGACCGCCATCTACCGCCTTCTTTGGAAATCTTGCACATCAGCAGCCTCTCCAAGCTCACCTTCCGCATCAGGCACGTCGGCTGTATTACCAGACGCAATATCGACAAGGCGGTAGGCTGCCCGCTTAATTCCAATCTTATCGGATGGATAGGTCGTTTCCTCTATTATGAATGCGCAGCGCTGGTCAAGGTGCAATTCGTTGACCTTCTCCGCACTTGCATGATGATACCGAATGCTTAGCTTCTCGCCGGTATTCGTTTCTATCTGTATCCGCTTCCGACTAAGAGTGCAAACCACACCACTGACCTTGAGTTCAGTCGTATGCGATTCACCAAACTCTTCTAGAAGTGCACGAATGCGAGTGATTTGATCTGGGCGGCCATCCCAATAGAATTTGGCTTCCGGAGCCGACCAAGAGAACTCAACGCCAATATTCTCCGCCTCAAATGCCTTCATAAGTTGCATAACGGATTTTGTAGCTCTTTGTCCAATACCATTGATCATGTCGGGAATATCGTTGTTGCCGGCCGTCAAAACGCCGAAAAAGTTTTTGAGTCCTGATTCGAGCGCAGACTCGCCTGTCAGGTCTGGCGCAGTGTTCCCAAGGAACACTAATTCAGTTGACCCCGCATTGATCCCCGCCAGTCTAAGATTGATTAACCTACGGAAGCCTTCATCAACAGCTGTTTTGTCGCCATCGACATCCCACTCTCTCCAAGCAGAGTGCTCAATGGCTTCATTTAGGATGGCTGCGATCTTGGCAAAAACTCGTAGAGATATTGTTCCGGGTGAAAATTGCGGAGAGTGTATCCTAAGACCAAACAACTCATGCGCACGTTCAGCTTTCGCTTGGTGCAATTCACGCTGAAGCATTGCCCGGCGTTTGGCAGAAGATACCGCAAACACCTTCTCGACTTGAGGTCGATCCGACGAATGAACGCATTCCCAGTTGCGTTCATCGATGCCCGCGACAATCCGAAGCTCTTTTTCAATTTCAGTGATCGGTCTCATATCTTTATCCGGCCGATTCCCTTGGGTTCGTCATATTCATCTTTGGAGAATTTACCTCTCCAGTAATTTCTATCCTGAATGGAGTCAAATGGACAGTGGTAATAATCTACATTCCACTTTTCACGTACGTACGGCCGACCTTCTTCGCTTGCGAGATAGGCAAGCTCTTTCAGGCTCTCTTCAGGCAGTTGCGCAAGTTGATCGCGCGGTATGAAACAAACCACATCGATATCCGTTGGATTCGGCTTGACGGTCGTAAATGATCCGTCTATCCACATCTCGAATGAGGTCAGCCCGAGATTCTGCAGGTAAGCAATGAAAAGGCGAAGCTGTGAGGCGAGCCGCCTCCTCTGTGGAGTGTCCACCTCCGACGCGAACACCTCAGCGATATTCGATAACTCCACATCTACAAAGGTGCCGGCTGGAAACAACGCACGGTAGGCCATTTTTGCCATAAGGAACGCCTCCGGCTGGATCAAGCAGAAGCGCAGGATAGACCAGATTCGGATTGTTCAACAGTGTCCGCGAAGAATGTCTTGCTCGATCAGCATCCTACACGTTGGCAGGCTCAGACGATGAGCCTGCATGGCGGTCTAACGCCCACGCTCACCCGCGGCCCTGTCGGAGCCGCGGAGGCAGGGACATCGGGTGCAGCGTGTTTTGGACATCAACCGCTATGGCCAACGAGTTCAACGCCTCGATCTCGGACCCTATCGACATCCGCCGAAAAGACTGCCACCCGGGCACTGGATCGGATCGTGAAAAATCTTCGCTACTTTCCTATTGTCCTCTTTGGGAATTACGCTGTCCCTGAGATCCTGCACAATCTCCACTGAGCGTCGACCGGGGTCGCGGATCATCTTTGCGATCTCGCCCGTATCCGTGGGAGGGATGATCGCGTCCCGAATACCAGGAAGGATCCCGAACGTTGCCGTGTCGAGATGCTTGTCACTCAAGAACTGAATAAACGTTGTAAGATCGAGTCCGTTCACAGTGACGGTCGTGTTCGGCTTCTTATTTGCAGCATCAGCCAACGCAGGACCAAGCCCTTTCTTGTTCTCTCCGACAAAGTAGAACATTGCGGTTATGGCGTCTATGGGAACACATTCTACGCCTGCGTTCCTACAGACCTTCGGCTCCACTGCATTCAGCATGAAGCTCTGACCAACAAGTTCCTTGGCCTTGGTTTCAGCGATCGCATAGGGCCGCCCACCCTTTGCGATTTCTGTTCACAAAAGTGAGTTGCTTACGCTGAAGTCTGAGTCGTTTCGGAGAAGGAACTACCCTGGATTTCACGTTGGAACGCTGAAAACATGCGCTTTTGCGGTTCTGCACAGACGACGTTGGCCAGCACCAACTTTTTCAACAGAATCGGTCGAAAACGATCGGCCACAAAAGTTATTTTTTATCCTCATAGAATTTTGCTCTTAAGACGGCAGCGCCATAAGCATCAATCCAATTCATTCTCCCGGCGACAAGATGCATCGAAGATGAGTTTTTCTGTAAAAGTGCTCCACTTTTCAACCTCCCTATAAAAGTGCGCAGAACCTGTTTGCGTGAGGTCGCATCCAGACTATCGCCGTAGATGAAAATGTAAAATATCAACGCTCCCATTATCACAGTTCTAACTATGAACCCACCATTAGACCCCGAAACAAGCGCCTTCCCAATGCGAGCAATGAAAGGATTTGTTTTTCCGCACCCTGATACTGGCACGCCCAATCTGTTAAGTGCTTCTAATTCTTCGGCGGAATGTTGTGCCGGCCTCAGGATCTGGACAATAACATCTATATTATGCGGCCCCTCGACTTCCGCCCCAAGAATATAAGGAACTGCGTCAGCAAACAAACTAGCTTGAGCCCCATCTAGCCGAACAGCATTGAAAGAAAGCTTTAATAGCCAGCGAAATAACAAATTATAATCGTATTTAAACTCCATCTCCTCGGACAGAAAAACGTCAGTCAACACTCCATGCTGGCTAAGGATTTTTTTCGCATAGTCATCAAGCTTACCTAATAGGTTATTATTACAATTAGCGCAAACGTCTTTAACTGTAGCCTCGCCTGAAATCGTTTTTTTTGCGACTTCATTCCATCCGGAAATTTTGTGCTTTTCCCTCTGGTGCTCGTAAATGAACTTCGGGATTATATGTTCTCTGGTAATTTTTTTATCGATCGAACCGCAATATGCACAGAGTGCCATTCTCCATATCCTTAAAATATACTAACGACAGCTTTTGGTTGATTATTTTGGAAAACTCACTTTGCGATTTCTGCTCACAAAAGTGAGTTGCTTACGCTGAAGTTTGAGTCGTGCAGAGAAGGAACTACCCTGGATTTCACGTAGGAACGCTGAAGACATACGCTTTTGCGGTTCTGCAAAGGCGACGTTGGCTAGCACCCACTTTTTCAACAGAATCGACCGATATAGATAGTCGGTCCCACCCTCACCGATACTGGTAACGGTTGGCAGGTAGCTGTCAGCGAGGGTGGAATATGCACCTGTAGACTACGAATAAATCGACCCAAACGCATGACGTTTGCCGCTTTAGATTCGAGTCTACAGGTGCGCTTGCGAAAGGTAGGGTGGATTCGATTCCACCCTTCTTGATACCGCCTAAATGAATGCGTTATTAGCACGAGCCAGGAATCGAGTATGGATGTGAGGCTATGTTGCAAAATCACTTCATCTCACTAGGCTTGGCAGTAGCGGTGATAACCTCATCCTTCCGAACCACCGTCTGCACGAAGCCTCTCGTTTGAAGGGCATTGACCAGCCTCATATTATGATCGCTGTATGGCACCTCAATTTTTTTGACGCTTGGCGAAAGCTTAGCAAAACCATCATCGGGCAATAGGCTAAGTAGCGAAGTCGTTTCTTCCCAGTTGCTCGACAGTAAACATTGGATAAGCATTTCAGACCGCTGATCCGCACCAAGTCCCTCTCCGGCTGCAAGCGACCTGAGTACGGGGACAAACGATGGAGCGAACTCGAATGACTGTAGGTTAGCGAGACCGCAGATCCTAGCAAGCTCGTCTACAGCTTCTCCGCAGGTTTCAAAGGCCTGTAACGGAGTGCCCTCCCACATTTTCATATTCTCATCCAAGCCAGGCATGCGGCTCTTACTAAGAGCGAGCACTAGGTGGATCGGCAACTGAGAGGTGTCAATTTGCTCACGTGCCGCCTCCCAACGCGTCACGAGGTATGGAGCCTCCAGGTTTGCGTCAAAGGCCTGAACAGATCTGTGGATTTCAGGGCTGTAAGCTAGGAAGGTCGAGCTCACCAGCATCCCCCATCGCTCCTTCGAAGGCGAACCCTCAAGAATCGCAAGGTCATCCAGGATGATCTCTGAAAATAGCAATTGAAGCACTTCATTTGTCAATTTTTGCGAGCTAATTAGGTATTTCTGCAGAGCACAGTTCGAGGGGGCATTTGATTCCCATAGTTCACCTTGAAGCTGTTTCGCATGACACTGGATGAAATACGCGAAGGCTTCCATGTCCACCTCCTTACAACTTTTGTTATTAAGAGATGGCAAGATTATTTTATTAAAGAACGTCCAAACCGCTCCAGACTTCACCGAAACCCGATCAGATAAGAGCATCATCGCCCACAGTGTTTCAGGTGCGTCCTCGAGCCGCCCGAACATGCATATAGTACGTTCAAATAGTTGCTCCATGAGGTCTGACTCCTCTGGAATGGCCAACAGCAACTCGGTAAGAGAGCTAGTTGACTCCTCCAACATACCCGCTTGGCTCAGTAGCACACCTACAAATTCTTCAGGAGACTTGAACAACAGATCACCGAGACCCTCAGCATCCAGCGCTTTGAGACGGCAATATGTGACTAGGGCTACGGCATCACGATCTGCTTTGACTCCTTGAGCAGCTTCGAGTTTTCGGCAAATCAGCGAGATCATGTGCTGGTTTATGTCAATACATCCCCACTTGATGAGTTTTTTTAGGTCACTCAAGAGGCTGGGCTCGCACAAATTATTGAACAGTATCGGCCGCTCCCTCGCCCAGGCCCATCCCCTCTCGCCGGCCTCAAGCCCGGGCATCAAGCGAGATACATCTTCTAGGCAGGCAAAGGCGTCATAGACCTGCGCATGCGGCATAGAATCAAGCTGCTTAATTTGGGCAATCTCCAAACCATCCATGATCGCGCCTATCAATGCCTGTCTCGACACCACCGACTCGAATCGATCAGCCTTATCCAGCAGTTCGAAGAACAGGCTGGGCTCGAAGTCATTAGCAGCCTGAATGAACTGAGATGAATACGGGCCCGATGTCAGTATCTCTGTAGCTTCAGCCATCCTGTTTAGATCACCTTCGACTCCCCCCCTAAAAATGGCCGCCAGCTTTCTGAACTCATGACTCATGCTGGATTCTTTGTATCGGCAAGTAGACAAGTACTCGATGAGTCCGACTATGATGCCTCTGCCATTGCCCAGGTCGTCTGTATCGAGCTTTTCCACCACCTTCTTTGGGGTACCAACCACCGTCGCAACATCGGGAGAGACTCCTCTCCTGAGGTCCAGAATCAGGTTCTTGTCTTCAGTTGTCAGGGAACCTTCGTAGAAGTATCCAAAATAGTCCGCATAGTCGATATCGAAGAAGCCATGGCGCATCAGATAGCTGACGACATCCAAGTCCTTCAATTTTTCCGTAATGACCTCGCCATACCCTTTTTTGGCAGCTGTCCTGAAGGTCTGGTGATTGATTCGGCTAACCTCTGCTCGCTGCTCGGCTATCTCATTATCGATTTCTACAAGAGACTGCTGGAGCAGATCGTACCTTTTTTGATATGACGTCGACGTGAGCAGTTCATTAGTACCAACAATCCCTGACAACTGAGAGTACTGCTGCCCATTTGAGGCAATGCAGATCATCTGCAATCGGGCAGTTTGGTTAAAAATGCTCTCAAAAACATCATCGCTAACAAAATCGCGCAACGTAAATCTGCCGCCGTGCTGCACTTGGACATGGGTCGCGAAATTTATATTTAGCGTTTTCAGGAGTGCATACCAAACATAAGCGCGAAGCTCGACCGCATCTATAGCAATCTCCTGCTCCCGTTCCTCCCGCCGCTCACGCAATTCTTGGAGTTTGTCATCTGCCTGCTTAGACTGTTGTATTCGCCAATCACCGAAACCACGAATGATTTCGTAGATGGGCCCGCGGCGTTTTACCAAGTCAGCGTACGCTCCGGGATGGAGGTTGCGGATTGCAATGATCGCAAACAGCTTGTTCGAATCCAGCTTCAGACCGGAGTCGGATGCGGAGCCAATAATGTTAGAGAACATATCGAATTCGTTGACAATGTTCTTGATCAACCGCATGTCGTCTATGTAGTAACAGACGGTTTCTATCAACACATGATCAAGGTCGGCACCCAACTTGCCACCATTAAATTCGCGCTCGTTGAGCAGTTGCACCATCTTTTCGCGGGAGTTCTCGGAGTTGACTACGGGAATCACCGGAATTATGAAGTCGAAGAATTTCGTTTTCTCACCCACGGCGAACAGTTCGTCCCGAAGCGCGTAGATGAAGTAGACAGGACGTTTGATCTGCGGAGACTGCTTGATGATGAAATTGATTTCCCGCAGCCGCGTGAAGGCGTCATGAATACCGAATCTGTCCAGGTCCTCAATCACCACGACATCGATTTTGCTGCGTTCGAAGCAGTAGATTATCTCATCGACGTACTTGTGCAGCACTGAACCGTTATGAGCCGTTTCCAGCTTCCCGCCTTTGATCGTTAGGCCATCAATGCTAAACAGCGACAGCAATTTTAATGCGGAGAACAGCATGTACAGGCACCCGAGTGCGAATACGATTACGGCCGCCCAACTAGGAATTATCAGGAGCCATTCGATCAACCAGGCCGAGTCGATATTGGGTAGCGTCTCGACTGTCGGGACGTATAACCTCAGGGCGCTCACAATCAGCAAGCTGATGAAACCTGTTCGAAACCAGATTATGGATAGCGAGGCCTGTGTAATTCGCTTTAGTCGAGTTTTAGGAAGCTGCCCTGCCGGTACCGCATACAGCAGTTGCTGGACGATGGCTTCCTCAATACGCGTCAAAATATTAGAGTCGGTTCTATTTTTTGCTGCTTTCTGATCTAGATAACTTGAATTGGACTCTTTAACAGCGACTTGAGAGTCAATTGAGGCCAGTGTACCTAACCCTTCTTTGTCCAAATCTTTACCGAAGGCGGCCAGTGAGACAAATGTGTATGTGAACTCAGGGTGACGTTCGACAAAAGTACGAATCACACTGCTCTTGCCGGCGCCATACTCTCCGGTAATCGCTATATTCCGAACCTGGTCATTTTTGAGAGCATTCAACAACTCACTCTCGTAACGGTGCGACTGAGCTGGTTCCAACAGAACAGGTGTCAGAGACTCGAAGAAATTTGTATCGCTGGGTAGTGACAGGAACTCACGCGCGGCATCTACTGCTTTGACGCCGGCTTTCTTATAGCGCTTGCACTGCCCTATAGCACATCTGGTACCAGAGCTAACGTATTCGAGCTGTGACCGAAAAAATACAGCTATCCGACTGAACATCCCTGTCTCCTATAAGTAGCTGAGGGCTGTACAAGCGAAACCCGTCACGGTCGCTATCACAGAACTACCGATGATAGCGCACCGCTATCTCAGCGAGGTAGCCTGGATAAAAATTGATGGAAAACGCTCCGCGGTTTTCCATCCTACGCGAACTTTTTAGCTGTGTAGGTTGGACAACATTTACTTGTCCACCAGCTTCTGCGGCTGGCCGCTTCTGGCCGCCTGTTGCCTGTCGCGACCGGCTAGTGTGGGCCGATATCTACACCCCACGCCTACACCAAGCACCCCTCCCGAATCCCCTCAAAAAACCGCGCGTCCAAGTCCCCCGCAGCCCTCTCCTGCCCTGCCCCAGCCATCACCGCACCACTCGCCCTGCACGCCGCCTGCAAACCAGCACGGCATTGTCGCAAGTCCTACAGCGCTCACCCGGAAGCCCTGTGATTTTGTTCGCTGGCAGACAAAAGCAACCATCCTGATTCTGATAATTCATTTAAAAACAATAGCTTGCCAAACAGGCACGGCACTTGCTCTGCATCCTGCGTACTGACTCTCTCACCCGGAGACCGACCATGGAACTGAGCGTACTTGGGCAAACCGATGCGGAACATCACGGCGCTGGTGGCTGCTCCTCCGGTTCGTGCGGCAGCACGGATGATCAGCTCACCCACCTGCCGGAGCATATCCGCGAGAAGGTGCACAACCATCCGTGCTATTCCGAGGAGGCCCATCACTACTTCGCGCGCATGCATGTGGCGGTGGCGCCGGCCTGCAACATCCAGTGCCACTACTGCAACCGCAAGTACGACTGCGCCAACGAGTCGCGTCCCGGGGTGGTCTCCGAGGTGCTCGATCCGCTGCAGGCAGTGAAGAAGGTCAAGGCGGTGGCGGCGACCATCCCGCAGATGACCGTGCTCGGCATCGCCGGTCCGGGCGATCCGCTGGCCAACCCGCAGCGCACCTTCGACACCTTCCGCATGCTCAGCGAGGAGGCGCCGGATATCAAGCTGTGCGTCTCCACCAATGGCCTGGCGCTGCCCGACTGCGTCGACGAGCTGGCCAAGCACAACATCGACCACGTGACCATCACCATCAACTGCGTGGACCCGGACGTCGGCGCCAAGATCTACCCCTGGATCTACTGGAACAACAAGCGCATCCACGGGCGCAAGGCGGCGAAGATCCTCATCGAGCAGCAGCAGAAAGGCCTGGAGATGCTGGTGGCGCGCGGCATCCTGGTCAAGGTCAACTCGGTGCTGATCCCCGGGGTCAATGACGAGCACCTCAAGGAAGTCAGCCGCGTGGTCAAGGCCAAGGGCGCCTTCCTGCACAACGTCATGCCGCTGATCGCCGAGGCCGAGCACGGCACCTTCTATGGCGTGATGGGCCAGCGCAGCCCCGAGCCGGAGGAACTGCAGGACCTGCAGGACGCCTGCGCCGGCGACATGAACATGATGCGCCACTGCCGCCAGTGCCGCGCCGATGCGGTCGGCCTGCTCGGCGAGGACCGCGGCGACGAGTTCACCCTCGACAAGATCGAGGAGATGGACATCGACTACGACGCGGCGATGGTCAAGCGTGCGGTCATTCATGCCGCGATCAAGGAGGAACTGGACGAGAAGGCGGCGAAGAAGGCGCGCCTGGCCGGCATGTCGGTGCCGGCGGCAGCCAGTGGCGACGCCGCCAAGCACCATCGTCCGGTGTTGATGGCCGTGGCCACCAGCGGCGGCGGCCTGATCAACCAGCATTACGGGCATGCCCAGGAGTTCCTGGTGTACGAGGCCTCGCCGGCCGGGGTGCGCTTCATCGGCCATCGCAAGGTCGAGCAGTACTGCGTCGGCAATGACAGCTGCGGGGAAAAGGACAGCGCCTTGTCCGGCGGCATCCGCGCGCTGAAGGGCTGCGAGGCGGTGCTCTGCTCGAAGATCGGCTTCGAACCCTGGAGCGAACTGGAGGCCGCCGGCATCCAGCCCAACGGCGAACACGCCATGGAGCCTATCGAGGAGGCGGTGATGGCGGTCTACCAGGAAATGATCCGCGACGGCCGCCTGGAGCGCGACAAGACGCTGCAGCGGGCCAATGCCTGAAACAGTGCAAGCAATAGCTGGAGGTGCAAGATGGCATTGAAGATTGTGGAAGCCTGCGTCAACTGCTGGGCCTGCGTGGATGTCTGCCCGAGCGAGGCGATCTACCAGGGCAGCGCGCATTTCAGGATCAACGCACACAAGTGCACTGAGTGTGACGGCGACTATACCGAGCAGCAGTGCGCGAGCATCTGCCCGATCGAAGGCGCCATCCTCCTGGCCGACGGCAGCCCGGCGAATCCGCCGGGTTCGCTGACCGGCATTCCACCGGAGCGCCTGGCCGAGGCCATGCGCGAAATCCAGGCACGTTGAGGGAAGGGTCATGTCCTGCATCGTCTTCTATGAAAAACCCGGTTGCGCCACCAACAACCTGCAGAAACAGCTGTTGCGCTCGACCGGCCTGGAAATCGAGGTGCGCAACCTGTTCCGCGAGCCCTGGACCCGCGAACGCCTGCGGCCGTTCTTCGGCAACCGCCCGGTGGCGGAGTGGTTCAACCGCTCGGCGCCGGCGATCAAGTACGGCGACCTGGATCCGAGCCGGCTTGGCGGCGCGGAGGCGCTGGAGCTGATGCTGGCCAACCCGCTGCTGATCCGCCGGCCGCTGATCCGTTGCGGCCAGCAGTTCATGGCCGGCTTCGACCTGCAGGCGATCAAGGCCCTGTTGCCGTGCAAGGCCAAGCTGGCGCTGATGCCGGCCGCCATCGACAGTTGCTCGCTCGGGCGCCACTCGCAGGTGGGCTGCCTGCCGCTGCAGGCGGCGCTGTGATGAACAGCCTGGCCAGCCGCCCGCTGCTCGGCGCCACGGCCTTCAGCCGCCAGCAGCCCAACCATGCCTGGCTGGCACAGATCATCCGCGCCCAGCGTGAAGGCCGCAGTTGCCTGCCGTTCC